>Ga0066903_100003267_pt1 | contig 13171 bp, 10 predicted proteins | sample PanSoiMetaGPlot1_FD_67491 | JGI IMG/M metagenome (GOLD analysis project Ga0066903, IMG submission 67491) | Tropical forest soil microbial communities from Panama analyzed to predict greenhouse gas emissions - Panama Soil - Plot 1 (version 2) | ecosystem: Environmental > Terrestrial > Soil >... | reverse complement strand
CCGAACGACGAGGCGACCGGACGCATCGGCGGCGACGAGGCGGACGCGCCGGCGTCCTGGCGGCACAGCATCGACATCGCGCGGGCCTGGGAAGGCGCCCAGGCGGACGCGGCGACGCCCGCCACCCGCAAGGTGGCGATGCGCGCGGCGATCGTGATGAGCCCGGACCGCGGCGGCATCTTCGACGTGCTGCTCGGGCTCGTGCGGCGGGGCCTCGGCGGCACGATCGCGGGCGGCAGGCAATGGATGTCGTGGATTCACGAACGCGACTTCGTGCGCGCCGTCGCCCTGCTGATCGCGCGCGACGACATCAGCGGGCCGATCAACCTCGCCGCGCCGAACCCGCTACCACAGCGTGAATTCATGGCGGCGCTGCGCGCGGCGTGGGGCACGCGGATCGGACTGCCCGCGACGGCGTGGATGACGTCGATCGGAGCGTTCTTCCTGCGCACCGAGACGGAGCTCGTCTTCAAGAGCCGGCGCGTGGTCCCGGGCCGGCTGCTCGACGCGGGCTTCGCCTTCGAATTTCCGACCTGGCCGGCGGCGGCCGCCGATCTCGTGGCAAGCTGGCGGCGGCGCGGGCGATGAAGACGTTGGCCGACATGGCGGCGCTGCTGTGGCCGACGGACGCGCAGGTCGACGCGTTCGTCGAGCACGTCTGCTGGGCGCACAGCTGGTACAAGCACCTGCCGTTCGACGAGAGCGCGCGCTTCGTCGTCTTCCTCGCCGCGGACGCGGCCGCCGGATACGAGACGCGCGAGCGCCTCCACCACGGATGGAAGACGACCGCCCAGTATCGGGAACAATACGGCCTGATCGATTACGCGTGGCTGTTTCCTGACGACGACGAGGGCTGGCGGCGTGACGGCGCCGGCGCCTCCGTAGAACCGTCGCCGGAGTTGCTCGCGATCGCGGGCTTCAACCTCGGACCGACCTGCTCGAACGATGACAACGCCATCGACGTGATCTGCATGTTGTGGCCCGATGAGGCGAACTTCGACAGCGCGGCGGCGCAGGCGCCGTTCGAGAAACTGACCGAGCTTCATCGCCGCTGGGAGGAGGCGTACCAGACGCGCGCCGGCGACGTCCCCGAGCATGAACGGCGCCTGCACGATCATTACGAATCGATGCGGGCGCCGCAGGTCGCGCGGATCCGTGACGCGATCGCCCGTCTGCGCGACGCGGTCTCGCGCTAATCGGCGGTGTCGCGAATTATCCGACACCTCGCACACGGGCGGGCGTGGATCGCGCCGTGATAGAAAGGAAGCGGCGGATGCGCCGCGAGATGAAAAGGCGCACCTGCCAACATATATGGACCGGGTGCGGTCGCGACCGACCACACACGTGCATCAAATCCTTCCCCCGCCACCCTCTCGACGGAGGATCCATGAAATCGCGCTTAGCTCTTCCTCTCGCCTCGTTTCTCGCGCTGGCGATCGGCGCCTGTGGAACCGGCGAAGAAGGCACCGGAACCGGCGGCTCGGGCGGTGATGGCGCGACCGGCGCCGCGGGCACGACCGGCGAGGCCGGTACGACCGGAAGCGCCGGGACGATGGGCAGCGCGGGCACGACGGGATCGGCGGGCACGACGGGATCGGCGGGCACCATCGGATCGGCGGGCACGATGGGATCCGCAGGCACGATGGGATCCGGCGGGCGCGGCGGCACCACCGGTAGCGCGGGCGCGACTGGCAACGCCGGACGCGGCGGCACCACGGGGACTGGAGGCACGACCGGAAGTGCGGGCGCGACCGGCAACGCCGGACGCGGCGGCGCGGGCGGGACGGGCGGCAGCAGCGCCGGCTCGACCGGAACCGCGGGACGCGGCGGCGCGGGCGGCAGCACCGGAGGGACGACCGGAACCGGCGGGACGACCGGAACCGGCGGCGGCGCCGGCGCGACCACCGCCACCGTCTGCAATTTCGCGAGCGGTCTCAACATCGCGTGGGTCAGCTTCGCGAACGACGTCCCCAATCCGAACGTCACCACGTTCAAGACGATCTTCCAGAACACGTACAGCGCCGGCGGGCGCGTCCTTCGCTGGTGGTTCCACGCCAACGGCACGAAGACGCCCGGCTACGACTCGTCGGGGCTGGCCGTGAAGCTGCCGCAGTCGCACATCGACGGCATCAAGAGCATCCTGTCGACGGCGGCGAGCGCCGGCGTGCGCGTCAACATCAGCCTGTGGTCGTTCGACATGTTGCAGTCCAACGCGGGCAACACGTACGTGCAGAACCAGGCGCTGCTCGAGAACGACACCAACCGGCAGGCGTACATCGACAACTACCTGACGCCGCTCGTGAACGCGGTGAAAGGGACGCCCGGCCTCTACTCGTGGGAGATCTTCAACGAGCCGGAGGGGATGGGGCCGAAGGGCTGGGCGACTCACAAGACGACGCAGGCGGCGATCCAGAAGACGGTCAACTGGCTGGCGGCGGCGATCCACACCGCCGATCCGAACGCGCTGGTCACCGTCGGGTCGCAGACGTTCGACTACTGCTCGTCCGGCATCAGCGGCAAGACCAACTGGTACTCGGACAGCGCGCTGCGCGCGGCCGGCGGCAAGCAGAACGGAACGCTCGACTTCTACGAGGTCCATTACTACGACGCCAACGAATCGACCGCGGCGGGGACGGCGCTGTCGCCGTTCGGCCACCCGTCGACGTACTGGGGCCTCGACAAGAAGCTGGTGATCGGCGAGTTCTACGCGCAGACCACGGACGGCGTGCAGCAGAACGACCTCTACACGAACCTCTACAGCAGCGGCTACAACGGCGCGTGGGCCTGGCAGTACAACGACAGCGGCACGACACCCGCGCCCAACAACAACCCGATCAAGTGGCCGTCGATGCAGACCGCGATCCAGAACGTCTATAACGCGCACATGGCCGACATCAACGCCTGTCACTGATCGCATCGGCCGTGTCCAACAGAGCGCGGCTCATTGCGACGGCCATCGGCGCGCTGGTCCTGGCCGGTGCGATCGCCGTCTGGCACGCCGGCGAGGCACCGGAAGCGCCGAAGAAGCCCGGAGGCGCGCCCCCGCGGGCCGCTGCAGAAGCGACGACGCCGCCGCCCGCGCCCGCTGCCGGCCCTGCCGCGGCCGCGCCAAACCTGCCGCCGGACGCATCGCCGCCGTCGGCGGCCGTGCGGGCGGCCGTCGCGCGCGTGACGGAGGCGGTCCTGATGGCGCAGCTGCGCGAGGTGGCGAAGACCGACTCGGCGCAGGCGATCGAGCTCGCGCGCGCCGGCAACAAGCAGTACCCGGACAGCCCCGACGCACCCGAGCGGACGGCGATCCTGATCCACGCGCTGGTGACGCAGGACAAGCTCTCGGAGGGGCGCGCGGAGGCGGAGTACATGGTCAACCACTACCCGGATTCGAAGTGGGTGCGCGAGATCGAGGGCTTCACCGGCGCCCACCGGCACCGCAACATCCGCGTCAACGACGCCGGTCAGCTCGAATACTACTGACGCGGGTCCGCGCGGTTTATGAGAGACGGAGGGTGAAAAACGCCAAGTCGCCGTGACCATTGACCATTGTTTCGTGCACGCAGTTCTGGTTGACTGCGCCGCATGCGTAGTCCTGGCCTAGGTTGGGCGGCCGTTCTGTCGGTCGCAGCTTGCGCCGCCAGTCCGAATTACGGCGCCGGCTCTGCGGGGACCAGTGGCGGCGGCACGGGCGGCACCGGTGGCGGCGGCGGCAGCTACACGCCGCCCACGTTGAAGCTGGCGCACGCGAATCCGATCGTCTCGCGCGGCGCGCAGGTGTTCTCGATGCCGGCCAACGGGAACCGGGTCGTCGACGGCGCGTACCACAACGGCGGCTGGTCGATCCCGGCGGCGTCGCTGCCGGCGTGGGTCGCGATCAAGCTGGCGGCGGGTCCGACGCGACTCCTCGTCAGCTGGGACGACGGCGGCACGTACAACTATCGCGATCCGGCCGGCACGACGGTCTACGGCTTGCCGGCGGACTACCACTTCGACGTGTCCGCCGATTCGACCAACGGCACCGACGGCACCTGGACCGCGGCGGTCGATCCGGCGAGCAGCAATCCGGTGACGGTCACCGGCAACGCCGTTCGCACGCGCGCGCACGCGATCGACTTCACCGGCAAGGTCTGGATCAAGATGGTGATCACCGCCGCGCCGCCCAACGAGAGCGGCAACGGCGTCCAGATCGGCGAGATCGACGTCCACGACACGTCGGCCTCGGCGCCCGGCCGCCCCGAGGACACCTGGTTCTTCATGGGCGACAGCATCACGGCGTTCGCATTCGACCGGCGCGCCTCCAACCAGCCGAGCTTCGCCGCCGCCATCAACACGGCGACCAACAAGACCTACTTCCCGGCGATGATCAACGGCGGCATCGGCGGCGAGAAGAGCAGCGACGGCCTGGCCCGCCTCTCCGACATGCTGTCGCTGAATCCCGACTATCACTTCATCGCGCTCGGTTACGGGACCAACGACGCCGCCAACAGCCAGGTCCCGCCGGCGACGTTCCAGACGAACATGCAGTCGATGATCGACATGGTGAAGGCCGCGGGCCGCGAACCGGTCATCCCGCACATCCCGTGGGCGACCGACGGATCGCACAACTCAATCCCCGACTATGACGCCGTCATCGACACGCTGACCCGCACGAACCAGCTGCAGGTCGGACCGGATCTGACGACCTATTTCATGATGCACACCGACCAGTTGATGCCCGACAACCTTCACCCCGCCGACGCGGGCCAGATGGCGATGAACCAGCTCTGGGCCGACGCCATGCGCGTGGTCTACCCGTAGCCATGACGCGCGCTGGACTGTACTTGACCCTGGTGACCGCCGCGCTGCTGGGCGGCTGCGCGAAGGATCCCGTTTACGACATGCCGCCGCCTGCCGACGGTGGCCTGCCGCCGCCGCCCGACCCCGGCCCGCCCGACTGGCCGCGCGGCCTGCATGTCGTCGGCAACCAGATCCAGGACGGCGCGGGCGCCACCGTCGTCCTCCACGGCGTCAACCGATCGGGCACCGAGTACAAGTGCGTGCAGGCGGGCAGCAGCTTCTTCGACGGACCGTCGACCGACGCGTCGGTCCAGGCGATCACCACCTGGCCCCACGTGAACGCCGTCCGCGTCCCGCTGAACGAATCGTGCTGGCTCGCCATCAACGGCGTCACGCCGAGCCTGGCGGGCGACTACTACAAGACGGCGATCAAGAACTACGTCCTCTTGCTGCACAAGTACAACCTGATCCCGATCCTCGAGCTGCACTGGGTCGGCCCCGGCACGACGCTCGCGACACGCCAGCAGCCGATGCCCGACGCCGACCACGCGCCCGCGTTCTGGGCGGACGTGGCGACGACATTCCTCGCCGACGACGGCGTCGTGCTCGAGCCGTACAACGAGCCGTACCCGGACGGCAACAAGGACGAGGACGCCGCCTGGGCCTGCTGGCGCGACGGCTGCACGACCAACCAATCGGGGGCCGCGGCCGGGACGACCTACCAGGCCGCCGGCATGCAGGCGCTGGTCGACGCGATTCGCGGCGCCGGGTCGACGCACGTGGTGCTGCTGGGCGGCCTCCAGTACTCGAACGCGCTGACGCAATGGCTGGCGTACAAGCCGAACGATTCGCTCGCGCAGCTCGGCGCGGCCTGGCACCTTTACAACTTCAACGCCTGCGTGTCGGCCACGTGCTGGGACGACGCGCCCGCGGCCGTCGCGGCAGCGGTTCCCCTCGTCGCCACGGAGATCGGCGAGAACGACTGCATGGGCGGGTTCATCACGCCGCTCATGCAATGGCTGGACGGACACGGCGCCGGCTACCTGGCCTGGTCGTGGAACGCGTTCGGCGCGTGCATGCCCGGAACCATGCAGGGACGCGGCGGGCAACCCTGGTCGCTCGTGTCGAGCTACACGAGCGGCACGCCCAACGGCGGCTACGCGCAGGCCTTCTACGACCACGTGGCCGCGCTGCCGTAGGGTCAGTCCGTGCCGCCGTCACCGGGGCCGCCGCGCACCGGCTCCAGCGTCACCGACGCCGAGGTCATCTGCTGCGCCTCGACGACGGCGTCGGCGCTGCCTGACGCGATCACGGCACCCGTGTCCCAGTCGAGCCCCTCGATCGTGACCACGACCGGGCCGGCGAAGCTCGGGTCGACGGTCAGCTTCCACGCGAACGGAAAGACGAAAGGCCCAGGCCGGTCCGCGGCATCGCCGGCGTAGGGCGAGGCCCGCTCGCTGCTGGACCGCTTGGTGGGATCGGCCGCACGCGACAGCGTCGTGCGCATGGTCAGGATCGGCGGCACCGTCGGGTCCGCGTCGATGGTGACGCCCACCGATGTCGGGTCCTTCGCGCAACCCGCGCCCGACGCGGCAACGATCGCCGCCACGGCGAAAGCGCGGACCGCGTGCCTCGGCATGACCGTCATGAGAGTATCCGATCCCTAGCACGGAGCCGGACGATCATGACGTCGACGCGATCGATTCTCTTTCTGTGCGGCGCCGCGCTGCTGATCGCGGCCTGCGGCAGCGATGCGAACATGATGACGACGCCGCCTCCCGACACGACGCTGCGCACCTACGACGCCGACGACGCCAACATTCAGTACACGGGCCGGATCGACTTCACGAATCCGAAGCAACCGAGGTTCGGGCTGGGGGCCACGTCCATCACGGCGGCGTTCAAGGGCGTCGGCGTGTCCGTTCTGCTGAAGGACGAGCACCGCTACGGCATGTGGCGCAATTATTACGACGCGGCCGTGGACGGTGTCGTGGTCGCGAAGATCCGGCTGGACGACGACGTCACCGTCATCACGTACCCCGTGGCGTCGGACCTCCCCTACGGCGATCACGTCGTCACCATCGGCAAGCGCACGGAGGCGAACGTCGGCGTCGGTTTCTTCGACGGCTTCGAGATCGCCGGCGAGATCCAGCCGCCGCCGGCCCGCCCCGCGCACAAGATGCTGATCTTCGGCGACTCGATCACGGCCGGGTCGGGCATCGAGGTGCCGGACGGCGATCCCGGCTGCTCGGCCGACGGATGGGGACAGCCGGTCCAGAACGCCGACGAGGCGTACGGTCCCGTCGCCGCCCGCATGCTCGACGCCGACTATCACGTCCTCGGCGTGGCCGGGATCGGTCTGGTCCGGAACTACGAGAGCGACCCAACCAAGGGGGACACGCGGCCCCTGCCGCAGGTCTACAAGTACACGTTCCCCGAGTCCACGCCGCCCACCATGGCGATCTGGCCGGCGGCCAGCTACCAGCCCGACGCCATCGTGATCGCGCTCGGGACCAACGACTTCTCGCCCGGCCCGCTCAACGCCGACAACACGCCGGCCGACGGACGGGCGATGATGGATGCCGGAACGTTCGCGACCGCGTACATCGGGCTCATCGACGGCCTTCGCGCCGACTACCCGGACGCCCACGTCTTCACGATGGGGAGCCCCATGCTCGTGGACGGCTGGCCCACGGTGGCGTACACGTCGAAGAGCGGCCTCGAGGCCGCGCTCGGCATGGTCGGCGACCACTACGCCGCGACGGGTGACACCAAGATTCACAAGGTGCTGGTCAGCAAGCAGGGCGGCGGTTGCGCCTCGCACCCGAACGTCGCGGGTCAGGCAGCCACCGCGATGGAGCTCGCCGCCGCGGTGAAGCCGGCGATGGGCTGGTAGCCGATCAGCTCTTACAAATGAAGGCGATGTCGTCGATGAAGAAGTCGTACTCGCCGCTCGGGACCTTCGCCTCGAAGTGGATCGCGTAAATCCGTTTGCGATCGATGTGCGGCTTGCGCGGCGCGCCCCAATCGGGCTCCTGCTTCAGATCGTTGAACGGCAGAACGTAACGTTGCCATTGCTCGCCGACGCTGATTGCATAACCATAATCGTTGAAGCAGGCGCTGCAGACCTGGCCGTCCTGATCGGTGTTGCCGTCCGGTAGCTTGATGGTCAGCTTGCTGATCGTGTTCGGCGCGCGCTTGGCCCAGAACGTGATCCCTTCGTAGGCCGACGCGTTGAAGGGCTCTTTCGGGTCCATGAAGTTCAGGCCCATCGCGGCGTAGACGACCGATTTGGCGGCGAGGTGGCCCTTCATCTCGGCGGCGAACTTCGAATCGTGGCCGTTCTCGACCATCGTGAACGTCCCGCCCTGATCGCCCGGCAGCGGCGAGACCGTCGACCCTTCCTTGTCGGCGTACGTGTACCAGTAGCCGCCGCGCTCGCCGGTCATGTTGATCTGGTTGTTGCTGTCTTCCATGTCGTCGATGACGCCGTCGGGGCCGCACTCTTTCAGCGCCACCGTTCCGGGCGGAGCCACGTGCGCGCCGGGCGGAACGCAGCCCGCGGCGAATGAGAAGATGACGGCGAGTTCTGCGAACAAAGCGAATCGTCGCGCCAATTGAGTCATCGCGGCGTTGATAGCTGGCTTCACGTGCACGAGTCAAGCAAACGCGCGCGTCCCAATCGGCAAAAGAAACTATTCAGCGGCCTGCCCTCCGGTGTATGTCTCTTCCGCTTCTTCCGCCCCGACGGCGCACTTCACGGCAAGGATGGATTGACGATGACCCAAACTCTCTTCGCAATGGTCGTCCTCGCGATGGGCCCCGCCATCCCGCAACCGGCCGGCATCGGTCAGGGTGGAGCGGGCGGCGCCGCGCCCGCGCCGACCACGACGCCCGCGCCGGCTCCCGCGCCCGCGCCGGCACCGGCGGCCCCGCCCGCCGCGACGCCAGCGCCCGCGCCTGCTGCCGCGCCGGCACCCGCGCCCGCCCCGCCGAAGCCCGCGCCCGCCGCGCCCGCCGCAGCCGCCCCGTTGACCGCGACGCCGCCCGCCCCTGACAAGATCACGAGCGGCGGCGGCAGCGCCTCCGGCCTCGGCCTCTCACCCGCTGCGCCGACGATCGGCGCCGAGTCGCAGATCTCGGGCAAGCAGGCGGAGTCGCTCACCTCGACGGCCGGCGGCTCGGCCGACGAATGGAAGTTCGACTTCCACGGCTACTTTCGCGGCCCCCTCCGAATCAGCTTCGGCCCGCCGTCGCCCACGCAGCTGCCGAGCGGTGCCTACAACTCCACCGGCGATCCGCGGCCGCCCGGCTCGTACGTTCCGGCGGGCCAGTGCCTGATGCCGGCCTATTCCTGCTACCCGCCGGGCGCCAGCGGTCCTCCCGGCACGCAGTGGCACAGCCCGACGCGCGTCCCCGGGTACAACTATCAGGACTGGAACTACACCAACACGGTCAGCGGGCCGTGGACGCAGCTCAACTTCTCGTACGGTAACTCGCGCGCGATGGCGACCGTGATCGTCGACAGCTACGCGGTGACCGACGGCGGCTACAAGCACCTGCAGGCGCAGCAGGGGATCGATCAGGCGTTCCTGACCCTGAACTTCCCCGAGGCGCTGGGCGATCTCGGCACGCTGACCTGGAACCTCGGGACGTTTCAAAATCGCTACGGCACGATGGGCAAGTACGACGGCGGCATGTACGAGACGTACATCATCGGCCGCACGCACGTCAGCGGCGAGACGCTGACCGCCAACCTGACGAACCTGGACGCCGCCGGCAACTGGTCGATCAGCCTCGAGCACGGTTTCGGCGCGAAGTACGACATCGTTCCGTTCCTCAACAATCAGTACTACCAGGTCTTCAGCAACGTCCCGCTGGGCAGCACCGCCGGCAAACCCTACCTCTCCGATCGCGACGCGGAATACCTTCCCTACGCGGGCCCGGTGCCGCAGGGCTCGACGTTCCTCAATCACGCGCACATCGGCGCGAAGTATCAGAAGCTGTGGACCTTCGGTCTGCACTACCTCTACACCTGGACGCCTGACGACAACTGGAGTCCGGTCAACTCGCGCGCGATGAACGTCAGCGACGCGGTCCCCCGCTACCGCGGCCCGATCCAGGGCAGCATGGCGATCGTCGGCGCGGAGGCGCGCCTGAACGGCGGCGTGTTCGGCGACGGCTACGTCGCCTACTCGCACATCGACGCGCGCAACATCAACGCGCTCGCCGACTCACTGGAGGTGGTGCACTCGCGCAGCGGCTACAACTTCAAGCAGAATTTCTTCGGCCAGACGTTCGACCCGCACAGCGGCGTTTACCAAGGTCCCGAGAACGAGACCGGCACCGTCGACAACATCGGGTTTCAGTACTCGTTCAGCTTCGGCGCGCTGGCGCGCTACCCGGAGGACTGGTGGGGCGACGGGCCGGACCTGGTGCTGACCGCGTTCGGCATCATGTCGATCGTGCACAGCCCGCCGCCGGACATCGCCGTCCACGGCGATGCGGCCCACGGGATCGCTGGCGACCTGAACCGGCAGACGACCTGGGACATGAGCACGAAGAAGCTGAAGATGGGCCTCGACGCCGTCTACACGCCGCTCTACTGGCTGGGTTTCAACGGCCGCATCGACTGGGTCCAGCCCGACCTCGACAGCGCCTACTCGCGCACGACCGGCGTGGCGGGCGGCAGCGACCTCAGCTTCACGGCGCTGACGGCGCGCCTGTTGATCCGCACGCAGTTCGTCACGCACGAGACGGTGCAGATCGAGTACCAGCACTACTTCCTCGGGAACGCCGCGTATCCTTCCTATCCTTACGCATGGGTCCCCAAGGCGGACTCCAACCTGGTCGGGTTGTTCGCCTCGATGTGGTGGTAATTCCTAGAAAGGCCTGATGATCATGAACAAGCCGATCCTTATTGTTTCATTGCTGACCGGCGCGCTCGGATGCTTCGGCTCCGACCCGAACATGAACTCGATGATCTTCCAGGGTCAGGGCGGTTCCAGCACGCAGGGGACGGCGGGGTCGACCGGGAGCGGCGGCTCGGGCGGATCCAGCAGCGCCACCGGGCCGGTCAAGGGCACGCCCATCGCGCTGTTCGCCACGGCGACCGAGGGCTTTCAGCTGAACAACTACCACGACACCGGGAACACGAACCTGGGCGATCCGGCTTCGGGCGCCAGCCCGACGCTGTCGTTCGACGGCAGCGTGGGCAGCCCCGACCCGGGGTCGCTGAAGGTCGTCGCCCCGTACACGGGCGCCAACCAGTACGTCGACATCCAGAAGAGCATGACGAGCATGCCCCAGAACTGGGCCCACGGAACGCTGCACGTCCGCATCCGCGTCACGGATGGGACGTTCGGCGGCGGGGCGCAGGTCTACATCATCACCGTGCCGAACCAGTACGTCTTCGGCGGCACGTTCACGAACGTCGCCAAGAACAACAACTGGCAGGAGTTCACGGTCAACGTCGACAACCCGATGACCCAGAACAGCGGCTACGATCCGTCGCAGGCCATCGAGGTCGGCGTGCAGTTGAACACCGGCAGCGCGGGCGCCGGCTCGGGCACCGTGACGTTCAACATCGACAGCTTCTCGATCGAAGGGATCGCCGGCGGCACGGCCGGCGCGGGCGGCGGCGGCGGCACGAGCGGCACCGGCGGAACGTCGGGCACCGGCGGCGCGGGCGGCACGGCCGACGCGGCGGCCGGCGGCTAGGCTGGCGGGAAGCGGCCCCTCACCCTAACCCTCTCCCCGCTTCGCGGGGCGAGGGACCGGATCTGTTCTCCCTCTCCCGCTTGCGGGAGAGGGTCGGGGTGAGGGCAAGCCGCCCTCTGACCTACTTCTTCTTGCCGCCCTTCGCCGCGGCCTTCGGTACCTCGCGCTCGTCGAGGTACGCGGCGACCCAGAACAGCGGCGCGTTCCAGTTGATCGTCACCTCGTTGGCCGACCAGGCCTCGCCGTTGTCGATGAAGCATTTCTGTGGCGCGCAGCCGTTCAGGCCGGCCGACGCCATGTACGGGTCCTCGAACCCCGAGTTGGGCCCGCCCGACAGGACGCCCGGCGGCGGCGGCGGATACTTCGGGTTCGCCTGGTGGCACCAGAAGCGGTGGTATGGGTTCTCGAGCGGGCGCGCGCCCCACCCCGTCACCATGCTTTGATCCAGCGGGTTGCGCCCGAGGATGTAATCCATGCCGGCCGCCACGCCGTTCAGGTACTTGCTGTCCTTCGTGAAGTCGTAGGCCAGCCCGAGCATCAGCGCGTTCGTCAGCACGAACGAGTTCGATCCCCACGGGTACCCCTTCTTCGTCGGCGCGAACGGCAGCCGGTAGCCCTGCTTGCCGAGCAGGTCCATGTACTTGTCCGCGACCGTGGCGACGTTCTTGCGGATCGCCTCGATGTCGTCCTTCGGCAGGCCGTTCGGAACGATCGCCAACGACACCGACCCCAGGACCTGCGTGTCGCCCCAGGTCATCGAGGTGTACATGCCGTCATCGGGCCAGTCGGCGTCGGCGCGCTTGTAGAACTCGGACTTCGTGACGACGTCCTTGTACTCCGCCTTCTTGGTCGTGATGTAGAGCTCGGCCGCCGCCCAGTAGAAGTTGTCGCCGACCTTGTTGTCGTCGTAGGGACCGCCGCCGTCGTCCTGCACCGTCGGCGAGTACGCTTCCGGGTTCGCCTTCGCGGCGACCCAGGCGCGCTCCGCCGCCTTCAGACACTTGGCCGAGAACGCCGGGTCGATCTTGTGCCAGATGCGCGCCGCCTGCGCGGCGTTGGCGGCCAGGTCCAGCGTCGCCGACGTGCTGACCGGGTGGAGAAAACGCGGCACCGGATCCTCGTGCGGGCCCATCGACAGCGCCGTCCACTTCGCGTCGTGGATCTTGTGGTGCACCATCCCCGCCAGCTTCTCCCCTTCCGGCACCTGCATCTTCAGCTCCCAGTCGATCTCCCAGCGGGCCTCGTCCAGCAGATCGGGAACCTTGTTCTTGTTCTCGGGGATGTTCATCTTCCCGTCGGCGAAGTCGGCGTCGCCGCCGAACGCGAGGCCGCGCTCCCACCAGTTGAGCAGCGTCCAGACGGAGATCCCGGCGTTGACGACGTACTTGCCGTGATCGCCGGCGTCGTACCAGCCGCCGGTGACGTCCAGCTTGTAGCTGCAGCCCGCCTTCGCGTTGCACGGGACGGCGCCATCGCCGATGTTCGGCTTGACGTCGATGTGCCCGGCCGGACGGACCCACTGCGCGTTCCCCGCGTACGGCATCTCGATCGGGATGCCGCTGCGCTGCTGATAGAAGAACGCCAGCGCGTCGTACTTCAGCTTGCCGTAGAGGTCGTCGCGGATGTCGAACGCATGGCTGACGTCGTTGCCGACGCGCAGCTTGTAGCCGGTCCCCTTCTC
>Ga0066903_100003266_pt1 | contig 13171 bp, 13 predicted proteins | sample PanSoiMetaGPlot1_FD_67491 | JGI IMG/M metagenome (GOLD analysis project Ga0066903, IMG submission 67491) | Tropical forest soil microbial communities from Panama analyzed to predict greenhouse gas emissions - Panama Soil - Plot 1 (version 2) | ecosystem: Environmental > Terrestrial > Soil >... | reverse complement strand
ACATCGCCTTCGCGTGTGGAGGACCGCCCGCTCGCAAGTTTCGTTGCGGAACCCGACGATAGCATCGTACCAAACGCTTGGTTCGCGCCGGCGCCCCCTCCCTACCCTCTCCCGCAAGCGGGAGAGGGTAGGGAGGGGGCTTGTGCCGGAGGTTATGTGGGACCTCCGGCCACGAGTGTTTGATGCGCCCCTTGTTTCAACCGCCGGTGCTGCACAGGAGAGTTTATGGCTTTAGCTACCGCTGCCGCGCCGTCGCGGGAAGATTTCGCTGCGTTGCTCGAGGACTCGTTTACCCACGGCAATTTGCAGGAGGGTGCCGTTATCAAGGGCACCGTTGTTGCAATCGAAAAGGACCTCGCCGTCATCGATGTCGGCCTCAAGACCGAAGGTCGTGTGCCGCTGCGTGAGTTCAACGGTCCGGGCCGCCAGAATGACATCAAGGTCGGCGATACCGTTGAGGTCTACCTGGAGCGCGTGGAAAATGCGCTGGGAGAGGCGGTTCTGTCCCGCGACAAGGCGCGGCGCGAGGAAAGCTGGGGCAAGCTCGAAAAAGCATTTCAGAACAATGAAAAGGTCCAGGGCGTCATCTTCAACCAGGTCAAAGGCGGCTTCACCGTCGATCTTGACGGCGCCGTGGCGTTTCTACCGCGCTCCCAGGTCGATATCCGGCCGATCCGCGATGTCACTCCCCTGATGAACGTCTCGCAGCCATTCCAGATTCTCAAGATGGACCGGCGGCGCGGCAATATCGTGGTTTCACGCCGCACCGTGCTGGAAGAAACCCGGGCCGAGCAGCGTCAGGAGCTCGTACAGAACCTCGAAGAGGGGCAGGTGATCGACGGGGTGGTCAAGAACATCACCGACTACGGCGCCTTCGTGGACCTCGGCGGGATCGACGGTTTGCTCCATGTTACTGACATCGCGTGGCGACGGGTCAATCATCCCTCTGAGGTGCTCAACATCGGACAGCAGGTGAAGGTCAAGATCGTCAAGATCAACCACGAGACCCACCGCATCTCGCTCGGCATGAAGCAGCTTCAGGCCGACCCATGGCAGGGCATCGAGGCGAAGTTCCCGGTCGGCGCTCGTCTCACCGGCCGCGTCACCAACATCACCGACTATGGCGCCTTCGTGGAGCTCGAACCCGGTATCGAGGGCCTCATCCACGTGTCCGAAATGTCATGGACCAAAAAGAACGTCCATCCGGGCAAGATCGTGTCGACCTCCCAGGAGGTCGAGGTTCAGGTGCTCGAGGTCGATCCCGTCAAACGGCGAATTTCGCTCGGTCTCAAGCAGACCATGCGCAATCCGTGGGAGGTCTTCGTCGAGAAGCATCCGCCCGGCAGCGTGGTCGAGGGGGAGGTCAAGAACAAGACCGAGTTCGGCCTGTTCCTCGGGCTCGACGGCGACGTCGACGGCATGGTCCATCTTTCCGACCTCGACTGGAAGCGCCCGGGCGAGCAGGTCATCGACGACTTCAAGAAGGGTGACAAGGTAAGAGCCCAGGTGCTTGATGTCGACATCGAGAAGGAGCGCATTTCGCTCGGCGTGAAGCAGCTTGAAGGCGATCCGTTCGCGGAAGCGGGTGACGTGAAGAAGGGCGCCGTGGTGACCTGCGAGATCATCGAGGTGAAGGAATCAGGCCTTGAGGTGAAGCTCGTCGGCACCGACCTTACCACCTTCATCAAGCGCTCCGAGCTCGCTCGCGACCGCTCGGAGCAGCGCACCGAACGTTTCGCGGTCGGCGAGAAGGTCGACGCTCGCGTCACGCAGTTCGACCGCCGCGCCCACAAGGTTACGGTCTCAATCAAGGCGCTCGAAGTCGCCGAGGAGAAAGAGGCGATTGCCCAATACGGCTCCTCTGATTCCGGTGCGACCCTCGGCGATATTCTCGGCACCGCTCTCAAACGGGCGACCGAGAAGAAGGAGTGACATCAGGAAAATCTGCGAGCGCGGGGCGTTTTTCGAGCCTCGCCGGTGTCATTGCCAACCGGCCCTGGGAAGGTTTCCCGGGGCCATTTTGCCACAGATCGCACCCACCGCCGATTGCAATGATTTAAGTTGCCGCGCACCACCCACGCGATAACAATCCGGAGCAGTCCCATGTCGCTCGAAACAGACCATATCGTCGATCGCCGCCGCTTGCGGCGCAAACTGACCTTCTGGCGTATCGCAGCGGTGCTGATCGCCATTATGGGCGTGGTGGGCGCCGCGCTCCTCGCACGTCGTGCCGACCCCTCGCTCGCGCAGGCGCTGACCCCGCAGATCTCTCGGGTGACGATCCAGGGCCTCATCCGCGGAGACCAGGAGCGCACCGAGGCGCTTGATGACCTCGCGGGTTCGCGCAACACCCGCGCTGTGATCGTGCACATCGACAGCCCCGGAGGCACCACGGCCGGGTCCGAAGAGCTTCACCAGGCGCTGCGCCGGGTTGCGGCGAAAAAGCCGACTGTCGTGGTGGTCGACGGCATGGCCGCCTCCGGCGGCTACATGGCAGCCATGGCAGCCGACCACATTATTGCCCAAAATTCCTCGCTGGTCGGTTCGGTTGGCGTGCTGTTCCAGTATCCCAATCTCACCGATCTGCTCGGCAAGGTTGGCGTCAAGTTCGAGGAGATAAAATCCTCGCCCCTCAAGGCGGCCCCCAACGGCCTCGAGCCCACCACGCCGGAAGCGCGCGCCGCAATCGAGGCGCTGGTGGTCGATTCCTATAAGTGGTTCAAGGACATCGTGAAGGACCGCCGCAAGCTTGAAGGCGAGGACCTGGATCGGGTGACAGACGGCCGCGTCTTTACCGGCCGGCAAGCGATTTCCCTTAAGCTTGCCGATGAGATCGGCCGCGAGCAAGAGGCAATCGACTGGCTTGCTAAATCCGGCAACGTCGACCCGAAAACGCCAGTGCGCGACTGGAGGCTCCATCCCCGCTTCGGCCAGTTGTCGTTCCTTCATCTTGGGGTTGCCAAAATGCTCGAGGTTCTAGGTCTCGATTCGCTGGCCCGCGAGTTCGAAATTGCGGGCGCGCTGGGAGCCGCCGAAAAGCTCAATCTTGACGGTTTGTTAATGCTTTGGCACCCTTCGGCCGGCAATTAGCTGATCGGGCCGGGCCGGTTGTGGTGTTTGGAGTGGCCCGCGTCGCCCGCACCAGGTGTCCTTTCAAAAACGGCGTCTCAACATGATCAAGTCAGAACTCGTCCAACGCATTGCAGGACAGAATCCCCATCTCTACCAACGAGACGTGGAGAATATCGTCAATGCTATCCTGGGTGAGATTGTGGCGGCGCTGGCCCGCGGAGACCGCGTCGAATTGCGCGGCTTCGGGGCTTTCTCGGTCAAGAACCGTCGCGCCCGCGCAGGCCGCAACCCGAGAACCGGGGCGCACGTAGCCGTTGACCAGAAATCCGTGCCGTTTTTCAAGACCGGCAAGGAAATGCGCGAGCGCCTCAACCGAACGCAGACCGAAATCGCGGCAAAGTGAGACTGCAGCGTGTCCGTGAGGCGTCTCCCCGGCGCAGCCTTGAACCTGTCCGTCCGCCACGCATATCGATCGATCGGGGCGCGGGGCCGATGAAGCGCTGGCTCGTAAGGGCAATCATCATGACCCCGGCTTTCGTCGTGCTGGTGGCGTTCGCGGTCGCGAATCATCAACCCGTCACAGTGTCCTTCAACCCGTTCGATTCGTCCGATTCGGACCTCGCGGTAACTGTTCCGCTCTATCAGGTGGGATTTGTGGTTCTCATTGCGGGCGTCGTTCTCGGCGGCTTCGCGGCGTGGCTCGTGCAAGGCAAGCGCCGTAGGATCGGTAGCCGACTCGCAGCCGAAAACGCCACGATTCGAACGGAATTGGCGCATCTGAAGCGACAGACGGTGAGGCCCGAAAGCGGCGCATCAATGTATCCGGCCGGGTCTGCCAACAAGAGGTTGCCTGCCGCCATGCACCGGGGCTAATCGAGACGCGCTGGGTGGCAAAGCGAAACGTGCTCACTTCCTTGCGGGCCCGCGACCGAGGGTCGCGCATGCGTCTTTCGCGCCGATGCGGGAGACATCAAAGGTTTCCGTTCCAAGCATGAGCCTCACTATCAAAATTTGCGGCCTGCGAACCCCTGAAGCGCTTGATGTCTCCCTGCGCGCGGGCGCCGACATGGTTGGATTCGTGTTCTTCTCCGCGTCGCCGCGCCACGTCGATTTCGCTGCCGCACGTGAATTGGGCGCGCGCGTACAGGGGCGAGCCCTTAAGGTGGCGCTGTCGGTGGACGCCGACGACGAATGGCTCGCGGCGAGTATTGCGGCGCTAGCGCCCGATCTGCTCCAGCTTCACGGCAAGGAAACGCCAGAGCGGGTCCTCGCCGTGAAGACACGTTTCCGGTTGCCCGTGATGAAGGCGATCGCAGTGGCGTCGAAGGATGATCTTGGATGTCTACCCACCTACGCCGAGGTCGCGGACCGGGTCATTTTCGACGCACGGGCGCCGCGCGATGCCACGCGGCCCGGCGGACTGGGCAAGCCATTCGATTGGCGGCTCCTGAAGAACCTTGACCCGCGTGTCCCGTTCATGCTTTCAGGCGGGCTTAATCGCGACAATGTGGCCGAGGCGATCGAGATGACCGGGGCGGGCGGGGTCGATGTCTCGTCCGGCGTCGAACGCGCACCGGGCGAAAAGGACCGCGACCTCATCCGGGGCTTCATCCGCGCGGCGCGGACCGCGGCCGGACGCTCCCCGCCAGCGGGGGAGCGAAAGGCGGGGAGCAGGAAGTCGGCGGTGAGCTCTTAAGCCATGAACGTGCAACACCCCAATTCGTACCGTACCGGCCCGGACGAGCGCGGTCATTTCGGCATCTATGGCGGCCGCTTTGTCGCCGAAACCCTGATGCCCCTGATCCTTGACCTTGAGAAGGCGTATGCGGACGCCAAGGCGGATCCAGAATTCCGCCGCGAGATGGACGGCCATCTTGCGACCTATGTGGGCCGGCCGTCGCCGCTCTATTTCGCGGAGCGCCTGACCGGCCACTGCGGCGGCGCCAAAATCTATTTCAAGCGCGAGGAGCTCAACCACACGGGCGCGCACAAGGTAAACAATGTGCTCGGTCAGATCATGCTCGCCCGGCGCATGGGCAAGACGCGCATTATTGCGGAAACCGGCGCCGGCATGCATGGCGTTGCGACAGCAACGTTGTGCGCCAAGTTCGGGCTCCCATGCATCGTCTATATGGGCTCGGTCGACGTCGAGCGGCAGAAGCCGAATGTCTTGCGAATGGAGATGCTCGGCGCCGAGGTCCGGGCCGTCGAATCGGGGTCCCGAACGCTCAAGGATGCCATGAATGAGGCGCTGCGCGACTGGGTGACCAATGTCACCGCAACTTTCTACTGCATCGGCACTGTCGCCGGCCCGCATCCCTACCCCGCGATGGTGCGCGATTTCCAATCCATCATCGGCCGCGAGACGCGCGAACAAATGCAGTCCGCCGAAGGCCGCCTGCCGGATTCGCTGATTGCCTGCATCGGCGGCGGCTCCAACGCAATGGGGCTGTTCTATCCGTTCCTCGACGACCGCATGATCGAAATTTACGGCGTCGAAGCGGCAGGGCACGGCATTGCGAGCGGCAAGCACGCGGCCTCCATCGCGGGCGGCCGGCCGGGCGTGCTGCACGGCAACCGCACCTACCTGCTGATGAACAGTGACGGCCAGATCGAGGAGGCGCATTCGATCTCCGCCGGCCTTGATTACCCCGGCATCGGTCCCGAACATGCGTGGCTCAACGACATGGGCCGGGTGAAATTCCTCTCGGCGACCGACGAGGAAGCCGTAACGGCATTTCAACTTTGCAGCAGTCTTGAGGGCATCATCCCGGCCTTGGAGCCAGCGCACGCCCTGGCTCGGGCCATAGACATTGCGCCGCGCAAGCCTAAGGATCATCTGATGGTCGTGAACTTGTCCGGACGAGGCGACAAGGATTTGGCGACCGTCGCCGATTATTTGCAGCAGCGCCGCACATGACCCGTATCGACGCCCGCTTTGCCGCACTCAGGCACCAGGGCCGCGCCGGGCTCATCCCCTTCATGATGGCCGGCGACCCGGATCCCGAAACATCGGCCGCGGTCTTGAAGGCATTGCCGCAGGCCGGCGCCGACGTGATCGAGATCGGCATGCCATTCACCGACCCGATGGCGGACGGGCCCGCTATCCAGGCCGCCGGCTTGCGTGCGCTCCGCGCCGGCCAGAACGTGGCGAGGACCCTGGAGCTGGTGCGCGACTTCCGCCGCGCCGACGTCACGACGCCCATCGTGCTGATGGGGTATTACAATCCGATTTACATTTATGGCGTGGCGCGCTTTCTTGCCGACGCCAAGGTTGCGGGCGTCGATGGCCTCATCGTGGTGGACTTACCGCCCGAGGAGGATACCGAGCTTTGCCTTCCGGCATTACGGGCGGGATTGAATTTCATTCGCCTGGCGACGCCGACAACCGACGACAAGCGGCTTCCGGCCGTGCTCGCCAACACCTCCGGATTTGTCTATTACGTGTCAATCACCGGGACCACCGGCGCCGCTGCGCCAGATGCAGGCTTGGTCGTCGAAGCGGTCGGGCGAATCAAACGCCATACCGGGCTCCCGGTTGCCGTCGGGTTCGGCGTCAAGGATGCAGCGAGCGCCGCCGCCATCGCGCGGGGCGCCGAGGCGGTCGTGGTCGGCTCTGCCCTGGCCGAAAAGGTGCGGCTCAGCCTCGATGCGGCCGGCAAGGCGACGCCCGCCACGGTCACGGCAGTCACCGGGCTCGTCGCCGAGCTCGCGGCCGGCGTGCGAAACGCGCGGCAGGACGCGGCGGAGTAGCGTCGTGAACTGGATATCCAACGTCGTCCGACCGAAGATCCGCAGCTTTCTCAACCGGCGCGAGGTCCCGGAGAACCTGTGGATCAAGTGCCCCGATACCGGGCAACTCGTCTTCTACAAGGATGTCGAGGCAAACCAGTTCGTCATCCCGGTCTCCAATTATCATATGCGCATGGGCGCGACGGCGCGCCTCAAATCGGTGTTCGACGGCGAGACCTGGATAGACATCGCGATACCCGAGGTTGCGTCCGATCCGCTGAAATTCCGGGATGAGCGGCGCTATGCCGAGCGGCTGCGTGATGCGCGCGCGAAGACTGGCATGAAGGACGCAATCAAGCTCGGGCTCGGCAAGCTCGATGGCCTTCCGGTGGTCATCGGCGTGCAGGATTTTGACTTCATGGGCGGCTCTCTCGGAATGGCGGCCGGCGAGGCGATCATCAAGGGACTGCAAACGGCGGCGCAAAAAAGTACGCCGTTCATCCTTTTCGCGGCATCCGGCGGGGCGCGCATGCAGGAGGGCATCCTGTCGCTCATGCAGATGCCTCGTACCACCATTGCGGTGCAGAACCTGCGGGCGGCGCGCAAACCCTATATCGTGGTGCTCACCAATCCCACGACCGGCGGCGTCACCGCTTCATACGCGATGCTGGGCGACATCCATATCGCCGAGCCAGGTGCGCTCATCGGTTTCGCCGGACCTCGGGTGATCGAGCAGACCATCCGCGAAAAACTGCCCGACGGCTTTCAGAAGGCGGAGTATCTCAAGGAGCACGGCATGGTAGACATGGTTGTGCATCGCCACGAGTTGCGTGCTAGTCTGTCAAAACTCTGTCGCATCCTGACAAAAACGCCGGCGTTGGCGGCGACGCTTGTGCCCGACGAGAAGGTGTTGACGCCGTAATGCGTTGGCGTGCTCCCGCTCCCTACTCTCCCCATGCGGGGGAGCGTAGGGAGGGGGATCATCGAAGGTGGGGCCCGTCATGACAAAGTGGAGGATTGCGGCTGTTGCTGCCGCGATTGTTATCGCCACCGCGAATACCGGAGCGACCCAGACCTACCCGAACCGCGTCATCAAGGCGATCGTGCCTTTCACGGCCGGCGGGCCGATCGACGTAGTCAGCCGGATCGTGGCGAAACGTCTCGGCGAAGTGCTGGGGCACCCGATCGTTATCGAGAACCGGCCCGGCGCCTCCGGCATGATTGCCAACAGGGCGGTCGCGGCGGCCGAGCCCGACGGCTACACCCTGCTGTTCGGAAACACCAGCACCCTCGTGGTGTTTCCCTGCGTCGCCCGCACGCGCGATTTCGACGCGCTCAAACGATTGATGCCTGTCGCGAGGCTCACCCAGGGCTATGAAGTCATGGTGGTTGATCCGGCAGGTCCGGCCAAAACCCTGCCGGCATTCATCACCTACGCCAAGGCCCATCCTGGCGCGCTGAACTACGGCTCCGTCGGATTCGGAAACCTCACCCATGTCGCCGGCGAACTGCTGAAGCTCAAAGCCGGCATCGACCTGCAACACGTGCCGTATAAGGGCGCCCCTGAGGTCATTGCGGGCCTTCTGTCAGGTCAGGTGCAGATGAATTTCACCGAAGTCGCTGGCGTCCTTTCCTTGGCGCGAGACGGCAAAATTCATCCGCTTGCCATTGCGAGTGAGGCGCGCGACCCGAAAGCTCCCGATATTCCGACTTTTGCCGAGGAGGGGCTGCCGGATTTCGTCGTTCGCACATTCACCGGCGTTGTGGCTCCCGCCGGCACATCGCCCGCGATCGTGGCCAAGCTCAACGACGCCGTAAACGCCGCGCTGACGCATGCGGAAACGCGTGCCATGCTGGAAAACCTCGGCTCGTTCGTCCGCCCAGGCACAGCCGAGGAGTTCGCCGCCTTCCTCGCCGCCGAACAGCGCAAGTGGGAGGAGGTGGCCTCGCTCGCCGGCATCAACGTCGAGTGAGGGAAAAACGCTATTGCATTCCCGTCGATCCGAATCCGCCGTCGCCGCGGGCGGTTGCACTGAGCGCCGACACTTCCACAACGCGCACATGCGCCACCGGCGCGACGACGAGTTGGGCAACGCGCATTGCGCGGGTGATGGCGAATGATGCCGCCCCGAGGTTAACCAACAGCACCATCACTTCGCCGCGGTAATCCGCGTCGATAGTGCCGGGCGCGTTCAGCACCGTGATGCCATGATTAACCGCAAGACCTGATCGCGGCCGCACCTGACCCTCGAAGCCGTGAGGCAGCGCAATCGCGATGCCGCATGGAACAAGACCGCGCGCTCCCGGCGCGAGCGTCATCGGCGCAGCCGCCGGAACTGCCGCCAGGAGATCAAGGCCGGCTGCATGGACGCTCTGGTAGGACGGCAGCGGCAGGTCGGCGCCGTGGGGCAGGCGCAGGATTTGCAGTTCCACGTCCGTCATTTGGCGACGGCCGAAAGGGCAGCGGCCATGCGGGCCACGAGCCTGTCGGCGACCCGCTGCTTGTCCTCATCAGGCCAGGATTCGACGCCGTCACGGGTGACAAGATGCACGCTGTTGCGATCTCCACCCATGATGCCGGTGGCGGGCGAAACGTCGTTGGCCACAATCCAGTCGCAGCCCTTGCGATCGAGCTTGGCGCGAGCGTTCGTGACGACGTCTTCGGTCTCGGCCGCAAAGCCGATGACGAGGGACGGACGCTTTGATTTGTGGTGCGCCACCGTCGCCACGATATCTGGGTTTTCGATGAGGTTCAGCGCCGGCGTCCCGCCCGCATCCTTTTTCAGCTTCTGAGCCCCCGGCTCCGCAACCCTCCAATCCGCCACGGCGGCGGCAAACACGGCGACATCGGCTGGCAGCCCCCTTTCCACTGCGGCAAGCATCTCGCGCGCGCTTTCGACTTTGATCACAGTCGCGCCGGGCGGATCGGCAAGCGACACTGGACCCGTGACGAGCGTCACATCGGCGCCTGCCGCAGCCGCGGCACGGGCGATGGCAAAGCCCTGTTTGCCCGATGACCGGTTGGCAATATAGCGCACCGGATCGATCGGCTCGTGGGTCGGCCCTGCGGTGACAAGCACGCGTCGCCCCACCAGCGACCCGGCGGTGTCCCGCCCGCCGACGAGCCGGGCCTCGACGGCAGCGACGATCTCCAGCGGTTCCGCCATGCGGCCGACGCCCGCTTCGCCCTGCTCGGCCATCTCGCCTGCAGCGGGGCCGACGACCGCGATGCCGTCCGCAACGAGCCGCGCAAGATTGCGTCGGGTCGCGGGATGACTCCACATGTGGGGATTCATGGCGGGCGCAATCAGCACGGGCTTGTCGGTGGCGAGCAACACGGTCGAAGCGAGATCGTCCGCATGGCCGCCCGCCATCTTCGCCATCAGATCGGCCGTGGCCGGCGCCACTGCGACCAAATCGGTATGGCGGGCGAGCCGAATATGGCCGATGTCGAATTCGGCGCGCCAATCGAAGAGATCCACATGGACGTGCCCACCCGCGAGAGCGCCAGCGGACAGGGGCGTGATGAATTCCTGCGCGGCTTGCGTCATGACGACCGACACCGCCGCCCCACGCTCCCGCAGCCGGCGGATCAGGTCGAGCGACTTGTATGCCGCGATCCCGCCGCCAATGATGAGCAGGATGCGCTTGCCTTGGAGGCGGTATGTGTCGTTGGGGTTCATCCGTTCCAGCGATAGTCTTGGCCATTTTTCCGTAGCGCCAACACGGCGTCATGGCTGCGGCAAGCGCTTGATATTTCACATAATCTGGTTCATTCCAACAGTCTAGTGGCGCCACCGAGACGCCCGCCAAACCATCTTCCCAATCTTCCCATAGGCTTCAAAGAAATGCATAGCCCAACCGACTGTTGAACGCCCGTCTACCGGTATCTTCCCAGCATCTTCCCAGGCGGCCGAGTTAATGAATCTCACCCAAGCAAGTGTTGCGCGTGCCGGGTAGACGAGGATGTTACCACCCTCGCCCCCCACAGATCCGGACGCGCCGATTTCCAGCATCCGGTTCCTCACAGGAGAGCTTCGTTCCATCTGGTGTAGCGGTGGACGATCCTGGCCGCTGGCAGCAGATGCCGGGCGAGGAACGCGTTGAAGCTGGCCCATGTGAGCAGCCGTCCTCGCGTTCGACGTCCCAGCCACTTTTGCCATATTCTCACGACTTGGTAGCGATACCCCTGCAGCCGCGGCCCCGGTTGAGCGCGGCAAACAGCTCCGCTCGCTCGCTATGCTTGCGGGGCCACCGAGATCCCACGAGCCAACCCCACGCGAGCTTCGCAGTCGCGTTTAGTGCTGGTGGTGAGCGTGCGCCGGAGTATCTGAGCGTGCTTTGCGTGTCGTCATTCAGTTGCGCTGTTTCCGTCTGCAAATACGCAATCAGGTCGGTCGCGTCGGCCTCGGCAAGACCGAGCACCGGCATGCGCACGCCGGGAAACTTTGCAACGAGCGCAACCGCGACGGGGTCGTTGCGTGCACGCGCCAGATCGGGGTGCATGATGAAACTTTCGAGCCAAGCGCGTTCGCGACGCTCGGTGACGCCGCGCAGGTCAGGCCCCACCCGATCCCCTACGCCGATCGTATGGCAGGGAGCGCATATTTTTTTGAACAAGGTCTGGCCCGGCCTCAGGTCGAGCGGATAACCCGTATTGCTGGCCTCGTCGTGCTTCGGTGGGCGCACTTCGTCACGCCACTTCGGGTCCATGGAGCGGATATCCATGATGAGGCGGTCAAGATCCCCGAACGCCGTGTTCCTTGTCCACTCACCAGTCGCATCGTTACCCAGGACAATCTCATTGCGATGCTCGCTCAGCGTCCGGCTCTTGTCGCCGAGCGCGGCGTTGATCAATCGGACGTCATCCCCCTTTCCGGTCAGAAACAGCCATCCTGGGCCAGCACCGAATGCTTCGGCAAAACTCTTGAGCCGTTCCGGCGAATCGCGCTCCGGATCGACGGTCAACGAAATCAAGAAAATATCGCGACCTACAATCTCGCCCAACTTCTCCTCCACCTGTGCAATCCGCGCCGTGGTGAGCGGGCAGATGTCCGGGCAGTTCGTATAGATGAAGCTAATCAGCACGATCTTGCCCTTGATGACATCGTCATAGAATTTCAGCGTGTTGCCATCCTGGGTAACGACCGGCAGGTTGGGAAAGTAATTCTCGCCCCGGCGATTGCCCTGTGCCGCCACGTCCGGCGCCGCAACGCTCAATGCCGCGAGCGTCACTATGCCCGCAAGTAGACTTCGTCGCATTCATCCCTCCGAAAAAGTTGCACTGAAGGGTGTCCTCACCCTTCGGTGCATCGCGCGCGGCAATCGTTGCGCTATCGGCCCCTTCCGCTGGCCACCCCCAGCACGCTTTGTACCGGTCCACCAGGCCCACCCCCGCCCTGCGGGCCACCAGGGCCGCCGCCACCACTCCGACCGGAGCCACCCCCACCGGGGGCACCGCCGCCGCCACCCCCACCACCGCCGTTGGCCGCGGTAGTACCGTTGCTTGCCGTTGCTTCCGGCAGGACTTCCGGGGTCGTAAAGACCACGCCGTCCGGCGTCGGGTTCGGCGTCGGGGTGATCGCAGCCTGCGGTGTCCCGGCCAGTCCGCTCAGGAGTTGGATACGCATCAGCAGCGCGAAGTCCTCGTGGACAGTGTTGTGGCAATGGTTGACGTAGGAGCCGCCGTATTCGCCGAACTGAATCTGGAACTGGACGGTCCCTGAGGGACGCAGTCGCCAGACGTCCTTCCTAACGAGCAGTTCGGTCGCGGGGATTGTATCGTTCCCCCGGTTCATGGTGATGCCTTCTTCGAAGTGGAGGTGGATCGGATGATCCCAGCCTCCGCCGCCGTTGATGTAGGTCCAGTGCTCGATGTCTTCCTGCCTTCGGGTATTCAAGCGAGATCCGGTTGGCGTTCATCGAGTGGGCGGCCGCTCCATTGACCTTGACGACCCATGGGAACGTCGCTTGATCCGGACAGTCGGGGATGCATTGACCATTGGCCTGACGCGAGTCGCCGTTCCCTCTTCCCCACTCGACGACCCTTGTCCTGACGGGAGTGACGATGGGAATTTGCTGGGTCAGGGCGGCCGGCAAGACGCTGGGGTCGGGGTCGGCTGAGTGGTGTATGACACCCGGGACATCCACGCTCGCGACCTGACCGACAATCCGGAATTGCAGGATTCCGCCAAACCACCGGATCGTTGTTGTCGCCCGCCAGCGCCCGCGCGAGCGACAATGCCCCGTTCGGCTTGCGCCCATCCGTTTGCTCCAGCGTGTTCACCAGCGTAAGCCGGTCGCCGATGCGGAATGCGGAGAAGTCGACGACGATGTCGTAGCGCTCGGCGATGCCCTGCTGATCCAG
>Ga0066903_100003265_pt1 | contig 13172 bp, 12 predicted proteins | sample PanSoiMetaGPlot1_FD_67491 | JGI IMG/M metagenome (GOLD analysis project Ga0066903, IMG submission 67491) | Tropical forest soil microbial communities from Panama analyzed to predict greenhouse gas emissions - Panama Soil - Plot 1 (version 2) | ecosystem: Environmental > Terrestrial > Soil >... | reverse complement strand
ATCATGTTCCGCGATATCACGACGCTCCTTGGCAATGCGCGGGCGTTCCGCCGCGCCGTCGATGAGCTGGTGCAGCCCTGGGCCGGCGGCAAGATCGACAAGGTCGCCGGCATCGAGGCGCGCGGCTTCATCCTGGGCGGGGCGGTTGCGCACCAGGTCTCGGCCGGATTCGTGCCGATCCGCAAGAAGGGCAAGCTGCCCTACAAGCGCGTCACCATCGGCTATTCGCTCGAGTACGGCATCGACGAAATGGAGATGCATGAGGACGCGGTCGAGAAGGGGGACCGCGTGATCCTGGTTGACGACCTGATCGCGACCGGCGGCACCGCCGAAGGCGCGGTCAAGCTTCTGCGCCAGCTCGGCGCCAACGTGCTCGCCGCCTGCTTCATCATCGACCTGCCCGACCTCGGCGGCGCCGACAAGTTGCGCAAGCTCGACGTGCCGGTGCGCACCCTGGTCACGTTCGAAGGTCACTAGCTCGTCGCGGGAAGCGCCAGGGCTACGCCGGCGCGCCGAGCGGGCAGGCCGCCGCCGTGCCGCCAAGGGAGATGAATTCGCGGCGTCGCATTCGAGGCTCCATCATTCGATCACCTCGTCGGCGCGCACGAGCAAGCCGGTCGGGAAGGTGATGCCGAGCGTCCGCGCGGTCTTCAGGTTGATGGTCAACTCGACTTTCGTCGCCTGCAGCACTGGCAGCTCGGCGGGCTTTTCGCCCTTGAGGATGCGGCCGGTGTAGATCCCGGCCGCGCGGTTCATGTCGTCGGGGACATAGCTCATCAAGCCGCCAGCCAACGCAAAGTCGCGTCGCCCTGACATTGTCGGTACCCGGTCGCGGAGCAGCAGGGCGGCGTGCTCGGTGGGCCGGCTGTTCAACAATGCATCCGGTGAGATCACGAGAGCGCCCACCCGCCGGTCGCGCAGGGTCGCAAAGGCGGTGTCGAAGTCGTGTTCGGTGCTCACTGGCAGGATGTGGATTTCAATCCCCAGTTCGCCCGCCGCCGTCTGCAGGTTGCGCGCCAGGTTCCCGGCGTTCGGTTCGGTCGGGTTGACGAGCGCGGCAATCACTTTTGCCGCCGGAACCGCCTCGTGCAGCAACTGCAATCGCTTCGCGCTCAGCTCTCCGGTCATCGATGTCACGCCGGTGAGATTGCCGCCCGGACGGTTCAGGCTGGGGACGAGATCGAGCTCAACGGGATTCGCTCCGATCAGGAAGACGATGGGTACAGTGGAGGTTGCCGCCTTTGCCGCCACAATGGCCGGAAGGCCATTGGTGTGAATCACGCTCACTTGGCGACGGACCAGGTCCGCGGCCAATGCGGGCAAGCGATCGTATTGACTGTCCGCCCAATGATATTCGATCGCAACGTTGCGGCCCTCGACAAACCCAGCCTGGCTCAGGCCTTGGTGAAAGGCAGGAGATGCATAGGAGCCGGCCCGCCCGATCGAAAGAATTCCGATCACCGGCATCGCGTTCTGTTGCGCGCGCGCGGCGAGCGGCGAGCCCGCCGCGGCGCCGCCAATGAGCGTAATGAATTCGCGGCGCCGCATCATTGGATCAACTCGTCGGCGCGGAGGACGAGCGTCGCCGGAATATCGAGACCGATCGCTTTGGCGGTCTTGAGATTGATCACCAGTTCGAACTTGGTCGCGAACTGCACCGGCAGGTCGCTAATCTTGGCGCCGCGCAGGATGCGGTCGACGTAAGAGGCCATGGTTCGGCGCGCTTCCTCGCCGTCCGCTCCGTACCCCATCATGCCGCCCTCGGCGGGGAGATATTTGGACTGCCACATCGTGGGCAGCCGATACTTCAGCGCGAGCCGGTTGATCGAGTCGCGATTGCCGCGGGAGGGGGGAGGCGGCAACATGATCAGACCGCCGTCGGGCTCCGCCGCAAAGGCATCGATGACGCGTTCCAGCTCAGCGGCATTGCGGTAGGGCGTGCGGATTGCCTTCACGGCCAGAACGTCTGCGGCGGCATCGATCACGCCGAAGTATTGATCGTTGACGTTTTCTGCTTCGAAGACGAGCGCGACCCGTGCGGTGCGCGGCGCCGCCTCCTTGAGCAACTCCACCCATTTGCCGCCCAACGATTGGTACTGGCCTGCTACCCCCGTCGCGTTGGCTTCGGGACGCGCGATGTTCTTCAACAGGCCGATGGCCACGGGGTCGCCAACACTGGTGAAGACAATCGGAATGGTCTGGGTCCGCTGCAGCAGCGCCTGCGCTGTCGGCCCGCCGGTAACAACAATGACGTCGGGAGCGACGCGCACCAGTTCGTCGGCCAGGATACGTCGGCGATCGGGGTCGCCGGCGGAAAAGCGAAGGTCAAACCGCACGTTGCGACCCTCGATCCAGCCCAGTGTCGCGAGCCCCTCGCGTAGGGCGTCCCACCGGGCTCGAAGAAAACCATCGGCTTCATCGCCGGCGTCCAATAACCCGATCCGCCGTACGCGCCCGTCCTGCTGCGCCTGTGCGACGAGCGGCCACGCCGCCGCGGTGCCGCCGACGAGAGCCAGAAATTCGCGGCGGCGCATTGGTCCCTCCAGCGGCTGGGTCCGGGGTCAGTGGCCGGCGACGCTACCACGTTGCGCGGTGGCCGTATGTGAATTTGATTACATTTGAAAAGGGCCGGCCTATTCGCGTGCGGCGCTTCGCATGCGAACAGGGGAAGCCCTGCTCATCCCAGCGACGCCTTGCGCTTCACCAACGCCGCCGCAGTTCGAACTCGCCAACTCGGCGCCAACGTGCTCGCCGCCTGCTTCATTAGCGACCTGCCCGACCTCGGCGGCGCCGACAAGCTGCGCAAGCTCGACGTTCCGGTGCGCACGCTGGTCACGTTCGAAGGGCACTGAGATTTGAAGGCGGTCGGGCCTGCGCATTTGAGAATGCAGGTAAATTGCGACGTTGAGTTTCACCGCGTTTGAACTTAACCTTTTTCGAAAGAGGTAAAACTTGGAACCTTCGAAGCCCTTGAAGCGCAAACAACAAGGTTGGGTAGAGTTTCGCCATGCCTGCCAGGATCATTACTGTGGTGAACATGAAGGGTGGCGTGGGCAAGACGACAACGGTCATTGCACTCTCCGAAACGTTAGCTGCCAACGACAACGCCAACGTGCTGGTCATCGACCTCGATGCCCAGGCCAGCGCGTCCTATTCAATCGCGGGCGACCAGATATTGTCGGACTTGATCCAAAACGATCGGACGATTGATGCGTACTTCGAGGCCTGCCTCGTTCATAAGCAGCCGATACCGTTTATAGACTTGGTCCAACGCAACGCCAGCACCATCACGCATCACAGCGACACCACGTTGCCTATTTCGCTGTTGGCGTCGTCGGTGAATTTGCGAGTGACCGAGCGCGAGATTGTCTACACGCTAACCGAAAACGGCTGCGGCATGAATGCGATCGAAGAACAAGCCACGAACCGACTAAACGCAGACATAGACTCCGTTAGTCGCGAGTTCGACTATGTCATCATGGATTGTGCGCCTGGCATCTCGGCATTCACAGCCGCGGCCGTTTCGCTGGCCGACCTTGTGATCGTGCCGACGATCCCAGATTTTCTGTCGACCTACGGCATGCAGTCCTTTGTCCGGCGCGTGTTTCCCGAACTGATCTCAGGCAGTAATTCGCGCCGGCGTAACAAGCCTCACGTCCTGATCAGCCGAAAGAAGAACATAAAGGAACAGAACGCCTATCACGATCTGCTGCGCGAATACGCCGACAGGAAGGAGGCCGAGTTCGGGCTCTTTCGGACTTTCATCCCGGACAGTCCAGCGGTTTCTTCTGCGGTCGGGAAGCACCACAAGACTTACCTCCAGAAATATCCAGTCCCAATTTCCCGATGCTTTGCGGACTTCGCGGATGAAGTAAAGGCGGTGTTGCAATGAGGCTGGACGGCTATGCCATCCTGAAATCCGTGGCCGGTCATGCCGAGTTGTTCTCCAACGCGCGCGATGCTGTGGACAAGGCGGCATTAAACATCATGGAAGCTCAGTTCCAGGCGAAGACATTCGATCTCGATCGTCTCAAGCGAGCCTGCAAGGCGTTAGGCCAGGAAACGATAGCCCTCGTCCTCGAGCATCTTCCCGACAATATCCCGGAGACCCTGATCGAGAGGATCGACCCACATCATCCGAGCGATGCTGGTAACCGCGGCCACTTTGCACGCGCGCGTGTGATAGCGCTTGCCACTGGCGAGACGAAGCCCGAGCCAAGGCCGCAAGCGAAAGCGAAAGTGAAGACAGGTTCCGCCAAGGGCAGGAAGCCGAAGGTGGAAGGCAGTTTCGTCGTGGAAAATTTCTGGGCACAATCTGTCATGGCGAAGCCAAAGCGCCCTCGGGGAAAATCAAAGTAGATTGCTCGATCTTGTCGAGCTTCGAAGTCATCGACCCGCCCGACCTCGGCGGCGCCGACACGTTGCGCAAGCTCGGTGTCCCCGTGCGCACGCTGGTCACGTTCGAAGGCATTGAACGAGAGTTCGCCGGCGCCATCGCCGCGTCAGTGCGGCCGGCACTCCGCGCAGGTGCGCTCCCTGGTCATCCGGATGCGGTCGGCGTGAATCTGGAACAGGCCGGCGTTGCTGACGCTGCCGTAGCTCAATCGACCGCTGTTGGGATTGTTGTCGATCATCACCCAGCCGGGGCAGCCGGCGTCGTTGCAGGGCGTGCCGGTGTAATGAAAGATCCGGCCGCTGTCGTGGATCTGGTAGAGCGCGATGCCGCTCGTGCTGGAACGCCTGCCGGCCACGATAGCGATCGTGGCCGGATTATTGTCGATCGTCTGCCAGCTGGGACAGAGCTCGCCCATGCAAGGCGCGCCGCCCCACGCGAAGATGCGGCCGCTGTTATGGAGCTGATAGAGGCCGCGGCCGACCGTGATTCCAACCGTCGCGGGGTTTTTGTCCAGCATCTGCCAGCCCGGACAGACCTCACCGTTGCACGGCGGACCGTTGAACTTGAAGATGCGCCCGTCGTTATGCAGCTGGTAGAGGCCGGCGCTGCCGGCAGCGATGCGCACGGTCGCCGGATTGTTATCCAGCATCTGCCAGCCCGGACAGGACGTGCTGCCGCAGGCGATGCCGGTCCACTGGAAGATGCGGCCATCGTTGTGCAGCTGATAGAGCTCGCCACCGCCGGCGGCGAGCGCGAGCGTCCCGGAGTTGTTGTCCAGCATCTGCCAGCCGTGGCACGACTCGCCGTTGCAAGGCATGCCGGTAAATTTGAAGATGTGACCGCTGCTGTGAAGCTGGATGACCTCGTCGGGCGCGTTGACGCGGCCGAAGGCGACGATGCCGATGCTGGCGGGGTTGTTGTCGAGCATCTGCCAGCCCGGGCAAGACTCGCCGTCACAGGGCGGGCCGTTGAAGCGGAAGATGCGGCCGTCGTTGTGAAGCTGGTAGACGCGCCCCGAAGGGCCGCCGTTGCCGGCGGCCGTGATCCGCACGCTCGCCGGATTGTTGTCGAGCATCTGCCAGCCCGGGCAGGCCGCGGCGTTGCACGGCGCGCCGATGAACTGGAAGATACGGCCGTTTTGAGCCAGTGCGCCGCTTTCCATGATTGCGGGCGCAAGCATCATCGCCGCAAGCAGTGACGCCGACAGAATGAGCGGGCGGGCCACGGCGTGCCGGCTCAGGCCTTGCAGCATGCGAGTCGATGCGCGACGCCGCCAGGAACGTGCTTTGAACAAATCCCCTCTCCTCGACTCCGGATGAACGTGGAACCGTGCAATGACCGTCCTCGGCGGGCAATCATACCCAGGCATGAGCCTGCCGCTGACTCGATCAAGTGACTCCCCCTTCCGGAACGATGGTAGCTGCGTAGCTTGGGTGGCCGCGAAGTCGTCACATTGAACGTGCCCAATCCGGCCGCTCGTCGGACGCCGAAGGTGCGGCGCCAAGGTGTGCGTTTGTTGCGTAACGGGGGGTAGCCATGGGTATCTTCAGGCGTGGGAGCAGCGACGACAAGTTCAATCAGTGGAACGGCAACGACAACAGTGCGACCGCCGAGGCGGAACGGCGGGCGCTGCCGATGCCGCATGAGGACAGGACTGTCGACAATCTCGGCACGCTGATGGAGCGCGTGTCGCTGAACTCGGTGCAGGAGATCGACCGGCTCATCGAGGAACTGGAAACGTTGAAGATCGGATTGCAGGACCAGGCCGACCGCGTCCAGCGCGACATCATCGAATTCGCGAGCCGCAGCCAGTCGGCGATGCAATCGACCAGGATCATCGCGGAAAGCCTGACCCACTGGCGCAACGTTCCCGGCCGGCCCAATTCCGGCGACTGAGCATCGGCTTCCGGGCCAATCCAGGAATGCTCTAGCCCCGCAGCGACTGCTGCAGCTTTTCCAAGAGCAGCCGCAGCTCGAATTCGCGGAATTCGAGGAACGCGCGCTTGGTCCACGAGCGCAGCTCGTACGCGTGCCCCATCGGCACCGACATTGGCAATTTTGCGTGGAATTCGGTGAACGTCAGAGCGGAGCGCTGCGCATGGATCTTGAGTGCCGGCGGCAGCGTCGGGATTTGCAACGGTACGGCGGCGGAGCGCACGAACGGATAGTGATCGCGGACCTTGCGGCCCTGCAGGATCGCCTCGTTGAGCACCGCGACCACCAGCACGCGTGACAGCTGCCGCCGCAGCTTGTCGTAGGCGAGCGAGGCGGCCGCATTGGCCTCCGCCGGAAACAGGATCACAAGCTCGAAGCCGCGCCGGCGCGTCTCCTCGACGAAGCCGACCTCCTCGCACAGCGAGAAGAATCGCCAATACCAGGCCTCGCCGATATCGACCACCTTGGGTACGCCGTCGTTGACCACGAGTTGATCGAACATGGCGACCGCCGCCGGCGTGGTCGCAATCTCGCATTGCGCCGTCACTGCCGGCCGCGAAGCCGCGAGCGGGAAGTCGTCGGGATTGAGATCGAAGGCGCTGACTGCCCCCCATCGAGGCGCAGGTAGTCGACGAGGAGGCGCGCCAAGACCCGCTAGCACCCTGTCGCTGTGGCTCGTCGGCACGATGCGCTCGCGTCTTCACGGTGCACGGGCAGCCAACGGCTGCTGCCGCGCACCCGCGTCCCGGTGCTGGCGCGCCGGGCGGGCAGTCTTCTTACGCGCGGGCCTGCGCCCGGGGCAGGGGATCGGCCTGGGTGCGCGCCGCCACGAGGTCGGTCAACTTGATGCGGTCGTACTCGGTCCAGACGTTGCCCAGCCAGTGCCGGACATAGCCGCGCAGCACGAACGAATAAGCGGCGGGGTCGCCGTTCGCCTTCTTGTTGGCGATGAAGGAGAGGAAACGACACGCAGGCGAGATCGACCTGTTCGCACGCCATCTCGTTGAGCTTGGGGATCGTGACCTCGACCGCATCCTTGACCGCGTTGAAGTAGGACGAGTTGGTCTGCTCGTCCCACTGGAAATAATGCGTGTTGTTGATGAAGTTCTTCACCATGAAGTACTTCGTGTCGCCGAGATAGGCGGCGATCTCGGCGATCTGGTCGAGCGAGGCGATCGAGGGGCCGAGGATGTGGAACACCGCGAGCGTGATCTGCCCCTTCCTGGCGGCCCTCGATGAATCCGATGTCGCGCAGCGCGCGCAGGGTCGGCGAGAGGAGGCTGGCGCGCACGTCGATCACCGTCACCGCGGCGTCCGTCACGCTCAGCGTGTCGAGCACCTTCATCTGGTCGGGCACCAACGCTATGTCCACGACTTCCGTTGCGTCGGGATGGAAGCGCTTGAGCGTTCCCTTCGGCGCCTCGGTATCGAAGGCGCGGGTCGGAATCTGGTGCGCGACGAAATAGTCGAGCAGCGTGCGCGACACCGTCGTCTTGCCGACGCCGCCCTTGTCCGCGCCGACGATCAAGACTGTTGGCTTGGCCATGGCCTGCCCCCACGAATCATTGTGCTTTCAGTTCAATGGGTCGGAGGTATGGAAGCAATACCTCCAGCGGCGGGACGCACAGGATACCGCCCCGCCCGCCGGGGTTTCTGCACGTCATCCACAGGGCTGGCTTGATCACAGACCGCCCCAGGTCGCGCGCGACCCGCCGGCGGGCTCGGAGGTTCAGCCTTCGCGCCGCGGTCCCCAGGGGCCCGGCTTGGGCGGCGGTTCGCCGATCTCGATCGGCGGCTGCGGCGGCAGGAACGGCTTCGCCCCGCCGCCGTCCTGCGCTGCGGAGCCGATGCTGGGTTTCGCCGGCGCCAGCTGGTCGACGTCGGTCACGCTCGGCTCATAGGTCTCCGGCGGCGGCAGCGCGATCGGACCGGGATCGCGGCCGCCGGCGAATTTCACGAGCGCTGCGACGCGGCTATCGATCGAGGGGTGGGTGGCGAACAGATCGGCGAAGCCCGAGCGCGGGTTGTCGACGCACATTTCCATCACCGCCGAGGTCGCGCCTTCGAGTTCGCCGCGCCCCTCGATCTTGCGCAGCGCCGAGATCATCGCGTCCGGGTTCTTGGTGAGCTCGACCGAGCCGGCGTCGGCGAGGTATTCGCGCTGTCGCGACAGCGCGAAGCGGATCACGATCGATAAGAGCCAGGCGACCGCGAGAAGCGCGATTGCGATCATGATCGCGGCCGCCGCCCCGCCTTTGCCGCGTTCGCCGCCCTCGCTGCTGCGTGAGCCACGCCAGTTGAAGCCGCCCTGGAACAGCAGGCGGAACACGAGCTCGGCGAAGAACGAGATCACGCCGGCGATGATCACGGCGATGACCAGCATGCGCACGTCGCCGTTGCGGATATGGGTCAGCTCGTGGCCGAGCACGGCCTCGACCTCGGGATCGTCGAGACGCGCGATGAGGCCGGTCGTGACCGTGATCGAATATTGCTTCTCGTTGAGGCCGGTCGCGAACGCGTTGAGCGCGTCGCTCTCCATGACCTTGAGCTTGGGCATGGTGATGCCGCGGGAGATGCAGAGATTTTCAAGCAGATTATAGAGCCGCGGCTCTTCCTGCCGGGTCACCTCGCGCCCGCCGGTAATCGCGTCGATCATCGCCTGGTGGAACTTGTAGGCGATCAGGATCCAGATCACCGTGCCGATCGTCACCCAGGGCAGCGAATAGAGCGTGTTGCGCCAGGCCGCGCGCAACAGGAAATCGAGGCGGGCATCGCCGCCGACCAGGACCTCGGCGGCAAGCGCTCCCGCATAGGTCATCAGGTAGACCAGGAAGAACAGGCCGATCAGCAGGAAGACCGATCGCCGCTTGTTCGACTGGATATGGCTGTAGAGACCGTAAGCCATGGGCCTCACAATCCGCGACGGTGCATGGAGGCCGTTGATCGTGCCGCGCGCTCGGTGTGCTCCCTCTCCCCGCCCGAACTCGGGTTTGCCAGAGTTCGGCAATATAAGTTGCCGAAGTCGGATATATCCGACTTCGGCTGGAGAGGGTTGGGGTGAGGGGGTTCGCGACCTGTCGAGAGACCGAAACCCCTCACCCCACCCCTCTCCCAATGGGAGAGGGAGCAGAACGAGCCCGGCCGCAGATCATCGCTCAACACGAATATCCCTCGCTTCAAGAGCTGGCACTCGCCTTATGCGCTGTGCAGGTGGCGGGCCTCACCCGCACCGGAACGACGCTGCGCATCAGAACTTCACCTGCGGCGCCTGGTCGAGCTGCTTGCGCTCCTCGGCCCCCACGTCGAAGAATTCCTTCTGGCTGAAGCCGAGCGGGCCGGCGAGCAGCACCGCCGGGAACTGCTGGATGCCGGTGTTGTATTCCTGCACCGCGTTGTTGAAGAAGCGGCGCGCCGCCGCGAGCTTGTTCTCGATGTCGGTGATTTCGCTCTGCAGTTGCTGGAAGTTCTGGTTGGCCTTGAGGTCCGGATACGCCTCGCTCAGGGCGAACAGCTGGCGCAGCGCGCCGGTGAGCATGTTTTCGGCGGCGGCCTGCGCCGGTACGCCGCTCGACTGCGCCTGGATCGCGGCGTTGCGCGCCTTGATCACCGCTTCCAGCGTATTTCGTTCGTGGCTGGCATAGCCTTTCACGGTCTCGACCAGATTCGGGATGAGGTCGTGCCGCTGCTTCATCTGCACGTCGATATCGGCATAGGCCTGATTGACGCGCTGCCGCATCGCCACCAGACCGTTGTAGATCACGACGATCCACACGACGAGCAGGGCGATCACGCCGATGACAATCCAGGTGGTCGTGGACATGGTGGCTCCTTGGGGGGTCCCTCGCGGCAGGCTCCTTGGTGACCGGCACCAGTCCCGCCGGAGGCAGTACCATAGCGCATCCATGGTGGCGGAAGCGAGCAGGGGAGGGGCGGTCGTCGACCGCGGGCTCCCTGGCTCCTACGCGCCTATGCGGCGTCGGACGGGCCATAAGGGCGTTTACGCCCGTCTTCGACGAGCTATTGGCGCGTACCAGAACGCCAGCATCCCCGGTGGCTTGTAGGTGGTGGCCATCTGCAAGTAACGCGGAGGCGCGCGGCGCGCCGCAGAACGCGACTTGTTTAAGGACGCTGGCTCGCGGCACGTCCGCGGCAACGCCATGTCAGGCCAAGCCGCGCACATCAATGAATGCATCGTTGCTCCAATAAAAGTTGATCGCGGCCATGAGGTCGCGCTCCGAGAACGATGGACGCTGTTGCTGCAGATTGCTGACGATGCCCTCGAGCTGCGAAAGACATAGAAAACACTTCAGCCCTACGGTCTCAGGATACTCGTCCAGTTCGTCCTGCTCTTCGGGGCTGAGTTCCTTGTTCTCGACGATGCAGGCTCGGCAAGGCGTGTCCGCCTCGATTTGCTCCACGCCTAGGGGAATGTAAAGCCACTGATCGGGGAGAGCGTCCATGGTCTCCAAAACGCACTTCAGGGGCGCCGGCGGGCCAAATGCGCGCGACCAGTCCATCGTGCGGCCTCCCTAGGAATTACGTGGGGACAGCTTACCAATTTCCCTCCCCGAGCTCTATCTGCAGGGCTCGCACGCTGCTTGCGTCCCCCCTTGCGCTGGCGCCAGCGCCTGGTGGCGCGCTCCTCACCGCGATTGCAGTGACTACCCATGTGGCTCGCGGAGAGCTCGCGGCAGATTGTAGTGCCGTGCCCACGCGTCAGCTGCGCAGAGTGTCACACGTGAAATGCCTATTGACCGGCACCGGTGAGCCGGAGGCAGCACGATGGCTCATCCATCGTGGCGGAAGCGAGCACCGTTGCACCGGTTGCCCGGGCCGGCTGACCGGTCGGCAGGAACCAGGGGCGTGCGCCGGCGGTTCTTGGTGGGCGGGTGGGGCGGCGGCGTGCAGGATCGACGGCAAAGGATCAGGGCATGACGCGGATCGCGCCGCGTGCGGCGCAAACGCTGGTCGAGACCGACATCCCCGCGCGCCTGGACCGGCTGCCGTGGGGCCGCTTCCATACGCTGGTGGTAGTGGCGCTCGGCATCACCTGGATCCTCGACGGCCTCGAGGTGACGCTCGCCGGGGCGGTCTCGGGCGCGCTCAAGGAAAGCCCGCGCCTGCAATTCTCCAACGCCGACGTCGGCATCGCGGCGAGCGCCTACCTCGGCGGCGCCGTGCTCGGCGCGCTGTTTTTCGGCTGGCTCACCGACCGGCTCGGCCGCAAGCGCCTGTTCTTCATCACGCTCGCGGTCTACCTCGTCGCCACCGCGGCGACCGCGCTGTCGTGGGACCTGTGGAGTTTCACCGTCTTCCGCTTCCTCACCGGCGCCGGCATCGGCGGCGAATACACCGCCATCAATTCGACCATCCAGGAGCTCATCCCGGCGCGCTACCGCGGCTGGACCGACCTTGTCATCAACGGCAGCTTCTGGATCGGCGCCGCGCTCGGCGCCGCTGGATCGATCGTGCTGCTCGACCCCGCATTGTTCGCCCCGGACCACGGCTGGCGGCTCGCCTTCTTCATGGGCGCGGCGCTCGGCCTCGTCATCTTCGTGATGCGGTTCTGGATCCCGGAATCGCCGCGCTGGCTGATGATCCACGGCCGCCCGGCGGAAGCCGAGGCGATCATCAACGCGATCGACGAGAGCTTCCGCCGGCACGGGCACGTGTTCGACGAACAAAGACTGCCGCGCATAAAGCTCGCCGTCCGCCGGTTCACGCCGCTCAAGGACGTCGCGCACACGCTGTTCGTGGCACAGCGTTCGCGCACCGCCGTGGGCCTCGCGCTGATGGCGGCGCAGGCCTTCTTCTACAACGCGATCTTCTTCACCTATGCGCTGATCCTCACCGACTTCTACGGCATCCGCGCCGACCATGTCGGCTGGTACCTGCTGCCGTTCGCCGCCGGCAACGTGCTCGGCCCGATCCTGCTCGGCCGCCTGTTCGATACCGTCGGCCGCCGCCCGATGATCGCTTTGACTTACGCGCTCTCCGGAATATTGCTCACGGTCGCGGGCTATCTGTTCGCGATCGGCGTTCTCTCGGCGACCGGCCAGACCATCGCCTGGACCGTGATCTTCTTCTTTGCCTCGACCGCGGCGAGCTCGGCCTATCTCACCGTCAGCGAGACCTTTCCGCTCGAAGTGCGCGCGCTCGCGATCGCCTTCTTCTATGCCATTGGCACCGGCATCGGCGGTGTCGCCGGACCGTGGCTGTTCGGGCTCCTGATCGACACCGGCTCGCGCTGGAGCGTGTTCGGCGGCTATCTTTTCGGCGCTGTCCTCATGGTGCTCGCCGCCGCCGTGGCGGCGCGCTGGGGCGTCGCCGCCGAGCGCAAGCCGCTCGAGGCGGTGGCGCGTCCGCTCGCGGAGCGCGACTGAGATCTATCCAAAAGTTGGGCGCCTGCTATTGCGCCCTCTCCCCTTGCGGGAGAGGGCTGCTCGGTCATTCAACAAAACGGATGGGGCGAGGGGTTTCTTCGCATGAATCCGCGTCCGCTCGCGGCGCTTAACCGGGTGCGGCGGCGCGCATTAAATATTTGCCATCATCCGCACCTGCCCGAATGCGGCCTGGATTTCCGCCGATCTCGTCTCTAGCGTAGGCTGGCACCTCGTGCCCCGGCAGGAGGGGGAGAGCGCGTGACGGAGCCCGTTGCGATCAGGTACCGCGCGTTCCTGAGCTATGCCCATGCCGACACCGCGTGGGCGAAATGGCTGCATGCCGCGCTCGAAGGCTTCCGCATCGACAAGGATCTCGTGGGACGCGACACGCCGCTCGGGCCGGCGCCCAAGACGCTGCGGCCGATCTTCCGCGACCGCGAGGATTTCTCCGGCGGCCA
>Ga0066903_100003264_pt1 | contig 13174 bp, 12 predicted proteins | sample PanSoiMetaGPlot1_FD_67491 | JGI IMG/M metagenome (GOLD analysis project Ga0066903, IMG submission 67491) | Tropical forest soil microbial communities from Panama analyzed to predict greenhouse gas emissions - Panama Soil - Plot 1 (version 2) | ecosystem: Environmental > Terrestrial > Soil >... | reverse complement strand
CCGTGCCCGTCGATCCGCCGCTTCCGGTCGACGTCCCGCCGCCACCGCCCTTGCCGCCGTCGGATCCGGCGCCTCCACACGCGGCGATCGTGACCGCCGAGATAAGAGAAGAGATGACGCAGATCGACCCTAGAGACCGACGAGGGGGGCGCACCGCGATCATGATTCCCGCCGCTCAGAATCGGGATCGCAAACGGCGCCTCGCACCGACGGTCGGGCGCCGATCTGTGGGGCGCTGTAGGGAACTGTGCCGACGAAGTTCTTGCAGCCTCGGGTGACGCGCACGAACCGCGTTGCGCGAACCTTCAATATCCGGTCGCGCCCGATGGCCGTGTCGACGCGGCATGGCCATTGCTGTTTTCAGCAGCGGGTCCCATGCGCAGGTGGAGCTGGCGTCGAAAGATTCTGACCGCCCTGGCCGTCGTCATCGCCGGCCTGGGCGCGGTTTCGTACGCCCGTTTCCGCCCCGATCTCGAACGGGCGCGCGCGCGGATCGCGACCGGCAGTCGGATCGCGGAGACGCGCTGCGGACCGATCGAATACGCCGAGGCCGGCGACGGTCCGCCCGTGCTCCTCGTGCACGGCGCCGGCGGCGGTTTCGATCAGGGGCTGGCGCTGGGCGAGGGGCTGCCGGCCGCCGGCTTTCGCGTGATCGCGCCGTCGCGTTTCGGTTACCTGCGCACGCCGGTTCCCGCCGATGCGTCCGCGGAGGCGCAGGCGGACGCCCACGCGTGCCTGCTCGATGCACTGAATGTTCAGCACGCCGCGGTGATGGGCGTGTCAGCGGGCGGGCCGTCCGCGATGCAGTTCGCGCTGCGATACCCGGACCGCACGCGGGCGCTGGTGCTGCTGGTACCGGCGACGTACGCGCCGCGCGCCGAGGGCGCGGCGCCCCGGCGGGCGTCGCACGCGACGATGTTCCTGTTCGAGACCGCGCTCCGTTCTGATTTCCTTTTCTGGCTGGGGCGGAAGATCGCGCCCGGCGCCTACATCCGCGCGATTCTCGGCACGCCGCCGGATCTGGTGGCGAGCGCGCCGCCCGACGAGCAAGCCCGCCTGCAGACGGTGCTCGACGAGATCCTGCCGGTGAGCCGCCGGCGGAAGGGGCTGCTGAACGACGCGCGGGTCGTCTCGTCGCTGCCGCGCTACGACCTGGAGAAGATCGCCGCGCCCACGCTCGCCATCAGCACCGCCGACGACGGTTACGGCACATTCGCCGGCGCCCATTACACGGCCGAGCACGTCCCCGGCGCACGCTTCATCGGCTACCCGAACGGCGGCCATATGCTGGTCGGGCGCAGCGCCGCCGCCTCCGCGGAGATCCTCGCGTTCCTGAGAGCCATCAAGGACTAGCTGCTCTTCTAGATGGCGCGGAGGCAGGTGGGCGTCGTCCGGACGGCGGCGGTGGCCTCCGGCTTCGCCTGCGGGAGGGCGCGCGGCCTTCGGCGCATCTGCGCGATCATCAGACGGATCACGACGTGGCCCAGGACCAACGGCGCCGCCAGCCCGATGACGAGCACCGGGGCAAATAACCAGAAGAGGAACGTTCTGACCTTCTTGAGCATCGGATTCTCCCGCCTTGTGCGTGGTTCGGGGAAGCCATACGCAATCGCCAGGCCAGCCTCCGGGGCCCGGCGGGACCAGGGGTTGATCGCCGAGATGCGGCGCTGCCTTCGACGATCTGTTCAACCGCTGTACGGATTGCGTGGGAAGGCCTGTCGGGACCTTGCCGACGCGACGTGCTGTGACATAAGAAGCGGCATGATCACCATCGGCGACAAGCTCCCCGATGCGACCCTGACGGAGAGCACGGAATTCGGTGAGGCGTGTCCGCAGCCGCCCAAGCCCGTCAACACGGTGGAGGCGGCGCACGGCAAGCGCATCGTCGTCTTCGGCCTGCCGGGCGCGTACACCCCGACCTGCTCGGCCAAGCACCTGCCCGGTTACGTCGCCAACCTCGGCGCGCTGAAGGCCCGCGGGGTCGACGAGGTCTGGTGTGTCTCGGTCAACGACGGCTACGTCATGGCCGCCTGGGGGCGCGAGCAGGGCGCCATCGGCAAGATCCGCATGCTGGGCGACGGGAACGCCGAGTTGACGAAGAAGCTCGGGCTCGAGAAGGATTCGACCAAGAGCGGCATGGGCATCCGGTCGCAGCGGTTCTCGCTGCTGGTGGAGGACGGCGTGGTCAAACAGGTGAACGTCGAGCAGCCGGGCAAGTTCGAGGTCAGCAACGCCGAAACGATGTTGAGGCAGCTGGGCTGACCCGCGATGGATACCGAGGGCAGGCGTCGTTCGGACAACTTCGAAGATCGGGGGGCGGGCGGCCGCAACGCGGGCGGCGGCCTGGCGGGCGCGGCCTTCGTGGGGCTGCTGCGCACGATCGGCCTGCGCGGGACCCTGATCCTGGTCGCGGTGCTGGGGGTCGGTTACCTGATCGCGCCGGCCGGGATCAAACAGGCGATCCTCGGCGCCCTGTCCGGTGGTTCGTCCTCAGCGCCGAGCGGGCCCGGGATCGGAAGCAGCGTCTGCGCGGCTTCGCCGGCCTACGGCAAGGCCTGCGATTTCTCGCGGGTCGTGCTGGCGTCGACGGAAGACGTCTGGGCGGCGGAGTTCGGCAAGGGCGCGCTCCCCGACTACGGACGCAGCGTCTCGACGTACCGCAACCCGACGCTGGTCGTCTTTTCGGAGGGGGTCGCGACCGGCTGTGGCAACGCGACGTCCGACGTCGGCCCGTTTTATTGTTCGGCGGACGGCCGGCTCTATCTCGACCCGAGCTTCTACGACACGATGGCGAGGCGCCTGCACGCCCCGGGCGACTTCGCGCAGGCGTACGTGATCGCGCACGAGGTCGGCCATCACGTCCAGAACCTGATCGGCGCGCAGGGGATCAGGCGGAACGGCGAGGATCGAAATCACACGTCGGTGCGGCTCGAGCTGCAGGCCGACTGCCTGGCCGGCGTCTGGGGGCACACGGCGCGCGCGTCGCTGTCGATCACCGACGAGGATCTGCGCGACGCGCTCAACGCCGCCCACAACATCGGCGACGATGCGCTCGGGCACCGGAACACGGCGACCTTCACCCACGGCAGCAGTCAGCAGCGGATGCATTGGTTCCGGCGCGGCTTCGACAGCGGCGACGCCCGCCAGTGCGACACGTTCGGGGCGCCGCCCGGCGCGCTCTGACGACGCCCGCCGCTAGTTCGCCCAGACGGGCGTGTCGCTGGCGTCGAGGCTGAAGCCCTGCACGTCGGCGCGCAGCGGGCTGGACGCGCCCCCGGCGACGATTGTGCCACCGGTCGACGTCATGCCCTTGGTGATGGTCAGGCTGTGGCTCGAATTGATCGTCACGGTGAAGGTGCCGGAGGTCGGCTGGCCGGGGCTCGAGTCGGTGACCGACGGCGACAGGCGCGCGCCCGAAGCGTCCATCGCCTGCAGCACGTGCAGGGTGTAGCTGGCCGTCGCGTTGGGCGCGTCGTTGATCTCGAGCCGGTACTGGGTGTTCTGCGCGGGCGGGGGCGGCGAGGCGCCCGTCGACTCGTTGACGACCGTGCGGGACGACGGCGTCGCCGGCAGCAGCGTCGTGATCGCGAGCTGCTGGTCGCCGTTGATGCAGTTGACGTGGGTCGCGTCGACCAGCGTCGGGCTCGTCTCGCAGTGGACGACGAACGTCTTCGAGCGCGCCGCCGTGTCCGACTGCAGACGATCGAGGATGACGGTGGTCTCGATGTCGCGGAAGAACCAGTACTCCCGCTCGACGTGGGCGGCGGCGGTGTTGGGGCTGACGCTCGCCTGATAGACGCCGGTCAGGTCGACGTCCGCGTAGGCGTAGGCCGGCGTGCTCTCCAGTCGCCTGACGGACGGCGAGACGGTCCACGAGTTGGGCGCCCACCCCTGCGCCGACGTCGCGGGGCTGCCGTTGATGAACGGGACGTTGTGGGCGAAGCCGGTGTGCAGCAGTTGGCTGCCCGAGCCGCCGTAGCCCGCGACCGCCTCCGTGTAGCCGGCCGTCTCGCGCGTCAGCCAGCGCCCCTTCCGGTTGATCTGGAAGGCGCCCCAGTCCGAGTGGTTGTGCCCGTCGCTGTAGTGGTCGCCCATCTGCCACAGATACGAGGTGGCGTTGTCCGTCCAGGCCGAACGCCCCACGAGGTAACGCGGGCCCGCATCGTAGTAGTCGAGAGGCAGCGTGCCGAAGTCGGCGCCTGTTCCCACCGTGGTGCTGAACTTGATCGGCTTGTCGGCGTCGGGGTCGATTTTCGACAGCCACTGCGCGGCCCAGTTGCCGATGTTCGACCCGCCGTAGTGGCCGGCGGCGGCGATCATGAACGTTCCTTTTTCCGTCGACGTCGCGGGCGAGCCGTTTTGCCAGGTCTCGTCGTCGCCGAACGGGAACACGTCATAGCCCGATCGCATGCCGTTGGCGGCGACGGTCTTCTGCGGCGGGGTCATGTAGATGCGGTTCAGCACCGCGCCCTTCCAGTAGTCGGTCTGGCCCCAGAGGTCGAGCCCGGACGAATCGAGCGTCGGCAGCACGATTCCGCCCATGTAGTAGCTCTGGTAGGGGCCGTACTGCCCGCCTTCGAGGCCGAGGCCGCCGAGCGCCTGCCCGACTTTCGTCGCTGCCGGATAAAAGTCGTTCGCCAGCCGGGTGGTGAGGCCGTCGACCAGGAAGGACTCGGCGGCGGTCGAGTTCTCCTGGTAGCTCGCGACGCCCCACTCGAGGTCGTTGCGGACGTTGCCCCAGTAGTAGTTGCTCTGCGACATCCCGACGCCGCCCCACGACTGCATGTCGATCGCGGCGAGCCACTTGTTCCAGTTGTTCATGAACGTGGTGCGCTGCGCGTCGGTCATGACCCCGTAGCACCAGTCGTAGGTCAGGATCGACGTCTCGCCGTAGTAGCGGGAGTTGTCGCAGCCCGACTTGTCGGCGGTGCAGCTGGACAGATCGACGGCCAGCGTGAAGCCGATCGCCCAGGTGCAGTACATGTCGTTGCCGGTCATCATGTACGCGTAGAGCTGGTCGGGGATCGAATACTGGTCGTTGCGCGGCGTGAACGAGTTCGAGGCCCAGTCGGCCTTCGCGGCGGCGAGCCGGTCGGGCGTCCAGAACAGCCGCGGGTGATCACCCGGGATGAAGATCCCGTGGACAGTCATCCCGACTCCCGTGAAGCCGCCGCCGCTCGAGCCGCCGCCGCTGGTGCCGCCGCCGCTGGTGCCGCCGCCGCTCGATCCGCCGCCGCCCGACTTGTCCTTGGAGCCGCCGCCGCAGGCGGGCAGGGCGAGCGCGCTGAACGCGATGCCGAACAGCGCCAGGGCGGACAGAAGCCGGGACGAGGCACGTCCTTCGTAAGTCATGCGCCGCATTCTACTGCGTCTGGGTAACGACCGACGCGGCGGTTGTTCCTGACGCAGGCTCAGCCGGCAGCGGCGGCGCCGCCGCTCGGATCGAGCGGCGCGGGGGCGGAGGTGGGCGCAGGTGCGCGCCGGCGGCTGCGCTCGATGCGGGCCCGCAACCGGAGGAAGGGACGTTCGATCAAGTTGTACGACGCCACCGCGACCACCAGGGTCAGGGCCAGGTTCACCGGAAAGCTCTGCGGCAGCGACGTGCCGTGACGATTGATGAAGACCTGCTGCCACAGGTAGAGCGAGTAGCTGAGGGTGCCGATCCAGACGAAGGGCCGCGTGTTGAGCAGCCGGCCGATCGGCTCGTCCGGGCGGTGGATGGTGCGGGCGATGACCAGCGCGATGCCGACGTTCATCACCGTCTCGCCGACCAGCCATTCGAGCTTCGCGGACGGGTTGCGCGCGCTGGCTGCCACCACCAGCGGCACCGTCCACCAGAACCATCGCCAGTCGAGCAACCGGCGCCACCGGGGCGACTGCGCCAGCCAGGGTCCGAGCCCGGCAAGCAGACAGCCCGTGGCCAGCGAATCGGCGACGGTCTGGAACGTCTCGCCGATCCCCGGGCGGAAGCTGGCGACGAAGCCGGTGGCGAGACGCAGGGGCGGGGCGAGCAGCACGACCGCCGCCGCCGCCATCAAACCTCGCCGGATGCCCGCGAACAAGAGCACGGCCGGCCACAGCAGGTAGAACTGCTCCTCGACCGACAGCGACCAGATGTGGCCCACGTACCAGGCCCGGTCGCGATGGTAGTTCATCGTGTAGGTGACCGCCGCCAGCAGGTCGCGCGGGTGAAGCGCGATCACGCCGGTCCGATCCAGCACGAACAGCACGGCGCAGAGCGCGTAGAATGCCGGGAAGATCCGGAAGAAACGGCGCATGTAAAACCCGCGCAGCGAGATTGTGCCGTAGCGGTCCGCCTCCTCCAGCAGGAGCGTGGTGATGAGGAACCCGGAGATGACGAAGAACACCCGCACCCCGAAGGTTCCCAGCTGCCAGCGCCCGATCTCCTCCACCCAGGGGAAGTTGCGCGTGCCGGTCAGGTGCGCGATCAGGACCATGCCGATCGACAGCGCGCGCAGGCCGTCGAGCGAAGGAATGCGTCCCGAAATGCGGGGGAGGCGCAGCGGCCGCGAGGCCGCCGTCTCGTTCGTGGGTCCCTGGGACGACATTCGGCCCGGAATGATAGTGGGGCGGCAGCCATGATCCAACCCACAGGCGGCGCGCGCCGTCGCCGCGCCGTCGGGATCGTCGGTCTCGTGCTGGTCGTCGGGGCGCTGGGGGCCATGGCCGCGATCGCGCGGCAGGCGCGAAACGCGCGCGCCCGTGCCCTGGCAGGGGGCCGCGCCGGCACGGCCGAGTCGCGACGGGACGTGTTCCGGGCGCTGGCGGCATCGGGTGCAGACCCGACGGCGGGCGCGGTCGATCTGGTGCTGGTCGGCGACAGCCTGGTCGCGACGGCGGAGTGGGGCGAGCTCATGCGCGGCCGGGCGGTCCGGAACCGCGGCGTGGCCGGCGATCGCGTGCGGGACGTCCTCGGGCGCATCGACGACGCCGTGGCCGGCGAGCCGCGCGCCGTGCTGATCGCGGTCGGCATCAACGATCTGCTCGACGGTGATCGGCCCGAGGCGGTGGCGGCCGGCGAAGCGTCGATCGTGGCCCGCGTGCGCCAGCGCTGCCCGCGCGCCCGCATCCTTCTGGAAGGTGTGCTGCCGATCCGGCGCGAGACAGACCCGGCGGGGCCGGCCGCCGCCGACGCGATCCCGCGTCTCAACGACGCGCTCCGGAGGCTGGCGGCGGAGCAGCGGGTCTCATTCGTCGACGCGGGCGCGGCGCTTGCCGACGGCACGGGCGAGCTCGACCGCCGCTTCACCACCGACGGCGTCCATCTGACCGGCGCCGGCTACTTGCGATGGCTGAGCCAGATCGAGGGCGCGCTCGGTCAGCCGCCGGACGGACGCGGATCGGGCGCCGCGGGCGGCGCCTCCACGACGGCGCCGGTCCCGAGCAGCGGGGCGGGCGTGGCCGCGACGGGCGCGGCGCCGATCGCCGGCGAGGCGAAGTGACGGGCCCTGAATCGCAGGCAGGGCTGCTCGACCAGACGGTACGAGGCGAAGGCGACGACGAACGCCAGCAAAAGGTTCACCGGGAACGCCGCGCTCCACGCGTCTGAGTGCCGGTTCAAGAACAGCTGCTGCCACAGGAACAGCGAGTAGCTGAGCGATCCGATGAACACCATGAGCCGGCTGTTGAGCACACGGCCCGCCGTCGTCCCCGGGTAGCGAATGTAACGGTCGACGATCAGCGCGACCCCGATGTTCTGGGTGGCTTCGCCCAGCACCAGATCGTACTTCGGGTGGTTCGACATCAGCGCCGCGCCGATCACACACACCTGCACCAGCAGCAGAGCCGGCGACCGCAGGAAACGGAGGTACACCTCGGTCCGATCCAGAGTGCTGCGCAGTCCGGCCAGCAAGCAGCCGGTCGCCAGCGCATCGAACACCATCGGGAACGATTCGTCGGTGTAATCGCGCCAGGCCGGCATCGCGTACCAGACCACGACCCGGGTCAGCGGGGCGATCACCAGCGCGGCCGCCGCCGCGCGCAGCGCCGACGATCGCCCGAGCAGCAGCACCACCGCGGGCCACAGCAGGTAGAACTGTTCCTCCACGGACAGCGACCAGAGGTGGCCCAGCCACCAGGCGCGCGGATGGTGGAAGTTGGTCGTGAACGTCGCGGCCGCCAGCAGATCGCCCGGGAGCAGCCGGACGCGACCGGCCACCGCCAGACCCACCACGACCAGGATCAACAACGCGACCGCGGGGAAGATCCGGAACACGCGCCGCACGTAGAATCGAAAGAAGCCCTGTCCCGCCGTCAACGTGCCGCGGGCGATCCGTTCTCGGTCTTTGAACAACAACGTCGAGATCAGATAGCCCGAGATCACGAAGAAGGTTCGAACGCCCAGCTCCGCGATGCTGAGCAACCAGGACCTGACGGGAAAGAAATGGCGCGTGCCCAGCAGGTGGCCCATCAACACGACGCTGATGCACATCGCCCGCAAGCCGTCGAGTGACGGGATTCGCGCGGGGGGCGACGCACGCGACACGCTGGGATTGTTACATCACCGCAGCGTCAGTAGAACCGGTGCTCTTCTCTCATTTTTGTACATCTTGATGTTCCCTTGATGCATCGGTTGCGCAACACGTGACATTGCGCACGCTCACAACCAGAGGTCCCACCATCCGAGCGCGGCGGCGACCGCGAGCAGGACCGCGTTCGTCGTCGCGTGGGCGACCACGGCATCCGCCAGCTTGCCGCGCCGCCGGTAGATCAGCGCGTAGGCGATGCCGGCCAACGTTCCGGCCACCGGCCGTCGGTGTAGCAGGCCGAAGGCCAGCGCCGAGCCGAGAACCGCCGGGATCGTGATCCGCTCGGGCGCCAGCGTGTCGAACTCGCGGCTCGACAGTCGCCGCGCCAGGAAGCCCCGGAAGGCCAGCTCTTCGATGATGGGAACGACCGAAACCGCGCTCAGCGCCCGGATCGCCAGCCAGGCCGGGCGCAGGTCGGGGTGAGCGCCGGTCTTCGTTCTCGCGATCGCGTCCAGCGCCAACCAGAGGCCCGCGATCCCGGCGCCGGCGGGCAGCGCGAACGGCGACGGTCGCACCGCCAGCGGCGCGAGCGTGCGGGCGTACGCCGCGAGTGCGAGCGCGCCGGCGAGCGGACGCAGCACCGCCAGCGGCTCCCAGCCGGGGCGCGACAGCGCGCGCGACACCATGCCGGCGGCCAGCAGGACGAGGAACGGCATCAGCCACGGTGCCACCGCGTTGGACGGCGCGGCCTCGGGCGCGGCGGCCTCGGGCGCGGCGACCTCGCGCGACAGCCAGCGCCAGCGCAACGCCAGCGCGACGATCGCGAGCGCGATGGCGCAGAACATGATCGCGCCGGCATAGGAGTGAAACGCGCCGGCCGCGACGTCCTCGGAGACGTAGCTGCCGACCAGCACCAGCGCGACGAGCCGGAACGCGTTCGCGAACCAGGGCACGATGGTCCCGATCGCCAGCAGCACGAACGCCCGCGGAAACCGCAGCCGATCACGAAACAGCCACAGCGCGGTGCCGAGAAACACCCACGAAAGTCCCACGCCTTCGTAGCCCGAGCACTGCGGCGCGATCTCGACCGCGAAGCGGTGTGTCCCGATCACCAGCTGCGCACGATCGACGAACACGTCGTCGGCCACGCCTCGGAGCAGGAAGGTGGTGACCGCGAAGGTGGCGCGCCGGAGCGGCAGCCACAGCCCCTGCGCCAGGCGGCCGACACCGTAGGCGGTTCCGCCCAGCACGCCGGCCATCAGCAACAGCGAGGCGCGACGACGCACCACCGCGCGCAACGTCGACAGCGGAATCCCGATCCGCAGCCACGTCACGGTGGTCAGCGCCACCAGCCCGATCCAGACCGCGACCAACGCGCCCACGCGCGCGCGCGGAAGCGCGGCTGCCGCGCCGCCGAACAGCTTGGCGGTGACGCCGAACAAGACCGCAAAGCAGACCAGCTGGACCAGCAGATCGAACCACGCCAGGCGGCCCCCGGCGCGGAACGGGAACGAGAAGCTACCGGGATGCGCCCAGCAGACGAGGATCAGCGCCGCGCCGACCGCCGCGGCGAGCGGCATGACGCTACCCGCGGGCGCGAGCATGACCGTCCACCAGCCGCGCGGCAGGGCCGCCAGCGCGGCCGAGTCGAACGTGACGGCGAGAAGCAGGCCCTCGGCGACGAGCAGCGAGAGCCAGGCGCCGAGGCGGAGATCCCCGGCCTTCATGCCCGTCGAACGGCGCGCGTCGTGCTCCGCGCCGGACTACTTCTCGGACTTGTTGCGGCGCGCGCGGCGCGCGGCCAGGACCGTCGTCCCGCCGACGACGACCGCGAGGACCGCGCCGGCCGCGACCGGATCAATTTCCGGCGCGCTGCGCGTCTGATGCGGCCGCCCACCCTGATCATCGTTGTTCTCACCCTGATCGTTGTCCGCGAAGGCCGGTGCGGCGAACGAGATCAGCGCGGCGAACACCCACAATCCAACCACTCGAATCCGCGACATTTGTACCGATCCTTTCGATCTAAACAGCCTGAAAAGGTATCCCTGGGGCGCCATACAGTCAAACGCCTACTGGACCCCCGACTTCCCGCCTCGCGGAGACGCCAGGGTCGTCCCGTGCGGAGGACGGGGCTCGTATCTTTCCGCAACGATCTTGGGGTCTTCGGCGCAGCGTCGCTGCGCGGTGCCGAATGTCCCGTGTTAAATTGATGTTTACGTGCGAATGCGACGCATCCTGTTCGCCGCTGCGGCGGCGCTGACATTTGCGCTCGCGTCTGTATCGGGTGACCTGCGGGGTGGGGCGGTCGACGACGACGACGGCAGCGACGTTGCGCCCGCGACGGACCTGCTCGAGGCGCTGCCTCCCGTCTGCGGCCTTCCGCTTTCGCCGCCGCCGTCGCGCGTCGCCGTGGTCATCGACCTCCTTTTTCCGCCCTCGCGCATGGTCAGCGCCGATGTCTTCCGTCCTCCGGAAGCGCGCGCCCTCTAGTCCCCGACCCTGACAGGGTCCCGTCCCCGGCTGGGGCCGCGGCTGGCTGAGGCCCGCCCGGCCCACACATGTCGTGCGTCCGTGCGCGCGCGCAACTCGGAGGAGACCATCGATGTTTCGTTTCCGTTCGCTGCTGACAATCGGTCGCGGCGGCTCGGCATTACCTCTAAAGACGCTCGAGAAGCGAGCAGCAGGGGCAGGGCAACCAGGGATGAGGATCGAGGTCGTCACCCGCATCGAACGGCTCGCCGAGGTCGCGGCGGACTGGGACGCGCTGCTTTCGCGCTGCCACACATCGCATCCGACGTTGTCGCCCCGCTGGTTGCTCGCCTGGTGGAGCGTGTTTGGCGCCGACGGCGCCGGGCGCGAGCTGCGCTCGGCGCTGTTCTGGGAGGGAAATCGGCTGGTGGGCGTGGTCCCGCTGCTCGCCCGGCGCGTGCGGGCGAACGTGGTCCTGCCGCGGCGCCTGCTGGAGCTGCTCGCCTCGGGCGAGGATGAGCGCGACGAGATCTGCTCCGACTACATCGGCGCGGTCGCCGATCCCGCCCTGGAACGACCGATCGCGGACGCACTCGCTGCGGCGCTGGTCGAAGGGACGCTCGGATCGTGGGACGAGCTGGTGATGCCGGCGATGGATGGCTCGCGGGTCCTGCCGGCGTTGCTGGCGACGGCGCTCGGAGCGCGCGTCAGCGTTTCGTTCCGCCCGTCGGGAAGCTGTCCCTACATCGCGCTGCCCGAGACCTTTGACGCATACCTTCGCGCGCTCGGCGGCAGGAGTCGACACCTGGTGCGGCGATCGATCCGCGACCTCGAGGTCTGGGCGGGCGAGAGCCTCGCCCTGCGCTGCGCGGAGACGGAGGCCGATCTCGCCCACGGGCGCGGCGTTCTCGAATCGCTTCACGCCGAGCGCTGGAACGCCAACGGTGGTCCCAGCCTGTTCGATTCGGATCGCTTCCGCGCGTTTCACCGGCGCGTGATGCCGGACCTTTTCGGGCGCGGCGAGCTGGAGCTGCTGTGGCTGGAGGCGCGGGGACAGCCGGTGGCCGCGCTCTACAACATCGTCCACGCGGGCAAGGTCTACTTCTATCAGGGCGGCCGCCGGATGGATCTCCCCAAGCCCCTGCGCGCGGGGATCGCCCTTCATGCCTACGCGATCCGCCGCGCCATCGAGAAGGGGCGGCGCGAGTACGATTTCCTCGCGGGCCAGGCGCGCTACAAGCTGGCGCTCGCGACGGGTACGCGCGAGCTCTGCACACTGCGCGCCTGGGCCAACCCGGGAGCGCCGCGCGTCGACGCCATCGCGCGCTATGCCTCGTCGCTGGTTCGCGGGATCGGCGCCCAGGCCCGGGCCCTGATCCGCTTCGGCCCGCGCCCGCGCGCCGAGCGCCCCTGAACGGTCAGGGCCGGCGAATCCCCACGAAATCTCCAACACCAACGATCACTTGCGCGGACGTGGACGTCTACGTGGACGTGTACCTGTACGTGGTCATAGACGCTGACGCTGACGTAGTCGTGTGCCTGTACGTCAGACCGTAGCTTCGTCCAGGCACACGACAGCGACTACGTCAGCGTCTACGACCACGACCACGACCACGTCCACGTCCACGTCCACGAAAGCCGAGAAGTCGCTCGCACCTTCGTGGGGCTTTCAGGGCAGGGGAGAGGGGTCACTGCGGAATGCGGAGGGTGTCCCAGCCGTGGGCGGGAACGGCGATCTGATACAGCGATTGCGAGAGGGCGCTGCCGACGCCGACGATCATCGTCTTCGACGACGTCCCCTTGTTGTAGACCTCGACGACGATGCTGCCGTCCGGGTTCTTGAACGCCAGCGCGTCGGTGCTGCCGGTCAGTCCGATGCGCGTCGCCCCGACCGCGATGTACTGCGAGTAGTGCCGGAAGGCGTAGTAGGCCGGCGTGATGATCAGCTTCTTCGCCGAACGGTCTACGGTCAGCAGCGCGTTCTGGGGCCAGTTGCCCAGGCTCTTGCCGACGGTGTCGAGCACCATGTTCCAGGCGCTGTACGAGTTCACGCCTGAAACGATCCAGTCCCGGATCAGCTGCCAGCTCTCCTCGCCATAGAGATGATCGTTCTGCGGCATGCTGGCGCTGTACCGGCTCTGATCCCAGTAGGGGCTCTGGAACGGGTAGTTGCCGCAGCGGTGCTCGGTCTGCATGACGGGACCCTTCGCCGCCAG
>Ga0066903_100003263_pt1 | contig 13174 bp, 9 predicted proteins | sample PanSoiMetaGPlot1_FD_67491 | JGI IMG/M metagenome (GOLD analysis project Ga0066903, IMG submission 67491) | Tropical forest soil microbial communities from Panama analyzed to predict greenhouse gas emissions - Panama Soil - Plot 1 (version 2) | ecosystem: Environmental > Terrestrial > Soil >... | reverse complement strand
TCGGCGAATGTCCGCTTCACCCAAACCCGAAACGCCGCATATGATAACGGGCACTATCTGCGCTTACAATAACAGCCAAATCGACCGACGTCCGATAAGCGGCATCAGGTGCGGATGTCGTCATGCGTGTCGTTTGATGTGCGCTGGCCGGTAATGACCGAACGGGTCAATGGCACTGCGGCCGCTTTTGGCCTAGGCTGCAACCTTCCTGTCGCCTTGTTGTTGATGTGGTTGGAGGGAGGGCGCCGGCGAATAATCGGCGGGCCCTGAAGGCGTTATAGCCCATGAAACTCTTCGAATGTCAGCATTGCGGGCAGACGCTCTATTTCGAGAACGTCCGCTGCGAGAGCTGCGGGCACGCACTCGGTTACTTGCCGTTCAAGGAAACCGTGACCGCGCTGGAGCCGGACCAGGGCGTGTGGAAGGCGCTGGCGGAGCCGAAGGCTCACTACCGCTATTGTGCGAACGAGCCGCACGGCGTCTGCAATTGGCTGCTGCCGGCGGAATCGTCCGATCTGCTCTGCCTCGCCTGCCGCCATAACCGCATGATCCCGGACCTGTCGCTGCCGCAAAATCTCGCCAACTGGAAGAAGATCGAGGCAGCGAAGCACCGGTTGTTCTACAGCCTGCTGCGGTTTCGCCTGCCGCTGGCGACACGCAGCAAGGCCGATCCCGACGGCCTCGCGTTCGACTTTCTGGTCGACCCCTCGCAGGGCGCGCACGCGTCCGGTCCGGTCATGACCGGGCACGACAACGGCATCATCACCATCAATCTGGCCGAGGCCGACGACGCGGAGCGGGAACGCCAGCGCAACGAGATGGGTGAGCCCTATCGCACGCTGCTCGGCCACTTCCGGCATGAGATCGCGCACTATTACTGGGATCGTCTGATCGCAAACACGCCGACGCTCGACAAGTTCCGCGAAGTATTCGGCAACGAGCAGCAGGACTACGGGGCGGCGCTCAAGCGCCATTATGCCAACGGCCCGCCCGCCAACTGGCTGGAGCGCTTCGTCACGGCATATGCGAGCACCCACCCGTGGGAGGATTTCGCGGAGACCTGGGCGCACTATTTTCACATGGTGGATACGCTCGAAACCGCGGCTGCCTTCGGATTGCGGGTGCGTCCGAAGGTCAGCATGGCCGCCGGCCTGGCGGCGGAGATCAACTTCGATCCCTATGGGGCGACCATGGAGCGGATCATCGACGCCTGGCTGCCGCTGACGTTTGCGGCCAATTCGATCAATCGCAGCATGGGCCTGCCAGATCTTTATCCGTTCGTGCTGCCACCGCCCGTCATCGTCAAGCTGTCGTTTATCCACGAGCGCATCCATGAGGCCGCCGGGCGACAGGTCCCCGCCGACGGGAAGGGCGCATTGCGCGCCATGATCGCCAGCCTCAAGCGTGCCGTCGGCTCCCCGCAGCCGTCATAAGCCCATGGAATGATGCCGGGATTGGCGGCCCGATCGGCGCGCGGTCGCAGGGCTTTTGCGCACCTGTGCGGCCCGGAATTTGCATAGTAGAGTGGCGGTTGTTTCGGGGCGTCACAGCAGTGCGATGTCGGTTCTCGTCAATCTCCACCACTTCACTCGCTACCAGTACGATCGACCGGTCAACCTCGGCCCGCAGATTATCCGGTTGCGGCCGGCGCCGCATTCCCGAACCGCGATCCTGAGCTATTCGCTCAAGGTGGCGCCCGACAAGCATTTCGTCAATTGGCAGCAGGACCCGAACGGAAACTGGCTCGCCCGTTACGTTTTTCCCGAGAAGACCACGGAATTCACGATCGACGTCGATCTCCTCGCCGATCTTGCGGTCATCAATCCGTTCGATTTCTTCGTCGAGCCGTTCGCGGAAGCCTTTCCTTTCGCTTATCCGGCCGAGTTCCGCGAGGAGCTTGCCCCCTATCTCGACAAGGAGGAAGTCGGGCCTCGGCTCGGCGCGCTGGTTGCGTCGATCCCGCGCAAGCAGGACAACACCGTCAACTTCCTGGTCGAGCTCAATCAGCGTCTGCAGCGCGATATCCGCTATGTGGTCCGCATGGACCCGGGCGTGCAGACGCCGGAGGAAACGCTCGCGGCGGCCTCCGGGTCATGCCGCGACACGGCGTGGCTGCTCGTCCAAATCCTGCGGCATCTCGGCCTCGCCGCCCGCTTCGTCTCGGGCTACCTGATCCAGTTGCGGCCGGACGTCGCGCCGCTCGATGGACCGGCCGGCGCGGCGCAGGACTTCACGGATCTGCATGCGTGGACGGAGGTCTACGTTCCGGGCGCCGGCTGGATCGGGCTCGACGCGACATCGGGACTGCTGTGCGCAGAAGGTCACGTGCCGCTTGCGGCGACGCCGCACTATCGCTCGGCCGCGCCGATCGTCGGCGGGGTCGAGACTTCCCAGGTGAAATTCTCATTCGACATGAAGCTTGCGCGCATTGCCGAACGGCCGCGCGTGACCTGGCCATTCTCCGACGAGGCGTGGGCGGCGCTCGATCGGCTTGGCGAAACAGTCGACGCAGACCTGTTGGCGCAGGATGTGCGCCTGACCATGGGGGGAGAGCCGACGTTCGTATCGATCGATGACTACCAGTCGGCGGAATGGAATACCGACGCGCTCGGCCCCACCAAGCGCGCGCTTGCCGACGATCTTATCCGCCGGCTGCGCGACCGCTTCGCGCCGGGCGGCCTCCTGCACCACGGACACGGCAAGTGGTATCCAGGTGAGACGCTCCCGCGCTGGGGTTTCTCGCTGTTCTGGCGGCGCGACGGCGAGCCGATCTGGCGCGATGCAGCCCTGCTGGCGACCGAACGACACAACCGCACCCTTATCGCCGACGACGCGCAGCGCTTTGCCGAATCGGTCGCGACCCGCCTTGGCATCACGGCCGACCACGTCATCCCGGCGTTCGAGGACCCGGCCGAGCGGATGCTCAAGGAAGGCGAGTTGCCGGACAACATCGATCCGAGCAATCCCAAGATTGACGATCCGGACGAGCGCGTCCGCATCATGCGCATGTCCGAACGGCGGCTTTCGCTACCGACCGGCTTCGTCTTGCCGGTGCAGCGCTGGGGCACGCAGGCGCGAGCAGGCTGGATCAGCGAGCGATGGCAGCTGCGTCGGCGTCGGCTCTATCTGATCCCTGGCGACTCGCCGATCGGACTGCGCCTGCCGCTCGCTTCACTGCCTTACGTCAAGCCGGCGGAGTATCCTCATCTGGTGCCAGCCGATCCCTTCGAGGAACGCGGCGAGCTCGCGAGCTCGGAGGCGATGGCCCGCAGGGCCGGCGAGCGCAATCGCGCGTTGGCGACCGCGGGAGGGCCGGCCACTGCGCCGCAAGTGCTCGGCGCATCACGCAGCGCGCCCGTTGCCGCGCCGGTGCGCACGGCGCTCGCGGTCGAGCCGCGCGACGGCCAGCTTTGCGTGTTCATGCCGCCGGTCGAGCGGCTCGAGGACTATCTGGAGCTCCTTGCTGCGGTCGAAGCGACCGCAGCCGAGCTCGGCATGCCGATCCACCTGGAAGGCTACGTGCCGCCGCCCGATCCGCGGCTCAACGTGATCAAAGTGACGCCCGACCCCGGCGTGATCGAGGTCAACATCCATCCGGCGACGTCCTGGTGCGAGGCGGTCGGCATCACGCAGACGTTGTACGCGGAGGCGCGACAGTGCCGGCTCGGCACTGACAAATACATGCTCGATGGCCGCCACACCGGGACCGGCGGCGGCAACCATATCGTGCTCGGCGGCTTGAACGCCGCCGACAGTCCATTCCTGCGTCGGCCGGATCTGCTGAAGAGCCTGCTTCTCTATTGCCAGCGGCATCCGTCGCTGTCCTACCTGTTCGCCGGGCTGTTCATCGGGCCGACGAGCCAGGCGCCGCGCGTCGACGAGGCGCGGCAGGATCTCCTCTACGAGCTCGAGAATGCGCTGGCGATGACGCCCGCACCCGGCGAGGGCGCGCCGCCGCCGCCGTGGCTCGTCGATCGCCTGTTCCGCAACCTCCTGGTCGACGTCACCGGCAATACTCATCGCACCGAAATCTGCATCGACAAGCTGTTCTCGCCCGACTTGCCGACGGGACGGCTCGGCCTCGTCGAATTCCGTTCGTTCGAAATGCCGCCGGACGCGCGCATGAGCCTCGCGCAGCAATTGCTGCTGCGCGCACTCGTGGCCTGGCTCTGGCGCGAGCCGCAGCGCGGCGCCCTGGTGCGCTGGGGCACGGCGCTGCACGACCGCTTCATGCTGGGACACTTCGTGTGGCAGGACTTCCTAGGCGTGCTCGATGACCTGCGCGCCGCCGGCTATCGCTTCGACCCGACCTGGTTCGAAGCGCAGCGCGAGTTCCGCTTTCCTTTTTTGGGCGCGATCGAGCGCGCCGGCGCGCGGCTCGAACTGCGGCAGGCGCTCGAGCCATGGTATGTGCTGGGCGAGGAAGGCATCATCGGCGGTACGACGCGCTTCGTCGATTCCTCGCTCGATCGGCTGGAGGTGAAGGCCCTCGGGCTCAACTCCCGCTATGCAATCGCCTGCAATGGCCGCCGCCTGCCGATGACGTCGACCGGGCGCAGCGGCGAATACGTCGCCGGCGTGCGCTTCAAGGCGTGGGCGATACCGTCCTCGCTGCATCCCAACATCGGCGTGCACTCACCGCTCGTCTTCGACCTCTACGACACCTGGAACCGACGCTCGCTCGGCGGCTGCGTCTATCACGTCGCGCATCCCGGCGGGCGCAACTATGAGACCTATCCGGTCAATTCCTACGAGGCGGAAGCGCGGCGGCGGGCGCGCTTCCAGGACCATGGACACACGCCCGGCTTGTTCGATGCCCCGCCGGACGAGCGCTCGCTGGAATATCCGATGACGCTCGACCTGAGGCGGCCGACTCAGGTTTGATGGGCCATGGACGCCTGCCGTGCCGCGCCCGGTGCCACTGATTTCTCTCCGTGGGTCACGGCGTATCGGCCGCTGCCAGGTGTGTTCGACGAGATGGTGGACGGTGCCGGACGGCTGCGCCCGCATTGGCGGTCGTTTCTCACTCTGCTCGCCGGTCTCGGATCCGAGGAAATCAATCGGCGCTTCGCTGCCGCCGACCGCCACCTGCATGATTCCGGCGTCTTCTACCGCGTCTACGAGGATCCAGCGGGCGTAGAACGGCCGTGGCCGTTGAGCCATGTGCCGCTTCTCATCGAGGCGGGAGAATGGGCCGAGCTCAAGGCCGGGCTGATCCAGCGCGCCGCGCTCCTCGAGGCGGTGGTTGCCGATATCTATGGCCCGGCGCGGATGGTGCGTGAGCGGCGGCTGCCGGCGGCGGTCATCGCCGGCAATCCGGAATTCATGCGTCCGCTGGTCGGCGTGCCACCGCCAGGCGGCGCGTATTTGTGGCTCTACGCGGTCGATGTCGGTCGCTCGGCCGATGGACGCTGGTGGGTGCTCGGCGACCGCACCCAGGCGCCTTCGGGCGCCGGCTATGCGCTCGAGAACCGGCTCGCGCTCTCACGCGCCATGCCGGACATCTATCGCGCGATGCCGGTCGAGCGGCTGGCGCCCTTCTTCCAGGCGTTTCAGGCGCAATTGTCCTCGCTCAATCGGCGCGAGGATTCACGCGTCTGCGTGCTCACGCCGGGACCGCTGAACGAGACCTATTTCGAGCACGCCTATCTGGCGCGCTACCTCGGCTTCCTGCTGGTCGAAGGCGAAGACCTGACGGTGCGCGACGACGGCGTTTTCATCCGCACCGTCTCCGGGTTGAAGCGCGCCGAAGTGCTGGTGCGCCGCCTCGATTCTGACTTCGCCGATCCGCTCGAGCTCGGCGCCCGGTCGCGGCTTGGCGTGCCGGGGCTCGTGCAGGCGATCCGTGCCGGCCGCGTCGTGATCGCCAACGCCATCGGCTCGGGTCTGGTCGAAGCGCGCGCGCTGCTGACCTTTCTGCCCGCGCTCGCGCCGGCCGTGCTCGGGAGCGAGCTCAAGGTCCCCAACGTCGCCACCTGGTGGCTCGGTCAGGCGGAAGCGCGCGAGGAGGTGCTCGGGCGACTCGATCACATGCTGATCGCGCCGGCGTTCGCCGGCGAACTGCCGCCGAGCGCCGACCGCGGCGTCGTCCTCGGCGCCGCGCTCAGTGATGCGAAGAGGTCCGATCTCGTCGCCACAATCTCGCAGCGCGGCATCGACTTTGTCGCCCAGGAGGCGGTGACGCTGTCGACCATGCCGGTCTGGTGCAACGGTGGCCTCGAGCCGCGGCCGTTCATTCTGCGGCTGTTCCTGGCCCGCACCGGCGAAGGCTGGCGCGTGATGCCGGGCGGCTTCGCGCGCGTCGCCGACGAGGTCGGCGCGCGCGTGGTGACCTTGCAGCGGGGCGGACGCACGGCGGATGCATGGGTATTGTCCGACAAGCCAGTGGCCGAGACTACGCTGCTGCCGACGCCGGATCGCATTGCCATCAATCGCTCCACCGGTCCGCTTCCGAGCCGGGCCGGGGCCAATCTGTTCTGGCTCGCCCGTTACGTGGAGCGCGCCGAGGCGACGCTTCGCCTGGTGCGGGCCCTGCTTAACCGCGCGACCGAGAGCAATGAGGCGGCGGCCGTCGTCAATGGGCAAATCTGCGCGTTGCTCGGCGTCTGGAGCGCGGTGCCGACCGAGATCCCGAACGTTCGGCCATCGCTGGTCGCCTCAGCCGCGCTGCAGCGGCGCGACCTGATCGGCGCATTGCCGCGTCTCGTCGGCGCTGCCCAATCGGCAGCCGCGGTGATCCGCGACCGGTTCTCGCCGGACGCCTGGCGCGCGCTGACCGACCTCGGCGAGATGACGAGCGCGCCGTTCGGGCAGGGACCGGCCGAAAGCGCGATGTTCGAGCGCATCAACGGCGCGCTGCGGATCGTCGCCTCGTTCTCGGGGCTCGCCCAGGAGAACATGAGCCAGCTCGTGGGCTGGCGCTTTCTTGAGCTCGGGCGCCGGATCGAGCGCGCCATCGTCAGCTGTCGGTTCGTGCGGCAGTTCGCGTTCGTGGCGGGGCTCGACGGCGCGCTCGACGTCCTGCTCGAACTGGCTGACAGCCAGATCACCTATCGGCTGCGCTACGTCATGGTGGCGGCGCGTGCGCCGGTGATCGACCTCGTAGTGCTCGATCCGGCCAATCCGCGCTCGGTCGTCTATCAGCTTAGCCGCATCGAGGCGCATCTCGCCGCCGTGCATGGGCGCGACGAAGACAGTCGCCTGTCGGCGCCCGAGCAGATCGCGACCGCGCTCGCCGCCCGGGTACGCACCGCCGATCCGGCGACGATCGACGCAGCGGCATTCGCCGAGGTGGACGAGTCGCTGATGCGGCTGGCCGACGTAATCACGACGACGTATTTTACCTCGACGGAGCGGTCGGAGGCCCCCTGGGAGGCGTTTGCGTGATCTACGACGTGCGTCAGTCGACGATCTATCGCTATGCGTCCCCGGTTGCGTACGCGCATCACGTGCTGCGGCTCACGCCGATCGACCGCGATGGGCAGCGGGTGCACGCCGCCGTGCTCGACGTTACGCCCGCGCCGGTCGAGCGTCATGAAGGCCGCGACTTCTTCGGCAATTGCGTGACCTGGATTGCACTCGACGAGCCGCATGACTCGTTGACCGTGCGGCTTGCAGCGCGCATTGCCGTCGACAAGGACGCCGGCGGCGAGCCTGCGTCGACGCCGGCGTGGGAGGCGATCCGCGATAGCGCATTCGTCTGCGCCGATCTGGCGCCGATGTCGCCCGCGCATTATCTGTTTCCAAGCCGTCAGGTGTCGCTCGATCCTGCCATTCGCGCCTATGCCGCCGAAAGCTTCCCGTTGCACCGACCGGTGCTCGAAGGGGCAACCGAGTTGATGCAGCGGATCAAGGCCGATTTCGTCTATCAGCCGGGAACGACGACCGTGCAGACCACGCCGTCCGTAGCGTTCGCGCAGTGGCGCGGCGTCTGCCAGGACTTCGCGCATGTGATGATCTCCGGGCTGCGCGGGCTGGGCCTGCCGGCGGCCTATGTCAGCGGCTATCTGCGCACCGTCCCGCCAGCGGGCAAGGAACGGCTGGAAGGCGCCGACGCAATGCATGCCTGGGTCCTGGTCTGGTGCGGAGCAGAGGCCTGCTGGCGCGGACTCGATCCGACCAACGCCATCCCCGCCGGCAACGATCATGTCGTGCTTGCGATCGGGCGCGACTACGCCGACGTGGCGCCCATCGACGGCGTCATTTTTGCCTCGGGCGAGCAGCGCCTCGAAGTGTCGGTCAACGTCGCCGCGGTGCGCTAGGCTCCCTGCAATTCTGCAAGCTGGACTCAAGCCGGACGTGGGCGGCCAAGCTCCGACACGAGATGCGCCTTCACGGCCGGCCACTCGGTCGCGATGATGCTGTAGACGCAGGTGTCGCGCAGCGTGCCGTTCGGCATGATGCGATGGTTGCGCAAGATGCCGTCGAGCTTCGCGCCGAGCCGTTCGATCGCCTTGCGACTCGGCTGGTTGAACACGTGGGTGCGAAATTCGACCGCGATGCAGTTCAATGTCTCGAAGGCGTGCGTGAGCAGCAGCAGCTTGCACTGGGTGTTTAGGTCGGTGCGCTGGACGCTCTTGCGATACCAGGTAAAGCCGATCTCGAGCCGCCGGTTGTCCGGGTCCGCGGCCATGAAGGTTGTCATTCCGACGGCCTTCGCGGCTGCGTTGTCAATGACGGCGAACGGAAGCATCGAGCCGGCCGCTTGCAGGCCGAGCCGGCGCGCGACCTCGGCCCTCACCTTGTCGGGGTGGGGAACGAACGTGTACCACAAGGTCCACAGCTCGCCGTCCTTCACGGCCTCGATCAGATCTTCGCAATGGCGGTGCTCCAGGGGTTCGAGCGTGACGCGCGGGGTCCGCAAGGTCACCGGTTCAAGCCAGGTCATCGTATGCTCTCGCCATCGCAGCCGCTGATACAACGGCATCATATCGAGTCGCGATCGCTGTTCGCCAGGGTGCGCCGGTTTGACGGCCATTGGCCCATCCCCTACGATCATGTTGGAGATCAACGACATTCAGCGGAGGAAAGAGCATGCCGAAGATCCGTCACCTTGCGATCAAGACCAAGGATCCGGCGCGCCTCGCCAAGTTCTACGAGGAAGTCTTCGGGATGCAGCTCATCCATTCCGAAAAGAGCGGCGCCGTGTACATGAGCGACGGCTACCTGACGCTGGCGATCCTGCGCAACCGCGGCGAAGCGACACCGAGCGGCATCAATCATTTCGGCTTCCAGGTCGACGACCTGCAGGACATCGAGCAGAAGCTCGCGAAATGGAACGAGCCCATGACCGAGCGGCCCTCGACCCGCCCGTTCGCGGAGCACCGCGCCATGGATCCGGACGGCAATCTGTTCGACATTTCCGTGCACGGCTACGATGACGTCGAGCTCAAGGCCGAGCGCGATGCGAAGAAAAGCAAAGAGAAGGCGCCCGCCTGACGTTCCATGCTTGCTCGCATTGTTGCGCTGAGCATCGCGATCGTGCTGCCGGGGGTCGATAGCGCATGCGCTGACGACACGTTCGCGGGCAAGACGCTGACCGTCATCGCCGGCTTCCCGGCCGGCGGCGGCGTCGACGGCGAGATGCGCGTGCTCACGCGCTATTTCACGAAATATATTCCGGGCAATCCGGTGATCGTGTCGCGCAACATGCAGGGCGCTGGCGGCATTATCCTTGCGAACCATCTCTTCAACGTCGCGGCCGCCGACGGGCTCACCCTCGGCATGCCGGGCCGCAGCGGCTTCCTGTTGAGCAACGTGGTGCCGCAGAAGGGTATCGCCTACGATCTCACCCGGTTCTCCTATGTGGGCGGTGCCGGAAGCGCATCGAACGCGCTGTGGGTTCACCGGCGCACGGGTGTGAACTCGGTGGAAGAACTCAAGCGCTCGCCCAAGCCGATCGTGATCGGTGCGCTCAACGCGCGCTCGGAGAACGCGATCGCACCGCGGGTGCTCGAGTCCTACGAGGGCTGGCCGCTCAAGGTAGTCACCGGCTATCCGGGCTTCAACGAGGTCCTGATCGCCATGGAGCGCGGCGAGGTGGACGGGCTGTTCTCGCACGAAGGCAGCGTCGCCAATTCGCGGCCGGACCTGATCGCCGACGGCACCGTGAAGGCGATCGTGCAGTCGTTCGACAGCATGCCGGGCGTGCCTGTCCTGCCCGATGTGGTGATGGACGTCAATGCGCGCGCGCTGCTTGGCCTCGTCACGGTGCCGAGCCAGATCGGACTTCCACTGCTGGGCCCACCCGGCATCGCGCCCGAGCGACTCGCGGTCTTGCGGCAATCCTACATGCGGCTCATGGATGACGGGGAATACCGCGCCGAGGCCGACCGCCGCGGGCTGCCGGTCGGACGCGCGGTCGGCGGCGCCGAGCTGCAGCAGCTGATCGTGCAGAAGCTCTCTTCGGTGCCCGAGCGCGTGGTCAAGGAATATATGGCCTTCGCCGGCATCAAGCCCGAGGAGTAGCGTGTGGCGCGCGTCGAGAACTGCGACATCATCGTGATCGGCGGCGGGAGCGCCGCCTTCGAGGCAGCGGTGGCGGCGCGCGAAGCCGGCGCCGAGCGCGTCGTGATGCTGGAGAAGGCACCGGAATGCGAATTCGGCGGCAATGCGCGCTATTCCGGCACCGGCTTCCGCTTCGTCCATACCGGTGCCGAGGAAATCCGTTGCTTCGTCCCCGAGGTCGGCGACGCGCTGTTCGCCACCATGTCGATCCCGCCGTACAGCGCTGACGACTTCATGGCCGATCTCGACCGCATGACGCAGGGGCGCATGAACCGCGAGCTCGCGCAGACGCTGGTCGATGAGTCGAACGCAGCGGTGCACTGGATGCGCGAGGTCGGCATCAGATGGGAGCCGCTCAAGGAGCACGCCAAGGTCGACGGCAAGCGCTATTTCGAGCGCGGCATCGCAATCCACGTGGCGGGCGGCGGCCCGGGCCAGCTCGCGCAATGGCGTCGGATCGCCGAAGGCATGGGCATCGAGGTCCGCTTCGAGTTGCCGGTCTGTGCACTCATCGGCGATCTGCGCCGAGTCGAGGGCGTTGTGGTCAGCGGTTCCGAGGGCCGCTGCGAGCTTAAGGCCAAGGCGGTGATCGCCTGTGCCGGCGGTTTCCAGGCCAATCCGGAGATGCGCGCACGCTATCTCTCTGGCAACACCGACATGATGAAGGTGCGCGGCAGCCGACACGATACCGGCGAGGTACTGCGCTATCTGCTCGACCTAGGCGCCCGACCGGCCGGCCACTGGCAATCCGGCCATATGTCGCCGATCGACGCCATGGCGCCCGACTTCGAGACGCCACAACATGAGGACGGCCGCGGCAATACCCAGAGCCGCTATGACTATCCTTACGGTATCACGGTCAATGCATTGGGGCTGCGCTTCTTTGATGAAGGCGAAGCGCAGCACTCCTACACCTACGCCAAGACCGGCCGCGCCGTGCTCGCCCAGCCCGGTGCGATCGCGCACCAGATCTACGACCAAAAGGGAATGCGCTGCTTCCGCTATCCGGACCACCATGCGACCTATGTCGAGGCCGACACGATTACGGTGCTTGCTGTGAAGGCGGGACTCGAGCCGAGGGTGCTGGTGCACACAATCGACGAGTTCAACCGCGCGGTGCCGGATCAACCAGCATTCGATCCGCGACGGCCGGACGGTAAGGCCACGCGCGGGCTGGCGATCCCGAAGTCCAACTGGGCGACGCGCATCGACGAGCCGCCGTTTCGCGCCTATCCTGTCACCGGCGGGATTACCTTCACGTTCGGTGGTCTCGAGGTGAACCGAAACGCCCAGGTGATGAGTACGATCGATCAACCGATCAAAGGCCTGTTCGCGTCTGGCGACATCGTCGGGCTGTTCTTTCACAACTATCCGTCATTCACCGGACAGACCCGCAACGCAGTATTCGGCAGGCTTGCAGGACGCGCCGCCGTGTCGGAGAATTAGGGGTCTCAGGCAATCGTCGTGTCGGTCGCCGCTGTCGTCGTCGGCGCTCGTTGTCGAACTGTCGAGATCTCTCAATGGTGGGGGACCTTTTTTGACAACGCGATACTCATGTCTAAAGGTCCCCCCGGAAATGGCGGGCGTGGACGCCGCCTAGCAATGAACGGCAGGCCATTACTAATTCCGGAATGCCGCCGAAATTTTTTTTGCCGTGCCGGAATTGCCGTTTTCTTGCCGTGGGAGTAATGACGTGGCCTTTCTCTCTTCTCTGTCATGGAGTGGATCGGTGTGGAGAGGGCAGGCGCGGGCCGAACTGCGATTACGCGTCCTCTGCTCGTTACCGCCGAGGCATCAACGATACTTGTTTGAGGAGACACGCAAATTGTGCAGCCATTTTCTGCGCAGCCAGCGGGTACCGTCATCGGAGATGACGCCTGAAGAGCTGCTCAGCGAAATCTGGCAGAAGTTCCTTGGAACGGTATCGGTTGACGGCGACGGAATGGGATTGGCTTCTCTCGATCTAAACCAAGTGACTATCGATGCCGAGGTCCCAGAGCGCGATGGGCGCGTTGTGTGGCTGATCGACCAAATAGGCGGCTTCGAAGCGATGGCCCATCGACGCGAGGACATCTTACGGCGACGCTTTGGTCGAGGCCCAGCAGGCGGCGGTCGCCGCATGGTACAGCCGCAAAGTGACATCGAGTTTTCCGAGATCACGTCGGATGCAGATGCGCCAAGCGCACTCGATGCTGCCGACGGCGTGCGCGTCTGGCGCGGGCTGCTGGCAACGGCCGACCTCGAGTTTCCGCAAAATGACGACCTTTCCATGCTGCTTCGGCTCCTGGCCGAAGACCCGGACATCCTGCAGGATTCCTCAGGCGCACAGTGGCCCGTCAAGGAGATCGTCGCCAGGCTCAATCATCGCTTTCCGCCTCCCTCCTGGACTGATGATCGTGTTGACAACGCAAAAAGACGGCTGATGAACTGGATCAAGCGTCTCCAGCGCAAGAACGGTCTTGATGCAGTGGAACTCGAGGCATTATTCGCGCGCGTCGCACGCCAACACGAGCGTGGCGGGCAGGTGTCGCCGGCGCGCCCAAGGCAATCCGAAAAACTCATGACTTGATTGGATATCTAGGATGGTCGGAGAACGCGTTCTTGGAGCTTTGATGGTTGAGGCGGACGGCGGCGCGACCGGTGGTCGTGAGCCGTCCGATCAATCACC
>Ga0066903_100003262_pt1 | contig 13175 bp, 13 predicted proteins | sample PanSoiMetaGPlot1_FD_67491 | JGI IMG/M metagenome (GOLD analysis project Ga0066903, IMG submission 67491) | Tropical forest soil microbial communities from Panama analyzed to predict greenhouse gas emissions - Panama Soil - Plot 1 (version 2) | ecosystem: Environmental > Terrestrial > Soil >... | reverse complement strand
GAAGGCGACAACATGCGCCACGTCGGCCCGATGCGAAATCCCGGGATGGGCCATATCTTCCTGCACGCGAACCGTGGCAAGCGCAGCATCGTCCTCGACCTCAAGCAGCCCGCCGCGCGCGACGTTTCGCTCCGCATGGCTCAGGACGCAGACGTGCTGATCTCCAATGTCCGGCCCGCGGCGATGGCGCGCCTCGGCCTCCACTACGAGGCCGTGGCGGCGCGCAACCCGCGGATCGTCTATGTCACCTGCTGCGGGTTCGGACAGCGCGGCCCCTACGCCGCGAAGCCCGCGTACGATGATCTCATCCAGGGCGCAGCCGGCATCCCGTGGCTGATGCAGGAGTACGGCGCCGCCGCGCCGAGCTACGCGCCGGTCATCCTCGTCGATCGCCTCACCGGTCTCCACGCCGCTTATGCGGTCGCGGCGGCGCTGTTCGCCCGGGAGCGAACCGGCAAGGGTCAGGCGATCGAAGTGCCGATGTTCGAGGCCGCGACGCAGTTCGTGCTTGGCGACCACATGGGCGGATTGACCTTCGAGCCGCCGATCGGCGATCCGGGCTACGCGCGGTTGCTCACTTCGCATCGCCGCCCCTACGAGACGAAGGATGGCCACCTCTGCCTGCTCATTTACAACGACAAGCAGTGGCGGAGCTTTTTCTCGGCGATCGGCGAACCCGAGCGCTTCGAGCGCGACCAGCGCTTCGCCAGTCAGACCAACCGGGCGCGCCACATCGATGAGGTCTACGCCTACGTCGCCGATGTGATGCAGAAGCGAACCACCGCCGAGTGGCGCAAGCTCCTCGACGAAGCGGACATCCCGAACCAGCCGATGAACTCCCCGCAGGACATCCTCGCCGACCGGCACCTGCGCAGCACGGGCTTTCTCGGCGAGGAGAACCACCCGACCGAGGGTCGGCTCCGGGCGATGGGCACGCCCACGTCGTGGTCGGAAACCTCGCCCGAAGCGCCCGCGCCCGCGCCCCGGCTCGGCGAGCATACGATCGAGGTGCTGCGCGAGGCCGGGTATTCGGAGCGCGAGATCGCGGCGCTGCTCGCCAGCCGCGCGGCGCTCGCGGCCGGTAACGGCTGAATCAACGGAGGATTCCCCATGGGAGCCAAGCCATTCTTCGTTCGCGGCGCCGACGTGCCGGGCTACAGCCCTGCGAACCACACCGGCACCGTCAACCGCCGGCTCATCGCCCCCGAAACGGTCGGCGCGCGGAACATCGAGGTCGTGCTCGGTGTGATCGAGAAGGGACAGGGTGCGCTGCCGCACGCGCATCCGGGGATCGAGCAGGTCTGCTACCTGCTCGAGGGCACCGCGGTGGCCGAGGTCGGCGGCGAACGGTGCGAGCTCGGGCCCGGTGACGCGTGCTACTTCCCCGCGGACACGATGCACGTCTTCACCGTGACGAGCGAGCAGCCCGCGAAACTCCTCGTCGTCTACAGCCCGCCGTACGGCGAGTCGCCCGAAAAGGTCGTCCGGCCGAAGGCGTAGGCATGGACTTCGCCTTCACGCCGGAGCAGGAGCAGATCCGCGAGGCGATCGAGCGGCTCTGCGCGCCCTTCGACGCCGACTACTGGCTCCGCAAGGACCGCGAGGGCGGCTTTCCCGACGACTTCCATCGGGCGCTCGCCGACTCGGGTTGGCTCGGCATCGCCATGCCCGAAGCGCACGGCGGCGCCGGCCTCGGCATCACCGAGGCGGCGCTCATGATGCAGACGATCTCCGGCACGGGGGCCGGCTTGTCCGGAGCGTCCGCGGTGCACATGAACATCTTCGGCCTGCACCCGGTGGTGGTCTTCGGCACCGACGAGCAGCGCAAGCGCTGGCTGCCGCCGCTCATCGCCGGGCGCGACAAGGCGTGCTTCGCGGTCACCGAGCCCAACGTGGGCCTCAACACCCTCAAGCTTAAGACCCGGGCGGCGCGCGATGGCGATCACTACGTCGTCACCGGCCAGAAGGTGTGGATCTCGACCGCGCAGGTCGCGACGAAGGTGCTGCTGCTCGCGCGGACGACGCCGATCGAGGAAGCGCGGGGGACGCGCGGGCTCTCGCTCTTCTATACCGACGTCGACCGCCGTTTCGTCGAGGTGCGCGAGATCGAGAAGATGGGGCGCAAGTGCGTCGACTCGAACCAGGTGTTCATCGACGGGCTGCGGGTGAGCGCCGCCGACCGCATCGGCGAGGAGGGCAAGGGCTTCGAGTACATCCTGCACGGCATGAATCCCGAGCGCATCCTGATCGCCGCCGAAGCGGTGGGGCTCGGGCGCGCGGCGCTCAAGCGCGCCGCCGCGTATGCGAACGAGCGCATCGTGTTCGACCGCCCGATCGGCCAGAACCAGGCGATCCAGCATCCGCTCGCGCGCTCGTGGATGGAGCTCGAGGCGGCCAACCTGATGGTGTTCAAGGCCGCCTCGCTGTACGACGCGGGGCTTGCCTGCGGCGCCGAGGCGAACGCCGCGAAGTACCTGGCGGGCGAGGCGTGCTTTCGCGCCTGCGAGACCGCGATCCTGACCCACGGCGGGATGGGCTACGCGAAGGAATACCACGTCGAGCGGTACCTGCGCGAGGCGTGGATCCCGCGACTTGCGCCGGTGAGCCCGCAGCTCATCCTCTGCTTCATCGCGGAGAAGGTCCTCGGGCTCCCGAAGTCGTATTGAGCGCGCGGTATCATCCGCAGCGCCATGACCTACGAGACGCTCGAACTCGACCGGACGCCCGCCGGCATCGCGCTCGTCTGGCTGAACCGGCCCGACGTCCGCAATGCCTTCAACGAGACCATGATCGCCGAGCTGACGGCGGCGTTCCGCGCGCTCGACGCCGACGCCGCGGTTCGCGCGATCATCCTCGCGGGACATGGCAAGGCGTTCTGCGCCGGCGCCGATCTCAACTGGATGAAGAAGATGGCGAGCTACTCGTTCGAGCAGAACTACGACGACGCACTCGGGCTCGCGAACATGCTGCACACGGTGCACACGGTGAAGAAGCCGACCGTCGCACGCGTCCACGGCGCGGCGTTCGCGGGCGGCATGGGGCTCGTCGCGGCGTGCGACATCGCCGTCGCGGCACAGAGCGCCGAGTTTTGCCTCTCGGAGGCGAAGCTCGGTCTCGTCCCGGCGACGATCAGCCCCTACGTGATCGCGGCGATGGGTGCGCGCGCTGCGTACCGATACATGCTCACCGCGGAGCCGTTTCCTGCGGCGGAGGCGTATCGCGTCGGCTTCGTGCAGGAGATCGCGCAGGACGAGGAGCTCGACGGAGTGATCAACCAGATCCTCGGACACCTCGTTGCGGGCAGCCCGGCCGCTCACGCCGCGACGAAGGACCTGATCCGCGCGGTAGCGGGGCAGCGGCTCGCGCCGGACCTCATCAAAGACACGGCGACGCGGATCGCGACCGCGCGCGCCTCCGAAGAGGGCAAGGAGGGAATCCGCTCGTTCCTCGAGAAGCGCAAGCCGGCGTGGGTGAAGGAGCCGAAGACGAGCGCCGGCGCGCCGCAGTCGAAGCGCAAAGGGAAGTAGCCCCCTCGCCATGTTCACCAAGATCCTCGTCGCGAACCGCGGCGAGATCGCCTGCCGGGTGATCCGCACCGCCCGCCGGCTCGGCATCGCGACCGTCGCGGTGTACTCCGAGGCCGACGCGCGCGCCCAGCACGTGCTCGCCGCAGACGAGGCATACCTGATCGGGCCTGCGCCGGCGTCCGAGAGCTATCTCCGCGGCGATCGCATCCTCGCGGCCGCGAAGCGCTCCGGCGCGGAGGCGATCCACCCCGGCTACGGCTTCCTCTCCGAGAACGAGGGCTTCGCCGAGGCTTGCGAGCAGGCGGGCGTCGTCTTCATCGGCCCGCCGGCGGCGGCGATCCGCGCGATGGGCTCGAAGAGCGCGGCGAAGGCGCTGATGGCGAAGGCGGGCGTCCCGCTCGTGCCCGGTTATCACGGCGACGGCCAGGACCCGGCGCAGCTCGAGCGCGAGGCCGATCGCATCGGCTATCCGGTGCTGATCAAAGCCTCGGCGGGCGGCGGCGGGAAGGGCATGCGGATCGTCGAGCGCGCGGCCGATTTCGGCGCGGCGCTCGCATCCTGCAAGCGCGAGTCCGCGGCGGCGTTCGGCGACGACCGGGTGCTGCTCGAGAAGTACCTCGTGCGGCCGCGGCACATCGAGATCCAGGTGTTCGCCGACAAGCACGGCGAATGCGTCCACCTCTTCGAGCGCGACTGCTCAGTCCAGCGGCGTCACCAGAAGGTGCTTGAGGAGGCGCCCGCGCCGGAGATGACGCCGGAGCGCCGCGCGGCGATGGGCGCGGCGGCGGTCGCGGCGGCGCGCGCGATCGGCTACGTCGGCGCCGGCACCGTCGAGTTCATCGCCGATCGGTCGGGCACGTTCCACTTCATGGAGATGAACACCCGGCTGCAGGTCGAGCACCCGGTGACCGAGATGATCACCGGCGAGGACCTCGTCGAATGGCAACTCCGCGTCGCCTGGGGCGAGCCCCTGCCGAAGCGGCAGGGCGAGCTCGCGATCGAGGGCCACGCGCTCGAGGCACGGATCTACGCCGAGGACCCGGAGCGGGGCTTCCTGCCTTCGACCGGCCGCATCGTGCATCTCGCGGTGCCCGCCGCCTCGCCGCAGGTGCGGGTCGATACCGGCGTCGCTGCGGGAGACGAGATCTCGCCGCACTACGACCCGATGATCGCGAAGCTCATCGTGTGGGATCGCGACCGGGAACGCGCGCTCGCGCGGCTCGGCGACGCGCTCGCCGAGTTCCAGGTCGTGGGCCTCGCCACCAACGTCGCGTTCCTCGCGCGGCTCGCGGCGAGTACGGCGTTCCGGTCGGCGGACCTCGACACCGGCCTGATCGAGCGTTCGCGCGCCGAGCTCTTTCCGCCGCCCGCCATGGTCTCGGACGAGGTCCTCGCGGTGGCGACACTGGCGGAGCTCCTGCGTCACGACCGGGATGCGCGCGCCCACGCCGCTGCCTCCGGCGATCCATGGTCGCCGTGGGGATCGGGCGACGGTTGGCGGCTCACTCAGGACAACCATCACGTGCTTGTCTTCCGCGAGCGAGAGCGGCAGGTCGCGGTCACGGTCCACTACCGCAAGCGCGGCGCGTACGAGGTGGAGCTCCCCGGCGGGCGGCGGATGCTGTTCGGCGCGGAGACGCCGCTCGCGGGCGCTGTCGAGGAGCACGGAGCGTCGCTCGTCCGGGCGTGGCTCGGCAGCGAGGCGCTCGCCGCGACGGTCGTGCGCAACGGCGCTGCCGTCGACGTCTTTCGCGGGTCGGAGCACTTCACGCTCGAACTCCACGACCCGTGGCTCGCCGAGGTCGAGGGCGACGTGCACGGCGGCGGCCTCGCCGCGCCGATGCCCGGGAAGGTGATCGCGGTGCTCGTCGCGCCTGGCGTCAAGGTCGAGCGCGGCGCACCGCTCGTCATCATGGAGGCGATGAAGATGGAGCACGCCGTGAACGCACCGGCCGCGGGGACGGTGAGGGAGATCCTCTACGCGGTCGGCGACCAGGTCGCGGAAGGCGAGCCGCTCATCCGGCTGGATCCAGCGTGAGAGTTCTCGTCTGCACGCCGTCGAAGACGCTGGCGGAGTGGTGCGGCGCGCTCGAGCGCGCGCTCCCCGAAGCCGAAGTGCGAACGTGGGAAGCCGGCCTCACGTGGCCGGCGGATTACGCGGCGCTCTGGCTTCCTCCCGCCGAAGTGCTGGCCGGCCAGAGCCGCCTCAAGGCGATCTTCAACCTCGCGGCGGGCGTCGAGGCGCTCCTCAAGCGGGTAGCGCTCCCGCAGGGCATCCCCATCATCCGGCTGGAAGACGCCGGAATGGCGCGGCAGATGGCTGAATACGTCACCTGGGCCGTGCTGCGCTATTTCCGCCGGCTCGACGCGTACGCCGCGCAGCAAGCGCGCGCGGAGTGGCACGTGCATCGCCCACTGCGGCATGCGGAGTTTCCGGTCGGCGTGATGGGCATCGGCGTGCTCGGCTCCCAGGTCGCGCAAGCGGTGCTCGGTTGCGGCTTCCCGGTGCTTGGCTGGAGCCGCGAGCGGAAACGGGTGAGCGGCGTGAAGTGTTTCGCGGGTCTCGCCGAGCTCGAGCCGTTCCTCGCCGGCTCACGCGCAGTGGTGTGCATGCTGCCCCAGACCGCCGACACCGAGGGCATGCTGAACAAGCGCACGCTCGCAATGCTTCCCGCGGGCGCGTATGTCATCAACGTCGCGCGCGGCGGACTCGTCGTGGACGAAGACCTGCTCGCGGCGCTCGACGCCGGACACATCGCCGGAGCGACGCTCGACGTCTTCCGGGAGGAGCCACTGCCCGCCGCGCACCCATACTGGCGCCACCCGAAGGTGTTCATCACGCCGCATGCCTCCGCCGTGACGCTGTGCGACGAGTCCGCCGCGCAGGTCGCCGCGAAGATCCGCCGCCTGGAGCGAGGCGAGCCGGTCACCGGGGTGGTCGATCTCGCTCGGGGGTACTAGAGTAGAGTCCGCGGCATGGAACTCCCGCAGCGCGTGCGCATCGTCGAGGTCGGCCCCCGCGACGGCCTGCAGAACGAGCCGCAGAGCGTCCCGACCGCGACGAAGGTCGAGCTGGTCGAACGGCTCGCCGACGCCGGATTGCCCGCAGTCGAGGCGACCGCGTTCGTTTCACCGAAGTGGGTGCCACAGATGGCTGATCACGCGGCCGTGCTCAAGGCCGTGCGACGCAAACCCGGCGTCGCGTATCCGGTGCTCGTTCCGAACATGAAAGGTTTCGAGGCGGCAGCGGCGGCGGGCGCGGACGAGATCGCCGTCTTCGGGGCTGCGTCCGAGACTTTCAGCCGCAAGAACATCAACGCGTCGGTCGCCGAGAGCCTCGAGCGCTTCGCGCCGGTGTGCGAGGCGGCGCGCGCACGGAGCATTCGCGTGCGCGGCTACATCTCGTGCGTCGTGGGCTGCCCGTACGAAGGCGTGGTGAAGCCGGAGGCCGTGGCCGAAGTCGCGAAGCGCCTCGCCGCGATGGGCTGCTACGAGATTTCGCTCGGCGATACGATCGGCGTCGGCACGCCGGGCAACGTGAAGCGCATGATCGAGGCGGTCGCGCGCGAGGTGCCGATCGCGAAGCTCGCGGCGCACCTGCACGACACCTACGGCCAGGCGCTCGCGAATCTCTACGCGGCGCTCGAGCTCGGCGTCGCTACGGTGGACAGCTCGGTCGCCGGCCTCGGCGGCTGTCCCTACGCGAAGGGCGCATCGGGCAACGTCGCGACCGAGGACGTCGTCTACATGCTGGACGGACTCGGGATCGAGACCGGCATCGATCTGGCGAAGGTGTTCGACGCCGGCCGGTTCATCTGCGCGGCGCTCGGCCGCGAACCGACGTCCAAGGTCGCGAAAGCGCTCGCGGCGAAGCGGGCGGCATGAAGCCGAAGCTCGAGATCGTCGCGGGCGGCCGCGCGGACGAAGTCGCATCGCCTTGCATCAACGTCTGCCGGATGAACGATCGCACCGGCCTGTGCGACGGATGCCTGCGCACGATCGACGAAATCGCGTGCTGGGCGGGCTACACGCGCGAGGAGAAGCTCGCCGTTCTCGCGAGGCTCGCAGCGAGACGCTCGCAAGTTGCTCCCTAAGCCGATCCAGATCTTCGAGCGCGGTTGGCTCTCGTCCAACAACGTGCTGCTGTGCGGCGCGGACGGCGCGGCGCTGGTCGACTCCGGCTACGGGGCGCACGCTCCGCAGACGCTCGCGCTGGTCGCGCACGCGCTCGACGGGCGGCGGCTCGCCCGCCTCGTCAACACCCACTGTCACTCCGACCACATGGGCGGGAACCGGGCCATCCAGGACGCCCACGGCTGTCGCACGACCATTCCGCGCGGCGAGGCGCCGCTCGTCGACGCGTGGGACGAGGAAGCGCTCGTGCTCGCCTTCGCCGACCAGCGCGCCGACCGGTTCCGCTACGACGAGACGATCGCCGCGGGCGAGGCAATCCGCCTCGGCGACATCGACTGGCTCGCGGTCGCGGCGCCGGGGCACGATCCCCACGCGATCATGCTCTACGCGCCGGAGGAGCGCGTGCTGATCTCCGGGGACGCACTCTGGGAGGACGGCTTCGGCGTGGTGTTTCCAGCGCTCTTCGGCCGACCCGAGGCGCTCGCCGAGACGCGCGCGACTCTCGAGTCGATCGCGAACCTCGAGGTGAAGGCGGTGATTCCCGGGCACGGCCCGGCGTTCGGTGAAATCGGCCGCGCGCTCGAGCGCGCGTTCTACCGGCTCGACGGCTACGAGAAGGACCCGCTCCGGCTCGCACGCCACTGCGCGAAGGCGATGATCGTCTTCGCGCTTCTCGAGAAACGACGCATGCCGCTCGCGGCGCTGCCCCGATACGTCGCGGAGGTTGGGCTGCTCCGCGACCTCAATGCGCGCCACCTGCGCATGGCGCCGGAGGCGCTCGCCGAGTGGTTGGTGACAGACCTCGAACGGGTCCGGGCGATCCGGCGCGAGGAGGGGGACATCGTCCCCCTCCCGCGCGCCTAGTTTACGCGGCGCTCGCCGCCGTCCCCCCGGGTGAGCCCGGCCCTCGATCGACCACCTCCGCGAAGCTCAGCAGGTCGACCATCTTGAAATCCCCGGTGACCTTCCCGGTCCGGTCAGGCAGGAACGGGGTCCAGTTCGGTTCGTTCGCTAGGAACGAATCGCGGTCGAGCTGCAGCAAGCCGATGAACACCCGGCCGACGATGTTCGAGCCGACGTCGCCGAGCATCAACCCCTCGTGCTGCCTGTCCGCTTCTCTGAGGATGTAGAACCAGAGCGGCGTGGACGAGGCCAGATTGAGACCGAGCCCCTGGATGTCCGACAGGTCCCCGGTCGTGAGCGGTGCTGCGCCGATCGCGTTTGCGATCGCCTGCCCGGCCGGAAGGCTCCAGGTCACCTGCCGCAGCAGGTTACGCTGCGGAAGGGAGGTGGGCTGGTCCGGCTGGAAGCCCGCAATCGTCGCGGGCGGCAAGAGGAAGAGCGCCGTGGAGATCGTCGTATCGAGGCGCTTGTTCGGCCGGACGATCTTGGCAGCAGCGGCGACGCTGGAACCCGCTTCGAAGTCGAAGAACGTCTGCCAGCCGATGAAGCGCCGCGGTGCGCGCGTGCCAGTGCCGCGCAAATCCACCGGGTCCGCCTGTCCCTCGCCGGCCGGGTCGAAGATCATGCCGAAGAACTGCGGGGCGCCGCTGGCAGGGTTACCCCCCGGATCGCCGTTGAAGTTCGCGCGGTAGGACGGCCGCACCATGCTGTGGCCCATGCGATACGAGGCGCCCTGGAACTCCACGGGCATGAACGGCACCGGGCTCGGGAAGACCGCCTTCCGGTTCGCGAGCAGGGTTTTCACGCGATCCGGTCCAATGATGAGCGGCAGGAACTCGTGCACGACGATCCACTGGTAGTGCCACGTCACGATCCGGCGCGCCTTGCGGAAGATCTCGTCCGGACTGTCGCGCCGGTTGCGCTTCTCGAGGAGATCGACCACGTTGTCGTGGAACAGGATGATCGCGGCGTGCAGCCCGCTGAGCATGATGTTCTCGTCGTTGCGCGGGTCGCCGAGGATCGCCGTGTTGCTCGCCATGCGCGGCAGATCCTCGAACAAGCCGCCGAAGCCGATCTTCAGCCTGGGCCCCACCTCGTCCTTGCGAGAGATATGGTGCTCGTGACGGCGGTCGTGATTCTTATGATCCTTATGATCCCTATGGTGACGTCGATCCTGGTAGAGCTCCGGGCTCCGGTCCGGCCCGCCGCCATACACCGAGTCGAGATCGAGGGCGGGCGTCCGCGTGTTGGGCGAGGCCTCCGGATCGACCGGGACCGCGAGCCGCGAGGTCAGGTCGAACGTGAAATCGTGGTCGATGAACTGGCCGAGGAAGGTCGTACCCGCTGTATGCGTCGGGTTGTTGCGATTATTGGCGCTGAAGTTGGGATGGACCACCCCGGCCGCGTCCGTTTGGCCGATCTCGGTGATCAAACGGACGGGGCCTTCCTCGAGCGGGTCCTGCGCGTCCATCATGCCGCCCTTCTTCCCGAGCTCTCGCAGCGCGGTCTCGAGCGCCGGGCTCGCGGTCGCGAACGGCGGGAGGTTCGGGAACAGGCGGCCGAACCGGTCGGAGCGGATGACGTGCCGCCCCTTCAGCAACCGTTCCAGCGCGTCTTCCAACGAATCCGCCCGCGCGGGGACACCAAAGCCCAGCATCGCGGGCGCGACGGCCCCGGCGCTAAGCGCACCGAGGAACTCTCGTCGATTGACTCCGGATTTCTGCTTCGTCGCTCTCATGGTCTGCCTCCTTGTCATTGACAACAGGCGACCACCTGGTCGGGGACGGCCGCCATTAGCACTGCTTATGCCAACATCATATTATGACAAGAGCATAGCCAAATCGGCGCGGATGTCAACCCGCGGGGAACCAAACCGCCGAAGGCGCGATGGCGCCGTTCAGAAGGAGAGCGACTCGACCTCGCCGGTCGCGCCGAAGAACTCGCGCGTGTAGGCGATCATGGCCGCCGCGTCGAAGCCCTTGCACGTGTAGAGCACGATCGAGAAGAACCGCGCCGCGGACCAGACGTAGGCGGAGATCCCCGAGTCGACGAGCGGCAGGAACGCGTCGAAGCCCTGGTTCTCCGCCTTCCCGAGGCCGGCCGGCGAGTAGATCGCAGGCTCGCCGTACGCCTTGAGGCCGAGGTGCGCGGCGACGCCAAGGAGGTACGCCGCAAGCTTGTCGCGCGAGAGCTCGATCGTGTAGAAGCCCTCGACCAGGAGTCGCTGGCGAAAGAGATGGGGAGCGAGGTCCTGCATTGCACACCCTCCGAGAGACGCCGCGCTCAGACCGGGAGCAGCTCGATCCGCGCTCGAATGCGGGCCCCGTTGAGCTCGAGCAACGCCACCGCGACCGGCAGGCGAAAGCGCCGCGGGCCGGCGCTGCCGGGATTGATATAGAGGACGTCGTTGCGCTCGTCGATCCGCGGCTGGTGCGAATGGCCGGCGACGACGACGCGATACCCCGCGGCGGCCGGATCGAGGTCGAGCGACTTCAGATCGTGGAGCACATAGCATCGCAGCGCCCCAAGCGCGACGGTCGCGGTCTCCGGAAGGGCCCTCGCCCACGCGCCGCGGTCGTTGTTGCCCCGCACGGCCGTGAGCGGCGCGACCGCCCGGAGCCGGGCAAGCACATCGGGATCGCCGATATCGCCAGCGTGCACGACACGATCGACGCCGCGCAGCGCCGCGAGCGCTTCCGGGCGCAGCAGGCCGTGCGTGTCCGAGATCAGGCCGACGAGCAGTCGCTGGCGGCCCGGCCCGCCCTCCTTTAGCATTCGCTCGCCCCGCCGCTAGCCATGTTCCCCTCGGTCCCTCCGGTCACCTGGGCGCTCATTCTCGCGAACACGGTGATCTTCATCGTGCAGCTCGCCGCGGGCACCGCGCTGCTGCTCAACTTCGCGCTCTGGCCGCTCGGCGCATCGCCCGCACTCGGCCCTGACGTCGCGGTCGGGGCGTTCCAGCCCTGGCAGCTCGTCACCTACAGTTTCCTGCACGGCAACTTCACCCATCTCTTCCTCAACATGCTCGCCCTCTTCATGTTCGGGTCGGACATCGAGCGGCTGTTCGGACCGCGCCGCTACGTCGCGTACTACTTCGCCGCGGTCCTCGCGGCTGCCGTGACGCAGCTCGTGGTCTCGGCGGTCACCGGGTCGTACTATCCGACGGTGGGTGCTTCGGGCGGCGTGTTCGGGCTGCTGCTCGCCTACGGCATCTACTTCCCGCGGCGGACGATCGTGCTCCTCTTCCCGCCGATCCCGATGCCCGCGTGGCTGTTCGTGATCGTCTACGCGGTGATCGAGCTCTACCTCGGCGTGACCGGCACCCAGGCCGGGGTGGCCCATTTCGCCCATCTCGGCGGCATGATCGGCGGCTGGATCATGCTCCGCTATTGGCGCGTGCGGCGCCTAAGGTAGTGGCCTAGCCGCTCCCGGAAACCCGCAGAGCGCGCCACGGAAGCGTGCGCCCGTCGGGGGTCGTGACCCTCCCGACGATGCGATCGCCGGCCGCGCGGCCCTCGAAGCGCACCGTCCCGCCGTTGTGAGGGAAGCGCATGAAAACGAACGGCCCGCGCACGTAGGCGCGCTCGATTCCGACCATCTCGCCGCGGATCGACGCGACGCCGGCGAGCGCCTGGAAATGCTGGGTGAGATCGAGCGCGATCTCGGTCGCACGGCCGCCGAGGCGCACCGTCGTCTTCCACTCGCCCGCGAGCTGCGCCGGGACGACCCAGAGATAGATCGTGCTCTTCGGCTCGACGCCGACGGTCTTCCCCGGCGCCGGCACGACGATCTGCGCGTCGGGATCCCAGTCGCCCATGTCACCGTCGTGCGAGACGATGCGCGTCCCGGGCCGCAGCTCGGCCAGCATCTTCGGCCGGAGCTCGACGTTGGTGTCCGAGAGCAAGTAGAACGCGAGCACCGTCGCCGCGGAGAAATCGGCGTCGTAGATGTCTTGCTCGACGAAGCTCACCCGGTCCCCCACGCCCGCCTTGCGCGCGTTCTCCCGGCTGAGCGTGACGAGCGAGCCGACGTACTCGACGCCTAGCCCGCGCGCGCCGTACTTCTTCGCCGCGGTGATCACGATCCGGCCGTCGCCCGAGCCGAGATCGATCAGGAAGTCGTTGCCCCGCACCCCGGCGAGCTCGAGCATCGCCTCGACCACCGGCTGCGGCGTCTGGACGTAGGGCACTTCCTCCGCGGCGAAGGCAGGCGTGGCGGCGGCGAGCGCCGCGACGACGGACCGGAGCCAGCTCACAGCCGGCTCGCGGTGAAGGGCAGCGCGGCGACGCCGGCGCGCACGATCGTGCCGCGCATCTGCGCGCCGTCGACTGTCCCCTCGTAGACGCCCGCCAGCGGCGACCCGCCTGGCACGGTGAACCGGATCGCGGCACCGCGTGCGCGGCCGTCCACGATGTCCGAACGGGCGCCGCCATACTCGACCCCGCCCTCGAACCGCTGGAACCGCTGACTGAAGACGATCGTCGCGCCGCGGGCGTCCGCGAGCGGTGTATCGAGGCGCCAGGTGCCTTCTACCTTCGCCGGCACGTACCAGAGGAAGATCCGGCTCGCGCGCTCGATCCCGACCGGCTTGTCGGGCGCGGCCGCGGTCAC
>Ga0066903_100003260_pt1 | contig 13177 bp, 10 predicted proteins | sample PanSoiMetaGPlot1_FD_67491 | JGI IMG/M metagenome (GOLD analysis project Ga0066903, IMG submission 67491) | Tropical forest soil microbial communities from Panama analyzed to predict greenhouse gas emissions - Panama Soil - Plot 1 (version 2) | ecosystem: Environmental > Terrestrial > Soil >... | reverse complement strand
AGCGGCAAGGCTCATGGCGCGAAGGCTAGCGCTGTTCGTTAATCTGAATCAATGATCTTGGCGAAGGCGCGCTAGAGCGAAACGCAGTGGAATGCAGAGGCCACTCTTCCCCTCTGAAGCTGAGTGGTAGCGAAGCAAGCTCCTTTTCCAATGGCCGCGCCTAAAGAGTGCGGCCATTTTTTAAGAGCGGCAATTGCCATGCGCGAAAGCTTGCAAGAAATGCAAGGCGACAAGGTCGCCAAGGTGGTCGCCTCGATCATTATCGCCGGGATTTCGCTGATGTTTGGCTACGGCCTTCTCGGCTGGATGATGCACGGATAGTGCCGGTCGTATGCTGGGCGCCGGTGACGATGTGCCGGGATGGCTGGTTTGGTTTGCCCCTTTCCTGCCATTACGCACGGGGAGCCCCGGCCAGGCGCCGGGGCTTCTTCCGTCCGGTCAATGCGAACCCATGCGATGCAGCTTGAGCACGGTGTAGACCGTGTCGCTCGCCGGCGTTGGAATGCCGAACTCACGACCAAGCGCGCGCACCTTGCCGGAAAGCCAATCGAGCTCCAGTCGGTTGCCGCGCTCGAGATCGTGCGCCATTGAAGCTTTCATGCCGGGCTCGATCTTGCCATTTATGAAATTCATGCGCTCCTCGATATAAGCGGCATCAAGTGGAACTCCCTTGGCCCTGCCGACAGCAAAAGCCTCTTCCATTAGCGCGCGGACAAAGGGGCGGAGCTCGGGGTCTGCAGCGATCGGGCCGATAGGAGAACGCAGGCCCGCAGTCGAGCCGGACATGGCGGTGAGGAAAATGAACTTCTGCCAGAGCTCGCGTTGAATATTGGTCGAGAGATCGATATCGAGCTTGGCGGCCTTGCCTGCTTCGACGAAGGCCTTGAGCGGGGCATCGGGTTTTTTGTCGGCGCGGCCGAAGCGGAGGGTCGCGAACTGGCTGGTGTGCCTGATCACGCCCGGCGAAGCGATGGTGGTCGCGATATAGGCGGCGCCGCCAATGACGCGGTCGGCGCCCAATATGGCGGATAGCCGCTCGACGCTATCGACGCCATTCTGGAAAGTGATCAGCCGGCTGTCACGACCGAGCAATGGATGCGCGGCCGCTGCCGCTGTTTCGGTATCCCACAGCTTGACTGCGAAGAGCACAATGTCGATCGGTCCAACCTCGGCAGGATCGTCGGTCACGTTCGGTTTCGGCAAATGCAGGTCGCCGTGCACGCTTTCGATCTTTAATCCGTTTTTCCGAATCGCATCGCGATGGGCGCCGCGCGCGATAAAATAGACCTCGTGACCCGCAGCCGCCAAGCGCGCGCCGAAATATCCGCCAACCGCGCCCGCAGCCATCGCCGCTATACGCACTGATTATCCTCCTCAACTCGCCACACGTCCCCGCGAAAGGGGGAGCCAGCCGGGATTCCCGCAGGCGCGGGAATGAGCGGCGTATGGGGTTTACCCGCCTTAGCCATTTACACACAAGCACACAAAAGCGGCCCGGCATGAGGCCGGGCCGCCGCTCATGACAGGTGTGCGAGCGGCTATATTAGCGACCGGATGGCCGGATCCGGTCCCATGTCGCCTCCGCGCGGCTATGCACCTGCGGCGCATAAGCATTCGCCAGCGAGGCGTGTTTGACTTGTGCAACGGCGGTTTGCGGCAGCACAATGACTTTCGCGTCGATCTGCACGCGGTTGTACAGATCGATCACGTCCTCGTTGGCCAGGCGGATGCAGCCACTCGAGACATGTTTGCCGATCGTTGCCGGGGCATTGGTGCCATGGATGCGATATTGCGTGCCGGCGATATACATGGCGCGCGCACCGAGCGGATTGCCGGGTCCGCCAGACGTCATGCGTGGCAGGTAAGGCTGGCGCGCAAGCATCTCAGCCGGCGGATACCAATCCGGCCATTCGGCCTTGCGCTCGATCGATCGCACGCCTGACCAGGTGAATCCCTCGCGGCCGACGCCAATGCCGTAGCGCATCGCCTTGCCGTTCCCGAGAACGTAGTAAAGGTAAGTGTGCGGCGTATCGATGATGATGGTGCCCGGCGACTCAGCACTTTTGTAGTCGACGACCTGTCGCCTGAGCCGCGGATCGATCTGCGCGTCACCGCTCCCTTCGTTGGCCGTGGGTGCGGGCTCAACAGCCCGGGGTGCGATCTGGGTCTGCGCGGGTGGCGCGAGGAAGGCGAAGAGAGGTTCAGCTTTGCCAGCGCCACACGACAGCGCAGCGGCCGCCATCCACGCGGCAATCGATATTGGCTTGGACATGGTACCCTCGAATTTCTCCTTCCGCCCTGGCCGAGAAAATGTGCGAGAGGTTCGAAGGTTCCTTGGAGCCGCGGGCTAAATACGCCCGACGTGCAGGAACAAATGAGCGCAGACCGTGTTTGCGCCTTTTTACTCTTTGCACTCGTGCCAGCCGACCACGGCGTCAGGCACGCTGTCGGTCGAGGCGAAATAGGGCTTGATGTCGAGGAGCGGAGTTCCGTCGAGACAGTCAAGGCCGACCACGGATAGTCGGTTGCCGTCGACACGCAGCAGTCTGGCTACGCTTAAGGCAATAGGGTTTGGTCGCGCAGGGGAGCGCAGCGCAAAGGTTCCCCGCTTCACCCCGCCGTGTCCCGGCACTTGCAGCACCAGCGTACGCGGCGACTTGTCCATCCAATAGAGAAGGACAACGTGGCTGCAGGTCTCGATATCTTTGAGAGCCTCGCTCCAGCGCGGGTCGACCTCAACCACGCAAACTGCCTCGGATTCGCGTGCGTTCTTCGGACAATCCTTGCGTTTCTTCCATGGCGTATGGATATGGCCGATGAAATAAATGCCGGCATCGTGCTGGCGCGGCAGCTCGATCGTTTTTTCGCCTTCCCAGATGCCGAAGTCTTCGCTGGTCATGATTTTAATCCTTCAGCGGGTTCCGCGCTCGCTTCATTCTCCGTTGGAAGAGATCGAACGCGCGGAGCACGTCGGATCCGCAGCTTTTACCTTACCGAAAGATTACACGCGTCCCTCACCGCCGACTTAGCCCCGGGAAGAGGGCGCCTATAGGGGCTTGCGAAATGACTCTTCAACGTATAAAGATATCTTTATATGGTGGGAAATCGCCCAAACATCGGCCAAGCTATGACAAGCGGAAAGCTCGGTTTCGACGTTCTCAATTCCGCCCTCAAGGCTGCAGGCGAGGAGACGCGCCTGCGAGTCCTGGCGCTTCTGGCCGAGGCCGAGCTCACGGTCTCCGATTTGACCGATATTCTGCGCCAGTCACAGCCGCGCATTTCCCGCCATCTCAGGCTTCTAGCCGAGGCCGGGCTGGTTGAACGCTTCCGCGAGGGCACCTGGGCCTTCTTTCGCCTGGCCGAGCACGGCGGCGGCGCGGATGTCGCCCACGCGCTGATCGACCGCCTTAATCCAGCCGACCAAATCGTCGCGCGCGATCGGGCGCGGCTCGCCTCTGTGCGGCAGGCGCGCGCGGCGGCCGCGCAGGCTTACTTCCGCGCGCACGCCGCCGAGTGGGACCGCATCCGCAAGCTGCATGTGGCTGACGACGCGGTCGAGAGTGCGATTCGTTCTGCGCTTGCCGACAAACCTTTCCGCTCGCTGCTCGATCTCGGCACCGGCACCGGCCGCATGCTCGAGCTATTCGGCCCAGAGATCGAACGCGGGCTTGGACTCGACCTCTCGCTTGATATGCTCCTGCTCGCACGCGACCGGCTAGAGCGCGCCGGTCTAAAGAACTGCAGCGTGCGGCAGGGTGATATCTACGATTTGCCGCTTGCCGACGGTTCCTTCGATGTCGTGATCCTCCACCAGGTGTTGCACTTCCTCGACGACGGCGCGCGCGCGATCCGCGAGGCTGCACGTGTGTTGCGTCCAGGCGGACGTCTGCTGGTTGTCGACTTTGCGCCGCATGAACAGGAATTCCTGCGCGAGCAATTTGCGCATCGCCGCCTTGGTTTTGCCCCGGAGACGGTGACCCAATGGATCACCGCGTCGGGCCTCGAGCCGGTGCTGCACAAGTCGCTTGCCCCGGAACCTGGCTCGGAGGGCAAGATAGCGGTGTCGCTGTGGCTCGCGCGCGACACTCGTGCGTTGCTGGCGGCGCCTCCACAACGGCGTGAGGTGGCGTAATGAACAGCCCAGTCCGCCTGAGCCGCTATGCTCGCGGTGACAGCCGCCGCATCAATGTATCGTTCGAATTCTTCCCGCCGAACACGGAGGAGATGGACAGAATCCTCTGGGAATCGATCGAGCGTCTGGCGCCACTGGCGCCGAATTTCGTTTCGGTCACCTACGGCGCCGGCGGCAGCACACGCGAGCGCACCCACCTGACGGTCAAGCGTATTTTGGCAGAGACCCCTCTAACGCCAGCTGCGCATCTGACCTGCGTCGCTGCGAGGCGCGAAGACATCGACGGCATCGTACGCGCGTATCACGATGCGGGGGTGCGTCACATTGTGGCCCTGCGCGGGGACCCGGTGGCCGGGGCAGGCACGACATACGCGCCGCATCCGGGCGGGTACACCAACGCGGCCGACCTTGCCGGCGGTATCAAGCGCATCGCGGCCGATTTCGAGGTCTCGGTTTCGGCCTATCCCGAAAAGCATCCTGACAGCGCGACAGTCGAAGCCGATATCGACATGCTTAAGGCCAAGGTTGATGCCGGCGCGAGCCGCGCCATCACCCAGTTCTTCTTCGAAAACGATCTCTATTTCCGTTATCTCGATCGTGTGCGTGCGCGCGGCGTCGATATCCCGATCGTGCCGGGCATTCTGCCGGTGCAGAACTTCAAGGCCGCAACCGGCTTTGCGAAACGTTGCGGCGCCTCGGTGCCGGCCTGGCTCGCCGAGCGCTTCTATGGGCTCGACAACGATGCGGCCACGCGCAAACTGATTGCGGCCGCGGTCGCTGCCGAGCAGGTCTTCGATCTTGTCGACCGCGGCGTCACGACCTTTCACTTCTACACGATGAATCGCGCTGATCTCGTCTTCGCGATCTGTCACCTGCTGGGCCTGCGGTCGGTACCTGCCTCTTCCCACTCCCCGGGGGAGAGGGAACATGCATGAGTGCGCGGTGAATCACCATGCCAAGTAGCGTGCGCTCGGAGTTTCTTGGTCTTCTCAGGCAGCGCATTCTTGTGCTCGACGGTGCCATGGGCACCATGATCCAGGCGATGAAGCTCAACGAGGAAGGTTATCGCGGCGCGCGCTTCGACGCCTGGAATCGCGAGGTGCGCGGCAACAATGACCTGCTCAATCTCAGCCGGCCAGAAGCCGTGCGCGACATCCATCTCGCGTATTTTCGCGCCGGCGCCGATATCGTCTCCACGAATACATTCTCGTCGACCGCCATTGCACAGGCCGACTACGGTATGGAAGGCATCGCCTACGAGCTCAACCAGGCCGGTGCGACCCTGGCGCGTGGTGCCGCGGCGCAGGCGGAGAAAGAAGATGGGCGCAGGCGCTTCGTCGCCGGCGCACTCGGCCCCACGAACCGCACTGCGTCCATCTCCCCAGACGTTGCCAATCCCGGCTTCCGCGCAGTCACCTTCGACCAATTGCGCGCTGCGTATGGCGAACAGGCGCGCGGACTCATCGATGGCGGAGCCGATCTGCTGCTGATCGAAACCATCTTCGACACGCTCAACGCCAAGGCCGCGATTTACGCGATTTCCGAGGTCTGCGATGAGCGCGGTCTCGATGTTCCCGTAATGATTTCCGGCACCATCACCGACCGTTCTGGCCGCCTTTTGTCGGGCCAGACGCCAGGGGCGTTCTGGAATTCGGTGAAGCACGCCAGGCCCGTCACCATCGGACTCAATTGCGCGCTCGGTGCACGCGAGATGCGTGCGCATATCGCGGAGCTGGGCAGGCTCTCCGATACATTCGTGTGTGCTTATCCGAATGCCGGCCTGCCGAACGAGTTCGGCTACTACGATGAGAGCCCGGCCTACATGGCGGAGCTTTTGGGTGAGTTCGCCGGGGCCGGCTTGGTCAACGTGGTCGGCGGCTGCTGCGGTACCACCCCGGAGCACATCGCGGCCATAGCAAAGGCGGTCCGCGGCAAGACCCCGCGTGACATTCCGGACGTGCCGCGCCAACTGCGGTTGTCGGGGCTCGAGTCATTTGCGCTTACGCCCGAAATTCCCTTCGTGAATGTCGGCGAGCGCACCAACGTCACTGGCTCGGCCAAATTCCGCAAGCTGATAACGGCCGGGGACTATACGTCGGCGCTTTCGATCGCGCGGGAGCAGGTCGAAAACGGCGCGCAGGTCATCGACATCAACATGGATGAGGGCCTGCTGGATTCAGAGCAGGCAATGATCACGTTTCTCAACCTTATTGCCGCCGAACCCGATATAGCGCGCGTGCCGGTGATGGTCGACTCCTCGAAGTTCTCCGTGATCGAGGCCGGCTTGAAATGCTTGCAGGGCAAGCCCGTGGTCAACTCGATCTCGCTGAAGGAAGGCGAAGCCGCATTCATCGACCATGCGCGCACGGTGCGCCGCTACGGCGCTGCGGTCGTGGTCATGGCATTCGATGAAAAAGGGCAGGCCGACACGCTTGAGCGCAAGAGCGCAATCTGCAAGCGCGCCTATGACATCCTGATTAACAAGGTCGGCTTCCCGCCCGAGGACATAATCTTCGACCCGAACATCTTTGCCGTGGCGACCGGCATGGAGGAACACAACGGCTACGGGCTCGCCTTCATCGAAGCCGCGCGGTGGATTCGCAGCAGCCTTCCGAACGCGCATGTCTCGGGTGGCGTGTCGAACCTGTCGTTCTCGTTCCGTGGCAACGAGCGCGTGCGGCAAGCAATGCATTCGGTGTTCCTCTATCACGCCATCAAGGCCGGGATGGATCTGGGCATCGTCAACGCTGGCCAGATCGCCGTCTATGACGACCTCGATACGGAATTGCGTGACGCCTGCGAAGACGTGGTGCTTAACCGCCGTTCCGATGCTGCCGAACGTTTGCTGGAGCTCGCCAAGAAATTCCATGGAGGGGGGCAGGAGGCCAGGGAAGTCGATCTCGCCTGGCGCGAGCAGCCGGTCGGAAAGCGGCTGGCGCATGCGCTCGTTCACGGGATCACCGATTTCATCGAGGCGGATGTCGAGGAAGCACGCACGCAGGCACAGCGTCCTCTGGAGGTGATCGAAGGTCCGCTGATGAACGGGATGAACATCGTCGGCGATCTGTTCGGCTCGGGAAAAATGTTTCTTCCGCAGGTAGTGAAGTCCGCGCGCGTGATGAAACAGGCCGTCGCCTATTTGATGCCGTTTATGGAGCAGGAAAAGGATGGCCGCCAGCACGGCGGATCAAATGGCAAGATCGTAATGGCGACGGTGAAAGGCGATGTTCACGATATCGGCAAGAACATCGTCGGCGTAGTGCTTCAGTGCAACAATTACGAAGTCGTCGATCTCGGCGTTATGGTGCCCGCAGCGAAGATCCTTGAGACCGCGCGCGCCGAAAATGCCGACATCATTGGCCTGTCCGGGCTGATCACGCCGTCGCTCGACGAAATGTGCCATGTGGCGGCGGAGATGGAGCGCCAGGGCTTCGATCTTCCGTTGATGATCGGCGGCGCCACGACCAGCCGTGTGCACACGGCAGTCAAGATCCATCCGAAATACCAGCGCGGGCAGACGGTCTACGTGAACGACGCGAGCCGCGCGGTCGGCGTGGCGCAGACGCTGATGTCGGTCAATACCCGTGCTGGATATGTGACCGAGTTGCGCGGCGAATATGCGCGCATTGCCGCGGCCCACGCCCGCGCACAAGAAGACAAGACGCGATTGTCGCTGGCGGCGGCGCGTGCCAATGCGCTCAAGCTCGACTGGTCAGGAACCTACCAGCCTCCGAAGCCCGCCTTTATCGGAACGAAGGTTCTTAACGATTATTCCATCAAGCAGCTGATCAACTACATCGACTGGACGCCGTTTTTCTCAACCTGGGAGCTTTCCGGCAAATTTCCCGCCATTCTCGATGACGCCAAATTCGGCCAGGCTGCGCGATCTCTGTTCGACGATGCGCGAGCGATGCTCGACAAGATCGTGGAAGAGAATTGGTTCAGGGCGAACGCCGTGCTCGGCTTCTGGCCGGCAAATACGAAGGGCGACGATATCCATGTCTATGCCGATGAGACGCGCGATGAGTCGATCGCGGTGCTGCACACGCTGCGTCAGCAATTGTCGAAACGCGAGGGTCGCGCCAATGCTGCGCTGAGCGACTTCATCGCGCCGCGCGACAGCCGTCTCGCCGATTATGTCGGTGGCTTCACCGTGACTGCTGGCATTGGTGAGGACGAGGTCGCCGAGCGCTTCAAGCGCGCCAATGACGATTACTCGGCGATCATGGTGAAAGCGCTGGCCGACCGGTTGGCCGAAGCCTTTGCCGAACGGCTGCATCAACGCGTACGCAAGGAATTCTGGGGCTACGCCGACGACGAGACGCTTAGCAATGAACAGTTGATCGCCGAGAAGTATCGCGGCATTCGCCCGGCACCCGGCTATCCCGCGCAGCCCGATCACACCGAAAAGGGCCCGCTGTTCAGGTTGCTGCGGACCGAACGCATCGGCGTGAAGCTGACCGAAAGCTTTGCCATGTGGCCGGGCGCGGCGGTTTGCGGGCTCTATTTCAGCCACCCGCAGAGCGCCTATTTCGGCGTCGGCAAGATTGAGCGTGATCAGGTCGAGGATTATGCCGGACGCAAGGGCTGGAGCGTCGCCGAGACGGAAAAGTGGCTGGCACCGATTCTCAATTACGATGTGCACGCATCACCCAGCATCGTGGCGGCGTAGAGCCTTTTCTTGCCGGCCCCGAAGTTCGGTCCCACGCGGCACAGCCAATCGATAAACTGCCGAGTATGGGTCTCGGGTCTCGCGGAGTTTGTCTGTTGGGCGGCTCCGCCCCGACCCGTTGGATCGCCCGCGGCGACTGCGGACCAGAAAATCGAACACCGGAGAGAGTTGCTCTCCGGTGTTGTAACTGTTCGCCGGATCAATCCGGTGTTTTGTTGTTTTGACGTTGTCGTCGGCCTCTTGAACTCAGAATGCCCCGAGCAAAATTGCGCCAACGAAAGCAAACACAGCGCACACAGCGAGTACATCGAGCTTCAAGGCAAGGTCCACGGCAGGTGCCTCCCTTGTTGAGGAGAAGAGTAAAGCACAAAACGCCGGACGGCCGAAGGTAGTTGCCGGCCGTTCTTTCCAGATTTGCGCATAAGGTCATGCACAGGGATCATGCCGGACCAACCAATTGATCGAGCGACGCAAAAAATTCAGAACGACAGATTTTCCGCAGTGCAAAACGAGGAAGGTGCCGTCATTTTTGATGGCTAATTTGCGGCAATTACCAGTGGCGGTCCGTATCACAAACCGACGTCGGTCATCATCCAGCTGAAAAAGCGTTTTTGTCGGGCATACCCACATAGGCTGACAGCACGGCTTCGTGCCGCTGCGCTTCGTGCCAAAAAGCAAGCGAGTCGTGCTCGGGCTGATCAGCTCGAAAACGCCTGTACTCGAAAGCCTCGAAATGTTGCCCCGCGCACGGACGAGGCGACGCACTATATTGACCTCGATCGCCTGGCCATCAGCCCGCAACACTGTCGCCGGGAAGCCGGCCACCGAAGGTGATGAGCGTGCCAAATTGACGCTGGCCGTTGAAGCCGCGAAGGAGATTTGGGGCTGATTATTCGCGCGGCGGATGCAATAAGATCGTCACGTGGGCAATGTTGGAACACCGGGAGTGATCATGCTTCGCCGATTCTTGTTGATCTTCTGCCTTTGTCTTGCCGGCGCGACTTTCGCCGGCCCGTTCGCGCGGGCGCAGATACCGGATCAGTGGCCGCAGCGGCCGGTCCGCTTCATCATCCCGCTTGGCCCAGGCTCGGGCGTCGATATCACCGCGAGGCTACTGGCCGACAAGCTTGCCGCAAAATGGGGGCAGCCGGTTGTCGTCGAAAATCGTCCCGGCGGCGACGCGTTCCTTGCAATCACCGCGGTGCTTAACGCCCACGATGACCATGTGCTGCTGTTCGCTCCGGCCTCCACATTCACCGCCCACGCCCTGCTGCACGACAAGCTGCCGTACGACCCGAAGGACCTCACCCCGATCGCGCGCGTGACCAATACGTTGATTGCGCTCGGCGTGCCAGCCGATCTCAACGTTTCCACCGTGAAGGAACTGGCGGCCAAGATCAAAGCCGAGCCCGGAAAACTGAATTATGCATCGGTAACAGGAGCCAATGACCTGCTTTTCGCCGCCTGGCTCAAAACCGAAAATCTCGACATGGCCAAAGTGCCGTACAAGGACGCAGTGCAGGCCATTAACGATCTTGCCGAGAATCGCATTCACGCCTTCGTCGGAGCCTACGCGATCATGCGGCCGCGGATTCAGGCCGGGAAGGTCAAGGTGATTGCGTTGACCAACCGCCAACACGCCAAGCAGTTGGATGACATCCCGACCGCATCAGAAGCCGGATACAAGTCGCTGGAGTTCGATGGACTCGTTGGCTTGCTCGGGCCACGAGATTTCCCCCAAAAAGTCCGCGACCGCATTGCGGCCGATATTCGCGAGATCGTCGCCGATCCGGAAATCGAATCGAAGCTGAGCGCGACAGGGCAAGTGGTCAATCCTGGAACGCCGACCGAGTTTGCAGCGGCGCTCGATGATCAGGGCGTAACCGTGAAGAAAATCGGCGAGACACTCGGAATCAAGCCGACCCAGTAAAGTCTAGGCTTGGCCGTCGATGAGCCGCACGATCATTTCGGTCGCGCGGCGGACATAAGGAATTGCGAAAAATGCCAGCAAGGCGGCGACAGGCCAGCCTGTGATGAATGCCTTGAGCCAACGCGGTACGAAGTCGATGCGAAATCCGATATTGGTGAAAGTAACGACCCCGCTCACCACGAAGACAATGAGCGCGCTGATCATGATTGGAAAAATGAATCTGGCCTTGCCTTCCATCGGATACCTCGACGCCGCGTTAGGCGGGTGCGCAGTTCAAGGCAACGAGCCCGCTTTGGCAAGAATTTCTTATCCTTAACGGAATCGCGTTCGGCAAGCGTTGAAGCCCCGTTAAAGAAACTGATCGATTTTTGCGGGCATGAAGGGTGGCGTGGGTGTCTACCTCGTCGGTGCCGGCGTGCTGCTGGCGCTCGCCGGTTGCGGGCGGGGCTTCATGTACGGCGAGCGTGCGCCTTGGCGGCACCAGGCCGAGGTCGAGTGCATGAAATCGGGGTCGGTCAAGCTCGGCCCCGGTGTTGTGCAAATCAGCCCGATCGAAGGCCCTGGAATGTGCGGCGCGGATTTTCCGCTCAAGGTCACGGCCCTGGGTGAAGGCAGTCCGCTTGTCGGCTATGCCGACGATCCGCGCCCGCCGGGATCGATTCCAAACGCTGGACAGATGCCGCGCTGGCCCACCGAGGGGCCGCGATACGCACCACCCGCGCCCATACCGTCTTCCGTGCCCGCCGACGCCCCACGCATGCGCTGGGTCCCGGGACCACCCCCGGCCGCAAGGCCAACGACCGGCGCGCCGGCCGGCCAACCAATGCCGTTGAGCGGTCCCGGCGCCGCGGCCGCTGTCACACCAGGCTCCGCGCCATTGCCTGACGATATTCCCGACGATGCTGTGCTTCCGCCGGGACAGGCACGGTCCACATATTCGCGGCCCCAACGCGCCCAGGGCACGCCGGACTACCAGCCGCCGTCGCGCACATATGATGCGCCTGACGCGCCGACCTACCAGCCACCGCGCGTGGTGCCGTCGCTTGGCCGCCGGCTGCAGACCAGCGTTCCGATGACGCCGGCTGTTCTCACGCCACCAGCGACCCTGGCTTGTCCAATTGTTTCCGCGCTTGACCATTGGGTCAGCGAAGGCGTGCAGCCGGCGGCGATGCGCTGGTTCGGCACGCCGGTGATCGAGATTAAGCAGATCTCGGCGTACTCGTGTCGCGGCATGGTCGGAGCCGGCGGCTCGGGCATTTCCGAGCATGCGTTCGGCAATGCGCTCGACATCGCTGCCTTCGCGTTTTCCGACGGCCGCCGCATCACGGTCGAAGCCGGGTGGCACGGAACGCCGGAAGAGCAGGGTTTTCTCCGTGATGTTCACCTGGCCGCTTGCGATCATTTTTCGACGGTGCTGGCGCCCGGCTATAACGCCGCACACTACAACCATATCCACGTCGATCTGATGCGCCGTGCGAACGGAGACCGTCCGTGCCGCCCCGAGGCAATGACCGGCGAGGTTGCCGCGGCGAAAGTGCGGGCTCTCTATGCCAGCCGCCAGCGCGGTCCTGTCTTCAACGCTGCAGCCCGGACAAACACTAGGACGAGCCGCGTGCCGGCGGCAGTCCCGGGAGAGGACGGCTATCTGCTGGACGATCTGATCATCAATTTGAACAGCCGTCGCGGCGCGGCTCGCGGTTCGGCCGACTACGACGTTGCGGGGTCGATTATGCCGTCGCGGCTTGCCAGGAAAACAAAATCGGACGACGACCGTTGGTCCAGTCATTGACGGCGGTTAAACCGTCGCGTCGATCAGCATAGCGGCAAACAATATAAGACCGGCATCTCGATTTGACTTGAACAGCGCCAGGCAATGCGCCGGATCGTCGATATCGAGCCGCGTCACCTGCCACGCCAGGTGCGCGCCGAAGGCGATCAGACCAATTGCGAAGATGATCCCGCCACCAGCCATGAACCCTGCCGCTCCGATCAGGAGCACCGCTGCGGAATAGAAACCGGCAAGCATCGATGGCGTGCTTTCACCAAAGAGCAATGCGGTAGATTTGACTCCGATGAGAAGATCGTCCTCGCGATCCTGGTGGGCATAGATGGTGTCATATCCGATCACCCAGCAGATTGATCCCGCAAAGAGGACAAGTGCAGGCCAATCAAGCCGGCCGAAGGCCGCGGGCCAACCCATCAACGCGCCCCATGAAAAGGCGAGGCCGAGAAAAATCTGCGGCCAGTAGGTGACGCGCTTCATGAACGGATAGATGACGACCACGAGCAGCGAAGCGATGCCGGTGAGGACCGTGAAGCGATTGAACTGGATGAGGACGAGCAAGCCGACCAGTGCCTGGGCGAGCATGAATATTGTCGCTTGGGCGATCGTGACTTGCCCGGACGGGATCGGGCGCGAACGCGTACGCTCGACCAGCCCATC
>Ga0066903_100003259_pt1 | contig 13180 bp, 12 predicted proteins | sample PanSoiMetaGPlot1_FD_67491 | JGI IMG/M metagenome (GOLD analysis project Ga0066903, IMG submission 67491) | Tropical forest soil microbial communities from Panama analyzed to predict greenhouse gas emissions - Panama Soil - Plot 1 (version 2) | ecosystem: Environmental > Terrestrial > Soil >... | reverse complement strand
TTAGAGAAAAGCGTCGATGCTGCGCACCTGGAAATTATGAAACGGCTCTGGACAGACGCGCACATCAACAATGTTTGGACCAGCGGCAATCCAGAAGGCGCATTAATCGAGGCAATCGTGCGCGGCACCGCGCGCAAGGTCTGGGGAAGCGCTGGCGCCAATAACGAAACGCCACTGTGCGAGCTGGAATACAACGTCAGCTGCACCTACCGCACTGAATGGTATCCCGACATCACAGACACGCTCAACGAGATTGACGTCACTACGGGCGTCAAGGCTGGCGATACGTCAGCCGAAATGGCTCAGCGCCAGCAAGTGACTGTCAAGTACATGTTCAGCGCGCTCCGCGCTGCTCTGCAGAAAGGAAATGGTCATGGTTGAAATCAAGATGACGATGAAGACGCAGGGCGAGCAGATCGCCGAGCGGCGAAAGAAAGTAAATGCAATGCGCACACGGCCAGGCCTGCGCGTCGAACCGGCAAACGATGACATGCGTCGATTGCTGAAACACCCGCGTGCTGGCGGCTTTCGTGCGGAAGGCTCGCTGGAATGGCCGGATGATGTTTTCACGCAGCGGCGCTTGCGCGATGGCGACATCAGACTGGTCCTCGACGAGCACGAAGAGACTAAGCCGGCCTCGAAGGGTCGTGCGGGTCACGACGTCTAATCCAAACAAACAAGCCGGGCCAGCGGCTAGTCCTTTCCAAACAAATCAGGAGGGCTAACCATGCCTATCTCGTTTGCTAATATCCCGGCAAATATCAAAGTGCCGCTCTATTACGTCGAGGTTGATCCTTCGATGGCAGGGCTGCCGTCGGTCAATCTCAAGGCGTTGATGGTAGGCACTATGCTCGCACCTCCGCCCCGAACGGTCACTGCGGCGACGGTTGCTACTGGAGGTTCGGGCTACGTCGTCGGCAACACGATAAATTTGGCCAACGGTGTCGTACTCACCGTTGCGACTGCGACTACCGGCGCAGTTGCCACGGTGACAGTCACCACGCCGGGGAGCGCTCAAACGATACCATCGAACCCTGTGCCGCAAGTCTCGACCAACGGAACGGGCACGGGAGCTACTTTCAATCTTACATGGAGCGCCGCGGTTGCCGGTTCATACGGTACTGCGACGCCTGATGTGCCGATCCCGATCGGCAGCCAATCGCAAGCCGATCAAGCCTTTGGACCTGGCTCCGAATTGAGCCGGATTTTTCAGGGGTACTACAGCAACAATTTCGCCAACGAGGTGTGGGGTCTGCCAGTGGCAGAGCCTGCAGGCGCTGTCGCGGCTACTGGAACGATCACCATCACACAGTCGCCAACCGAGGCCGGCACCATTCACTTGTATATCGCGGGCACGCATGTCCCGGTGAATGTGATGACGACCGACACGCCGACAAATATCGCGTCGGCGATCGTCAGCGCGATTAGCTCACTTTATGTCGATGGCGGTCCCGCATTGCCGGTAACGGCTACTGCAGCGGCCGGTGTCGTGACGCTTACGGCGCATTGGAAAGGCGTGGGCGGCAACGAGATTACCGTGATGCAGAACTATTACGGCACGCTCGGCTCGGAAATTACACCGCCCGGCCTCGGGATCACGTTGCCGTCGGGCGGTCTGCTGAGCGGGGGCACCGGGACGCCCACTATGACGAATGCCATCAGCAACATTCAGTCGCTCGACTTCGAATATGTTGCCATGCCCTACAGCGACTCCAACAGTTTGTTTGCTTGGGATCAGGAATACGGCATGTCCGATCAAGGGCGATGGGGTTGGCAACGCCAAAAATTCGGCCACATCTTCTGTGCCAAGCGCGGCACCTATTCGGCTCTGCTGACTTTCGGCGATACCTTAAACAGCCCGGTCGAGTCGGTCTTGGCGATGGAGCAGACCATGCCATCGCCAGCGTTCGAAGTTACTGCGGCCTATGCGGCCAAGGCGCAGCGCGCGCTGATCAATGACCCGGCCAGGCCGCTGCAGACGCTGTCGTTGAATAACATCAAGCTGGCGCCCGTTCAGGATCGCTTTAACTGGCCGGAACTGAATTCGTTGGCCTCGAATGGCCTCGCCATTCAGGAAGCAGGCTCCGACAGACAGCCGATGATCGCCAGAGAGCAAACAACGTACCAGCTGAACCTGTACGGTCAGAGTGATGACGCGTATGAATTGGTCACTACGCTGGCCACGCTGGCAAAGCTGTTCAGAAATCAGCGTCATGCGATCACCAGCAAATTCCCGCGCCATAAGCTTGCTGATGACGGGACTAAGTTTGGTCCGGGGCAGGCGATCGTCACGCCTGGCATCATCAAGGCTGAACTCGTAAACGAATACCAGCAGGACATGTGGAACGGTCTTGTGGAAAATTTGCGCGAATTTAAAGCGCATCTAATTGTGGAAAGGGACCCCGATAATCCGAACCGGGTTAATGTCCTGTATCCGCCTGATCTGATCAACCAGTTACGCGTCTTTGCAGTGCTGGCGCAGTTCAGGCTGCAGTACGATCGCGGCATCGACTTCCAGATCATCGGCCAGGCGCCGCCGCCATTCCAAGCGGCCGGTGGTACGCCGCAATAATCCCCTCTCCGCTCTCTATCAGCCGGGCCAGCGGCTGAGTCTGCTCCAAACAAATCGCTAGGAGGACTCTGCTATGGCTCAACGCATAGCTGGAATTGCGTTTCTAACTGTGGACGGCGAGCAGCTCGCGCTGCGCGGCAACTTCACAGTGTCACCGAGCGCTGTCGAACGCACCATGCTCGCCGGCCAGGATGGCGTGCATGGCTACCAGGAGCTGCCACGCGTGCCGTACATCGAGGGCGATCTATCAACGGTGCCAGGTTTGTTGCTTGAGGATTTAGAAGCAGAAACAGATGTCACCGTCGTAGCTCAGCTGGCCAACGGGATGCAATATACTTTAACGGGCGGTACGTGTAAGGCCGGGTTCGAGAACAACACGCGTGATGGTCAAGTTCGCGTTCGTTGGGAAGGCCTGGCGTGTCAGGAGATCGTGCTGTGAACGTTGCAAAGCCAATTCGCGAAGGGTTTGTCGCCGACGAGTCAGTTGACGACACGATCGAAATACAGCCGCCGCAACCTCAACCGCAGCCGCGGCCTCAGCCGCAGCCTGAGCAGCAGCCAAAGCGCGCTGCACCTCCGCCGCATATGGAGGACCCGCCCGACCCGGTGGACCAATTCGTCGGCGGCAAAGATAAATGGCCGATGCGCGTCAGGCTGCTTTACAAGCCGATACCTGACAGCAATGGCAACCTGGTCGATACGTTGGAATTCCGGCAGCCACGCGGCGGCGATATCAATCGCTATGGCAATCCGTGCCGGATCAATCAGGAAGGTGACGTCGTCATCGATGAACGCAAAATGCACTACATCATGTCGGCGCTGAGCGGCATTCTGCCTCCGATGCTCGAAGCGATGGACCCGCGCGATTGGAATTCGTGCGCGTATCGGCTACGCGATTTTTTTCTCCCCGATCTTCGGGCGTGGCTATAAGTCCAGCCGCCGCAGAAGAAATGATCCTGGATTGTTACCGGCTCGCCGAGCACTACCACCAGCATCCCGATGTGTTTCTGAACATGCCTCTCGAAGATGTGCGGCTGCATTGCTATCGCACCGCGCAGCTGATCGAGCGACGCCGAGCACAAAGCGGCGATTAATCAATGCCTGAGTTCGACGAACTAAGGCTGCAGGTCTCTTTTGACGATCAGGCATCGGCGGGTCTGGGCGGCATTCTGAGGCTGCTTAAAGATGTTCAGCGCGAAGCCGGTAGCGCAAAACTCAAAGAGCAGCACGATCTATTCGGCAGCGTTCTGAAGGCGACGGGCCTTGAGGCCAGGGGCTCGGCGAAGGCCTTCGAAGAAATGACGGCGCGTATGGGCCATTTGCCAGGCCGCGCCGCGACATTGGGATTTGCTTCGATCGAGGCCAGCAAAAAGCTGGCTGAGTTCGGCGAGCGTGTGCACAGCATGGGCCGCTTCGCTGAAGAGATTGGATCGACCTACGCCAACGTCAAAAATCTGACCGAACAAATGGGCCGCGCTGGCATCGAGGGCCAACGGGCCGGCGAGATCATCGCTCAAGTCCTGCGCGCACAAACCGAAGCGCGCACGCGCGGTCTCAGCAAAATGTTCGACGAGCTGAGTCAGCGCTTGCGGCGGCCGGATATGGCGCTGCCGCTGCAGGAGCAGCTGGCCAAAGCCGAGACCGATGAAGGCGCATTCCGCGTCATCAAAAAATTCCTCGACGATGGCGCTGCCGAAATCAGGCGGCTCAATAAGGATCGCAGCGAACAATATGTGCGTCAGCAGATCGCAGCATTCAATCGCGTGACATTGGACGCGTTGGGTATCAATCAGGAATTCCAGCACGCCAAAAATATGGAAGAGCTGGAAGACAAGCGCGCCAAAGAATTGAACGAGCGTGAAGAACGCATTCGCCAGACGATGGATAAGTGGAACGAGACCAAGGAGAACCTGCGGCAAATTCAGAACGAAGTTATTTCCAAGGCGTTCGAGCCGAACACCGGCTTTGCCAGGATGATGGAAAACGCCAACACCATGAGCGCCAACATTCTGCAATATCTGCGTGACATCGATGCTGGCGTGACCGGCAAAAATATTTGGGACTACGTCAAGCCGCCGCAGTGGGTATTTCAGCTGTTGGAATTATTGCGTGGCGGAGGCGGCGGAGGCGGTCAGCAACAAAGATCGCCGCAAGACCCGACGGCCAATATTCAGATGTTCGCTGGCGGTGGCCTCAGCAGCTCGGGCACGCCGCGAACCAACAATGACGACCTCGGTCGCTATCGAACATTTCGACCATCGACCAACATCGAGGACCATCGCCGCGCGACCCGCGAGAACAAGGAGACGCAGTCGGAAAACACCAAGCGGCTGAAGCAAGTCAACGATACGATATATCAGCTGCTGCATCCGGCCGAGGGCGGCGGCGGTATAGGCGGCCCCGGACCTGGTGGTGCGCCGTCGGGCCTCGGCCGCATCCTTGGCGGCGGGCCTGGCGCTGCTGCAGCCAGTCGAACGCCTGGCGTCGGTGGTGCACCGGCTGGCGGCGGCACACGGCGGCTAGGTGGTCCGCATGTCGGTGGCGGCGCACCGCGGCGACTCGGCGGTCGCCCGTCGGATGGCGGCAGACGTGAACCGACTGGCGGTGGCCGCACTCCGCCACCAAGCGGACCAGGCGGAGGGCGAGGCGATCCTAGAAATAAGATTGCTTTAATCCGCGCTGAGGCAATTAAGAACGGCGTTGATCCCGATGTTGCTGTTGCGGTCGCAAGATCGGAAGGTTTGACTTCATTCCTCGGTGATCGCGGGAAATCCGGCGGTGCTTTCCAGCTCTATACCGGCGGCGGCCTCGGCAACGTATTTCAGAAAGAAACGGGACTCGATCCGCTCGATCCGAAGAATGAAGACGAAACGATTAGATGGACGCTGAAATATGTAGGTCGCACTCACGACTGGTCGCCCTGGCATGGTGCGCCGCATGCTGGCATCGGAAGGCATCAAGGTTTCGATAAATCGCCCGCTGAATTAGAAGAGCGAGAAAAGAAACGGACACCAACAAAGCCAGCAGAACAAGAAAAACCGACAACGCCAGCAAAACCGCCCACCGCAGCGAAGCCGGCAGCAGAGCCGCCGAAACCTGAGGTCGTTCCAGAAAAGAAGGATAAGGCGGCTGGCGGCAAAGCCGACGGCGGCATTCTGCTCGGCTTTAAGGGCAAAGATGGCGCCTGGGATCAAGGTGCGTTCGAGAAGACCGCTGCGTCGATGGGCTTGCGGCCTGTCACGGTGTCGTCGTGGGAAACCAACAAAGCGGTTGCTGAAGCAAATCAGATCGCGCAGGGACACAACGGCCCGATCCATGTTTATGGCTTTAGCTTAGGCGCACAGTCAGCGCGCGAATTCGTCAAAGGCCAGCCCGAGGGCAGGATTGGCGGTGCGACCACGATCGCGCCTTTTCACGACACCGATCTATCACCGCTCGCCAAATTGCCCGAGTACAATAACTATCCAGACAGCAGCTCCTGGTCGGCGCCGGCTGGCAAGGGCTACAAGGTCCCGGGCCCGCACCTTGGCACGCAAGCGCATGTCGCTGACTCGCTGTCAAAGAAAGAGCCGACAGTAGCGCAAGAGCCGACGAAGCCTTCGCTGGCCGCAGGTGGCCCCGGCGATCCGCGGTTTTCAATTCAAGATCGGCCAGGTGCGCATGGTGCCGATCCGCGGCTTTATGAAATCCTCAAAGAGTCTTCGAAGTGGCTGCCCGATGGCTACCGTCTCGAAGTGACCAGCGGCAAGGAAGGTCGCTCCAAAGGCTCACCGTGGCATCCTGGTGGCATCGCCATCGACGTCGCGATCATCGACAAAGAAGGTCATAAGGTCGCCAACTATCAGAACCCCGACAGTTTCGATCTTTATCAATCGCTGGCGCATAAGGCGCGAGAAATTCAGTTATCGACGCATCCAGAATTGAGCAACAAATTCCGATGGGGCGGATATTTCAGCGGTCAGCTCGGTAAGAAATACGGCGCGATGGATTTGATGCACTTCGATCTTGGTCCGACCAGCATGATGGGTGCGGGATCATGGGAAAAGGGTTTATCAGCAGACGCGCATCATCAATGGAACACCAGGCATGCCGGATTGCCAGATAGTCCACTGACCGGGCCAGGCAAAGAAACCCCGATGTTCGCGGCCGATCCACACAAGGTGCGCACGACGATGGACAGTTCACACGCCGAAAAAGTGCGAAGCGAAGTCGAAGCGGCTGGCAAATTGAAAGCTGAAGTTATCGCTCCGCCTGGCACCAAAATCCACATTGTTGGTGGCGGCGCTTTCAAGCAAACAGAAGTCGTTCGCAAGTTCACGCTCGGCGATGTCAGCAAGGCCGTGAAGGGCGAGACTAAAACAGCAGCCGCACCACAGGGCGCATCACCGTTGTAATCCGTCATGGCCGAATACGAAGAACTAAAAATCGGTGTGCGGCTAACCGGCGACGCGCAAGCGCAGCTGGAAAAGTACAAGAGCACGATGAAGGAAGCCGCGACCGGCGAGACGTCGCGGCATATGGAGAAAGGCACCAAGCAGCTCGGCTATCTGCAACAAGGCCTGAAGGCTGTCGGCCTGGAAGCGTCCGGCACAGCTGCACAATTGGTGCGCCTGGCTGGCGGCCTCGGCGCTACCGTTGGCGGTGTTGCGGCGCTCGGCGCGGCCTATGCGCTGGCGGCCAAGAAGATCGCCGACATGGCGATCGCCATGAACCAGGTCAGCCGTAGCGCCGAGGAGATTGGCACGACGCTGGCGCAGAAAATGAATTTTCGCGACCAGCTCGGCCGCATGGGACGCAGCGCCCAAGAGGCGGATCAAATCCTGACCGATACCATCAGGGTCGCAGCCGAGAACCGCACCAAGGTGTTTGACCAGCTCGCCATTCGATTAAAACAGGGCGGCAGCAAATTTCGCGAAGACTTTCAAAGGGACCTATATGGTGCTCGCACCGAAGTCGAGCAGTTCAATGTCATTCAGAAATATTACGAAAGGGCCGGTCAGCTCGGCCGCGAGCAGCACAAGAACGAAAGCGAAGCGCAGCAGCGTGAGGCTGCGGCCGAAAAGCAGCGTATTTTTCGCGAGGAAACTGGTTTCAGTCTCGATCTGGCGCAGACGCGCGAGCTGCACGAGATGGACGCCGAGCGTGTCAAGTTCTGGGAGAAGATGGACGAGAATTCGAAGAATGTTGCCGCCAACGCCAACAGCGCAAAGGAGAACATTCACGCGATCGTTGCCGAGCTACAAAGCCGTTGGTTCGATCCAGATAAAAGTCCGTTCCCGGCAACGCTGAAAAACATCAACGACCTGACTGCCGATCTGCTCAAGCTGCTGACGGAAAGCGATCCGTCAAAAATGAAAGAGCACTGGTCGAGTTTCTGGAAAGACTTGTTGCCGGAAGTCACGATCGACCGCGGCTCGCCGATGGATTGGCTGCTACGGCATTTCCGCCATACGCTGCCCGGTGCGCCTCACATCCCCATTCCTTACACCGGAGAGAAAGGCGGCGACCTGGCCAAGCAGCTCGGCATCGATGCGATCCCCGAGCTGAAGGATCAGAAAGAAAAGACCGACGAGAATACCCGGCAACTCAAGCAGCTCAACGATAATCTTTATCAGCTGCTGTCGCCTGGCGGTGGCGCGACTTTCACGGGCGAGGGCGGTCGCGCTTCGGGCGAGAGTTACGACACCTCGACTGGCACGCCGCGCGCTCCCGGTAGCTACACGCCCGCGACGCCGGAAACACCAGCAACGCCGCCAGCCCCGGCGAACGTACCAAAAGCACCAGTACCAGCGACGATCGAGACAATGCCTTCGCCTGGCAGCGTCGCGCCACCAGGCTCGCCGTTCGATCCGTTCATGCCGAAGACTCCGAACACACTGACGACAGCGCCGCCGTCAAATCCAGGTGGTGCATTCGAGTCGGGCATTCCGACCTATGCGAAGGGGTATCTTTCGGGCATTGCGCAGACGGAAAGCAGCTGGAGCGAAAGTCAAGCTTACAGCGATAGTCTGAATAAGGTCGCCAATAATGCGACAGTCCGCCAAATCGGCTACAAGATGGGTGCGGATTTCGGCTACTTTCAAATGAACCGGCGCGATGCCGATTTTGCCGTGCGCAATCTTGGCATGACAGCGGAGCAGGCTTCGCATCTGTACGGAAAAGGTCCAGAGACGCTAGGCGGAGCGCGCGAAGGGGCAAGCACCAAAGAACAGCAGATGGATGCTGTCAATGAATACTCCAAGCGCCGCTGGCCTGACGATTACAAAAAATTGGTCGAGACAGGCGATTGGAAAGCGTTTCGAAAGGCGCACGGCAATCAATGGTTTGGTCCGTGGCGGAAGAACGCTCCAGCTGAAATACAAAAGGAAATGAAAAAGGCCACTGATGAGGCGCGGGTAGCAGGCGCCTCGGTTCTCGGTGGCACTGAGGGACCGGCCGAAGCAGCTGCCCGCCAAAGGATTGACGGCGATGCTACGGCGCGGCAGCGGCAAACGGAGCCAGCCACGGGCAATGTGAGAGTGGAAGTGCCGGCGCCAGGCGGCGGTCGCCCTTTGTCGGACTCGCTGTTTTCGAAAACGCCGATGACGCGCCCGACGCAGATGCAGCCCGCATCAAGCGGCGCGCACGACGAGCCCGCCCGGCCGGGCGCATTGCAGGGTTGGAATTAAATGGCGACTATCTTCGATCTGTCGGACATTGCGCAGCGCCACGGTCAACCGCCGACGGTGTGGCGCGATCAACTATTGCCAGCAACATTTCGCGGCCAGCAATTTCATTGCGAGTCAGTGTCGCGTGAGAACGGCACGCACGTTGTGCTGCACGAATTTCCGAAGCGGGATATTCCTTACGCCGAGCCAATGGGTCGCCGCGCCTATGAATTCACGATCCGCGGTTACTGCATCGCCTATCCGTTCAATACCGGCCAGCCGCTTTACCAGCGCGATTATCGGACGCCGCGCAACAATCTGATGCAAGTGCTTGACGAAGGGCAGCCCGGCATCCTGCAGCTGCCGACACTGCCGCCGCTTTATGTGATGTGCACGCGTTATCGCTGGACCGAAGAAGAACGGTTCGGCGGCTATGCAACGTTCGACATGTCTTTCGTCGAGTACGGCATCAAGCCGGTCTATCAGGGCATCAGCAGCTTTCAGCAGGTGGTCGCTAATGCCGAAACTTTGAAGGCTCGTGTTCAAGCCGTGCTGGCGCAGGGGCCAGTGAAGTCGCCGCCGCCGCCGTATCAACCCAGCGGCGTAGTGATCCCGCCGCAGGTGCCGCCGCCGCCGTTCCAAACGCCAGTCTTCACACCGCCAGGCTAACGACATGGAAGAAAAAGACGCACGCGAGGCCGAGGCCATCGTGCAGCGCGCAATGAGGCATTTGGCCGAGACGATCGCCACGACTGGCGAGCAAGGCGCTAATGCCCGCAGCGCAATCGGCCTGGTCAATGCGAATGCCTACATCTGGCTGCGCGCCGATCAGCTCGGGCCACCATTGCAGAATGCGTTCGACCTCTGCCTGCAGGCTGGCGCGACGCAGCCGGCGATCGACCAGGTGCGGGTATGGACCGACATCGAGCAGCCGATCACGCTCGGCGGCGTGCTGATGCAGAATTCCATCATTCAGTTTTGCCTGGCACTCGAAAGCGAAATCATCGCCGGCACGAAATTCATCAGCCGCCAGGATGTTGATGCGCTGTTGAAAGCGATCCGCACGCCATTCAGCAACGCTGTCGAGATTGCAGCCGACGAAATGGACCAGGCGACCTATATGGCGCTGGTCGAGCTGCAGGCATCGCTGACCAATCACCTGGTGGTGACGGCAATCCCGCTGCCGCAGCTGGTCGGTTATCAGTTCACCGATGTACTGCCGAGCCTGGTGATTGCTTATCGGCTTTATGCTGATGCCGGCCGAGCCGATCAAATCCGCGCTGAAAATAAAATCATCCATCCGGCGTTCTGCCCGCCGTCTGGTTTAGCGCTGAGTATGTGAATGGCTGATCCGCGATTTCCCGATGTTGTCACTGGCCCAACTCAAGAGCCGCAGTTTTCGAGCGCGCCACCGACGCCGCTTGGCATCATTCCGCCAGCTGCTATCGGTACGCAAGGTCAGGACATTGCCGTTCTGAAAGTCGGTCTTAAGGAATTTCAGGATTGGGAAACCGTAATGGTGCAAACGCGCTGGCACGATGAGTGCGATATTGCTCGCTTCAGTGCCGCCGAGCGTCGTGACGATATCGTGCCTTACTGGCAGCTGTTGCAAATCAAGCCGTGCGACACCATTGAAGTGTGGTTGTCGGGCCAGCTCGCCATGACCGGCACCATCATTGAGCGCCAAGTCGCCTACGACGCCGATAATCATGGCGTGCAATTCACCGCCAAAGGTAAATCCCGCTGGGCCTACAAATCATCGGTCAATTCGCAGACCGGCAGTTTCGACCAAATGTCGTTCGAGGAAATTTACAAAAAGGTTTTATCGCCCTATGGCACGCCGCTAGTGGTCGGTGTGCTCAATCCGCTGAAATTCCAAAAAGTTCAAAATCAACCCGGCGAGTCGAATTGGGATTTTCTCGAACGCCTGGCGCGGGTGCGCGGCATCATTCTGGCCTCGGACTATACGGGTCCGCCCGTCGCGGTCGGCATCTACAACACGCAGCCGAGAGCGGCGCTGATCGAAGGCGTCAATATTCAGGCAATGAACGCAGTCATTAACGTCGATGAAACTTTCGTCAACTACAAAGCCATCGGTCAAATGGCAGCCAGCAACGAGACAAGCGGCACGGCGGCCAGCGAGCAGGAGAGCCCGCCGGTCGGCGGCACCGGCTGCAACGAGTCGATCCTGATCACGCCATCCGAGCAGCCGGTCACGCTGCCCGAGCTGCTCGATCGCGCCAGGAACGAGGCGAAGTGGCACGAGGCGGCAAAGCTGACGTGTACTATCGTGGTCCAAGGCTGGACCTATGACGGCGTCAATCTATGGCGCGTCGGCACCAGCGTCTGGGTAAAATCGAAAATGGCGATGCTCGACAACAAGCTGAGCATTCGCCGCGCCACCTATACGCAGGATCGCAATCAAGGTTCGCTGACCACGCTGGAATGCGTCTGGCCGTGGATGCTCAATGACTCGCCCGAAGTCGAGGGCCTCAACCCGACGCCGCCCGATCAGCCGCCTGGTGCTCCGCCGACGGCCGAGCAGATCAAAGACACGCTTCCATTCCCCTGAGGAAAAATTATGCACCGTGCTACTGGCTCCAATTCATCTTTCCGCGGCTACAGCTCGGGCGGCTCGCGCTCGGTTGTCGGCTCGGCCGACGACTCGAAATTCATGCAGGAGATGCTCGGCAACTTCATGAAGAATGAGACTCGGTCTGCGATCGAGTCGCCACAGAATTACGGCTTCACCTCGGTTGTGATGAATGCAGTGCAGAGCCTGGGCGGCAGCGGACTCAGCGGCGGAATGAGCGCCATCAGCAAGATCGTCAGCAGCGCCGAAACATTCATGTCGTTTATGGGCGGCAACCGATCATTTCCAGTTGCAGGCAACATGGACGATCGGCGGCACCGGCTGATGGGGATGGATCAAGGCGACTCCGGAATGTTTTCGACGCAGGGTCGCAAGATGCAACATCTGATGACGGGCGATGGCGTTTTTGGCCATGCGCCGAACGACAAGACCTATCGCATGGCGCTGCTCGATGACAATTCTGAAAAGGATATGACATCGCAGAGCTACCAGGCACAGCAAACCGCGCAACTGCCTGGAGGTCCGGCGCATAAAGCGGCATTGCTAGCGCTCGCTGCCGGGAAAATCCGCGATATCATCGAACCGCTCATCGAGCCAGAGCCTGGCGTACCGACGCTCTACGATACAGGTGGCACTGGCAGCGCCACCAGCGGGACGAACTCGTTCGGTTCAATGGGCAGCATGAAGATGGGCCAGAAAAGCCTGAAGGATAAAAACACTAAGGCGAAGATTTTCGTCGATATGACCAAGGACGCCACACGCGCAGCCGGCAAGATCGTGCAACTGATCATGGCACAAGGCGGCGGCGGAGGTGGCGGAGGTGGTGGCGGCGGAAGTCGCGCCGGCACTTCGGGCGGATCAGGCGGCAGCAGCCAGCAGCAAGGCACGGTACTCGCCGAGGTAAGCAGCGACTCCAAGTTCTACTGCGGCGGCTCGCCGAAAAAAGGAAAGTATGCGCTGATCGTCACCGTCAAGGGACCGACGATCAATGTGCCTGGTCGCATCGGCTGACCGAAATCATTAGAGATTTTCGCATCATTAGATGCAGCGCGCGATCGCGCGTCGCACACATGAACGACCAACAGCGCCATATTGCCAATTGTGTCAGCTTTCGAGGCAGCGACTTTCGCTCGCTGACACTGCGGCTCGATGCTGCAGACTTTGAGCTGATCGAGCGGCTCGCCAAAGAACGCAATTTGCCTACCGGCACCTGCGGGCGCCAGTTGCTGCACGCAGCTGTGCACGAGCAGCGGATCATCGAGCAGCTCAGGCCAAGATCATGACCAGCACCGTGCCTGACGTCCGCCTGGTCCAGTCGTTTCGGCCACCCTATTACGAGGTGACGATCGACTGGCAGCTGCTCGACGA
>Ga0066903_100003258_pt1 | contig 13180 bp, 13 predicted proteins | sample PanSoiMetaGPlot1_FD_67491 | JGI IMG/M metagenome (GOLD analysis project Ga0066903, IMG submission 67491) | Tropical forest soil microbial communities from Panama analyzed to predict greenhouse gas emissions - Panama Soil - Plot 1 (version 2) | ecosystem: Environmental > Terrestrial > Soil >... | reverse complement strand
GGGGGGCCGGTCCTAGCCGAAGAAGGCCCGCGCGACGTCGTACCACTCGCGGGGCACGACCTTCAGTTGCGCGGTCGCCTCGGCGAGCGGCACGGGGACCACATCGTCTCCTCGCAGCGCGGCCATCTGCCCGAACTCGCCCCCGAGCGCGAGGTCGGCCGCCTTCAGCCCGAAGCGCGTTGCGAGCACGCGATCTCGCGGCGTGGGGGAGCCGCCCCGCTGCACGTGGCCGAGCACCGTGACGCGCGTTTCGAAGCCGGTGCGCTCCTCGATCTCCCGCCCGAGCGCCTCGCCGACACCGCGCTTCGACAGCACCACATGTCCGAACTGATCCTGCTCGCCCGCGTCCGCAAGCCCGGGTAGCTCGCAACCCTCGCTGACGACGACGATGGAGAAGTTCTTGCCGCGCTCGTGTCGCTTTCGGATCGTCTCCGCGACCTCCTCGAAGTCGACCGGGATCTCGGGCACGAGGATCACGTCGGCGCCGCCGGCGATGCCGCTCATCACCGCGATCCAGCCGGTGTGACGGCCCATTACCTCGACGACCATGACCCGGTTGTGCGACTCGGCGGTCGTGTGGAGGCGGTCGATCGCCTCCGTCGCGATGAAGACGGCGGTGTCGAAGCCGAACGTGTAGTCGGTGCCCGAGAGGTCGTTGTCGATCGTCTTCGGGACGCCGACGATGGGCAACCGGTGCTCGGCGAACAGGCGTGCTGCGACGCCGAGCGTGTCCTCGCCGCCGATCGCGACGAGAGCATCGAGGCCGCCCTCGGTGAAATTCCGGAGCACGCGCTCGACGCCGCCCTCGAGGGTGAAGGGGTTCGTGCGGCTCGTGCCGATGATCGTGCCGCCACGTGGGAGGATCCCCGACACCTGTGACGGGCCGAGGTCCTCGAAGATCGGCTCCACCAGCCCGCGCCAGCCCTCGCGCACCGCGACGACGTCCCAGCCGGCGGCATCCGCCCGCCGGACGACGGCGCGGATGACCGCATTCAGCCCGGGGCAGTCGCCGCCGCCGGTGAGGATGCCGACGCTCTTCGCCATACCCGTCGAGCCTAGATGCTCGGCGGCGGACGCAGAGTGGTCCTCTGACGGTGCAGTTAGAGAACGAGTGCCGAAGGTGGGAATCGAACCCACACGGCCCGAAGGCCACCGGATTTTGAGTCCGGCGCGTCTGCCAGTTCCGCCACTTCGGCGTGCGACGGCATGGTACGTGGCGAGGGGGCAAACGAACACGTGACGTTTACGCAACAAGTTCCGTTGCGCAACAAGAAACGTTGCGCTATCTTTGGCGACGTGGCCGTAGCGATCGCAACGAAGGTGGACGCACTCCGCATCGACTTCGGCTCGGCTGCGCGACTCGCCGACATGCTCGGCGTCAGCCGGGCGCAGGTGACGCGCTGGCTGCGCGGCTCCGGGATCGATCCCCTCAATGCGGAGAAGGTCGACCTCCTCGAGCTCGTCTGGTCGAACTTGCTGCGCCTGTACGAGCGCGAGGCGGCGCTCGCCTGGCTCTTCGGGCTCAATCCGGTGCTCGGAGACCGCCGGCCGATCGACCTGATCCGGGAAGGTCGTACCGAGGAGCTGATGCGGGCGATTCGCGCCGAGCGCTCCGACTCGTTCGCGTGATCCTCCACCGGTGCCTGGCGTGGAACGAGCGCGCGGCGCCGGATGCCCCGGACGGCGCCCTCTGGTTTCCACGGCCGTACCAAGGTGAGGGCCGTCACGACAACCCGACGGTGTACGGCTGTCTGTATCTCGCGGAGCGGCCGCTCTCGTGCGTCGTCGAGCAGCTCGCGCGCTTCCGCGGCCAGCGGCTCACCCCAGCCTTACTTCGCAGGCGTGGGCTGCCGCTCGCGCTTGCGGAGCTCGAGCTTCCGGACGACGCCCGGCTCCTCGACCTTGACGATCCGGCAGTGTTACGGCGCGAGCGGCTGCGACCGTCAGGCGTAGCAACCCGGCGGCGGCAGATCACGCAGCCGCAGGCGCTCGCGCTCCACGAGCGGCACGCCGACGCCGCCGGACTGCGCTGGTGGTCGACGTTCGAGGCGCAGTGGCTGAATGTGACGCTGTTCGACCGCATGGCCTCGCCGCTGCGGCTCATCTCGGTGCGGGCGCTGGAGGTTCCCGACGACGAGATTGCCGCCGCCGCAGACGTCCTCGGCCTACGCCTCGCCTGAGCCCACGCTCAGCGGGAAGTACGGCGGCGCGAGGAGAAAGCCGATGCGGGCGTCAGGACCGCGCTGGCCCCGCGCCATCTGGAGCGCGGCGCCGATCCCTCCGATCGGCACGAAACCGAGCTGCCGCACCGCCGCCGCGTCCCGTGCCCCCGCGACGTAGACGGCGCCGAGCCGCTCCAGCGCCGGCCGGCAGGCCTCCCAGTCGCGGAACGGCAGCAGCGGGTGGACGGTGCGACCTGCCCGGTACTCCTCGACCGCGCGCGCGTCCGCGGTGACCGCCTCCTCCGCGGCGCTCAGCAGCTCCGCATCGCGGGCGATCGGGTCGGAGCGGAAGAAGACGTGGTACGGCTGCTGCGTCGGCCTGGCAAAGGTGCGCCGGAAGCGGTGGACGAGGATGACGATGCCGCGGTCGCGGACGGGGAAGGCATCGCGCCACAGCCCGAGGGCGTGCGCGAGTCCCAGATGGGCCGCCAGGAGCGGGTTCGGCTTCTCGCGTGGCAGAAAGGGCGTGATGCCCGGGATCCCGATCACAAGCGCATCGAGGGGCGCGTCGAGCGTCGCTCGCCGCAACTCGATCGCCCGGAGCAGGGCCTCGGCGTGGGCGACCGAAGGAGGACCCGCGAGCACGGCCGCGGCAGTCCGCATCCCGCGCAGCGTGCGAAGAACGCGGCGTCGAACCGCTGCCGGCGAGGCCGAAAAGCCGAGCCGCAACGGCGAGCGCGCGATCCGCTCGGCTGCCGCGGGGTCGTAGGGGTAGCCGCGCAGAAGACCGGTGAACTGCGGGTGGTTGAGGACGAGTGAAACGCCGAAGAGCGGGACGCGCTCCGACAGCGTGCGCTCGACGAGTGTCGCGAGCCGCCAGCCCTCGGAGCCTCCGGTCTCGAGCAGCGACGGCGCCGTCGCGCGGCGCTGCGTCTCGGCGTCGGCGGCGGCGAGCAGTGACGCCGGCCCGCCGTGCAGGACGGTCTCCGCCGCGCTCACGACGACGACGAGGTCCGTCTCGACGAGCTCACGTGCGATCCGCACCCGCGGCGCGACGGGCGGGATCCCTGCAAGCGCCGGGTCGGCGGCGTCGTGTACCTCTACTCGGCCGTGAAAGCGGCGCCGCAGATCCGGCGTCACGAGCGCCGCGATCTCCCCGCGGCTCGCACGACGGGCGAGGCCGCCTGCAACGAGGAGGGTCTGGTGGTCGGTCCGCACACCCAGCTCCTCGAGTGCCTCGCTCACAGCCGCGATCGCCAGCCGGCGCGGGTCGCCCAGCACCATGGTGATCGGCAGCGCGGGCGGCTCGACCACGATCGTCGCTCTGGACCCCGGTCGGGCGAGCGCCTCGAGCGGCTCTCCGTCGAGCGGAAAGCGCAGCGCCTCCTTCGTCGCCGCTTCGACGTCCGTCGCCCGGCCTGGGGCGGGAGGTCGCAGCACACGAGCGTCGGCGGGCGCCGACGCCACGACGATGCGGGTACCCGAGAGGAGAGGGACGCGCGGCACCCGCGGATTCAAGCATTGGTCGGAATACACTCGGATGGATGTCGCCGAAGACCCTGACGGGCGCCGAGCTCGACCTGAATGACGCTCCCGCGCGCGACGCGGAGCTCTTCCTCGTCGACGGCAACAACCTCGCGTACCGTGCCTTTTTCGCGCTGCCCGAGGAGCTCGCGACGAGCGAGGGCTTTCCGACGAATGCGCTGCTCGGCTTCACGAACATGCTCTTCAAGCTCCTCTCCGACTACCGGCCGAAGGGCGTCGCGGTGGCCTGGGACACCCGTCCGGTGCACCGCCATGCACAGGCCGAGGCGGTCGAGGTCGTCTACAAGGAGGGGCGCCGCCCGATGCCGGACCTGCTGGCCGAGCAGTTCCCGCACTTCAGGCCGATCGTCGCCGCGTTCGGCTACCGGAACCTCGAGTTCGAGGGCTGGGAAGCCGACGACGTGATCGCCACGCTTGCGACACGGGCCGACGAGGCGGGTATCCGGACGTGCGTCGTCTCGACCGACCGCGATGCGTTCCAGCTCGTCTCCGAGAACGTCTGTCTGATGATGACGCCGCGCGGCGTGAGCGACGTCAACGTCTACACGCCCGAGCGCGTCGAGGCGCGCTACGGGATCCGCCCCGACCAGATCCCGGACTTCATCGGGCTCAAGGGCGACACCTCCGACAACATCCCCGGCGTCCCGGGCATCGGGGACAAGACCGCCGGCCAGCTCGTTGCCCAGTACGGGTCGCTCGAGGAAGTGCTCGCGCACGTCGAGGAGCTGTCGCCCGCGCGCCGAAAGAACCTGACGGAGTTCGCCGACCAGGCACGCGCGGCCAAGGTGCTCGCGACAATGCAGCGCGATCTCGAGCTCGACTCCGACCCAGCCGAGCTCGTGCTCGCGCCGCCCGACAGGGCGCAGCTGCGGGAGACGTTCCGGCAGTTCGAGTTCCGCGCGCTCCTCGGGCGCGTCGACGAGCTGGACGAGGCAGTCCCGGCGCGCGAGCGGATCTCGGCAGGCACCGCGGTCGCGTGGCGTGAGGGCGAGCTGCCGCGCCTCGGCTCGATTTCAGGGATCGCCGCGGACGACGGGCGTGTCGCGGTTGCGCTCGGCGACGAGGTCGTCGTGTCGCCGCGCCCCGAGCGCCTCGAGGGGACGTTCGCCGCACACGACGCCAAGGCGCTGAGGATCGATGCCGCCGACGACACGATGATCCTGGCCTACCTGATCGACCCGGCCCGGAGTGAGTACCTCCTCGACGACCTGGCCGCCGAGTACGCGGTCGAGGCGGTTGCCGAGCCCGAGGCGGAAGAGGAGACGGCTCGGCTCGTGCGTCATGCGGCGGTCACACTGCGCCTGCGGGATCCACTGCTCGATCGCGTGCGCGAGCGCGGCGCCGAGCCGCTTTACCGCGACGTCGAGATGCCCCTCACGGGCGTCCTCGGTCGGATGCAGGAGGCCGGCGTTCGCATCGACACATACCGGATGGGCGAGATCACCGCCCGCCTCGCCGACCGCGTCGAGGAGCTCGAGTCGCACGCATATGAGCTGGCGGGCGAGGAGTTCGTGCTCGGCTCGCCGCAGCAGCTCGGCCGCATCCTGTTCGAGAAGCTCGAGCTGACGCCGGGCCGCAAGGGCAAGACCGGCTACTCGACCGACACGAAGGTGCTGCGCTCGATCCGGGACGAGCACGAGATCGTGCCCGTGATCGAGGAATGGCGCGAGCTCTCGAAGCTCCTGAACACGTACCTCGTCCCGCTCCCTTCGCTGATCGGCGACGACGGACGCCTGCACACGACGTTCAACCAGACGGTCGCCGCGACCGGCCGACTCTCGACGACGAGCCCGAACCTCCAGTCGATTCCGATTCGCACCGAGCTCGGGCGTGAGATCCGCTCCGCGTTCGTCGCGGAGTCGGGCGCGCGGCTCATCTCGGCCGACTACTCGCAGATCGAGCTGCGCATCCTCGCCCACGTCTCCGGCGAGCCGAAGCTGCGCGAGGCATTCGAGCGCGGGGAGGACATCCATACAGCGACCGCGGCCGAGGTGCTCGGCGTCGAGCCGGCGAAGCTGACGCCTGCGGAGCGGTCCATCGCGAAGATGATCAACTTCGGGATCGTCTACGGGATCTCGGCGTTCGGCCTGTCCGAGAACCTCGAGATCCCACGCGAGCAGGCACAGGAATACATCGACGCCTACCTCGCGCGCTTCCCGCTCGTGCAGGACTTCATCTCCCGCACGATCGAGCAGGCCGAGCGCGACGGCTACGTGACCAGCCTGCTCGGCCGACGGCGGCCGGTGCCCGAGCTGCGCGTACGGAACCGCGCGACCCGCGGGTTCGGCGAGCGCGTCGCCGTCAACTTCGTGATGCAGGGCTCGAACGCGGACATCATCAAGGTGGCGATGGTCGCCATCGAGCGGCGGCTGCGCGAGGAGGGGAGAAGCGCGCGGCTAGTGCTTCAGGTGCACGACGAGCTCCTGCTCGAGGCGCCCGACGCGGAGACGTCAGTCGTGAAGGAGCTCGTGCGCGACGAGATGTGCGGCGCCTATCCGCTCGACCCACGGCTCGCGGTCGACGTCGGCGCCGGCGACTCGTGGGCGGACGCGAAGAGCTAGCCGCCTCATGTGCGCGACAATGCCGGGCCAACGTTCCGACTGTTCGTGAGATAGTCCAGACGCGGGGTCTGACCGGTCAGAGAGGAGCTACAGATGGCCTACGGCGTCGTGCATCACTTTCCGGGCGGGACGCAGGAGCAATACGAGGCGTCGATCGCGGCCGTCCATCCCAGCGACGGAAGCCTCCCCGAGGGGCAGACCTTCCACGCGGCCGGCCCGTCGGCCGACGGCTGGACGATCGTCGCCGTCCACGAGTCTCAGGAGAGCTGGGAGCGCTTCCGCAACGACACGCTCATGCCGGCCATGACGGCGGGTATCGAGGGCGGGTTCCCGACGCCCCCGGCAGAGACCGAATTCCCGATTCACACCCAGCGGACGAGCTAGGGCTCCTGCGACTAGCTGTAGCCGAGGTCGGCGAGCAACGAGCCGGCCTCGGCCTCGACGTCCGCAAGCTGCTCAGGCGTCAGCTCCTTCTGCCAGCGGCCGATCGAGGAGTCGCGGAAACGATCGAGCGCGCGGTGGGTCGACGTGGCGTCCGCGTCGAGGAACTCCGCGAGCCTGTCGGCCATGCTCGCGAGTTCCTCGTAGCGGATCTCGAGGAGACGGTCACCTGCGCCGGACGCCCGCACGGCCTCGACGTATCGCCGCCAGGCCCAGGCGCAGCGCCGGGCGTCGCCCACGTGCGCGAACTCCTCGCGCCGCTCGGGCTCGACCCAGAAGCGCGGCTCCGCGCCGTAGGTGAGGTGCGCGTCGTCCCGTCCCTCCGTCTCTGCGTTGAGCCAGCCGCGCTCGAGCAGCGAGCAGACGACGTCGCGGCCGTCCCGCACCACGTGCACCGCGAGCGCCTCCGGGTACGCCTCGAGGGCAGCATCGAGGACGTGCGCGGTTTCGGGCGTCTGCTCGACGCCACGAAGCCCCCACGCGAGCCCGATGCGCCGGATCCGCTCGAGGATCGTCCGCAGCTCGGCCGCCGACGGCCGTTCGGGTAGCGCCGCCTTCCACGGCGTCACCTCGCCGAAGTCGACGAAGCCGGGGAGGCCGCCGATCGCCCGGCCGACGAACGTGGTCCCCGAACGCGGGCAGCCGACGACGAACACGAGTCGCTCCTCGCGCCCGAGTCTCGGCCGCTGCCCGAGCGCGCGCTCCGCGACCCGGACGCCGGCGGTGCAGTAGCCGATCAGAGCGCTCACAACGGCTCGGGAAGCGAGTCCGGCACGAGTCCGAGCCCCTGTCGCAGCGTTTCGATCAGACTCTGTGCCTCGGCGAGCAGGGACGCGAGCTCGTCCACCTCGTCGCGCGGCACCTCGATCGTCACCCGTACCGGCGAGCGGGCCGTGGAGGAAAGGGCCAGCGTCTCGACGCCGTCGGTCGCGAGGGCCGTCACGTCGAGATACTCGTCCCGCGCGAGCCGCTTCCCAGGTGCGAAACGCTCGGCCGCGGCCTCGAGCCGCGCGGCGAGAACGCCCGCGTAGTGGCCGGGTATGCGGATCGTCGCTTCGCCGCTGCGGAGGCCGATCGTCGCCGACCAGCTCCCGTAGCCGTCGCCGCCGCCGTCGAGCCGCAGCACGGCCACCGTGCAGGAGTCCGTGACGCCGATCGGGTAGCGCTCGTCCATCGCGCCTCAGCCTAGCCCCGCCCGCCGGACGAGCTTGGGGGGACCGCCGGTATATTGGCTCGCCGCAGATGGCGAACGAGACAATCAACGATCCGCGGCTCGAGGAAGGCGTCTGGACGACCGACCCCGAGAGCGGCGAGCTAGTCCCCGACTACGAATCCACCTTCCCCACGATCGAGGAGGGGCAGGTCGTGAACGGCACGGTCGTCCGTGTGGACAAGGACGAGGTGCTGGTGGACATCGGCTACAAGTCGGAGGGCGTCATCCCGGTTTCCGAGCTCTCGATTCGCCGCTCGATCAACCCCGAGGACGAGGTTACGGTCGGCGACGACATCGCCGCGCTCGTCCTGACGAAGGAGGACGCCGAGGGTCGGCTGATCCTCTCGAAGAAGCGCGCACGCTTCGAGATCGCGTGGAAGGCGATCGAGGGTGCCCACGAGAAGGGCGAACCCGTCACCGGCCGCGTGATCGAGGTCGTGAAGGGCGGCCTCATCCTCGACCTCGGCGTGCGCGGATTCCTGCCCGCGTCACTCGTCGACATCCGCCGTGTGCAGGACCTCGACGAGTTCCTCGGCCAGGAGCTTGAGTGCAAGGTCATCGAGCTCAATCGCTCGCGCAACAACGTCGTCCTCTCGCGCCGCGCCGTGCTCGAGGAAGAGCGCAAGGAGCAGCGGCAGCGGATCCTCGACCGCCTCAACCCGGGGGACGTCGTCGAAGGGACGATCTCCAACATCGTCGACTTCGGCGCCTTCGTCGACCTCGACGGGATGGACGGCCTCATCCACATCTCCGAGCTCTCGTGGAGCCACGTCAACCATCCGTCCGAGGTCCTCGAGATAGGTCAGACGGTCAGGGTGCAGGTTCTGGACATCGACCGCGAGCGCCAGCGGATCTCGCTCGGCCTGAAGCAGACGCAGACCGACCCCTGGCAGCAGGTTCTCGAGAGCTACCAGGAGGGCGACGTCGTGCAGGGCACTGTGACCAAGGTCGTCACGTTCGGCGCCTTCGTCGAGATCCTGCCGGGCGTCGAGGGGCTCGTCCACATCTCCGAGCTCGCGCAGCACCACGTCGAGAACCCGCGCGAGATCGTCTCGCAGGGCGACCAGGTCAACGTCCGGATCCTCGAGGTGGATGCCGACCGCCGCCGCCTCTCCCTCTCGCTGAAGCGGGTCGAGGACGGGATGCCCGTCCAGCCGAAGCCCGGTGAGGAAGGCGAGCCGCCCGCACTCGGTCTCTCCGACGAGGTCTTCGCCGACGAGGTTCCCGCTGCGGAAGCGCTCGAGGCTCCTGCAGAGGAACCCGCCCCCGCTGCCGAGGCCGAACTCGAGGTCGCGGCCGAGGAGCCGGAACCCGAGGTTGAGGAGCCCGCCGCCGAGGCCGAACCGGTCGCCGAGGTCGAGCCCGAGGCGGCAGCCGAGGAGCCGGCCGCCGAGGCAGAGGCGCCGGCAGCCGACGCCTCCGACGGGGCCGAGCCGACGGAGTAGTGAAGCGACCGCTCGCGGTCGCGCTCACGGGCGGGATCGCAGCCGGCAAGAGCGAGACGCTCGATGCGTTCGCGCGCCACGGTGCGGCGGTGATCTCGAGCGATGACGTCGTCCACCGCCTCTATCGCGAGGACGAGGGACTCAAGACGGCTCTGCGAGAGCACTGGGGCGAGCGTGTCTTCCGCGGCGGCGAGGTAGACCGCGCGGAGATCGGCCGGATCGTCTTCGCCGACCGCGCCGAGCTCGCGTGGCTGGAGTTCGAGCTCCATCCCCGCGTGCGAGCCGCGACCGGTGCGTGGCTCGCCGAGCAGACGGCCGATGTCGCCGTGGCCGAGATCCCGCTCCTCTACGAAACCGGAGGCGAGGCACGCTTCGACCGCGTCGTGGTCGTGACAGCGCCTCCCGAGGTGCGGGAGGCGCGACGCGAGGGTGTCGCGGAGAGAGAGGATCGGCTCGTGCCCGAAGAGGAGAAGCTGCGGCGGGCAGACTTCACATACGTCAACGACGGCTCGCTGGAGGAGCTCGACGCCTTCGTCGTCGGAGTGCTGGAGGAGCTGCGACGACCCTGAGGCGCTGGATCGTCGTCGTCGCCGTCCTCTGCGCGGGGATCGGCACGTTCGTCTACCTGCAGCGGAGTGAGCCGCCGTGGTACGCGCGGCTCTGGTATCCGCTGCGCTATTCGACGAACGTGCGCGTCTACGCCTCGCAGGACCATCTCGACCCGGCGCTGCTCGCCGCAGTGATCGAGTCGGAGAGCAAGTTCAATCCAGATGCCCGTTCCGACGCCGGGGCCATCGGCCTCATGCAGCTGACGCCGAGCACGGCGAAAGGCATCGCTCAGTACACCGGCGGCAGCCGCTTTCGCATCTCGGATCTCACGAACCCGGACATCAACATCCGCTACGGCGCGTGGTACCTCGGGCACTTGCTGAGCAAGTACGGAAACGAGCGGCTGGCGCTCGCCGCCTACAACGCGGGTCAGGAAAACGTCGACAGCTGGCAGAGGGCGCACGTAGGGATCCAGTTCGCCGAGACGCGGGACTACGTGAACAAGGTCGAGCGCCTCAGGAAGATCTACCGCCGCGCGTACGCGAGCGAGCTCGGCTATTAGCCCTGTGGTATTACCGCGGACATGAAGATCCGGGCCGCGGTGCTCGAGGAATTCGGTCGGCCCCTCGAGGTGCAGGAGGTCGACCTGGCGGAGCCGAAGGCGGGCGAGGTTCTCGTACGCCTCGTCGCGTGCGGCGTCTGCCATACCGATCTGTACACGGCGTCCGGCGCCGACCCGTCTGGCTACTCGCCGACCGTGCTCGGGCACGAGGGCGCGGGTGTCGTCGAACGGGTCGGCGAGGGCGTCGGCTCCCTTGCGCCCGGCGACCACGTGGTGACGCTCTTCTCGCCGCAGTGCCGGGAGTGCGCGCACTGCCTCGACCCGCGCACCAACCTCTGCCTTGCGATCCGCGAGCAGCAGAACCAGGGCTACCTGCCGGACGGAACGACGCGCCTGTCCCGCGACGGCGTGCCGATCCGTCACTTCATGGGGACCTCGACCTTCGCCGAGTACGCGGTGATCCCCGAGATCGCGCTGGCGAAGATCGCCCTCGAAGCGCCGCTCGACCATGCGTGCGTCTTCGCCTGCGGCCTCTCGACCGGGCTGGGTGCCGCCGTGAACACGGCGCGGGTCGAGCGCGGGTCCACGTGTGTCGTCTTCGGGGTGGGCCTCGTCGGGCTCGGCGCTGTCATCGGCTGTCGGCTCAACGGGGCAGAGCGGATCGTCTGCGTCGATCCCGCCGAGGCCCGGCTCGGGCTCGCGCGCGCCCAGGGCGCGACGGACGTGCTCACCGGTGGGCCGGAGGTCGTCGAGCAGATCCTCGAGCTGACCGGCGGCTTCGGCGCCGACTACACGTTCGAGGCGACGGGCCTGGTCGGAGTGATGCGCCAGGCCGTCGAGTCGGCGCGCATGGGCTGGGGGCTCGCGACCGTCTGCGGGGTCGCAGGCAAGGGAGAGACGCTCGACATCGTTCCTCGGTTCCTGATCACAGGCCGCCGCGTCGCGGGCTCCTCGTTCGGCGGGGTGAAGGGCCGCGACCAGGTGCCGCAGTTCGTCGACCGCTACCTCGCGAGCGACATCGACGTCCACCCGCTCATATCCCACACGCTCTCGCTCGACGAGGTCAATCGCGGCTTCGAGCTCATGCACGCGCAGGACGGCATCCGCAGCGTGATCTCGTTCGACACCTGAGCACCGCGCTCATAGCCAGGACACTCTTTCGGTCTTGGTTCGTTTGGACTGCCAGAAGCGGAACCTCGCGGCCCTCAGGTATCCGGTGGAGCCCAAGGAGCGTCTCTGCCCGGTCGCGTCGATGTTGAAGTGCCTTACGGAGATAGGCGCGCGGCCGCGATACGTCGTTTCGACCTCGATCTCGCCCCGCAGGATCTCGGCGATGAAGTCCACGATCTGCGTCGTCCACGGCCGCTCTTCGCCGGTTCCTCCCGCCGTGGCGAAGAAGTGCTCGTGTGCGTTGGACGTTGCGACAATCGCGTCGCGATCACCGACAGTGGCCCGGATCGAGTGCCGCTGGCGATCGAGGTGTACCAACTTGATCTCGACACCCCGCTCGTCGAACCTCACCGAAGTCTGGTGAGGATCGACCTGCCCGGGCTGCACGCTGTCGAGCATGCGCCGCAATTCCTCGTAGAAGCGGCGAGGAGCAGGTCCGAGTGACTCCGGGGGTTCCGGCAGCTTCAGGGACATAGCCACGCTCGAGACTAAGTCCTCGGCCCGGGCGAGTGGCTCTCGGCCGGCACGCTTGCGCTCCTTCCGCGCGCCCGGTGCGACCGATCGCCGGAGATACGCTGTCTGGCGTGCCGCCGCTGCAGACGACCTCCGCCTACACGCCGACCGGCGACCAGCCGCAGGCGATCGAGACGCTCGGCGACGCCATCCTTGCGGGCGAGCGCTACCAGACCCTCGTCGGTGCCACCGGCACGGGCAAGACGGCGACGATGGCCTGGACGATCGAGAAGACCGGGCGGCCGGCACTCGTGATCGCCCACAACAAGACGCTCGCAGCTCAGCTCTGCAACGAGTTCCGGGAGTTTTTCCCGCACAGCGCCGTCGAGTACTTCGTCTCGTACTACGACTACTACCAGCCCGAGGCGTACGTCCCGCAGGCCGACCTCTACATCGAAAAGGACTCGTCGCGGAACGACGACATCGCGCGCCTGCGGCTCGCCGCGACCTCGGCGCTCTTCACGCGCCGCGACGTCGTGGTGGTCGCCTCGGTCTCCTGCATCTACGGGCTCGGCTCGCCGGAGGAATGGCGCGAGCGGATGATCTACGTCGAGGTCGGCGCCGAGCACGACCGCGATCTGCTGCTGCGGAAGCTCATCGACTCGCAGTACGTCCGCAACGATACGATGCTCGGCCGCGGCCGCTTCCGTGTAAAGGGCGACGTCGTCGAGGTGCAGCCGGCGAACCAGGAGACGGCGTACCGCATCTCGTTCTTCGGCGACGAGGTGGAGGGGATGACGCACTTCGATCCGCTGACGGGCGAGGTGCTTGCGAAGCTCGACAACCTCTCGATCTGGCCGGCGACGGAGTACGTCACCTCTCAGCCGACGGTCGAGCGCGCCGTCGACGAGATCCGAGCCGAGCTCGAGCAGCAGGCCGCGATGTTCGAGGAAGAGGGGAAGCTGCTCGAGGCGCACCGGATCCGGCAGCGCACCGAGTACGACCTCGAGATGCTCAAGGAGCTCGGCTTCTGCAACGGGATCGAGAACTACTCGCGGATCCTCGAGGGACGCGCCGCC
>Ga0066903_100003257_pt1 | contig 13180 bp, 10 predicted proteins | sample PanSoiMetaGPlot1_FD_67491 | JGI IMG/M metagenome (GOLD analysis project Ga0066903, IMG submission 67491) | Tropical forest soil microbial communities from Panama analyzed to predict greenhouse gas emissions - Panama Soil - Plot 1 (version 2) | ecosystem: Environmental > Terrestrial > Soil >... | reverse complement strand
GGTGGACAGGAGGTTTGCGTTCCTCCGCACCGACGATTGCCCGACCAGAATGTCGGACTGGGCGCCATCGGTGGAAAAGCCGGTGCCGTTGTTGGCGACGACCGAGCGGACCATCACGACAAAGGTGGATGCCCGGTTCGCCTGCGAAGTCGCGAAGACGCCGCTCCCGCCGTTATTGGCGATCACGCTGTCGGCAACGGAGGCATTGAGGAGCCCGCCGTCGCCGCTCTCCTGGCCGGACACGAACAGGCCGCTCGTGCTGTTGTTCAGGAGCCCGGCGTGCTTGAGGGCGGCCTTGACGCGGATGCCGTCGCGGAACAGCCCGACGAAGATCCCGCCGCCGCCATTGTCGGAGACCAGCGTGTTGGTCACGGCAAGATGGCTCGAAGTCATGGCAGCGAGGTCGATACCGAGCCCGGTGTGATTGCGGATGATGCAGTTCTCGATGGTCAGGGCGAAGCCGGTCGTGAACAGAAGCCCGGTGCTGCCGCCGAAGCCGATGCCCTGGACGGTGATGCCGCGCAGGTTGACGTAGCCGCCGGCCCCGGCATTGACCGTGATGCCGGTGGCGCCGCCCGACACCAGGATGCCGGCCTCGCCGACGCCGTCATTCATGATGCTTATGGACTTGGTAATCGTCAGCGAGCCATAGCCGCCCGGGTCGAGCACGGTGACCTCGCCCTGGTCGTTGGCCGCATCGTGCGCGCGCTGGAAGGTGCGGCACGGTGTTGCGGCGTCGCAGTTGTTGGCGTCGTTGCCGCGCGCCGCCGAGACGGCGGTGCGTGAGAGCTGCGCCTGCGCCGGCGCTGCGTGCAAGCCGAGGAACAGCAGGCTCGCAAGGAACAGTGACAACGTGATCCTGGTCATTGAACCCTCCCGATGGATGTGGCGGCCACAGCCGACCGTGACGAGCACACCGGCGCCGCGTCGTTCGCAGGACCGGTCGAGGGTAAAGCGCTAGTGCCCCGTTTCCGAAGTTCGTGATACATCGCGGCACGGTCTGACACGAACTTCGGAAACAAAGGGGCACTAGCAGGCATACGATTCTAGTGCCGCTTTTCGATCTGAAGTTCCTGGAACGAGCGTGCGGCAGGTGGTGCAGGAACTTCAGATCGGCGGCGCTAGCGGTTGAAAGCGTCGGGTGCGAACGCAGCGATCCTGGCACCGCAGCTCAGCGTGCAACGGTATTCCGCGAAGCTGCGGATCGAGTCCCGCATCGACGCGGGACGGCCACGCTTTGTCTGCGGCCTTCCGATCACGACCCTGTTGCTGCCGCGGAGCCTCGTTTAACCGGCCGCGGATCAGCAACTTCGCGCCGAGAGGACGGGAGCGGCTGATAGAATTTGGTTATGGACTGAAACGATGAATTGCGGCCCAGCGACGAAGGCCAGAGCATTTGCCGGAAAAAGCCTGGTCCGGACTTGGTCCGGGCTCAGTGTCACGGCACATCGATCTGGCTTCCCGAAGTGACCGTCACCTTCACTTCCATGTCGAGGAAGGCCGACGGCTCGCCGACGAACGTGCCTTCCACCGGAACGGCCTGGGATGGATCGCGGGTGACCGCCACGCGGACAAGATTCTCGCCGGCGACCAGCCCGTTGGTGGGGTCATACTCGACCCAGCCGGCACCCGGAAGATAGATCTCCGCCCAGGCGTGCGTCGCACCCGCGCCTTCGAGGGCGTCGCCTTCGGCGCCGTCGAGGATCGGGTCGTAGAGATAACCGGTGACGAAGCGCGCCCCGAAGCCGAGGCAGCGGGCGGCCTCGATCAGCAGCAGGGCGAAATCGCGGCACGATCCGCTGCGGCGCTCGAGCGTCTCCACCGGCGACTGCGTCCCCTCGGCGTCGCGGCCCGCATAGGGAAAGTCGCGCTTGATGGCGCCGTTCATGGCAGCCAGCAGCGCCATCGTGTTCACCCCCTTCTGGGGAACGAAGAGCTGCGCCCAGGCCGCGACGACGCCCTTCGGGTCGGGGTGATGCGGCTCCAGCAGGCTGGCGAGATCGGTGCGGTCGTTGGGCGAATAGACGAACGGGTAGGTCTCCGCTTCCGCCGCGATCGGGAACACCGGCCGCTCGAGCGCGTAACGCTCGAGCCATAGCGTGCTCACGATGGTGAGCTCGGCGGCCGGCTCGGAAAACTCGGCGATCGCCACCGAGTTTCCGAACACGTCGTGCAGCCAGTGCACCGCGGCGGGAGGCGACAGCGTGAGCTGGCTGCGCAGCAGCCGCAGGTCGTGGCTGTCGCGCGGCCGGATCATCAGCCGATGCTGGCCGAATCGGACGGCCTCCCGGTAGCGGTAGGTGGTGGCATGCCGGACGGTGAGGATTTTCATGATGCCGGGCTTGGCCGTCACGCAGATGCGCGCGAGGTCATCGCAGACACACGCCGACGCGTGCAAGCTCAAGATTAGATCGCGTTTCCGGCGAAGGACCAAGGGGGGCCGCAAATCGACCCGCCCCTGCTGGTCCGCAGGGGCGGGCAGGAATCCATGTCCCGATTTGCGGTCCGCCGATCACCGATTACCGCGCGACCGAGCCGGACATGGACTTCCGACGGTCAATCCGTCGCAACGGCGAGTTTCTGCCCGCGTTCCGTCGCCGCGATGCAGCGGCCGACGAGACGCGACAGCGATGCGCTGGCGAGCGGGCTCACCAGCGGGTCGCATCCCTCCAGGTGCCGCTCCTTTTCGCCCTGGCGAATGGTCTGCACCGGCGATTTCCGGGAAGCGGAGTCGTTCCGTCCGCCGATGACGGGCCCGGACGGAGCGCTCCGGCCGACCGCCTCGGCACCGCGGAGGCGATCGCCCTTGTGCGAACGATCCAGCTGATCGGCGGTTTGCACCACCGGCGCGCTGAACGCGGAAACATTGGCGGCCCAAGGAAGCGGGGCGGGAGCCGTGAGGCTCAGAATTCCGAGCGTCCCCAGGAATCCACCTGCAATGCCGGCGCGGGGATACATGCCTACTCTCCGTCGATCGCGATCCCCCACGTCGGCGGGCGTCGGATGTGAAGGGCGCGACGCGCCCTACCCGTCCAGCGGAACGGGGCTCTGCTCGCACCCAGCTCCCGCTGGCTCGAACCTCGGACGGATGGAGGACGATTCGGCAAGGCCAACGCCCGATACGAATGAAAGGTTCCCGCCGCAGCGGTTTCGTTCCGCCATCCACCCATTATCCAATCCTGGATCGAGTACGGGGCGGGCTCTTGAGAGAAGCGCTCTACCCGTCGGTGCGCAACGGCCGCAGCAGCTGGGCCACCGGAACCGTGATGAGGCAGCGGACGCCGTCGGCGGCGAAGGTCAATTCGACCGCAGCGTCGAGCGCGCGCGCCAGATTCCGTTCGATCACCAGGCTGCCGAACGCGCGCCGCACCGGAGCGGCGACCGGCGGACCGCCGTGCTCCACCCACAGGATCTGGACGCAAGGAGGCTCGCGCTGCGGCTGCCAGGTCCAGCCGATGTCGATCTTCCCCGACGGAAGCGAGAGAGCGCCGAACTTCACCGCGTTGGCGGCGAGCTCGTGCAGCGCCAAGCCGAGGCTCTGCGCCGCCTCGGGCCGCAGCGTCACGGACGGGCCATCGGCCGCGATCCGCGCACCGCCGCGGTCGAAATACGGGGCGAGCTGCGAGCGGACCAGCTCGGCCAAGGAGACGCCGTGCCATTCCTCCTGCACCAGCAGATCATGCGAGCGCGCGAGCGCCTGGAGGCGGGCGCCGAACTGTTCGATGAAGACGTCGATCGAGCCGGAGTGCCGGGCGGTCTGGCGCGCCATGGCCTGAATCACGGCGAGGAGATTCTTCGAGCGGTGGGTGAGCTCGCGCATCAGCAGGCGCAGGTGCGCCTCGCCTTCCTTGCGTTCGGTGACGTCCACGGCCGCGCAGGTGAGGCCGACGATCTCGTTCGACACGTCGCGCAACGGCTCGATATGCAGATCGTACCAACGGATGCTAGCGCCCTGGTTGACCCGCACCTCTCCATCCTTCGGCAGACCGGTCTCGAGCGCGGCCGATTTCAACGCGGCCACGGCGGGCAGGTCCTCGGCCGGAATGATCTCCTGGTCGTTGTGACCGACGATCTCCTTCACGTCCCGCCCGAACAGCGCGTTGCTGATCGACGTGTAGCGCAGGCTCCGGTCCTGCGTGAACACGGTGACGTTGGAGCCGCGTAGCGCAGTCTCGTAACGCTGCACGGTCGCGCCCAGCTCCTCGGTCAGCCGTTGCTGCTCGCTTTCCAGCGAGCGGATCCGCGTGACGTCGATCGCCGCGCACATGATGCCGTCGACCGTACCGTCGGCAGCGAAGGTGGGATCGATGTGGAAGGAAAAGAGGACCGGACCTTCCTCCATGGTGTAGAACGCTTCCGCGTCCTCCGGCTGTCCGGTGGCGAGGACGCGGCGCTTGGCCTCGAGGATCTCCTCGGGGTCGGGAGAGAGCAGCATGTGCTCGCCGCGCGGGCTATGGACGCGCGCCAATTGCAGGCTTCTATCCTGGGAGAACACGTAGACACCCGCCGCCCGGCGCGCGCCATGCATGCCGCCTCCGCCGCGACTGTCACGAGTCGACCCGGTGGATCGGCCCGCGGGCGTGCGCTCGTCTGGTGGGCGCTGCTGCTTCCCGAATTTCATCGGCGAGATCTGCGGTGGCTGGGCCCTCGGTACTCTCGGTGTTGCATGATGCGGGTCACCGCCGCGCCCAATTGCCCGCCGCGACATCCGGGGAACCTGTGTGCTCGAGGATGTTTATCGTGCCTTGCTGTTGTGGCAACGCAGAGTCATGCATTACGTTTCCGTTCGTCGGTCATGCGCCCGGAGCGCGGCCGCCGCTCCACCGCCGCGTGGCGCCGATGCCGTTTCTCGCACGCCGGCCGGGTGCGACCGCATTACGCAGGCGGACTCGCCCGCCGCCCTCCGGAACCGATCGTCGGCTGGTGCGTTGACTTCGCGACCGGCCACCATCCCCCTCCCCTCGTGCAAGGCCGGTATCTGGGCGTAGTCGGCGGTTGCGTTGGCTACGCCCATATTTTTTGCCCGAGACTGAGCCTCGGAAATCCTCGACCTGCGAAACGAAAGCTGCGTGGAACTTGGCGGCTGGCTGCCGAGTTGGACAGGCAACAATCACCTCACTACCGGAGAGAACAATGAACTGGGATCGCATCGAAGGCAACTGGAAGCAATTCAAAGGTCAGGTCCGGCAAAAGTGGGGCAAACTTACCGACGACGACCTGAACGTGATCGAAGGCAACCGCATGGAGCTCGCCGGTCGGCTACAGCAGCGCTACGGCTACGCCAAGGATCAGGCGGAGCGTAAGATCGACAGCTGGCTCAAGTCGACGCATTGACGACGACGCCAGGGCGGGCGCATGGCGCCTCGCCCTGTTCTCTTCCCCGTGCGGGCGAACTTTGCGACGCGAGGAAATTTACATGGCGCGAACTCTACGCAGCATCGCAGGCGCCTCCTCCCTCGATCTCGGTGAAATCGGACGGCTGCTGCGCGAGCTGGAGGAACGGTTGGCTCCGCTCGCCGGCCTCGTGGCCGCGCAGGCGCGCGAAGCCGGGAGTGCCGTTCCGGAGCGGATCTCCGAGGGCTGGTCGGATCTGTCCGACCGCCTGCGCAGCGTGCGCTACAATGCACGCGACCTCGGCGAGGAAGCTTCGCGCCTGGGCACGGGCGCGTTGCGCCGGCTCGAGCACGAGGCGGAGCACAGGCCGCTGATGGTGCTGGCGATGGCAGTGGGAATCGGATTCGTGCTGGGCTCGCTCAACCGGCGCTGATGTCCCGACCCCGAAGTTTGCAAAACTTTGCGAACTTCCGAGGCTGCCACCAGGCGAGGTCTTCCTGCAGATTGACCGATGACGCTGCGCGGACGCGATCAGGCGGCGCGGCGTTTCGCTTTGCGCTCGAAGAACAGCGCCTGGCTGATGATCGCCGAGACCGTCGCCGGCTGGAACGGCTTGGCGATGAGGAAGGCGGGCTCCGGCCGTTCGCCGGTGAGGAATCGCTCCGGATAGGCGGTGACGAAGATCACCGGCACCTCGAACGCCTTGAGGAGCTCGTTGACGGCATCGAGGCCCGAGCTGCCGTCGGCCAGCTGGATGTCCGCCAGGATCAGGCCGGGCCGCTTGGCCTTGGCAAGCGATACCGCCTCCGCGTGGGTCCGTGCGATGCCGAGCACCCGGTGGCCGAGGGATTCCACCAGCCCTTCGAGGTCGAAGGCGATGAGCGGCTCATCCTCGATGATCAGCACATCGGTGGCGATCTCGGCCGCAAGCTCACGCCCGGCCTCCTCAACGAGGTTGCGCAGGGTGGCGGTATCAACCCCGAGTATCTGGGCGGCATCGCTTTCAGAGAACCCCTCGAGGGCGACCAGCAGGAACGCCTGGCGCGCGCGCGGGGTCAGGTGGCCCAACCGCTCCTCCACGGCAAGGCCGCGGTCGGCTGGCTCCGAGCGCTCGTTGAGCGGCACCGATTGCCAAATCTTGGTGAAGGTCCGATACAGCTCGACCCGCGGCTCGCCGCTTTGCTCGATGATCTGGGGGTCCTCGATCAGCGCCTCCAGGACCTCGGCCACGTACGCATCCCCCGAGCCCTGGCTGCCGGTGAGGGCGCGCGCGTAGCGGCGCAGAAAGGGCAAGTGCTGGGCGACAACATGGGAAGTGGACACGGGTAGCACCCTCCCGGTTGCTTTGGGCCGATATACCGCGGGCCGATATACCGCGCTCTAACGCGCAAAGGCGAAAAAAGTTCCACGAACCGACGGAACCAATGGGGTGGTCTGGCGTTACCGCCGGTCAGGATCCTTCTCACTGTACCCGGATTGGGGACGGGCGGCGAGAACCAAAAGATGAGACAGCGCAAACCCGATCGGCCCTCCGGATCCTCCATGGAAACGACTTCCCGCCCGTCCGCGGCATCGCGATCCCAGGGGCGCCTGGGGCGCGATGTGCAGAGCAAAATCGGCAATCAGCTGCGTGCCATCTATGACGACGTGGTCAAGGAGGGCGTGCCCGACCGTTTCCTGGACCTTCTCAAGCGGCTCGATCGGAAGGACGAAGGGGGCTCCCAGCCATGAGCCTCGATCCCTCCGTTCGGGACGCCGTGCTCGCGGCGATCCCGAGCCTTCGCGCGTTCGCGATCTCGCTGTGCGGCAATGTCGACCGCGCCGACGACCTGGTGCAGGAGACGCTGCTGCGGGCGCTCGCCAACATCGATTCGTTCGAGCCGGGCTCCAACATGCCGGCCTGGCTGTTCACCATCCTGCGCAACCTGTTCCGGTCGGAATACCGCAAGCGCCGGCGCGAGGTGGAAGACGCCGACGGCAGCTATGCGCAAAGCCTGAAATCCCAGCCCGAGCAGGGCGGCCACGTCGAGTTCCAGGAGTTCCGCACGGCGCTCGCCCAGCTGCCGCCGGAGCAGCGCGAGGCGCTGATCCTGGTCGGAGCATCCGGCTTCTCGTACGAGGAGGCGGCGGAGATTTGCGACTGTGCCGTCGGCACCATCAAGAGCCGGGTCAACCGCGCGCGCGCCCGGCTCGCCGACATGCTGTCGATCGAGAGCATGGAAGACTTCGGGCCCGACGTCGCAACGCGCGCGATCCTCACCGGAACGACGTCACGGTAAAGGCCGAGCCTAAGGGGATGCGATTGAAGGGCGCGCACGCGCCCGCCGCGGGCGGGCGCGCTCTTGCGCGCGCGGTGTTCGTCAGGGAATGGTCGAACGTCGGCCCATCAGGCCGAACAGGAGCGAGATGACAAACAGCACGATCGCGATGAAGAAGACGATCTTGGCAAGCTCGATGGCAACGCCGGCGATCCCGCCGAAGCCGAGCACGGCAGCGATCAGGGCGATGACGAGAAACGTGACGGCCCAGCCTAGCATGTGAGACCTCATTGCTGAACGGCCACCGACCGAACGGATCGGCAGCTGGTTTCCGGGATGCCAACTCGGGCGCGGTGGAAATGTTCCGGTCGCGACGCCGGCCGTGCCGCAGCGCCGCAAGCGGCCGCAATGCCATGGAATTTTCGCCGATGCCCGGAACCGGCCGCCTCGACCGGCGTTTGGCTCGCCGGCCGAAGCGGCGAAAATTCGAAAGCTCCCCGATTCCGCTGGAACGCGGCGTGCTTTCGTGCTGTTGCTCAAGTGCTGTTGCCAGATGCAGGCAGGCCGCCATGGCACTACAGACCTATCGTGCCAAGCGAAACTTCGCCGTGACGCCGGAGCCGCGCGGTGCGCCGTCGCGCGCCAAGGCGGCCGGCCATCAGTACGTGATCCAGAAGCACGCGGCGCGCCGGCTGCATTACGACCTGCGGCTCGAGCTCGACGGCGTGATGAAGAGCTGGGCGGTCACGCGCGGTCCGAGCCTGGTTCCGGGCGAGAAGCGGCTCGCCGTCGAGGTCGAGGATCATCCGATCGAGTACAACGAGTTCGAAGGCATCATCCCGGAGGGCCAGTACGGTGGCGGCACGGTGATGATCTGGGACAGCGGACGCTGGCAGCCCGACGGCGACCCGCACAAGGGCTTGGAGAAGGGCCATCTCGATTTCGAGCTGGACGGCGAGAAGCTGCACGGTCGCTGGCATCTCGTGCGCATGCGCGGCCGTCCGCGCGAGCGGAGGACCAACTGGCTGCTCATCAAGGCACATGACGAGGCCGCGCGAACCGAGCGCGACCCCGACATTCTCGAGGAGATGCCGCTCTCGGCGATCAGCGGCCGCTCGATCCCCGAGATCGCCGAAGGCAAGGGCCGCCATCGGGTCTGGCATTCGAACCGCAGCGTGAAGGAGAACGTAAGAGCCGGGGCGACGCGCGGCGCGACGTCCGCGGGCGCCGGGCGCACCGCCAAGGCGCGGCCACGCGCCCGCGCGAGCGAGGCGCGGAACGCCAAGGCGCCCCGCAAGGCCAAGGGCAAGCGCAAGGGATCGGCGGCGCGCGGCGCGCCGCTGCCCGACTTCGTGCCGCCCTGCCTTGCGACGCCGAGCGAAAAGGCGCCGGACGTTTCCGGCTGGGTGCACGAGATCAAGTTCGACGGCTACCGCATCCAGGCGCGCCTCGAGGACGGCGAGGTCCGGCTCCTGACCCGCAAGGCGCTCGACGGGGCGGAGCGATTCCGGCCGGTCGCGGCCGCCATCGCCGAGCTCCCCGCCGCGCAGGCGCTCCTCGACGGCGAGATCGTCTCGCGCATGAGCGACGGCACCACGAGCTTCTCGCAGCTCCAGCAGGACCTCGCGGACGGACGCGACGACCGTCTCGTCTACTTCGTGTTCGATCTCCTGCACCTCGATGGCCGCGATCTCACCCCGGAGGCGCTGATCGCGCGCAAGGAAGTGCTGCAGCGATGGCTCGACCGCCTGCCGCGCGACGGGCCGCTCATGCTCAGCGAGCATTTCGACGAGAAGGGCTCGGTGCTGCTCGAGCACGCGCGCCGCCTGGGGCTTGAAGGAATCATCTCCAAGCGCCGCGACGCGCCGTACCACTCCGGCCGGACCGGCGACTGGCTCAAGGTCAAGTGCCGCAACCGCCAGGAGCTCGTGGTGACGGGCTACGCCCCGTCCACGGTCGACAGCAAGGCGATCGGGGCGCTCATCCTCGGCCATTACGATCACGGGCAATGGCGCTATGCGGGCCGCGCCGGCACCGGCTACACGCACAAAGTCGCGCGCGAATTATGGAGCCGCCTGCAGCCGCTGCGGACCGACAAGCCGCCGTTCCCGCTGCCGCCGGAGGAGCGGGCCTCGCGCAACGCCCATTGGGTGGAGCCCCGCCTGGTGGTCGAGGTCGATTTCCATGGCTGGACGCACGGCGACCGGGTCCGGCAGGCGTCGTTTCAAGGCGTGCGCGACGACAAGTCGCCGAAGAAGGTCGTGCGGGAGGTGAACGTCATGCCACCAGCCAGCAAGCCTGCAGCGGCCGCGCCTGCGCGGCGTGCCGCCAAGACGACCGGGCGCGCCGCATCGCGCGCGCCGGCCGCGAGATCGAGCGCCGCCAAGGTAACCGGCCGGCAAACGAAAAAATCCGCCGGCGCTGCATCCTACACCGTGTTGCTGACCCACCCGGACCGGGTCTACTGGGAAGACGTCGGCGTGACCAAGCAGGGCCTGGCCGACTATTACGCCACCATCTGGGACTGGATGCGGCCGCACGTGGTCGGCAGGCCGCTGGCGCTGGTCCGCTGCCCGGAGGGCGCGAGCCGCGAGTGCTTCTTCCAGAAGCACGCCAGCGCCGGCATCGACGAGAAGCGGCTGCGCCTCGTCCGCGAGCCCGACGGCGACCACGTCATCACCATCGACGACCTGGACGGATTGATCTCGCTGGCGCAGGCCGGCGTGCTGGAGGTTCATACGCGCGGCACGATCGCCGAGAGCCTCGAGACCTGCGACCGCCTGGTGTTCGATCTCGATCCCGGCCCAGGCACCGAATGGACCGACATCGCCGCCGCCGCCCGCGAGGTGCGCCGCCGCCTCGGCGAGATCGAGCTTGCGGCGTACCTGAAGACCTCGGGCGGCAAGGGGCTGCACGTGGTGGTGCCGATCGCGCCGGTGCCATGGGACACCGCCAAGGCGTTCGCGCGCGGCATCGCCGAGGGCATGGCGGCGGACGAGCCGTCGCGCTACACGGCGACGGTGAAGAAGAGCTCGCGGCAGAAGCGGATCTTCGTCGACTACATGCGCAACAGCCGGGAGGCGACCGCGGTCGCGCCGTTCTCGACGCGGGCGCGGCCGGGCGCGCCGGTTTCGGCCCCGATCGGCTGGGAGGAGCTTCGGTCGCTCACGAGCGCCAGCCACTACAACGTGCTCAACCTGCCGCAGCGCCTGGCGCGCCTGCGCAAGGATCCGTGGAGCGATATCGGCAAGCGGGCGCAGAAGCTGCCGAACGGTTGACCCGGACGACCGGCCATGCATCCTCGTCGCCTCGCCTGCTGGGCGCGCCGTCGCGGCGAGCCTTCAATCTTTCAACGCTTCTGCCCCGAAGAAACGGAATGAGTGCGGAAACACGGACAGGCGCGGCGCATCAGCCGCGCGTCGAGGACGAGCGATTGCTGCGCGGCCTCGGCCGGTTCATGGACGACGGCGCGGTGGAGAACCGCGCCCATGCGGCTTTCGTGCGCTCGCCGCACGCCTTTGCGCGCATCCTCTCGGTGAACGTCGAGGAGGCTCGGCGCGCGCCCGGCGTGCTCGCCGTGCTCACCGCCGCCGACATGGCGGCGGCGCGGGTGGAGAACATCTCGCCGCACCCGCCGATGACCGGGCGCGGCGGCGCCCAGATCGTGCAAACGAACCGTCCGGCGCTCGCCGGCGATCGCGTGCTGCACGTGGGGCAGCCGGTTGCCGCCGTCATCGCCGAGAGCCGGGATCAGGCGCAGGACGCCGCCGAGCTGGTGGCGGTCGAATACGAGCCGCTCGAGCCGGTGATCGACATCCGCGAAGCGATACGCCCGGGCGCTCCGCAATTGTGGCCCGACGCTCCCGGCAACCTCGCGCTCGACTGGGGAGGCCCGGTAGCGGACGAGGGCGACGCCAAGGCGCGCGAGGTGGAGCGCGCCATCGCCGAAGCCGCCCACGTGGCGCGGGTGACCGAGATCAACCAGCGCATCGTCGTCGCCAGCATGGAGCCGCGCGGCGCGAGCGCGAGCTACGACCCGGCGAGCGACGGCTACACGTTGCGCGCCTGCTCGCAGGGCGTGGGGCCGCTGCGCGACGCGCTGCTTCCCATCTTGGGGATCAGGCGCGAGCAGATGCGCGTGCTCACCGACGACGTCGGCGGCGCGTTCGGGATGAAGACCTCGGTCTATCCGGAATATCCGGTCCTGCTGGTCGCCGCGCGGCGCATCGGCCGGCCGGTCCACTGGATCGCCGGACGCGGCGAATCGTTCCTGAGCGACAATCAGGCGCGCGACACGGTGACGGAAGCGGAGCTGGCGCTCGACCGCGACGGCCGGTTCGTGGCGCTGCGCATCCGCCATCTCGCCGGGCTCGGCGCCTATATCGGCCCGCTCGGCGCCCACATTCAGACCAACAACTTCGCACGCTGCTTCCCGGGCATGTACGACATCCCGCGCGCCGCCGTGGAGGTGCGCTGCGTGTTCACCAGCACGGTGCCGCTCGGGCCCTATCGCGGCGCCGGCCGGCCGGAGGCGAACTACGTCCTCGAGCGCGTGGTGGACGAGGCGGCGCGCGTGAGCGGCATCGACCCGGTCGAGCTGCGCCGCCGCAATCTCATTCCCGCCTCGGCGATCCCGTATGCGACGGCGGTCGGCACCGTCTACGACAGCGGCAACTTCCCGCCGATCCTGCGCCAAGCGCTCGAGCTCGGCGACCACGCCGGTTTCGCGGCGCGGCGGGCGCAGGCTGCGCGGCATGGCCGCTACCGCGGCTTCGGCGTCTCCTGCTTCCTCGAGCATTCCGGCGGCATCCCGACTGAGGGGGCCTCACTCACCTTTCCGGGCGACGGCACGCTGGTGCTCGGCCTCGGCGTGCAATCGACCGGCCAAGGCCACGCGACGGTGTTTCCCCGCCTCGTCGCGAAAGGACTCGCCATCGCGCCGGATCGCGTGCGCCACCGCCATGGCGACACCGCGCTCGACATCGCCGGCTTCGCGTCGGTCGCCTCGCGCTCCGCCATGATGGTGAGCAGCGTCGTCGTCAACGCAACCGACAGGCTCAAGGCCAAGGGACGCAAGGTCGCCGCCAACCTGCTGGAGGCGGCGGAAAGCGACGTCATCTATCGCGACGGCACCTACGAGGTCGCCGGCACCGACCGGCGCCTGTCGCTGTTCGAGGTCGCCGACAAGGCCGCCGAGCTCGCTGCCCGCGGGGCCATCCCGGAATCGCTCGACACCAAGGCGCGCGTCGACACCCCGCAGGCGTTCCCCAACGGCTGCCACATCGCCGAGGTGGAGATCGACCCGGATACCGGACAGGTGGCGCTCGTCTCCTACACGGCGGTGGACGATTGCGGCACGGTGCTCGACGCAACCATCGTGCACGGACAGATCCACGGCGCCTTGGCGCAGGGCCTGGGACAGGCGCTGCTCGAGCAGGCCGTCTACGAACGCGACGGGCAGCTGGTGACCGGCTCGTTCATGGACTACGCCATGCCGCGGGCGGAGGACATGCCGGAGATCAAGGACGACAACTTCCCGGTTCCCGCCACCACCAACCCGCTCGGCGTCAAGGGCGTGGGCGAGGCCG
>Ga0066903_100003256_pt1 | contig 13181 bp, 9 predicted proteins | sample PanSoiMetaGPlot1_FD_67491 | JGI IMG/M metagenome (GOLD analysis project Ga0066903, IMG submission 67491) | Tropical forest soil microbial communities from Panama analyzed to predict greenhouse gas emissions - Panama Soil - Plot 1 (version 2) | ecosystem: Environmental > Terrestrial > Soil >... | reverse complement strand
AAGTTAAACCCGGCTCGCTGTTCCCTGCCCTGCACCGCATGCAGCAAGAGGGATGGCTGAGCTCAAGTTGGGGCGAATCGGAGAACAACCGCCGTGCCCGGTATTACAAGCTCACCAAGGCGGGGCGACAACAGCTCGAAACGGAGACGGCGCGATGGGAGCGAATTTCCGTCGCCATCGGCCTGGCACTCCAGGCTTCATGAAGGAAGGGAGAATTCCATGCCATTCCTGTCGAAGATTGGTTCACTCCTGCGAAATCTGACCCTCCGCGAGCGGAATGATCAGGAACTCGACGAAGAAGTCCGTGGGTACGCGGAGTTGCTGGCAGAGGAGAAAATCAAAGCCGGGATGCCGCCTGCCCAAGCACGCCGGGAAGCAGTTTTGGAACTCGGTGGTGTGGAACAGGTCAAGGAGCAAGTCCGTGATGTCCGTACCGGAGCCTGGCTTGAGACCTTCCTTCAAGACATCCGGCAAGGCGTGCGCATTCTTCGCAACAATCTTGGATTCTCGGTTCTCGTGATCGCTACCCTCGCCTTAGGAATTGGGGCTAACACCGCCATTTTCAGTCTCGTTTATGGAGTTCTGCTGAAACCCTTGCCCTACGCAAACGGAGGGCAACTCGTCGTCCTGCACCAGCAGGCCACGCACGCGAACATGATGAATGTGCCTTTCTCGGTTAAGGAAATGGCAGATTACCGGGACCATAGTTCAAGCCTGGCCGCGCTGGTCGAGTATCACAGCATGCCGTTTTTGCTGTACGGAAATGATGTCGCGGAACGCGTCGATACAGGAGTGGTCTCGGCAAACTTCTTTGACATCCTTGGGGTCAAGCCGCTGCTGGGAAGAACTTTCTTACCAAGCGACGAATCGAAGGATGCGGATGCGGTGCTGGTGCTGAGCTATTCCTATTGGCAGCGACGGCACGGCGGGGATCCAAACATCATCGGCAAGGCCTTCGAGATGAACAGCCGGCCGCATACGGTCATTGGAGTCCTGCCGCCCATACCGCAGTATCCGCAGGACAACGACGTTTACATGACGACAAATGCCTGCCCATTCCGATCGTCTGCGGCGGCTATCGAAGATCGAACTTCCCGGCTGCTCACAGTGTTTGGCAGGTTGAAACCTGGAATTGCTCTCCAATCTGCGCGCGCTGATTTAACGCTTGTTGCCAACCAGATCGCGACTGCCTATCCGGAAGCCTATCCCGCTGTTTACGGGTACGCCGTGGCTGCAGAATCGCTTCAGCAGGAACTGACGCAGCGCGCGCGAACTACGCTATTGGTTCTTCTTGGCGCTGCCGGGTTCGTGCTCCTCATCGCGTGCGCGAATGTTTCGAACCTGTTGCTATCGAGGCTCCTGAAGCGTGAGCGTGAGTTGGCTGTGCGTTCTGCGATGGGAGCGAGCCGCGGAAGAATCATCCGTCAATTGCTCACGGAGACGATTCCGCTCTCCTTGGCCGGGGGAATATTGGGGTTGTTGTTGGCCTCACCAACTCTGGCATTGTTGGTGCGGTTTGCGGAGCGGTTTACGCCGCGCGCGGCAGAGGTACGAATCGATGGCGTGGTTCTCACCTTCACGTTTGTGATCTCAGTCCTGTCGGGACTGCTGTTCGGCTTTGCCCCGGCAATCACTTCAGGGCAACATATCGCGGACGCGCTCAAGCGGAGCAGTACTCAGGCGACCAGCAGCCGAGGTCGCAAGCGATTACGCGATGGGCTCGTGGTGATGCAGATCGCCATCTCGTTCGTGCTCCTGATTGGCGCGGGCCTGATGATGCGGAGTTTTCTGCGCCTGATTGAAGTGGACCCGGGATTCAGTTCCGAACGTGTGCTTACCATGCGACTTACGCCGAACTTTGCCCGCTATCAGCAGAACGAGAAGCTGGCGAACCTAGCGAATGAGATCCTGCGACGAGTGCGCCCACTTAACGGTGTTGAAGTTGCGGCGCTTTCTACTAACTTCCCATTCAGTCAGATGGGCATGAGCATGGGTCCCGGAAATGTGGAATTCCAGATAGAGGGACAACCGCCTTCTCACGGAGACCTCAAGCCGGCGGTGGATGTTACCTACGTGAGCACGGGCTACTTCTCGGCGCTACGGCAACCGTTAATCCAAGGACGTGATTTTACGGAGCAGGACAAAGCCGATGCCCCGGCGGTCGCACTGATTAACCAAACCATGGCGCGGCATCGGTGGCCGGCCGAAGATCCGATTGGCAAGCGCATCAAGTTTGACCAGGCAAAGCAGTGGCTCACAATCGTCGGCGTCATTGGAGATGCTAGGGAGTATGGATTGGATCACCCGCTAGGAGACGAGGTGTACACGCCGATGGCACAGTCTCCACCGTTTGCTTCAAACCTCGTTGTTCGCACCTCAATGCGACCGGAGAGCCTGTCTCCAGCGATCCGGGCTGCGTTGCATGAAGTAGACCCGCAATTGGCATTGGATCAGCCCCAGACACTAGAACGCTTGCGGTATGAATCAACTGCTTCGCCGCGCGTAACAACTATGCTGCTGGGAATTTTCGCGGCCCTCGCGCTGCTGATCAGCGCCAGCGGCATTGCGGGTATCCTGGCACTCTCCGTCAGCCAAAGAACCCATGAACTGGGGATTCGCATGGCGTTGGGTCAGTCAGCCAGTTCACTCATGCAGATGATTGTGCGGGAAGGACTCACTGTTACGCTGGTTGGTACGGTGCTTGGAATTCTTGCCTCAGCTGCCCTTGGCGGGCTTTTGTCTACGCTGCTGTTTCAGACGAGCACCACGGACGCATTGACCTTTGCTTCGGTCGCCCTAGTATTCGCATCAGTAGCGGGAGTGGCCTGCTTCGTTCCGGCGCGGAGGGTGACGATGATCGATCCCTTTGCTGCGTTGCGACAGGAATAGCGTTATTCCGCTAGGTCACTTCTTGAAAAGATTTTCGAAGGCTTGCCGGGCATCGTTCGGCTTCAGCGCAGCCGGTGTCGAGGTTTCCTTTTCCCGGGTCACGCGAATGGAGTAGAAGGAACACTGGTTCGCTTCGTCCTTGCGGGGAATGCGTTCCGGAATCGGCTGCATGCACTCGAATCGCTGAGATGGTTCGAAGTAGGTGCACTGCTTACAGGAGTGAAGCGCGAATCCGCACTTAGGGCATCGACCGAGAGGCTCACTGAGCGATTGTAATAACGTGCCGCATTGGGAGCAGCGTGAAACACTGCGCGTGCCAGGCATCTGGATGGGTCGAGGGCCGAAGGTGTTATCACGCTTGCTGCCGGGTCCGGGTCCGCTTATCGGGCCAGAAGACTCTTTCTTGGAACGATCTTCGCCGCTATCCTGATAACCAGGTTGCCGATATTTGGGGGACAAGGAGGCGCCTCCTGAATTGCCCGACATTGTCTCGCTAGAGCCGATTCTCGACAAGGGCTATTGCGGCTTTTTCGGCGTTGGGGAAACAGTCTGCCCAGCACTCAGGGTTGACGATGATCATTCGGCAGACCGTTCGCGACCCCGGAAGGTCTAAAATAAGGGCATGCCCCGTGTTTTGTTGAGTGTGGTATTCAGTGTGTTGTTGGGTACATGGTGTACTGCTCAGGTCGAGACCGTACCCCCTTCTGACAAGGGACCCGGTGAAACACAAGCACCCCCACGTTCGGACCGCAACGCCGAAGCGGAAGAGAGTTCCAGTCGTGACACAAGGATTGACATCAGCCCACCGAAAGACGACGCGAAGAATCATCCCTACAGCCGCTCAGCCGTCGCTGATGCCGGAACTGACCCAGATGCGGGCGATGGTGACGTTCAAGAATTTCATCCTTGGGATCCGCACAAGGCCGCCAAGGACATTGAGGTAGGCGACTTTTACTTCAAGCGAAAGAACTTCCGCGCGGCTCTCGATCGTTATCAAGAGGCGCTGTACTACAAGGACAAAGATGCCGTGGCCAATTACCGCATCGCGCAGTGTCTGGAAAAACTAGATAAGCCGGACGAAGCGCTCGTTCACTACGAGGCTTATCTGAAGATTTTGCCCCATGGTGAATTCGCGGCGGATTCAGAAAAGCGGATTGGAAAGTTGAAGGGCGCAGAAGTTCCCGAGGTGAAGAAATAAAAAAGACAGGCCGCCCGGTTATGGGCAGCCTGTGTTGGCGAAGTCCTCCGGGGAGGAGGGAAAAGGCTTTACATAGAGGGTGGCGTTGCCTGACCCGCGGGCGGCTGCTGCTGTGCAGGCGTCGATTCACCCGTGGTGTTGGTCATAAGGCGTACGTCCACTCGACGGTTTTTTGCGCGGCCTTCGCGGGTATTATTCGCTTCCACCGGCTTGTCCTTGCCCAACCCAATCAGGTAGATCTTGTGAGCTGGAACGTTGTGCGCGGAAGCCAGGTATTGAATTACTGAATCTGCACGACGCTGACTGAGTTCGTAGTTGTACTCCTTGTCGCCGACGGAGTCAGTACCGCCTTCAACCGTGATGATGTATCCCTTGGTGTTCTGGATATCATTCGCCAGTTGATCGAGGGCCTCTTTCGCGTTCTTGGTCAAGTTGTCTTTGTCGAACGCGAAATGAACGGAAGTTTCTGTGACAACGCGATAGTTGTCCAGATTGGCGACCGTGTTCTGTAGAGAATCGACCCGTCGCGTCGCGTTATCGGCTAAAGTCTGCGCTTCAGTAGCCTGCTGTCCCGCCGCCGTAGCCTTCTGATCAACCTCGGCAGCTTTGGACTGAACCTGCTGAATTCCGGCCTGGGCACGAGAATCCACATCCTTAATTTCCTTGGTGTTCTTCGCCGTCAGGTCGTCCAGCTCGTTCGTCTTGTTAATGAGCGGCGTGGTTTGTTGACGTACATAGTTCTTGGTGGTGCAGCCGATTGATGCCGCCATGCCTGCAGCCAACAGAACAACTAACGAAGTGCGATTCATCTAGGAGGCTCCTTCCTCGTGCGACTCGGGAAAACCTGGGTCCCGGTGTTTCTAAGATCCGTGGGGTTCGCTGTCGTTCGTTCCCGCATCGTACTTAAGCACGAGCGATGCCAATCTACGCCGCTCGGAACAGAAGTCAACTAACTGATTTCCCTAAGGTTAGTTCCTTTAAACCGTCAAACACGCTGCGCCCGCCACGAAAATCCGTAGGAAACCGAGGAAATTTTATATGGTGAGAAGCTGGTTGAAGGGCTTTTTTAAGACGACAATTTCGTCGCTGTGCTCGCCCCCACCCAAGAATCCGCCTTTGCTCGGAATACATCGATATAAAGTGTTTACTGTAGGGGCACATCCGTCCCAATTGGAAGAATCGCGTCGGTTTCTGCCTGAGCGGCCTTGACGTCGAGCAGCCATTCCAGCTTCGGATAAAATTCTCAGCATCCTGCAATGGATCTTCACCAGAAAATTCGGACCCTTCCCATCTCTGCCGGCGTGTACCTCTATAAGAATGCCGAGGGAGAGATCATTTATGTGGGCAAGGCGAAGAATCTCCGGAACCGTGTGAGTTCTTACTTTCACGTGGGACGAGTTGAGGATGCCAAGACGGGTACTCTGCTTCGTGAGGCCGTAGATGTTGATTACATCGTAGTCGCAAACAACAAAGAGGCGCTGGCGCTTGAAAACCACCTCATCAAGCAAAAGCAGCCCCGCTTCAACATACTTCTGCGCGATGATAAAACTTATCCATACGTCAAGCTCACGCTTTCGGAGCGTTACCCCAGGGTTTATGTGACGCGGCGATTGCGCAAGGATGGGAGTGCCTATTATGGGCCGTATTTCCCTGCTAATCTGGCCTATCGAATCGTTGATCTCATTCATCGGCATTTTCTGGTTCCTTCATGCACAGTTGATCTGAACCGATCCCACCCGCGGCCCTGTCTGCAGTACTACATTGGCCGCTGCCTCGGGCCATGCGTGGCGGGGCTTACTACGCCTGAGGCTTACGCTGAAGCCGTACGCGACGTAAAGCTGTTTCTGGAGGGACGTCCCACAGATCTAGTGAAGTCCCTGCGGGAGCGGATGGCTAGGGCGGCGACGGCTCAGGAATACGAGCGAGCGGCGAAGTATCGGGATCTGATCTCAACCGTAGAGCAGTTACAGGAAAAACAACGAATTGCAGCCGTCGAAGGGGACGATGCCGATGTATTCGGCTATCACTACGAAGGTGGCATGCTGGCGGTGAATCTGTTTCACATGCGTGGCGGGCGCGTTCTAGACCGCAGAGAGTTCTTTTGGGAGGACCTGCCGTCGCTTGCAACAGAAAAGAACATTGAAGAGTCATCAGAAAAAGCAGGTGCCTCGGCCGAGTTCGATCCGGGAGAGTTGTTCTCGACTCTGCTCAACCAGCTCTATCTTGGACAACCATATATTCCACGCCACATTTACGTCCCGGTTGAATTTGAAGACCGTGAAATGCTCGAAGAAGCGTTTTCGGAGCAGGTCCGTGGAACTGCGCGTGTGCACATCCAGGTGCCTCAGCGCGGAGACAAGCGTTCGCTGATCGATTTGGCCGGCAACAATGCCAAGCAATCCTATGATCAGCGTTTTCGGGTGCTTAAGCCCAATACGAAAGCCATACAGGAGGCGCTGCAAGATGCGTTGGGCTTGCAGGAGCTACCACAACGCATCGAGTGTTTCGATATCTCTCACATCCAAGGTGCAGAAACGGTCGCATCCATGGTGGTGTGGGAAGACGGCAGAATGAAGAAATCGGATTACCGCAAGTTCATCGTTCGAACCGTCAAGGGCGTGGATGACTTTGCGTCGATGCGAGAGGTTGTCGCACGCCGCTATAAACGCGTGCAGGAAGAGAAAAAGAAAATGCCGAGCCTGGTGTTGATTGACGGTGGGCTCGGGCAATTGCATGCCGCGGCCCAGGCTCTGGAATCTTTGGAGATCATCAACCAACCGTTAGCCTCTATCGCCAAGCGGGAAGAGATCATTCATGTTGGCGGGCAGGAGAACGAACCGGTTGTGCTGGACCATCACTCGCCGGTGTTGCACCTGGTCCAGCTCATTCGTGATGAGGCACATCGCTTTGCCGTTACTTTCCATCGCAAACGTCGGCAAATGAGAGATCGCTCAACCGAACTGTTGGAGATCCCAGGAGTGGGAGAGCGTACTACCCGACGCCTGCTCGAACATTTCGGCAGTGTGCAAGCAGTTCGCCAGGCTGATGTTGCTGCACTTTCGTCCGTCGTCACGAGACCGCAAGCAGAAGCTATCCTGAGTCACTTCCGTAAGTAGAATTTCCGCCATCTCGAATCTTTAAAGAGGAAATTAGGGGTGCCTTTCCGGCGCTCCGCCTGAGGACAATGAACCAAAGTGTCATCAGATGCCGAATCATCCTTTCTCGAAGTTCGTATAATTGAACTCTTCAGACATGCAGTGGCAAATGAAACCTCGTCACTGGTTCACGCTGGCCGGATTGTTCCTGCTGATTGCGCTGGCAGTCATGGGACTATTCGTCACGCGTGATACGGGGAAGCCTGTCTCAAAGAAGGGGACACGCCCGCGCCTCGTCGACCAGAAGCCAATTGAGACTGCGCGCGCATTGGCAGTGATGGCCAACGACCAAGACGAACGGCGCTACGCACAGCAAGCCTTACGAGTGGCAGACCATGCAGTTGATCTCGCCTTCAGCATTGCGATGCGCCAGGCAAAAGAACATCCGCCAAAACAGACACCTGAATCGGCAGAACTGTATGCCCGTGTCAACCGAGCGCAGGCACAGATCGGCGCAGATCAGAGCATGATCGACGAGTTGAAGAAGGAATTGATCGGAGCTAAGGCCGAAAAGGCCTCTGAGCTGCAGCAGCAACTGGACCTGGTGCAGGCGCAGATGGAGTTGGACCAGGACGAGTTGCAGGACGCACAGGGAGACTTGGTTCGTTCCGGGGCCGATCCCCTCAGCAGGATTCAACGGCAATTTGCGAGATACAAGGCCTCCCAAGAAGATGCCGCTAATACACAAGCACAGATTTTCTCAAAGGCGCAAGCCACGCTGCCCATGGATACTCTCGTGGATCAAGTGGTCGCGTGGCGCCAGCTCCAACAAAAAGCGCGCCCTCTCCAACAGGCATCCGATGATGCTCAAGCAGCGGTCACCGGTCTGAAACAGCAGCACGATGCATTGGAAAATCGAAAGGACTCGAGCGCGCAAGGGGGGGAAAGCAACAACGCTGCCTCAGATGCGAATAGCGGTCCAAGACCGGATACGTCGCGGTCCGTAATCGCTGCGCTGCACCGCTTATCAGACGAACAGAAGGATCTCAGCGACCTGGATAAGCAAATTCAGGATCAGCAGGAGCTCAGCAATATCTACGATAATTGGCTCGTGCTCGTGCAATGGCACCAGAAGAATGCTGTGCACGGGATGATCCTGTCAGGCCTGCAGATACTGCTGATCGTTCTCGTCATCTATGGCTTCTCACGACTCATCGATCGGTATTTCAGCGAACTGAAGGCTGAGCGCATGCGACTGCGGACGTTGCGGATGATTGTCCGCTTCGCAGTTCAGGCGATTGGAGTCTTGCTGATTTTCTTCGTAATCCTAGGCGTGCCGAACCAGATGCCTACCATCCTCGGCCTGGCAGGCGCGGGACTCACGGTCGCACTGAAAGACTTCATCGTCGCCTTTTTCGGATGGTTCGCGCTGATGGGGCGTAACGGCCTTCGCGTCGGCGACTGGGTGGAGATCAACGGTGTGGTTGGCGAGGTGGTCGAAATCGGGCTCCTGCGCACCGTCTTGCTGGAAACCGGAAATTGGACGGACGCAGGACACCCAACCGGCCGAAAGGTAGCGTTCGTCAACAGTTTCGCGATCGAAGGGCATTACTTCAATTTCTCCACCAGCGGGCAATGGTTGTGGGATGAGATACAGGTATTGGTTCCCTCGTCACAGGATCCCTATGCAGTAATTGATGCGATCAACAAGGTAGTGACGAGCGAGACCGAGGCAAACGCACGCATGGCCGAAGGTGAATGGAGCCGCGCCATGTCCGGCCAGAGGATTCAGGCCGTCTCAGCTGCGCCTGCCATAAACCTGCGACCCACGAGCGCAGGAGTCGAAGTGCACGTCCGCTATATCACGCGGGCAAGCGAGCGTTTCGCAACGCGCACCCGGCTCTATCAGGAGATCGTTCGCGTTCTACATGCGAGCGGGGAGCCGGCTCACGCAAACCAGTCGCGATCCTAGGTGTCACAGGCTTGTCTCAATCAATTACTTGAGGGCCCGAGAACTTCCTTAGCAGATACTCTCGGATATTCTGCGGCAGACGGGATTGCTTCAGGACTTCCAAGACCTGGTTTGGCGGGAGACTTCTTGCGAACTGCAGGGCTCGCGCGAGAGGTGTCTTTTCGTTACGCAATAATGCCAGCCGAATTTCGAGCCGATTCGACCACTTCGAGTGCCGGCACACCGCATCAACAAAGGTAGATGAAGCTGAGGAACGGCTGAGAGCGTTAACTACGGCAGCCTCCGTCAGACGTGGATTCTCAAGTGCCGCTTTCAATACCCGCGGTTCGACATCAAGCAGTAATGCGCCTGCAACACGACCCGAAGCCCGTCGGGCGAGCGATAATCGCTCACCGCTTGAAACCGCTTCCAACCGGTCGATAAGGTGGTCTTCTGCGGTTCGCTTGATGTCGGCGGGAACGGTTAACGCCAGTGCGACTTGCATCAGGTCGAAGGTAAAGAGTTGTCGTAAGAACGGAAGTGTCAGATGGCGAGGAGCCTTTGGATGGAGCGCAATCGCTAGCCTCACCTTTCGACTCTTTACGAGAGTGCCGCTCTTCGAGAGCCGTTCGATCGCGTCGGCTGGAAGCTCAGGACGCTTCAGCAGGCTGAGCGCGCGATCCTCCGAGAGATTTCCGTCAAGAGTTAAGCATTCGATCTGACCAGAGACACTAGCTTGAGCGTCCTCTGAAGGCAGCGAGGCTGGAGTGCTTTCAGTCGAGATGGAGTGGTCCTGAGCCATTCGGGGATAGCTTGTCCGCCCGAGGCTGTCCCAAGGCAGTTCATTTCGCGTTACGTGCCAGCCACAACGCGCCATGAACTGGATCGCAAACACCCGGAACAAACTCCGCACTCGGACAGATCGATCGCAATTCATTGTAGAAAACATCGCGAACAACTGAGCTATGACGAAAGACACCACCTGATATGGCCACGCGGGTAGGTACTGTGGGTGGCAGCTTGCGCAGAGCGATTGCGGCCATCCGCGCAAGCTCACACCCGGCGGCGCAGAGAACGTCGCGTGCTACGGCGTCTTCCTTGTCCGCAGACTCTATAACGACGGAAAGGAGGCTCGAGAACTCCGGCGGCGGAACGGCGTTCCCTCTTCTTATGAGATCGGCGCGGTCTGAAAGATTCCAGGCGGCCAGCAAGCCAGAAATGAGCTGGCTGCCTCCTGGCTCGATGTCCTCAGCACGTAGCGCGGCGCGAACAGCCTCGCGGCCAATCCAATGTCCAGAACCTTCATCAGAGATGGCGTAGCCCCAGCCTCCTACTCGATGTGTGTTGCCTTGTCCGTCGCGAGCGTAAGCGATCGAACCCGTTCCTGCGATGACGATCATGCCGGGACCACCCTCGAAAGCCGATTCGAGGGCAATTTCCATGTCGCCTACGATAACGAAGTCACCGCTGGTTAAGTCTTTAACGGTGCGCTGAGCCCAGTCGCGAACGTTGGGATGCGCGGCCCCTGCCAGACCAATGCAGGTTCGCGTGATGTGGACTGGTGAAATACGCGCAGAAGAACAGAGATCGCCGATCACAGACACAAGCGCCTGGCGAGCCTGTGCTTCGCCCACGCGGATCACATTGCTGGGTCCAGCGGTCGCGGTAGCGAGCACATGGTCTGCGTCGCCAATCACGCCCGTGGTTTTGGTCCCGCCCCCATCAATGCCGACGTACAAACTCATGGCGTAGTTCTATCACACAGGGGATTTGTACCTTCGGGGACTTTGGACATCACTCCGGCTTGTGATGTCCGTACCTGACAAGTGTGTCCAATCAAGGAAGAATGGATGGGAGAATCACGGAAGGCCAGCGGGGGTTATAATGACAAACCTTGCCACTATGGAACCGATTACGCAACACGAACTTCGCTTGGCCGAGCGCATGTCGCGTCTCGGCACGGAAACCGCTTTCGAGGTCCTGAACAAGGCACGCGCTCTGGAGCGCCAGGGCAAGAAAATTGTCCACCTGGAAATCGGGGAACCGGATTTTGATACCCCCAGTAATGTGGTCGAGGCTGGTATCACCGCGCTGCGGAAGGGCTGGACTCACTACGGACCCTCCGCTGGGCTCCCCGAACTGCGACAGGCGATTGCCGAAGAAGTAAGCAAAACTCGGCGGATAGAAGTTTCTCCTGATGAAGTGGTCGTTGTGCCTGGCGGCAAGCCGATCATCTTCTTTTCTATTCTGGCGCTGGCAGATATGGGGGATGAGATCATCTATCCGAACCCTGGGTTTCCTATTTATGAGTCAATGATTCGCTATGCGGGAGCGCGGCCCGTTCCCATCCAGTTGCATGAGGAGAAAGATTTCGGGCTGGATGTGGACGAACTGACAGCGCTCATCAGCGATAAGACACGGCTGATTATTTTGAATTCGCCGCAGAATCCTACCGGCGGCGTGCTCAGCAAACAGGACATCCTGGACATCGCCGAAGCGATTGGTGACCGCAACATCCCGATCCTTTCCGATGAAATTTACAGCCGGTTGATCTTCGAAGGCGAGCATTATTCGATCATGAGCGTTCCCGGGTTTAAGGATCGCACTATTCTGTTGGATGGATTCTCGAAGACGTATGCAATGACCGGGTGGCGCATGGGATATGGCGTGATGCGAACCGACTTGGCTGCGCACTTGACACGCCTGATGACCAACTCGAACTCATGTACAGCCAGCTTCACGCAGATCGCAGGAATAGAAGCGCTGCGCGGAGATCAATCGTCGGTGGAGCGGATGTGTAACGAATTTCAGCGGCGACGTGACGCTTTTGTTGCCGGATTGAACAAGATTAAGGGGTTCTCCTGCAGGTTGCCCAAGGGCGCATTTTACGTGTTCCCCAACATCACGAAGACAGGCTGGAGTTCGAAGAAATTGGCCGATGCATTATTGGACGAGGCCGGCGTTGCCTGTCTGTCGGGAACGGCTTTCGGAGAATTTGGAGAAGGCTACTTGCGCTTCAGCGTTGCGAACTCGCTTGAGAACTTGAATGAAGCGCTGTCCCGCGTTGACCAGTGGACGAGGAAGAATTTGTAGTTAGCTGTTACGCAGCAACCGATTTTCCGTGGCATCCAAGAAGAAATCTGTCGCCCCGAAGGCATCTCGTCCTTACATGCCGGAGTACGGCATTCCCAAGAGCAAACAGGGCCTTCTGTCCTGGAGTTGGGCGGAGCAGCGACTGAAGAAATCCCACAATTATTGGATTTCGACCGTCAAGCCGGATGGAGCACCGCATTGCATGGTGGTGTGGGGTCTTTGGGTGAACGGCAAGTTCTACTTCAGCACGGGTCGAAAATCGCGCAAGGCGAAGAATCTGGCGCAAAATCCCCGCTGTGTGATCGGGACTGAGAAGGCCAACGAAGCGGTCGTGGTAGAGGGTACGGCCGCGATCGCCAAAAATGCGGCAATCCTTAAGCAATTCGTGACCCTCTACCAGAAGAAGTACGAGTGGGACATGGAGAACTTCGGCGAACCCGTCTATGTCATTACTCCGGCACGAGCATTTGGCCTGTATGAAAAGAAGTTCATGGGCAGTGCGACGCGCTGGGAATTCGGCAAATAAACTGGCCGCTTTCACTAGGCTTCCCTTCATTAGATCTCGCCCCCGATACGGCAGTGGAATTGCCTTCGCATCAACCTCACCTGCCTTTCTCGAAGGTTCGTCAAAAACCGCTCGCCGCCGTAGGTCACGCGTCTGTGTGATTGCCCTCACTGCCAGTTGAGACATTCGCGGCTAGGCTCAAATTCGCGGAAGAACCCTGTCCCAAGTCTTTGCGGAGGTTGAATCATGGCAATCAGAAATTTCATGAATGGAAGCGTCGTGCGCGACTACTCGATCGCCGACCTTGAGGGTGTTGCCCGGCGGATGCGCGGTTACAACTTGGTAGCCCTGTGCGCAGCGGGTTCCGGACATGCTGGAGGAACGCTTTCTATCATGGACATTGCAGCAGCGCTGTATCTCCGCGTTGCCGACCATGATCCGCAGAATCCG
>Ga0066903_100003255_pt1 | contig 13181 bp, 9 predicted proteins | sample PanSoiMetaGPlot1_FD_67491 | JGI IMG/M metagenome (GOLD analysis project Ga0066903, IMG submission 67491) | Tropical forest soil microbial communities from Panama analyzed to predict greenhouse gas emissions - Panama Soil - Plot 1 (version 2) | ecosystem: Environmental > Terrestrial > Soil >... | reverse complement strand
CGACGTGTTCTGGTTGATCGCGACGATCGTGAACTTCCCCGTCGCCGTGTCGCGGAACGCCGAGACGTAGACGCCCGTCTTCGGGTTGGCGGTGGCGCCGATGCGCGTGTAGCCGGGCCGGATGAAGCGGCTGTAGTTGCCCATCGCGTAGGCGCGCTTCGGGTGGTTGGTCGAATTGAACAGCACGCCGTTGCCGAAGGTCGAGTTCCACAGCCACCAGAAGTGCCACGCACTGACGTCGGCGATCGTCAGGTGGTCGTGCATCATCTTCACGTTGTTGAGCGCGTTGGTCATCGTGGTGTCGGTGGTCGTCGTGTCGTAGACCTCCGTCATCCAGACTTCCTTGTTGTTCTGGAAGGCGAGCGTGTAACGGAACGGCGTCGTGCCGTAGGAATGCGTCGCGACGATTCCGAGATAGCCGCGCGCCGTCGCGTCGTTCAGCAACCCGTCGGCGAACTCGGCCAGTCGGCCCCAGTTCTGCGATTCGGGCGCCAGCAGCTTGACCGCGGGCGCCTTGCTGGCGAACGCCGGTCCGAGGTTGTCGCGGAAGAAAGTCAGGAACTGCGCCCCCGTCCACTGCACCGTCTCCCAGGTGTTGACATAGTCGGGCTCGTTCTGCGCCGAGACGGCGACAAGGTTGATGCCCTGGTTCTTCATCGACACGGCGAAGTCAGCCAGCCGGTTCGCCCAGTCGCCGTAGTGCGTGTCGATCAAATAGCCGCCGTTGGCGGTATCGTTGTTCGTCTTCCACGCGGCCGGCGGCGACCACGGCGTCGCCCAGACCTTCGCGCCGCGCGCCAGCGCCTTCTGCGCGGTGGCCGTCTCCCAGGTGGTGCCGCTCGGGTCGATGCGGATGCGCAGCAGGGACAGCGCGAGGCCGCCGCTGCCGAACGCGAAGTCGGCGTCGGCGTCGGGAATGTTCTGCGCGACCCAGGCCGAGCTGGCGCCGAACCCCTCAATCTTCTGGTGAAGATCGGTCCAGGTGACGGTCACGTCGCCCGGGTTCGCCGTCGCCGCGAGCCGCCCGACATCCACCGGCTCGTTTTCGTCCGTGCATCCGGGCAATCCCGCCAGCGCCGCAACCACCGCGCCGATCGAGCCACCGCAAAGAACCACCTTCGACACGCTTCGCATGTCGGGTAGCCTAGGATTTTTACGCTGTCAGAAAATGTAAGTTTTAATACGTCTCCTGGTTATTTTTCATTTTCCGACGCGTCAGGACGCTCACGTCATAAAGCGGACGCGGCCTCGTGCAGGGCCGCTTTCACGTCGCCTCGCACGGGGCGGCCGTGCGCGACCGAAAGCAGCGTGATGTCTGGAATCTCCGCCAGCTTTTCCAGCCCGGCGCGCGCCTCGGCCCGGTTGCTCACCATCATGATCCGCATGATGCGCGCGACGCCGAGGCGGCCCTTGATGCCGCCGGTGACATTGGCGAAGAACCAGCCGCCGAAGCCTTTCGGGTGGTCGCGGTTTGCGACCGCGTCGGACATCACCAGCGCCTTGCCGCCGCCCTGCATGTCCAGCTCGTAGGCGAGCTCGAAGTTCTTGAAACCGGGGACCGGGTGGACGCGAACGCCGAGCGCGGGCAGCGCGTCCTCGCAGGTGGCGTCGACCTTGATCACCTCCTCGACCTTCGTCCGCGCGGCGGCGGGCGCGATCACGCGAACCTGCGGGTAGCGCGCCTTGTAGAAGGGCGCGTCCATCCGATGCCCCGTGTGCGGGACGATCAGCACGGACGGGCGGCCGAGCGCATCCAGCTTCGCCATCGCTTCGTCGGACATCGCGATCGCGCTGTGGATCAGCAGCGTCCCGTCGGCGAGCCGGTAGACGACCATGTGGCGCTTGAGCGGAAACGGAAGGCTGCCCCGAACCGTCCAGAGGTTCGGCGCGAGCTGTTCGATCTCGTCGTGCGGGAAGCGTTTGTGCGATTTTTCGGCCATGGCAATCCTCCTGCGGGTCACCCCGCGCGGGATACTGCCACGGCGATCGTCCGCCGGAAACCGGCGGCGGGAACGGTCAGGGAAGGTCGGCTTTGACCACGAATCCGTCGCGGCCGCCCTTGTTGGGCTGTCCCGCGATCAGCGCGCCGGTCGTGAACCCGCCGACGAAGACGTGACCGCAGGCATCGACGGCGATGCCGGCTGGAAAATCGTCGCCGGCGCTGCCGCGCTCCCAGGACGACAGGATGCCGCCCGACGGCCCGATCTTCACGGCGAAGATGTCGACCCCGCCCTGGTTGGAAGCGCCGCCCGCGATCGTTCCGAGCGTCTGGCCCGTCAGATAGATGTTCCCGGCCGGGTCGAACGTCATCGCGGTCGGGTAGTCCGACTCGGGTGTGCCCGGAAGGGCCGCCCACAGTACGGCGCCCGTCGTCTTGTCGATCTTGGCGACGAACGCATCCTGCTGGCCGACCTCGACGCCCGCGACATGTGCCGATGCGGCGCCGGCAACGAACAGATCGCCGTTCGGGCTGAGGCCGACGGCGGCGAGAAAGTCGCCCGCATCGCCCGACAGGCGCGTCGACCAGATCGTCTGGCCCGAGGCGTCGAGCTTCGTCAGGAACATGCCGCGCACATCGACCCGACCGTCCACGGTCGACGAGACGTACATGGTGCCGTCGCCGGCGGCGGCGACCGCCACGCCGGTCGTGAAGTCCTCGTTGTTGGGCGGCGGCGGCGGGCTGTCGAAGAACGCGCTGCGATGCCAGAAGTCCTCGCTGGGCGCGAAGGTCGGCGCCGATCCGATCGTCAGCTCGGCCAGGAAGCCGTGCGACAGGGCGGCGACATAGTTGCTCGGAATGAAGATGTCGTCGTAGCCGGCGACGAGGATCTTGTTATTCGGTCCGAGGCCGAGGCGGACCGGGTGTTGCGGGCGCTCGTCGCCGATCTGGATGGCGCCGAGCGGATCGCCGCCGCTGTCGAACACGGAGACGTACATGTCCATCTGGCCCGCGTTCTGGAAACCGGCAAGCGCGCCGCTGGTCCGTCCGACGACGATCAGGTTGCCGGTCGCGGGATCGACCTGGACGTCTTCCGCCGTATCCGCTTGTGATGTGTCGACCACCGACTTCCAGATCAGCAGACCCTGACCGTCGTACCGCGCGATCACCGCGCGCGCGTCGCCGGCCGGGATGACGTCGGTGGAGTTGTCGTCGCCGCGCTCGTAGCCGGTGACGTAGAAGCCGCCGCCGGCGGCTGCGGTGACGGCGGTGACCTCGTCGTCGAGCGCGGTCGCGATCTGGATGTCGCCCACCCAGGGCTGCGCGCACGCGCCGACGGAACCGCCGGTGCCGATTGCCGTTCCGCCGGTGCCGGTGCCAGGGCCGATGGTGCCGGCGGCACCACCGCCGCCCGTTCCAGTCACCACGCCGCCGCCACCGCCTGTCGCGCCGCCGCCACCGCCCGTCGCGCCGCCGTTACCGCCGGTCGCCCCGCCGCCACCGCCTGTCGCGCCGCCGCCGGTCGCGCCGCCGCCACCGCCCGTCGCGCCGCCACCGCCGCCTGTCGCGCCAGCGCCACCGCCGGTCGCGCCGCCGGTTCCGCTCGTCGTGCTGTCGCCTCCGCTCCCGCCGCTCCCTGCCGTCGCGCCGCTACCGCCCGTAGCGCCGCTGCTGCCGCCCACTGCGCCACCCGCGCCCGCTGCGCCGCCCGTGCCGCTCAGAGCGGCACCCCCGCTCCCACAACTCGCGACGCTCGCGAGCACCCCGATCGCCAGCGCAGTCATTGGTATTTCCGACAGACGACAGATCCTCTTCGACATGGTCGTTCCCCTTCCGTCGGCCGCCGTCATCCGGCCCGACAGTTCGTTGCTCGAACACCCGGCGGAAATCTGCCGGCGCCAGATGGTTCGAGCGTTTGCGAATGTTTCGGCGCGGCGCCGCTATCGGCGCCGTTCGTTCTGCTTCCTCTTGATGCCGACTGCAGCGCGCGGGTCGCGCGATTTGTTCGGCAAATTGCCGCTCATGGACGCGGCGGGGAATGGCCCGCCGGTCAGAGGGCCTCGAGGAAGTTGCCGAGGTCTGTCTTGTCGCGCTTGTTCAGCTTGATGTTGAAACGCTGCTGATAGAACGCGATCACCGCGTCGATGCTGTCGGCCTGCCCGTCGTGGAAGTAGGGCGACCGCGACGCCAGCCCGCGCAGCGGCGGCGCGCGAAAGGCGCCTACGTCCGCCCAGTGCCCGGTCGGCGGAAACCCGGCGCCCGCGCGACCCGCGTCGCAGACCTTGCGGATCTCGCCGGTGGTCTTGTTCTTCAAGGTCATGACCGGATAGTCCGGCAGACAGCGATCTTCGTTGGCGGTTCCAGTGTCGAAGAACCGGATGACCGAGTGGCCGCCGACGTTCGTTGTGTTGTGGCAGGTGCTGCAGGTCCCGGTGACGACAGGCTGGCCGAGGAGGTCATTGAGACCGTTCACGCCCGAGATCTCGAACGTGCGGAAGTTGAAGATCTCCTGGCCGCGGAAGATCGACTTCCGGGCCTTGGCCTGCTTCGCGACGGCGTCGGCCTCACCGGAGTCGTCGTCGGCCTCATCATCGCCGCCCTTCGCCCAGGCGTCGAAGATGTCGAACACCTTGCGGTTGAAGGTGTGCGTGAGCGGATCGTTGCCCTGGATGTCGTTGATGCCCACGTAGAATGGCAGGCCGGCCAGGTTGGCGGGGCCGCCCTTCGCCCCGCCCGCGTCGAGCGCGCCCGCGGCGTTGTCGAACGCCTGGGCCAGGAACAGACCCAGCTGGAAATCGCGCATCTGCGTCGCGAGCGCGACGGGCAAGGCGGGATTCTGCAGGTGGAAGAACGAAGCCCCCTGTGCGTTCGGCACCAGGAAGGTCGGCACGTCGACGCCGCCGAAATCGGACGGTTGAAACGCCCAGTTCGTCTGGGCGACCTTGGCCTCGTTCGACACCGGGCTCGGCCGGCGGAATATGATCAGCTGGCTGGGCGTGGCGAACCCCGACGGATCCTTGACGTCGGTGACGGTGAATTCGGCGGTGTCCGGGAAGCCGAGCGGAAACCGGGTCACGCCATGCTGGAGCAGCGTCGAGGTGAACGCCTTCTGCCGGGCCGCCAGCGTCGAGACGTCATTGTCGGGACGGCTCCCCTCGTCGAGCGTCATGAACAGCGGCGCCAGGCCGGCGGTGTTGTCGAAGAGATCGGTCACGGCCCCGGGCGTGATGGTCCATCCCTGATTGGACAGGTGACACGTTTCGCAGGTCCGCCCGTTCCCGCCGTTGGGCGTGAAGAAGGGATTGGTCCGATCGATGACGCCAGAGGTGTGAAAGGTTTCAGCAAACCCACGATCGTTCGGAGCGCTCTCCAGGCTGCTGGTGATCCTCTCGACAGAATCGACAGCGCCGTTTTGGGCGCCGCAGCCGGCGATCGCCCCCGAGACTGTCAGCAGCCCACCAACGACAATCTTCTGCGTTCTCGTCACGGCGAACCTCCGTCGATTGTTGAGGAGACTCGCTCATTACGCGTGGGCGCAACGATGTGTCAATACAGGCCGCAATGATTGCTGGCTTCTGTGTATGAGCCCGTTACGCAGCTGCCGCCGGATGGTAACCGCCCGGGCACGAGGCGCGTGAGCGGTCAGCGCTCCGGCGATTTTTCGCGCAGGCCGAGCGCGTCCATCCAGCGGTAGATCTGTTTGCGGTCGCGGCCGAAGTGACGAGCGGTGGCCCGGATGCTGCCGTGGTTGCGCGCCAGAACTTCGGACAGCTCGTCGCGCGTCGGGGCGGCGCGGGGAGCCGGCGCCGGAGGCGCGTCGCCTGCCGGCGCGTTCGCCAGCGACGACTCCCACAGCCACGACGGCAACACCTCGAACGTCAGCGGCTCGTCGTCGCGGCCTCCCGCACCGGACCCCGCCAGCGCGTGGACCAGCCGATCGATGCCGCGCAGGTTGTCGCGCCAGTCGCGCAGCAACAGCGCCTCGGCGGCGCGCCCCTCGAACACCCAGGGGCGGACGCTAACCGCGCGCGATCGCTCCGCGAGCCAGCGCGCGCGCAGCCGCTCGAGCCACATGAACAGATCGCCGCGCCGGCGCCGCAGCGGCGGGATCGCGATCTCCCACAACGACAGCCGCCCGTAGAGGTCACGGCGGAAGCCGCCCTGCTCGACCTGCGCGGTCAGGTTCCGGTTGGTCGCCGCGATCACCCGGACATCGACGGGAAACGTGCGGGTCGAGCCGACCGGACGGACCTCGCGCTCCTGGATCGCGCGCAGCAGCTTCGGTTGCAGCTCCAGCGGCAGCTCGCCGATCTCGTCGAGCAGCAGCGTTCCGCCGTCCGCCTCGCGGAACAACCCGCGCTGGGCCTCGTCGGCGCCCGTGAACGCGCCGCGCGTGTGACCGAACAGCTGGCTCTCGATCAGCGCGGGCGTCAGCGCTGCGCAGTTGACCGCCACCAGATCGCCCTGCCGCCCGCTGAGACGATGAATCTCCTCGGCGATGTGCTCCTTGCCGGTGCCCGTCTCGCCGACCAGCAGGACCGGCGACGGATCGGCGGCCACGCGCGCAACGTCCGCGCGCAACGCGCGCGCGAGCGGCGCCTCGCCGGGAATCGCCTCGAGCAAGGCCGGCCCGTCGCCCTCTCCGCCCGGGCCCGACCCGCCAGGCGACTGGAACACCGCCACGACCGTCGGCCCGAGCCGGATCACCGCGCCGTCCGCCAGCGGCAACGGACTGATGGCGGGAACGGCGTTGACGAACGAACCGTAGCGGCTGCCCAGATCGCCGCCCGTGTGGAAGGCGCGCGCCGCATCCCATTCGATCGCGAAGTGCCGGCGCGAAACCGACGCGTCGGTCAACGTCGCCGCCAACGGATCGGTCAACGGGTCGGGGCTGCGCCCGAGCACGAGCCGTCCGCCCATGATCGGAATCGTCACCGCCAGCGCGGACGGCATCACGACGCGCAGCTCCGCCCCCAGCGGGTCGCGCTCCCGGGCGCCGCGCCGGGTCGGCGCGGCCGTCGTCTGCTGGCTCGGGTCGTCGCTCATCGCGTGCGACGAACCTACCGCGCCGGGCGGACCGGGAAAAGGACGCCCGGCCCGCCCCGTGAAGGGCGGGCCGATGAAGACGACACGTTTCAGAGCAGGTCCTTCTTCGCGTCGGCGCCGACCTGAGCCTTGAAGTGGAACCCGATGTGCGGGCCCGCGGCCGCGCCCAGGGCGGCGACGTCGGCCATCTGGACGACCAGCCGGGCCGTCCCCGCGCCCGCCAGCGGCGTCGAGGCCGCGAACGCCTGGTTCGCGATCGTGATCGCGTCGGGCGGCATGTCGAACGACTGCGGCGCCGCCAGCAGCGACGTCACGTCGGCGCCGGTGAAATCGGCGAGCGCCTGCCCATCGAGGGTCAGGTGCGCGTCCCAGCTCGGGACGCGCGGCGGCGTGATGTCCGCGCCGTTCTGGTCGCGCAGCGACACGTCGTCGAACGCGAGCTGGATGGTCTGGATCGTCAGCTGGGCGCCCTGGGCCTGCGCGTCGGCCTTCTCGCGCACCGCCTTCATGTCGATGAGGGTGCCGCTCCAGACGACGTCGATCTGGCAGGTGTCGCCGACCGCGGTCTTGGTCCAGGTCGTCAGGCTGCTGTCCGTCTGGGCCATCCCCGTCCCCTCGCAGGTGGTCCCGAGATCACCGAGGTCGAAGCTGACGTTCTGGTCAGCGTCGACGTCGGCGGCTTCGTGAACGCAGCCGTGAGCAACAAGGAGCAGGGCAAACATCAGGGTCTTGGTCCGCATTGTCTTTTTTTCCTCCGGCGGGCACGGACAGCAACCGCCGTTCCAACCGCGGACGCCGTGAAGCCGCCCGCGACCGGCCGGCAACGCGCGGGTGCCCCATGGGACACGCCCTGTGACAGGGGCCGGCGCGGCCGCGCCAGCCGTAAACACCTTTTCGCAGGCGCGGCTTGATCCGCCGGACCGTCGTCGGGCATTTTGTCGCAGGCTTTTTGAGCCCGAGGCGCAGACCGTGATTTCTGCGCATCCGGAATATCAATCGCAAACAGATACCTGACGTTTCCCGCCCACGGAGGCCGCCAAATGGGAGTTGCTTCGATTCGCTCGACCGGTCGTTGGATGTTCGTCGCTGCCGCGCTGTCCGGCGGTTTTTTCTCCTCATTGGGGTGCGGCAGCAGTGCGCGCAACGGCCCCGGGACCGGAGGCAGCGGCGGTAGCTCGGCCGGTGCGGCGGGCACCAGCGGCGGGCATGGCGGCGCGGGCGGATCCACGACCGGTGGAGCCGGCGGCACCGGTGGCTCGATCGGCGGCGCGGGCGGATCCACGGCCGGCGGCGGCGCCGGCGGTTCGACGGCCGGTGGCGGAGCGGGCGGATCAACAGCGGGCGGTGGCGCGGGTGGCTCGACGGCCGGCGGGGGTGCGGGCGGTCGCGGCGGCTCGGGCGGCGCGGCAGGTACCGGTGGTGCGGGCGGCGCTGGCGGATCGACGGCGGGCGGGGGAGCGGGCGGCCGCGGCGGCTCGGGCGGCGCAGGAGGCACGGGCGGCGCGGCAGGCACCGGAGGCGCGGCAGGCACGGGCGGTGGGGGTGGAAGCGGCGGAGCGACCGGCGGTACGGGCGGTACCGGCGGCAGCGCCGGGGCAGCCGCGCTTCACCTCTACGTCGGTTGCGCGGACCCGACGGGGACCATCCAGAGCTACTCGCTCAACGCCGCCACCGGCGCGCTCACGCCGCTGGCCACGTTCGTCGCGGGCGGCGCGATCTCGAACTCCGAATTCAACGACGCCGAGGATCGTCTTTACGTCGCTCACCAGATCGCAGGCGAAGGCCGGATCACGACGTATACGCGGAACACCACCAATGGCTTGTTGACGCCGCTGGGCACACCAGCTGTGGTCCCGTACACGCCTCCGGCGACCGGCGGCGCGGGCGGGTCGGCCGGCGCGGGCGGCACCGGCGGCGCGGGCGGCACCGGCGGGGCCACGGTCATGAACGCCAACACGCAGACGCTGACGTTCGATCGCGGCCGCCACTTCCTGGCGGCGCCCAACTACGCGGCCGGCACCATCTTCATCTATGGGATGAACACCGACGGATCGGTCGGATCCCTCGTCTCCTGGGACGCGGGCGGGATGAACGCGCACAACGCGGTCTTCACGCTGAACAACCAGTTCGTGATGGTCCCGTACCTCGGCTCCAACATCATCCGCAGCTACAGCTTCGACGCCACGACCGGCGCGATCGCCCAGGCGCAGAGCGTCACGCTGCCGGCCGCGATGTCGGGGCCACGCCATCTGGCGCTCCACCCGAACGGCATGTGGCTCTACTCGATCAACGAGACCGCCGGCGGCGCGACCTCGACGTCGGGCACGATCGATCAGTTCTCGGTCAACCAGACCACCGGCGTCCTGACACCGGTGATGACGTTCAACATCCCGCTGCCCTCCGGCTACAGCGGCCTCAAGATGGGCTCGGAGATCGACATGGCGCCGGCCGGCGATCTGCTGTTCGTGTCGATGCGCCTCGACAACGTCGCCACGGGCTCGCTGGTGTCGTTCATGGTGAACTCGACGACCGGCGCGCTGACGCTGATCGAGCAGGAGAGCTCGCACGGTGTCACGCCGCGCCAGTTCAGCCTGTCGAAGGACCGCAAGCTGCTGGTCGTCGGAAACCAGAACTCGAACACGGTGGCGGTGTTCAGCGTCGATCCCACGAGCGGCAACATGACGTTCGTCACCGACCGCGACGTCTGCGCCAGCCCCCGCTTCTCGAAGATGGCCGCGATTCAATAGCCGCGGCGTCAGCGCGCCATGCGCAACACATAACCGGCGTGAGGATCGGCGGTCACGCCGGCGGTGCTTCCCCGGAAGTATACGTACTGATCGTCGACGCCGATGATGCCGTCGGCGAGCACGCCCGACGCCGTCGTCAGGCTGGCCAGCATCTGAGCCGTCGCCGCGTTGATCGATCGCGGCACTGAAAAGACGTGGTCCGACCCGACGAAGTAGACGGTCGTGGTCCCCAGCCCCAGCGAGCCGACCGAGCCCTGATTGCTGGTCTCGTTCGGAGCGCTCGCGATGGTGGTGCCCGTCATCGCCGCGACGTTCACGCGGCGGAGCTCGTACGGATAGAGACACTGGACCGACCAGAGCTCGGTGTCGTCGGCGGAGACGGCGATGTCGCAGGTGGCGTGGTTGTCGCCGAGCGTCGGCCCGCCGTCCAGCATCACGTCGCCGGGCGCGGTCAGGCCATGGCGCCAGACCTTGCCGTTGCTGGCGCTGGCCCAGTAGAGCCAGTCGCCGCGGACGATGAACGAGACGATGTAGTCCGTCGTCGGCACGACGGGCTCGGGCCCATTCTGGCAGGCCGGCGACACGAGGCACCGGAAGATACCGTTGCCGTTCGACGCCCAGTAAACGTAGCCCCCGCCAGTCGCGATCGCCGTCGGCTTTCCGGGCGCAGCCGCGACCGCGTCGTCGATGGCAAAGACGTCGTCGCGCGTGCCGCCCATCTTCGGTGCGCGACGGAGGTGGAGATAATTCTCGGTCTCGCCGTAGGTGCGCGAGAACCAGTAGGCGTATGTCCCGTCGACGGCGACCGGCGCGCGGTCGTCGCTGAACAGCGACGCGATCTCCGTGTCGGTCGACAGCGTGGTCGCGCTGCCGCTCGCGAGCGTGATCGCCTTGACGACCACCAGCGGCGTCGATCCCGCGTTCGGCCCGTCGGCCGTATCCAGCACCGCTGCGTAGGCGATGCCGTTCTCCAGCGTCGTCATGCGCGAATACGCGACGCCGCTCGATCCGGTCCCCGGGACCACGACCAGCGTCTTGGACGACGCGGCGCCGCCGGTGCCCGAGCCGCCGCCGCCCGAGCCGGAGCCGCTGGCGCTGGTGCCGCCGCCCCCCGGACCGATCGTGCCGCCACCGCCGCCCGTGCCCGTCGTCCCGCCCATGCCGACCTCGTAGATCTTCGCGCCGTGACATCCCGACGCGCTGGCCAGCGCCAGCAAGATCGGCAGAATCACCGGGCGCACGACGCTGAACCGAGGCACGGTCACCGCGCCATGCGCAGCACGTAGCCGGCCCGCCCGTTGCCGGTGGTGCCGCCGCTGCTGCTGCCCTTGAAGTAGACGTCCTGATCGTCGATGCCGATGACGCCGTCGGCGAGCACACCCGACGCGGTCATCAGGTTGGCCAGCAGCTGCGGCGCCGTGGGCGTCGTCGTACGCGGAACCGAGAAGACGTGGTCGGACCCGATGAAGTAGACCGTGTCGGCGCCGAGCGCCAGCGATCCGGCGGCGTTTTGATCGATGGTCTCGTTCGGCGCGTTCGCGATCGTCGTGCCCGACATGACCGTCACGTTCACGCGCCGCACCTCGTACGGGTAAAGGCACTGGATCGACCAGAGCTCGGTGTCGTCGGCCGAGACCGCGAGGTCGCAGGTCATGGCCGGCCCGACCGTCGGTCCACCGTCGACCATCTGGTCGCCGGGCGTCGTCAGACCGTGGCGCCAGACCTTGCCGGTCGTGGCGCTGGCCCAGTACAGCCAATCGGTGTGCACGACCAGCGCCATCACGGTATCTGTCGTCGGCGCGACCAGCTCGGGCCCGGTTCCGCAGCCGACCGACGCCGGGCATCTGAAGATGCCGTTGCCGGTCGAGGCCCAGTAGACATAGCCGCCGCCCGTGGCCATCACCACCGGGCTGGCGGGCGCGCCGGTGACCGTGTTGTCGATGCCGGTGATGTCCTCGCGCGTGCCGCCCAGCTTCGGCGCCCGCCGCAGCCACAGCAAGGCGGAGTCACCGATGGTGCGGGAGAACCAGTAGACGTACGTCGCGTCGATCGCGACGGGCGACGATTCACCGGACAGCAGCGAGACGGCTTCGCTGGTCGTCGACAACGTCGTCGCGGCCCCGTCCGAGAGCTGCACCGCCTTGGTGACGACCAGCGGCGCCAGCGCGTTCGGGCCGTCGTAAATGTCGAGCACCACCGGATACGCCGTCCCGCCTTCCAGCGCGGTCATCCGGGCGTACGCGATTCCAGGCGTGCCCGTTCCCGGGACGACCATCAGCGTCTTCGGCGGCGCGCCGCTGCCGGCGGTGCCGGAGGCGGTCCCGCCGGTGCCGCCCCCGTTGCCGCCCACGCCCAGGCTGCCGGCGAGCCCGCCGCCGCCGGACGCGCCGCCCGTCCCGCTTTCTTGGATCTGCGCGCCGTGGCAGCCGCTGACGGCGGCCACGCACAGCACCATGAACATGGCCGGCCGCATCGCTCCAGGGAAAGACACTACCACCATGACGTCCGCCGGCGGTCACGGTCGCGCTCCGATCGACGCGGGATCTCGTGTCACACTGAAGACGTGGCGAAGCAGCAGCTCCTCATCTTGTATGCCGCCAGCTCCAGCCCCGACAGCCCCGTCGGAGCGTGGTCGCTGTTCGACGGCACAGGCCGCGAAAAGCACATGGCGGGGGACGCCGAGGAGCCGCCCTACCCGTCCGTGCTCGCCGCCATGCGCGACGGCTGGCGCGTGATTCAGCTGCCGCAGCTGCGCGGGCCGGCGCGCGGCGCCGAGCACGACACCGCCTTCCTCGAATACGAATTCGTGCTCGAGAAGATGGTGCAGGACTAGTGGGCCCGGCGATGGCGCACGGCCACAAGCTGACCAGTCTGCAGGTCGCCGGGTTCATCACCGACGGCGCCATGCGCTTCGATGGCATCGTGCCGCGCGCGCTCGCCGACGCGGCGCTGGCCGAGCTGGCGGGCGGCGGTCCCCCGTCGCCGTTCGGCGCCGAGGCGGGCAGCCCCGCCGCGGCGTGGCCGGGCCGCCCCCTGTCCGGCCTGTTTCGGGACTGGCCCGCGCTGACCGCCGTGCTGGAGTCGCCGGCGGTGGCGGGGATCGTGGACAGCCTGCTCGGACCGAACGCGGTCTACGACCACCACTACGCGCACGTCATCGCCGCGCGGCAGGAGTGGAGCCAGCCCTGGCACGCCGACGCGATCATCGATCCGCGGACGACCACGTTCGACATCCAGCTCTGCTTCTTCTTCCACGACACGCCGCGCGAGATGGGCGGCACGATGTATCTGCCCGGCAGCCACCTGCGGCGGGTGAACGAGTCCGCCATCGCGCGCTACCAGAACTTCGTCGGGCAAGAAGCGATGGCCTGCCCGGCCGGCTCGCTGCTGGTCTGCCATCACGGCATCTGGCACTGCGGCCAGCCCAACCGGACCGAGCGCTCGCGCAC
>Ga0066903_100003254_pt1 | contig 13181 bp, 10 predicted proteins | sample PanSoiMetaGPlot1_FD_67491 | JGI IMG/M metagenome (GOLD analysis project Ga0066903, IMG submission 67491) | Tropical forest soil microbial communities from Panama analyzed to predict greenhouse gas emissions - Panama Soil - Plot 1 (version 2) | ecosystem: Environmental > Terrestrial > Soil >... | reverse complement strand
CGCCGGCACCAGATAGGCGAGCGTCTTGCCGGTGCCGGTGCCCGCCTCGGCGAGCAGGACGCCCCCTTCGGCAAGGACGTCGGCGACCGCCGACGCCATCTGGAGCTGCGCGTCGCGCGTCTCGAAGCCGTCGAGCGTGGCCGCCAGCGGGCCGCCGGGGCTGAAGACGGCGGCTACGCTTCCGGATAGAGAGGGAACTTCCGGCACAGGGCCTCGACTTCGACCTTGATCCGTCCCAGCGCCGCCTGATCGTCGGACGAGGCGAGCGCCCGCGCGATGAGTTCCGCGATCCGATCCATCTCGGGCTCGCGCATGCCGCGGCTCGTGATCGCCGGCGTGCCGATGCGGACGCCGCTCGCCACCATCGGCGGGTTCTGATCGAACGGGATCGCGTTCTTGTTCACCGTGATGCCGGCCGCGCCGAGCGCGGCTTCCGCCGCCTTGCCGGTGAGGCCCTTCGAGAAGACGTCGACGAGCATCAGGTGGTTGTCGGTGCCGCCGCTGACGAGGCGGTAGCCGGCCGACGACAGCCCGTCGGCGAGCCGCTTCGCGTTCGCGACGATCTGTTTCTGATAGTCGGCGAAGCCGGGCTCGAGCGCTTCCTTCAGGCACACCGCCTTGGCCGCGATGACGTGCATGAGCGGACCGCCCTGGATGCCCGGGAACGCCGTGCGATCGAGATCCTTCGCGTACTGCGCCCGGCAGAGCACCATGCCGCCCCGCGGGCCGCGCAGCGTCTTGTGCGTCGTCGTCGTCACGAAGTCGGAATGCGGCACCGGGCTCGGATGCACGCCCGCCGCGACGAGCCCCGCGATGTGCGCCATGTCGGTGACGACCGGCGAGCCGATCGCCCGGCCGACGGTGCCGATGCGCTCGAAGTCGATCACGCGTGGATACGCGCTCGCGCCCACCATGATCATCTTCGGCTTGTGCTGGTGCGCCAGCGTCTCGAGCTCGTCGTAGTCGATCCGCTCGTCGTCTTTGCGGACGCCGTACGGCACGATCGTGTAGAGCTTGCCGGAGAAGTTGAGCGGATGGCCGTGCGTGAGATGGCCGCCATGCGCGAGGTTCATGCCGAGCACGGTGTCGCCCGGCTTGAGGAGCGTGAAATAGACCGCCATGTTCGCCTGCGCGCCCGAGTGCGGCTGGACGTTGGCGTGCTCCGCGCCGAAGAGCTGTTTCGCGCGCGCGATGGCGAGCGACTCCGCGACGTCGACGAACTCGCACCCGCCGTAGTACCGCTTGCCCGGATACCCCTCGGCGTATTTGTTCGTCATCACCGACCCGGCCGCCTCGAGGACCGCCTGGCTGACGAAGTTCTCGGACGCGATCAGCTCGAGCCCCGTGTTCTGGCGGTGCCGCTCGTCCGCGATGGCTTTGGCGATGTCGGGATCGGTCGCGGCGAGCGAGCGCCAGCGCGACGGGGTTTCGGTGCCGTGTGTCATAGGGTCAGGCCTGCCTCTCGATATCCATGATCTGATCCACGCGGCGCTGGTGGCGGCCGCCCTCGAACCCGGTGCTCAGCCACAGCGCGACGATTGCCTCCGCGAGTCCGAGGCCGACGACACGCCCGCCGAGGGCGAGGACGTTGGCGTCGTTGTGCTCGCGCGAGAGACGCGCCGTATAGAGATCGTTGCAGAGCGCGGCCCGGATGCCGCGGATCTTGTTGGCGGTGATCTGCTCGCCCTGGCCGCTGCCGCCGATCACGATGCCGCGATCGGCGCCGCCCGAGACCACGAGGCGCGCGACGTCGGCGCAGATCGGCGGATAGTCGACGGCGGCGTCGCTGTTGGTGCCGCGGTCGTCCACCTGATGGCCGAGCTGGATCAGCGTGGCGAGGAGGTGCTGCTTCAGGGCAAATCCGGCGTGATCGGCGCCGATCGCGATGCGCATGGGGCGTCTGATTATACGAAGTCTCTTGACCGACCAAGTTGGTCGGATATATGCTGGGCACGCAAAATTGAGACTCAATCTCAGTTTGCAGGCCCCGCCGGGTGCGTCAACACCCGGCGGGATGCCGAACGCCGGGCCCCGATTGAGAACCCGATCACGCGCGTGGCATGACGCGTCCGACCGCCCCATTGTATCGGCGGGCGTCATGGCGCGCACCTGGAAGACAGGAGCCGTCATGCACTCGCCATTCTGGCTGCGCACCGCCCTCGCGTCCGCCGCCGTCACCGTTCCGCTGACCGCCGCCGCATCAACCCCGCCGCGCGCGCGCGCGGCGCACGTCTGGGCGCTCGCGCGCCCGCCCGCGCTCCCCGAATTCGGCTACACGCCTGGCGCGCCGCCGCCGATGGCGGACGGCGATCAGCCCGGCCGCGTGTTCTCAGTCGACATTCCCGCGGGACCGCTCGGCGACGCGATCGATCGCCTCGCCGCCATCACGGGCTTCCACGTGCGCTTCGCCGACGACGCGCTCCGCACGCTGCCGTGCGCGCACGTGTCGGGGCTCTACACGGCCGCGCAGGCGCTTCGCGCACTGCTCGAGGGGACGGGCGTGGCCTTCACCTTCACCGCGCCCGACGCCGTCACGCTGGACATCCGCACGTCGGAAAGCGTCACGGTGGATGGACACGCCGCCACGCTCTCGTCGCCGAAGTTCGCCGAGCCCATCCGCGACATGCCGCACACCGTCGCGGTGATTCCGTCGCTCGTGATCGAGCAGCAGGCCGCGTCGAGCATGCGCGAGGCGCTGCGCAACACGCCCGGCATCACGCTGACCGCGGGCGAGGGGGGCACGGCGCCGGGTGACAACCTGCTCATCCGCGGCTTCAGCGCCCGCAACGACGTCTACGTCGACGGCGCGCGCGACCCCGGCGTCGTGACGCGCGATACGTTCAACACCGAGGCGCTCGAAGTGACGAAGGGGCCGTCGTCGTCCATCAGCGGCCGCGGCGCGACGGGCGGATCGATCAACATCGTCACCAAGTCGCCGACGCTCGCCAACGCGGTGTCGGCCGCCGTGCAGGGCGGCGGCGCGGAATCGGGCCGGACGACGGCCGACGTGAACCGCCGCATGGGCGAGCACGCCGGCGTGCGCGTCAATCTGATGTGGCAGAACCAGGGTGTGCCGCGGCGGGACGACGTGCGGAATCGATCGTGGGGCGTTGCGCCGTCGATCGCGTTCGGTCTGGGCACGCCGACCGACGTCACGTTCGGCTACCAGCATCTGCAGCAGAACAACGTTCCCGACTACGGGCTGCCGGCGACGCTGCCGCAGCAGGCGGTCGATCGCGGACTCACGATCGACGACCTGGACTTCAGCAATTTCTACGGCCTGCTGTCCCGCGACCACGAGAAGACACGATCGGATCAGGGCACGGTGACGATCCGGCACGCGTTCGATCCGCGGTTCAGCCTGCGCAACCTGACGCGGTACGGCCGCAACAGCCTGGACCGCGTCGTCACCCCGCCGCGTGCCGCGACCACGGCGGCGAGTGCCGCGGATCCCGGCTTCGATGCGTCGCTCCCGCAGGTGCGGCGGACCGACACGAAGTATCAGACGCGATCCGACGAGACGATCGTCAACCAGACGGATCTGACGCTGCGGTTCGAAACGGGGCACGTGTCGCACGCTGTCACCGCGGGTACGGAGTTGTCGCGCGATCGCCAGCCGAGTCGCGCGTTGACCGACGCCTTCACCAACGGCCGTCCCCCGGTCACCGATCTCTTCCATCCGGACGACACGCAGCCGTACGCCGCCGCGCTCGTCCCGACCGGCGCGTCCACCGACGGCACGAGCCGCACGATCGCCGGCTATGCATTCGACACGATGAAGTTCGGATCGCAGTGGCAGGCGGACCTCGGTCTGCGCTGGGATCGTGTCCGCGCCGAGTACGACAGCGTCGCGGCCACGGGCGTGCGCTCGCAGTTCGAGCGCACGGACGCCGCGCCGAGCGGCCACGCGGGGCTCGTGTTCAAACCGTCGCCGGCGGCCAGCCTGTATGCCTCGTACGCGACGTCGTTCAATCCGTCGTTCGACGGTGCGTTCGGCCTGACGCTGACGGCCGCCACCGCGCCGCTCCCGCCGGAGACGACGCATAACGTCGAAGCGGGCGTGAAGTGGGACGTGCGCCGCGCGCTCGTCACCGCCGCCGTCTTCCACAACGAGAAGACCAACGCGAAAACGGTGAACGACGCGGGCGCCACCGTGCTGGCCGGCGATCAGACGGTCCGCGGCGTCGAAGTGAGCCTGTCGGGCGATCTGACCGATCGCTGGTCGGCGCTGGCGGGCGTGGCGTTCATGAAGGGGACCGTGAACGAATCGGGCGTCGCGGCGGAAGTCGGCCGCGCGCTGTCGTACGTGCCGCAGAAGACGTTCAACCTGTGGTCGACGTACCGCGTGACGGAGGCGCGGCTGACGCTCGGCGGCGGCGCGCAGTTCACCGACGGCTACTTCTTCACCAACACGAACGCGCTGACGACGGCCAACGCGGCGGCGATCCAGCGTCTGACGAAGTACTGGCTGTTCAACGTCATGGCGTCGTTCGACCTCAACGCGCACGTGAAACTGCAGGTCAACGGCACGAACCTCTCCGACGCGCGGTACGTCGATCGCGGCTACACCGGCCACGTCATTCCGGGCGCGGGACGCGGCGTCCTGCTCGGCCCCGTGTTCTCGTTCTGAGGCGGCCGGCATGCTGATTCAGATTCCAGACGTGCTCACGCCCGATCAGGTCGCGATCGGCCGGCGGATGCTCGATTCGGTGTCATGGGTGGACGGCCGCGTCACGGCCGGCCATCAGTCGGCGCTCGTGAAGGACAACCTCCAGCTCCCGGACGACTCGCCGGTCGCGCGGGAGCTCGGCGACGTGATTCTCGCGGCGCTGCAGCGCAATCCGCTCTTCGTCTCCGCGGCGCTCCCGCTGCGCGTGTTCCCGCCGCTCTTCAACCGCTACGAGGGAGGCGGATCGTTCGGCAATCACGTCGACAACGCGATCCGCAGCTACGCCGCGACGGGCCTGCGCATCAGGACCGATCTGTCCGCGACGCTCTTCTTCAGCAATCCCGCGGAGTACGACGGCGGCGACCTCCTGGTGGAGGACACGTACGGCGTGCACAGCGTGAAGCTGCCCGCCGGCCACATGATCCTGTATCCCTCGACGAGCCTGCATCGCGTCACGCCGGTGACGCGCGGGGCGCGCATCGCCTCGTTCTTCTGGATCCAGAGCATGGTGCGTGACGACGGGCAGCGCACGCTGCTGTTCGATCTCGACGGGGCGATCCAGCGTCTGCGCGGCGACGTGCCCGACCATCCGGCCGGCGTGCAGCTCACGGCCGTGTACCACAACCTCGTTCGTCAATGGGCGGAGCTATGAGGCGTGTGCGCCGCGTCTTCTTCTGGGCGCACCTGGTGACGGGCGTCATCGCGGGCGCCGTCATCCTCATCATGTGCGCCACGGGCGCCGTGCTCGCGCTGAAGCCGCAGACCCTGAAAACGATCGATCGGCGCATCCGCACGGTCGAGCCCGCCGGGCGTCCGCCGCAGGCGCTGTCGGAGGTGCTGGCGAACGTCCGCGCGTCCGCACCCGACGCGGCCGTCGTGTCGGTCGCCGTCGAGCGCGATCCGTCCGCGTCGATTGCGCTCGCGGCCGGCACGCGGACGTTGTATGCGGATCCGTACACCGGCGCCGTCCTGGGCGAAGCGTCGCCGGGGCCTCTCGCATTCTTCCGCTCGGTCGAGAACTGGCATCGCTGGATCGCGATGCCGGCGGAACAGCGGGCGCTGGGCCGTGCGTTGACGGGCGCCTGCAACCTCGCGTTCCTCGGTCTCGCGTTGAGCGGGCTCTATCTGTGGTGGCCCCACGCGTGGACGCGGCAGCACACGCGCGCGATCCTCGCGTTCCGCCGCGCGTCGACCGGCCGCGCGCGCGATTTCAACTGGCACAACGTCATCGGCTTCTGGTGCCTCGTCCCGATCGTCGTCATGACGGCGAGCGGCGTCGTCATGTCGTATCCGTGGGCGAATGCGCTGCTGTACCGAATCACGCGAAGCGAACTGCCGGCTCCCGCCGGACGCGGCGGTGACGGGCGCGGACCTGGCGCAGGCTCGTCGCCGGCCCCGGACGCCGAGACCCTCGAGCGCGTCGATCGCGCGTGGCGTCAGGCGGAGGCGACGGTGCCGGCATGGCGCTCGATCACGCTCCGCCTGCCCGCGCGCGCCGGCGCACCGTTCGCCTTCACGATTGTCGACGGCGCGTCGTGGAACCCGTTCGCGCGATCGCAGCTGACGATCGACGCGGCGAGCGGCGCCGTCCGGCAATGGCAGCCGTATGCCGCGCAGAGCCTCGGCCAGCGCGCGCGCGGCTGGATGCGGTTCGGCCATACGGGCGAACTCCTCGGTCTCGCCGGCCAGATCGTCGCGGGCGCCGGATCCGCCGGCGGCCTGGTGCTGGTGTGGACCGGTGTGTCGCTCGCCGTCCGCCGGCTCGCCGCGTGGCGCGCCCGGCGGGTCCGCAGTCCTGCGGCGGGGCTCGCCGCGGCGGCGCCTGGAGAATCCTGATGCCTGCATTCGTCATCACGTTCCGCGAAGGCCTCGAAGCGTTCCTGATCGTCGCGCTCGTGCTGGCGTACTTGCGCAAGACCGGACGGTCCGCGCTCGTCGCGCCGGTTCACTGGGGCATCGCGGCGGGACTGGCCGTCAGTGTGGCCGCCGGCCTTGTGCTCTATCGCCAGTCGAACCAGGAACTGCTCGACGGGCCGCTCGCGCTCGTCGCCGCGGTGTCGGTCGCGACGCTCACCGTCCAGATGTGGCGCGCGGGGCGCCGCATGAAAGACGAGATCGAGGCGAAGCTCTCGGCATCGGCATCGCGGCCGATCGGCGCCGCGGTCGCCGTCTTCCTGTTCACCGCGTTCATGATCGGACGCGAGGGGATGGAGACGATGCTGCTGCTCGTGCAGATCCGCAGCGTGACGACGCTGCTCGTCGGCGGATGCGCCGGCATCCTCGCGGCCGGGATCGTCGGGTGGGCGTGGAGCCGCTTCGGCCGCCGCGTGCCGCTGACGCTCTTCTTCCAGATGACCGCGCTCTTCCTGCTCGTCTTCGTCGCGCAGCTCTCGATCAAGGCCGTGCACGAGATGGCGGAACAGCAGCTCCTGCCGTGGAGCGCCGTGATTCACGATCGCACGGAGTCGTGGGGTCCCGACAGCGCGTTCGGGCACTTCCTGACGTATCTGCTCGTCGCGTTGCCCGCGGCGTGGCTCGTGCTCTCGCGGGTGCGCGGCGTGATGTCGGCCGGCACCCGGCACGGCACGGTCGTCAACCGGTAGCGGCTCTCCGCGGCCGGCCTTGTCCGTGCCGTCCGCGTTGTCCGCGGCAAGATCAGGTTGCACCTAGCGGCGGCGGCGCTTGTCGAGCCGCGCCTGCAGGCCCTTCAGTTCGCCCTGCAGCAGCTCGAGGTGCGCGCGCTCTTCGTCGGCGAACTCGAGGAAGATCCGCTTGCCCTCCGAATCCTCGAACCGGTCGCCGTAGCGCTTGAAGAAGCGGTGCGATCCGCGCTCGCAGGCGATGCCGATCCTGAGCGCCTGCTCGTCGTCCACGCCGCTGCGCAGCTCGTCGAGCCCCTCGGCAAACAGGCCGCCCGCGGCGCCCTTGAAGAAGAGGAACGTCGGCCGCTGCTCGAGCGCCGGATCCTCCTGCAGCAGCTGCGCGTACCGTCGCTCGAGCGTGCCGAGATGCTCTTTCTCTTCGGCGGCGAGCGACTCGAATACCTTGCGCCCCTTCGCGTCGCGGGTCAGGCGCGCGGCGCGCGTGTAGAAGCGAAGGCCCTGCCGTTCGGTTTCGATCGCGACACGCAGCGCGTCGCGCGCGAACACGCGCTTGGTCGACGAGCCGTCGAGCGCCGGCGTCGTCGTCCCCGTCCGGCAGTCCTGGCAGACGCCGTGCACCTGCACGATCGTCTGCGCGGCCTCGAACGCGCGCGCCGACGACACTTCCTCGAGCAGCGTCTCGACGTCCGAGCTGAGAAACTCGGACGAGCGGTGGCACTGCGTGCAGATCAGGTGGAAGTGACGCGGATGGCCGTGCGACGCCTCGTAGCGCAGGCGCCCTTCGCCGAAGTCCACGCGGCGCGCGATGCCGGCGTCGACCATCAGCTGCAGCGCGCGATAGACGGTTGCGCGGCCGACGCTGGGGTGCTTGCCCCGGACGGCGGCGTACAACTCGTCGGCGCTGATGTGCCCGTCCTGTTCGAGGAAGACGTGCTGGATCTGTTCGCGGGGAGTCGAGCGTTTCCGCGCGCTGGGCTTCGTGGCGCCGCCGCTCATGCGCTTCACTCTAACTCAGGTCCGCGCGGCGCTGGCAGCGGGCGGCTGTGCGATGATGCGGGGCATGGGGCCGTCCGTTTCGCTCACGCGCCGCGGCGAGGATCGCGTCCGCACGGGCCATCCCTGGATCTATCGCAGCGACGTCGCCGAGGCGCAGGCCGCGCCGGGCGATCTCGTCCGCGTCACCGGCGGGCGCGGACGTTCCGTCGGCCACGCGCTCTTCAGCGATCGCTCCGAGATCACGCTGCGCATGGTCACGCTCGGGACCGAGCCGCCGGGCGCCGCCTTCATCACGGATCGGATCGCGGCCGCCTTGCGCTACCGGGAGTCGCTCCACATCGACGCCACGGCGTACCGGCTCGTGCACGGCGAGGCCGACCGCCTGCCGTCGCTGATCGTCGATCGCTACGGCGACTACCTCGTGATGCAGGCGCTGTCGCAGGGCATCGATCGGCGCGTGCCCGACATCACGGCGGCGCTCGTGGAGCTGATTCGGCCCAGAGGGATCCTCGCACGTAACGATCCGCGCGTCCGTCAGCTCGAAGGACTGCAGCAGACCGTAGAAGCCCTGTATGGCGAGGTCCCCGAACGGATCGACGTTCGTGAAGGCACGGTGCACTACACCGTCGATCCGTGGCACGGGCAGAAGACGGGCCTCTTTCTCGATCAACGCGAGAATCGCGAGGCGGCGCTCCGCTACGCGCGCGGCCGGCTCCTCGATGCCTTCAGCTACAACGGCGGCTTCGCCCTGGCGCTCGCGCCGAAGTGCGATCCGGTGCTCGCGGTCGACATTTCGGAGGACGCGGTCGCACGGATTCGCGAGAACGCCGCGCGCAACGGCGCCGCCCAGGTCGAGGCGCGCGCGATGAACGTCTTCGACGAGCTCCGCGAGCTCGAGCGCACCGGCGCGCGCTTCGACACCATCGTCCTCGATCCGCCGGCGTTCGCGAAGAACAAGGCGTCGGTGAAGAAGGCGCTCTCGGGCTACAAGGAGATCAACCTCCGCGCGCTGAAGCTGCTCGAGCCGGGCGGCTTCCTCGTGACGTGCAGCTGTTCCTACAACGTCACCGAGCCCATGTTTCTCGACATCGTCGCCGAGGCCGCGGCCGACGCGCACGCGGAGGTGTCGCTCGTCGAGAAGCGATCGCAGGGGCGCGATCATCCGATCCTGATCAACGTTCCCGAGACGTATTACCTGAAGTGCCTGATCCTGCGGAAGCTGGCGTGAGTCGCGCCGTTGCGTGCCTTCCCGCCGTCCTCGCGATGGGGTTGTGTGTGTCGGTCCCCGCATACGCTCAGCCACCCGCGCGCCGGACGTCGGTCGAGGCGGGCGTGACCATCGAGCGCCTCGTCTCCGAGTATCGCTTCGAAAACGAGTCCAGTTTCGATACGGCTGCGGCGGTGCCGCACTTCTTCGTGCAGCACCACGAGAGCACGCAACCCTGGCTGGCCGGGCGCGTCCGGTATCCGCTGGGTTCGGCCATGGGCGCGACGATGGCCGGCTATGCGCCCGAGCGGCTCGCGTTCGCTTCCGATGTCGACACATTCCTTCAGCCCGACGGCGACGTCGTGACATCCGGCACGTCCGGGCAGGCGCGGCTGCGCGCCTTTGCGATCGATCAGAGCGTCGGCATGGGGCGCGTGCGCGGCTGGACGATCGGCCTGCGGGGGCGTTACACCAACCGCCGCGCCGATTTTCTCCCGGCCGATCGCGTGGTGACGCATAGCCAGCCGCCCTCGGAGGTGCGCGAGTTCGTCACGTCTCGCGAGATCACGACGTCGCACGAGATTCGCGTGGGGATCGACGCTGCGGCCTCAGGTGACGTTGGCGGCGGTTGGCGGCTGGAAGGCGGCGGTGTCGCGTGGCCGGCGGTGCGCGGCCGTCTCGTGACGGAGCTTCCAGACAAGTATCCGGGCGCCGGCATCGTCTTCGAGGCGGCGGGATTCGGCGGTGAGGCGCGCCTGGCGTTCGTGCGGCGCATCGGAAGCGCCAGCCTCGCGCTGAACGCGCACGTCGGAGGTATCCTGCCGTATCGTCACGCGGCCAGCCTGCGCCAGCACATGGCTGGTGCGAGCGTTGCGCTGGCGCTCGGAGGGGAGCATTGATGCGATCGGCCATTGTCATCGCGTGCGCGGCGGTCATCCTGGCGGCGACGCCTCGCACGCGAGCCGTCACGTTCGAGGCGAACGACCCGCGTGTCGCCGCGGCGCTCGAGCCGATTCGCGCGCGGCACCGGTTTCCGGCGCTGGGCGGGGCCATCGTGACGAGCAAGGGCCTGACGGCGCTGGCCGTGACCGGCGTGCGCAAGAGCGGCACCGAGGTGGCCGCGACTCCGGACGATCTCTGGCATCTCGGGTCGGACACGAAGGCGATGACGGCTGCCTGGATCGCGCGCGTCGTCGGCAGCGGCAAGCTGTCGTGGGAGTCCACGATCGGCGGCGTGCTGCCGAAGCACACGGCCGGTGCCCCCGAGGCGTTCCGCAGCATTACGCTCCTGCAACTTCTCTCGCACCGCGCCGGGCTCGTCGCCAATATCGACTGGCAGCGGGCCTCGAGTGCCGCCGCCACGCCGCGGGCGCAGCGCCTCGCGGCTCTGCAGACGGCCGCCGCGACGCCGCTCTCTTCTCCACCGGGCTCGAAATACGAGTATTCGAATCTCGGGTACGTCCTGGCGGCGACGATGGCGGAGCAGGTCGTGGATAAAGCGTGGGAGGTGGAGATCCGGACGACGATCTTCGCGCCGCTCGGCATGATGTCAGCGGGGTTCGGCGGTCTCGGCACGCCAGGGAACATCGATCAGCCCTGGCCGCACACCGGCGAAGGCAAGCCCACGCCGCAGAACGGTCCGCTCGTCGACAATCCCGAGGTCATGGGTCCGGCCGGTACGGTGCATTGCTCGCTGTCCGACTGGGCGAAGTTCATCGCCGATCAGCTGAAGGGTCTCGAGGGGCAGCGCGCGCTGTTCCCACCGGACGTGTACACGCGACTGCACACGGCGCCGTTCGGCGGCGACTACGCGTTCGGCTGGCTGGTGACCGAGCGTCCGTGGGGCGGCGGCACGGTGTACACCCACGCGGGCAGCAACACCATGAACTTCGCCGTCGTGTGGATGGCGCCGGCACGCGACTTCGCCGTGCTCGTGACCACCAACCAGGGCGGCCCCGGCGCGCAGCAGGGAACCGACGAAGCCGCGTCGGCGCTGATTCACCTGCACGAATCGGGAATCTGACGATTCAGTCCTGCGTCAACGCGCGCGCGGGATCGATGCGCACGGCGCGGCACGCGGGGATCAGGGCGGCGACGGCGGCCGTCAGCGACAGCACCACCATCACGGCCACGTACGTGCGCGGGTCGAGCGGCGTGACGCCGTAGAGGCCGAGCGGCAGCGCCTGCGCCGCGAGCGCGGCGGCGATCATGCCGACGAGGATCCCGGCGCCGGCGATCCACAGGCCCTGGCGGACGACGAGCATCAGGACGTGATCCGGCGTCGCGCCCAGCGCGATGCGGACGCCGATCTCGCGCGTACGGCGCGTGACGAGGTACGCGATCGCCCCGTAGAGGCCGACGACGGCGAGCGCCAGCGCGAGCAGGCCGCACACGGAGACGAGCGACGCCGTCAGGCGCTCCGACCCCAGCGCGTCTCTCACGTGCGCGCGAAGCGTAGTCGTCGCAAACACGGCGACGTCGGCGTCGATCGCGCGCAGCTCGCGGCGGATGGCCTCGCCGAGCTGTTCGGGCGGAATCCCCGTCCGCGCCACCAGCGTCATCCGCGGCAGGACGTCCTGCGCGAGGGGATAGTAGACGAGCGGGGGCGGCGCCTCGCTCACCGTGACGTGCTTCGTGTCTCCGACCACGCCGACGATCTCGAGCACCGTGCCGCTGCTGTCGGTCATCCGCTTGCCCATCGCGTCGCCGTGGAAGAACCGCCGGGCCAGCGCCTCGTTGACGACGACGACGCGGGGGCTCACGTTCGTGTCGGCGTTGGTGAACGTGCGTCCCGCGCGGACCGGAATGCCCAGCGTCTCGAAGTACCCTGCCGAGGCGTCGTTGACGTTGAGCTCGTTGTCTTCGCCATTCGCGAACGTATAGCCCTCCGGGCGGAAGCCGCGTCGTGCCGGACGCGCGAGGGTGAGCGTGCGCACCCACGCGGCGGCTTCCACCCCCGGCAACGCGGCGATGCGCGCCCGCGCCTGCGCGTAGTACGCCGCGACCGCCGCGCGCGTCCAGGTGGACGGCACCTCCACCGGCACGAGCACGGCGTCCTTGGCGCGGAACCCGAGATCCGCGCCGAGCGTATGTGCGACGCTCTGCACCAGCAGCGCGGCGCCGATGAGCAGCATGCACGCGATGCCCACCTGGACGCTGACGAGCGCGTTCCGCATGCGCGCCCCCGCGCGATCGATCACTTCGCGGCCGTCGCCGCGCAGCGCGGCGGCCAGGGGCGTGCGGATCGATCGCACCGCCGGCGCGATGCCGACGATGAGCGACGACGCGCACGCGAGCGCGATCGCGTACGCGAACACATGCCAGCCCAGGCTGCTGTCGAGCAGAGACGCCTGCTCGGCGGGGAAGTATGACGGCAGGATGTCGGTGGTCCACGCCGCGACGAGGAGGCCCACGCCCGCCGCGGCGAACGCGAGCACCGCGGTTTCGGTCAAGAGCTGCTGAATCACGCGTCCGGCGCCGGCGCCCAGCGCGCGGCGGACGGCCAGCTCGCGCCCGCGCACGGTCGCGCGAGACAGCAGCAGGCTTGCGACGTTCGCGCACGCCAGCAGCAGGACGAGGCCGACGCCGCCCATCAGGACGGCGGCGAGCGAGATGACGTCCGCCCGCGCGTCCGGCGGGATCCGCGTCACGGGCGTGATCGTCAGCGGCCGCGGTTCGCGCGGTCGATCCAGCGTGCCGAGATTCG
>Ga0066903_100003253_pt1 | contig 13182 bp, 13 predicted proteins | sample PanSoiMetaGPlot1_FD_67491 | JGI IMG/M metagenome (GOLD analysis project Ga0066903, IMG submission 67491) | Tropical forest soil microbial communities from Panama analyzed to predict greenhouse gas emissions - Panama Soil - Plot 1 (version 2) | ecosystem: Environmental > Terrestrial > Soil >... | reverse complement strand
CATGCGGCGGGCGCGCGGCACCACCCGCGGGTCGGTCGTGTAAATGCCGTCGACGTCGGTGTAGATGTCGCAGCGCTCCGCCTGGATCGCGGCCGCGACCGCCACCGCCGAGGTGTCGGAGCCGCCGCGCCCGAGCGTGGTGATGCGGCCGGTCTCCTTGTGCACGCCCTGGAAGCCGGAGATGACCGCGACCTCCTTGCGCTCCTTGAACCGCTTGATCAGCTCCTCGCCATTGATATCGAGGATGCGGGCCGAGCCATGGGCGTCGGAGGTCACGATCGGCAGCTGCCAGCCCTGCCAGGACCGCGCATTGATGCCGATGCTCTCGAGCACGATCGCGAGCAGGCCGGACGTCACCTGCTCACCCGAGGCGACGATCGCGTCGTATTCGCGGGCATCATGCAGGGGGGCGGCCTCGCGGCACCAGGCCACCAGTTCGTTGGTCTTGCCCGACATCGCCGATACGATCACGGCGACGTCGTGGCCGGCATCGACCTCGCGCCTGACGTGGTTGGCGACGTTGCGGATGCGCTCGATGTTGGCGACGGAGGTTCCGCCGAACTTCATCACCAGGCGGGCCATGCGGGTTGGTCTCTGACGCGGCGCCGGAGCGGGTTTTTGGGCAGATTCCGGCCTGAAAAGGCGAGTATACATACCGGCGGGATCAACGGGCTGCAACCGCAGCCGGGAGAGCGCACATGGCCGCGAGCGCGGGCGGTTCGACAGTCGACACCGACGAGGTTGCCCGCTTCTCGGCGCTGGCCGAGGAATGGTGGGACTTCGGCGGCAAAATGGGCATGCTGCACAAGTTCAACCCGGTGCGGCTCGCCACCATCAAGGAGGCGGCCTGCCGGCAGTTCGGCCGCGATCCCAAGCGGCTCGATGCGCTTTCCGGCCTGCGCTTCCTCGATATCGGCTGCGGCGGAGGCATCCTGAGCGAGCCGCTTGCACGCCTCGGCGCCACCGTGGTGGGGGCCGATCCGGCCGTCCCCAATATCGAGGCGGCGAAGCTTCACGCGGTCGGGCAGGGGCTTTCGATCGACTACCGCGCCACCACGGCGGAGGCCCTGGCGGACGCGGGCGAGCGCTTCGACGTGGTGCTCGCCATGGAAGTCGTCGAGCATGTCGCCGATCTCAACCTGTTCGTCCGCCGCTGCGCCGAGATGGTGAAGCCCGGCGGGCTCATGGTCGTTGCCACCATCAACCGCACGCTCAAGAGCTTCGCGCTCGCCATCGTCGGGGCCGAATACGTGCTGCGCTGGCTGCCGCGCGGCACGCATCAGTGGGACAAGTTCGTGACCCCGAACGAGCTCGAGATCGCGCTCGAGCAGGGCGGCGTCACGCTGATCGGCGAGACCGGCGTGATCTACAATCTTCTCGCCGACCGCTGGCAGCTCTCGCGCGACATGGACGTGAACTACATGCTCACTGCTGCCAAGGCCCCGTGAGCGAAGACGCAGACCATTCGATGCCGTCATGGCCGGGCTTGTCCCGGCCATCCACGTTTTTCTTCCGCCATCTAAGACGTGGATGCCCGCGACAAGCGCGGGCATGACGGAGCGAGCAGCATATGCCCGACGCAAGCTGGCTCTGGGCGCTGTTCACGGTGATTGCGGCGGCGAGCCAGACCGTGCGCAACGCCACCCAGCGCGAGCTCACCGCGACGCTTGGCACCGCTGGCGCCACTCATGTGCGCTTCCTGTTCGGGCTTCCGTTCGCGCTCCTGTTCCTGTTCGCGGTCATGGCCGCGACCGGGCAGGGGCTGCCGCGGCCGCCCGCGGTCTACTGGGCCTGGGTGCTCGACGGCGCGCTCGCGCAGATCGCCGCGACCGCGCTGATGCTGGCGGCGATGAACGACCGCTCCTTCGTGGTGGTCTATGCCTACATCAAGACCGAGCCGGTGCAGGCTGCCCTGTTCGGCCTCCTCTTCCTCGGCGATCCGGTGACGCTGCCGATGGCGGCCGCGATCGTGATTGCGACGCTCGGCGTCGTGATCATGGCGCTCAAGCCTGGCGCCAGGCTCGGCCTCAAGGCGACGCTGCTTGGGCTTGCGGCCGGCGGCATGTTCGCGCTCTCGGCAGTCGGCTATCGCGGCGCGATCCTCAGCCTCGGCCTGCAGAGCTACGTGATGGCCGCGACCTTCACCCTCGTCGTCGGCCTCGTCATCCAGTGTGCTCTGCTCTCGCTCTATCTCTGGCTGCGCGACCCGGCGGTGCTGGGCGCGATCGTGCGGCATTGGCGGCCCTCGCTGTTCGCAGGCTTCATGGGCGCGCTCGCCTCGCAGTTCTGGTTCCTCGCCTTCGCGCTCGCCACCGCGGCGAGCGTGCGCACGCTCGCGCTTGTCGAAGTCCTGTTCGCGCAAGCGATCTCGCGCTTCGCCTTCAAGCAGCTGACGACGCCGCGCGAGGCGATCGGCATCGTGCTGATCGTTGTCGGCGTCGCGCTCCTGGTCCTCGCATATTGACCTGCGGCGGGAGCCGCCTGATCCTGTCGGCACAAGCAAGGCCAACATGACGGAGGGCTCGATGCGCGTTGGTATCGTGGGTACGGTCGCGTGGCTTCTGGTGATGGGGGTGACGGCGACCGCCGAGGAGCGGGCGACCCCGCCGCAGATTTCCTTCAAGGTGGTGGAGAACTTCCTCAAGCTGCCGCCCACCATCACCATGGCCGAGGTGGTCGGCGTCGACGTCGATTCCAAGGGCCAGATCTACGTCGTGCACCGTGGCAAGCAGCCGATCCTGGAGTTCAACCCCGACGGCAGCTTCGTGCGTTCGATCGGCCAGGGTCTGCCGTTCGAAGGCCCGCACAGCGTGCGCATCGATCCGCAGGACAATCTCTGGTACATCGACGCCGGCACCAACCTGATCATCAAGTTCGACACCCAGAAGCGCGTGCAGATGGTGCTCGGCCGGCGGCCGGAGCCGTGGACCTGGGCGACCCACGTGATCGAGCGCGCGATCCCGGGCCCGGCCAACTTCTACCAGCCGACGGACGTCACCTGGGGTCCCGACGGCACGATCTTCGTGGCCGACGGCTACGGCAAATCCCGCATCGCCAAGTTCAACAAGGAGGGCAACCTGGTGAAGAGCTGGGGCGAGCGCGGCACCGGACCGGGCGACTTCAACACCCCGCATTCGATCGTGATCGACCCGCAGAACAATCTCTACGTCGCCGACCGGCAGAACGGTCGCATCCAGGTGTTCGACACCGAAGGCACGTTCAAGCAGGAGTGGCGCCTGGGCGGAAACCCGTGGTCGCTCTGCATGCCGCGCGGCGGCGCCCAGGTGCTCTACGTCGGTAGCGTCGGGCGCGTGTACAAGATGGATCTCGGCGGCAAGGTCATCGGCACGCTCGGCAAGTTCGGCCGCGTGCCCGGCATGATGGACTGGGTCCACGCCGTGTCCTGCCCGGATGAGCACACGCTCTATGCGGCGCAGGAGCTGAGCTTCCGGCTCGACAAGATCAACGTACAGTGAGCACGCGAGCCAAGAGGGGTGAGTAGCCTGCCGGGGGCCCGGCTCCGCGCGATCAACTCGAATTCGCGCGTCGTCCGCTGGCCACGGCCGGAATTATCCTTTCGGGACCAAGTGGTACATGATCGGCTTGGACAGAAGGTGCTCACACGGCTGGAATACACCCCAATCGATATAGAACGCTCGGAGGACGTCGTGGGGAATTCGTTGGGCTTGAATTTCGGCGCAGGCGCACGCTTGCTACTGGCGTCGATGTTGGCATCGGTCCCGGCCATGCTGGCGCTCGCCGGTGTGGCGTTCGCGCAAGCGCCGGACAGCCGCTTCGCCAATGTCAACGGCACCCAGATTCATTATCTTGCGGCTGGCAGGGGGGAGCCGGTCATCCTGCTGCATGGCTTCGCGCAGACGAGCCACATGTGGCGTCCGCTGATGACGCAGCTCGCAAAGACCAACGCCGTCATCGCCCCCGACCTGCGCGGGTTCGGGCGGTCCGCGAAGCCCCCCGGCGGATACGACAAGAAGACGATGGCGCAAGACATCCACGCGCTCGCGGCTTCGCTCGGCATCAAGCGCGCGGGGATCGCCGGCCACGACATCGGCCTCATGGTGGCCTACGCCTATGCGGCGCAGTATCCGGCCGAGGTCGACCGCATCGTGCTGATGGACGCGTTCCTGCCGGGCATCGGCGATTGGACCAAGGTCTGGCTGCTACGCGATCTCTGGCATTTCCACTTCTATGGTGAAACGCCGCTCAAGCTCGTGACTGGGCGCGAGCGCATCTATCTCGAGCATTTCTGGAACGACTTCGCCGCGGATCGCGCGAAATCCATCCCCGAATCCGATCGACGTTTCTACGCGCGGGCATATGCCCAGCCGGGTGCGATCCAGGCCGGCTTCGAAGTCTTTCGCAATTTCGAGCAGGACGCGAAGGACTTTGCCGGCTTCGCGCAGACCAAGCTCACGATGCCGATGCTATCCGGCGAGAAGGCCGGCGGACAAACGCTCATCGATCAGGCACGACTGGTCTACGACAACGTCGAAGGCGTCATCGTGCCGGGCGTGGGCCACTGGCTGATGGAGGAGGCGCCCGACCAGGTGATTCCCAAGCTGGTCACCTTCCTGAGGCACTGAACAGCTCGAGCCTTAATCCCGGGTGCAACAGAGGAGCCTTAATTCCGCTCGTCCGGCAGCACCGGCAGCGGGTGGAATTCGATGCCTTCCTCATGCAAGTCCTTCGCCTCCTGCGGCGAAGCCTCGCCATAGATCGAGCGGTGGTCGATCTCCCCGTAGTGCATTTTGCGCGCTTCCTGGGGAAATTTTTGGCCGACATAGTCGGCGTTCTTGGTGAGGTGATCGCGCAGCTCCCTGAGCTTCGATCGGAATTCGCGCTCCTGCGGCGACATCATCGCGACCGGCGCCTTGGCGGCGTCGGGCGTCGGCGCCTGGGCGGCGTCGCCTATCGGCGCCTCGGCCGCCGGCGCCGGGCGCGCACCGCGCTTCTTGGTGCCGGAAAGCGTCGGTGCCATGATCGCCTTCTCGACCTTACTGTCGCCGCAGGCGGGACAGGTCACCAGCCCGCGCTTGGCCTGCTTGTCGTAGGCCGCCGAATTGGGAAACCAGCTCTCGAAGGAATGGCCCTTCGCGCAAACGAGCGCGTAACGGATCATCGTTCTGCTCCGACCGCCTTGAACGGCACCGGCTCAGCCAGCGGCTCGACGATCTCGAACCGGCGACCGTGCTGCAGCGAGGGAATGCGCCCGCGCGCGGCAGCGACCTCGGCGGGATCGACCTTGCCGATCACGATGCCGGGCTCGGTCGCGCCTTCGGCCACGATACGGCCCCAGGGATCAACGATCAGTGAATGGCCGAAGGTCGCACGGCCGTTCTCGTGCATGCCGCCCTGGGCGGCCGCGAACACGAAGCAGCCGTTCTCGATCGCGCGGGCGCGGATCAGCACGTGCCAATGCGCCTCGCCGGTCTGCTTGGTGAAGGCGGCCGGCACCGAGATGAAGGACGAGCCGGCTTCCGCCAGCGCCCGATAGAGCGACGGGAAGCGCAGGTCGTAGCAGATGGTGAAGCCCAGGCGTCCCCACGGCAGGTCGGCCGAGATTGCGCTCTCGCCGGGACGGAAGTTGCGCGACTCGCGGTAGCTCTCGCCCCCCGCGAGATCGACGTCGAACATGTGGATCTTGTCGTAGCGCGCGGCGATCTCGCCCGCCGGGTCGATCAGGAACGAGCGATTGGCGGCGCGATCGGGCGACACTTTGACGGCGAGCGATCCGACATGGAGCCACAGGCCGAGCCGCCGCGCGAGCTCGCGCAAGCGCGCAAGGCTCACGTCCTGCTCCTCGGTCACGATCGTGGCGAACAGCCGCTCGCGCTGGATGTCCATGATGTTGGTCATTTCCGGCGTCTGCACATAGTCGGCGCCCGCGGTCTTGGCTTCGCCGATCAGCTTGACGGCGGTCTCGAGATTGGCCGCGGGCGAAAGACCCGAGCGCATCTGGACGAGACCGGCGGTGAAGGTGGCGGCTGTGCTCATGCGAGGGATCCTTGTTGCGCGGGCGGGGCGGCGATGCCTTCGGCTGCGAGCAGCGGGTCGAGCCGGCCGGCGCGGTCGAGCGCAGAGAGGTCGTCGAAGCCGCCGACGTGGGTCGCGCCGACGAAAATCTGCGGCACCGTCATGCGTCCGTTGGAGCGCTGAATCATCTGGCGCCGCCCATGCGGGTCGCCGCTCACGTCGGTCTCGGTGAAAGCGATCCCTTTGCGGTTGAGCAGCGCTTTGGCGGACTGGCAATAGAAGCAGTAGCGGGTGGTGTAGATCTCGACCTGGGCCATCGCTGCGTGCGCCGTCAATTCCCGTGCTGACGAATCTCCACTTTATATGGGGGCGCGCACTGCCGCCACAACCCGGGCGAAGGCCAGCACGTCGACGCGAGCGGCGCCGGCACGCAACAGGACGCGCGCGCAGGCGTCGACCGTCGCTCCGGTGGTGACGACGTCGTCGACGAGGATCAGCCGCCGCCCGGCGACCGCGGCCTTGCCGGACGGGAGCACGCGGAAGGCCCCCTGCACGTTGAGCGCGCGCTCGGACTGCGACAGCCCGACCTGCTGCAGTGTCGCCTTGACGCGTTTGAGCGCGGCGTGAGCGACCGGCAGGCCGCTCGCGTCCGCGATCACCTTCGACAGCAGCGCCGCCTGATTGAAACGGCGGGCCCATTGCCGGCGCCAGTGCAGCGGTACCGGCACGAACGCGTCGGCCTCGGCGAGGAGGGTACGCCCGGCGGCCGCCATCCAGCGCCCCATCATGGGCGCGAGATCGAGTCGGTCGCCGTATTTGAGCGCATGGACGAGCGCCCGTGAGACATCGTCGAAGCGGACGGCGGCGCGGGCGCGCGCGTAGGCGGGCGGATCGGCGATCGCCTCCATCGACAGGACGCCGGGACCGGGATCGAACGGGAACGGGATGCCGAGCCGCTCGCAGTAGGGCGGCGCGATGAACGAGAGCTTCGACCAGCAGTCCGGGCACAAACCCTCGCCGCCGACCGGCTCGCGGCAGGCGGCGCAGAGCCGCGGCAGCGCCACGTCGACGGCAAGCCCGAACGCCGACCGCAGCGCCGCGGCGAGGCGACCGAAGCGGCGCGGCAGGCCATCGGTAGCTGCAGCTTCCCCTGCAGTGTCCCCTTGCATGATGAACCGTACCGCCCTTGGACATTGGTCTCAATGTATTCGAGGAATGTTCGACCGTGAGGCATATTCGGTGTGCCCCCTCTCTCCGGTGGGAAAGGGGTGGAGTGAGGGGGTTCGGCTCTTCTCGATAGACCTAAACCCCACACTCCACCCCTCTCCCAACGGAAGAGGGAGCGGACCGAGTTCGCGGCGCTGGCATCGAGTCACTCTGCGATATTTTGGGCTTTGCCTCTCCGCCGTCATGCCCGCGCTTGTTGCGGGCATCCACGTCTTTCACCCAGCGAGTAAGCCGTGGATGGCCGGGACGGAGCCCGGCCATGACGAACGAGAGATTCAACTTGGGCGGAAGCGGCATTACAATGCGTGATGGCTGAAGGTCCCGTCATCTTCGACCGCATGCTGCTGCGCGCACGCGCCCGCCGGACCGCGGCACTCGGGCCTGCAAACTTCCTGATCGAGCGGGTGGCGGAGGACCTCGGCGAGCGGCTCGCGACCGTGCTGCGCCGGTTCGACCTCGCGCTCGACCTCGGGAGTCCGGGCGATGCCGTGCGGCGGGTGCTGGCGGCGAGCGGCAAGGTCGGCACCATCATCGCCGCCGATGCGCTCGCGCACTTGCCCGCCGGCATAAGCGGGGGCGCCGCCGCGCCGCTCATGGTCGCGGCCGACGAGGAGGCGCTGCCGTTCCGCGACGGCTCGCTCGATCTCGTGGTGTCGGCGCTGGCACTGCAATTCGTCAACGATCTGCCGGGCACGCTGGTGCAGATCAGGCGGGCGCTCAGGGCGGACGGGCTCTTCATCGCCGCGCTCGCCGGCGGCGATACGCTGACCGAACTGCGGCAGTCTTTTGCGGCGGCGGAGGCCGAAATCGAGGACGGCGTCTCGCCGCGCGTGGCGCCGTTCGCCGACCTGCGCGACCTGGGCACGCTCTTGCAGCGCGCCGGGTTCGCGCTGCCGGTGACCGACGTCGACCGGCTCACCGTGCGCTACGCTTCGCCGCTCGTGCTGATGCACGACCTGCGCCGCATGGGCGCGGCGAATGCGCTCGCGGAACGCAGCCGCCGTCCGCTGCGGCGCGCCACGCTGACGCGGCTCCTGGAAATCTACGGTGAACGTTTCGCCGATCCGGACGGCCGCGTCCGGGCAACCTTCGACATCGTGTGGCTGTCGGGCTGGGCCCCGCACGAGAGCCAGCAGCAGCCGCTCAAGCCCGGTTCGGCGCGTGCCCGGCTGGCGGACGCCTTGGGCGCAACGGAAATCTCGGCGGGCGAACGTGCGCGCCCGGACGAGAGAAGACGCAGGACGGAGGACGGAAATTAGACGCGGCCCATGTGTCCTCTGTCGTCCGTCGTCAGTCCTGCGTCCTTCTCACAGCAGGGTCGTCAGATGCGAGATCAGCGGCAGGTCGGCCGGCGGCATCGGGTAGTCGCGCAGCCGGTTCGGACGGACCCAGGCGAGCCTCTGACTCTCCTGGGCGGTCACGGTCCCCTCCCAGCGCCGGCAGATATAGAGCGGCATCAGGAGATGGAAATCCGGATAAGCGTGACTCGCGAAAGTCAGCGGTGCGAGACACGCTTCGTTGACGACGATCCCCAGCTCCTCTTTCAGTTCGCGGATCAGGGTCGCCTCGGGCGTCTCGCCTGCCTCGACCTTGCCGCCGGGAAATTCCCACAGGCCGGCCATCGGCCGCCCCGCCGGACGCTCCGCGATGAGGATGCGCCCATCGGTATCGATGAGGGCGCAAGCGGCAACGAGGACGATTTTGATGCTCACGGTGCGGCACCCATACTCGGCAAACCAGCGATAAGGAGGTCAACCAAACGCTGAACGCGCGGACTTACAGGCAACGATGACCTGTTGGTCAACGGCCTTGTGTTTGGGTTGCGGTACCCGCTTTGGTTGATCGGCGGGTATTCTACGGGCTACGATCGCACACCGGTTTTTCAGGGAGGGGGATTTCCATGATCACCAGGGTTGCAGGCCTCGCGTGCCTGTTCTTGCTTGCGCTCGGCGTTGAAGCCAGCGCCCGTTGCTCGGTGCCACGCATCCGCACCTTCGACAACCAAGCCTCGAACGGCTACATGACGGCCGATTCGGGCAAGCCTTGTCGAATCCGGTTTCACTCGTCATCGGGGCCCATGGATCGGGTCGACATCGTGCAGCGGCCCACGAACGGCACCGTGCAGACCGATGGATTGATGGGCGTCACCTACCGTTCACATGCTGGCTACGCCGGCAGCGACTCCTTCACCTACGCCCGCAAGGGAATGAGCAAAGCCGGCACGTCATCGACGCGGACGGTACACGTCTCGGTGACGGTGAAGTAGTCATCCTCTGCGCGCCGGTCGCACAACGATCGGCGCGGCGCTCCGTCACGACCGGTAGTCGCCGTTGATCGCGACATAGTCCTTGGTCAGATCGCAGGTGAGCACCCGGTCGCGGCCGCGCCCCAGTCCGAGCGCCACTTTGAGCGTGATGGTCGGGTCCTGCATCGCGGCCGAGACCTTGGCCTCGTCGTAGCCGGGATCGCGGAGGCCCTTGTGGGCTACTCTGATCCCGTTGAACCAGATCGACAGCTTGTCGCGGTCGGCCGGCTCGCCGGCCTTGCCGACCGCCATGACCACGCGGCCCCAGTTGGCGTCCTCGCCGGCAATCGCGGTCTTCACCAGCGGCGAGTTGGCGATCGACATGGCGATGCGCCGCGCCGAGGTCTTCGAGACCGCGCCTTCGACCTTAATCTCGACCAGCTTGCGAGCGCCTTCGCCGTCGCGCGCGACCTGCTCGGCAAGATCGGCGAGCACCGTCTCGAATGCCTGGCGGAAGCCCTTGAGACGCGGGTCGCTGGCGCGGCCGATCCGCGGCGCACCGCGCGCCGCCGCCGCCCCGGTCGCGAACGCGAGCAGCGTGTCGGACGTCGATGTGTCGCCGTCGATGGTCACCGCATTGAAGGTGTCGGCAACGCCGTCCTTGAGCAGCTTCTGCAGGGCGGCGGCGGCGATCGGCGCGTCGGTGAACACGAACGACAGCATGGTCGCCATGTCGGGCGCGATCATGCCGGCGCCCTTGGCGATGCCGCAGATGGTGACCGTGGTCTTGCCGATGCTGGTCTTGGCGGTCGCCACCTTCGGGAATGTGTCGGTGGTCATGATCGCCTTGGCGGCGTCGAGCCAGCCGCCGGGCTTGGCGTTCGCGACCATCCCCTCCATGACGCCGTCGAAGGCAGCAGCGTCGAGCGGTTCGCCGATCACGCCGGTCGAGGCCAGGAGCACCTCGGCGGGCCTGCAACCGACCGCGCGGGCGGCGAGCCGCGCAGTGAACCGGCACGCCTCGCGGCCGTCCTTGCCGGTGAAGGCGTTGGCATTGCCGGAATTGACCACCAGCGCCCGCGCGGTGCCAGACTTGAGATTCGCCCGGCACCAGTCGACCGGGGCGGAGGCGCATTTCGAGCGGGTGAGGACGCCGGCAACCGCGGCCGGCTCGTCGAACAGCAACAGCAGCACGTCGGTGCGGCCCTTGTAGCGGATCCCGGCGGCGGCAGTGGAAAGCCGTGCGCCGTCGATCGCCGGCATGTCGGGCATGGTTTTGGGCGCGAGCGGGGAGACGTGTGACAAGGTCGTGACTCCAGGATGATGTCCCGTTTTCGCTGTGGCGCGGGGACCAGAGCCCGCCTCCTTCGAACGGCTCAACCGCCTCGGTTCGTCGCTGCGCAGGCGGGGATCCAGGAGCCACGGACGCCGGCCCCTCGATTCTAGGTCCCCGCTTCCGCGTGAACGAACGAACAAGGCAGCGCGATCCCGCCCAAACGAGACACGCTCAAACGAGCAACACGACATAAAAGACGTCGATGGCCGGGACAAGCCCGGCCTGACGTTGCAAGGATGGTGCGAGCGGCTACTGCTTCGGCGGTGCCGGCGCCACCGGTGGCGCTGCAGGGGCCGCCGGCGGGGTCGCGGGCTTGTCGAGGCGCTCGACCTTGGCGGTCTCGCGCAGCTTCGTCACCAGCTCGGACTGCGCCTTGCGCATCAGGAACGCCTCGATCCGGTCCTTGAGCTGCTCGAACGTGGGCGCCTGGCGCTGCCGCTTCTCCTCGAGCTTAATGATGTGCCAGCCGAACTGGGTCTTGACCGGATTCGAGGTCTGGCCCGGATACATCTTGAACGCGACCTCGGCGAACTCTGGGACCAGCTCGGACCTGCCCATGAAATCGAGCTCGCCGCCGTTCGCCGCCGACCCCGTATCCTTCGACTTCTCGCGCGCCAGCGTCGCGAAATCAGCGCCGTCCTTGATCTGCGCGGCGATCGCCTTGGCCTCGTCCTCGGTCTCGACCAGGATGTGGCGCGCGCGGATCTCCTCCTCGGCGCTCATCTGCTTGACGGCGTCGTCGTAGACCTTGCGCATCTCTTCTTCGGTGACAGCGTCCTGCGAGCGCTTCTGCAGCAGCGCGCTCATCAGGAGCTTGTTGCGCATCATCGCCATCCGCCGCTTGAACTCGGCGGTATCGCCAAGCTTTTCTTTCTCGGCCGCCTGCGCGACCAGGAGGACGTTGGTGAGATAGGCGATGAGCTGCTCGCGCTTCACGTCGGGGGGCGCGCCGTGCAGCTCGGTGGCCAGGTCCTCTTCCGCAATCGCAAGGTCGCTCTGCCGGATCTCGGTGCCGTTGACGCGGGCGACGACCGCATCATTCGGGTCGGCGGCGGCCTGCGAGGAGTCCTTCGAGCACCCCGCCACCGCCGGCAGGACCAGGAGCGCAAGCGCGGCGAGCACGGCCCTCGTGCGAGGCGGGCCGGATCGGGGCGCGAGCGTGGCGGAGCGGGTGGGCGATGTCATGGGCGGAGTCCTTAAGTCAGGCGCGACCGCCGGCGGCGGGGCGGCCGGACAGTCGCGCAATCGCTCCCCGTTTGCAATGCCGCATTACCCGCCGATTTTGACCAGAACGTGAGCGGGAACGGCCATTTGACGGCAATTGACAAGGATGTGACCCCCTCCTATCTGTCCAAAAACCCGGCCGCTCCGGCCGCAGGCCGCCGTTTGCACGCATGAAGCTCGAAAAAGTGCGGCATTTCAGGGCATACCGCGGCATCACAGGAACGGGCGCACGCTGTGCCGAGCAGGATCGGTTCGATCTCGCCGACCGCGTGCCTGTGTCATCGAAGTCTGGTAGATTGGTGTCTCGGCCCCCTGAAAGGATGATGTTCTGATGATCGGCGCGCTCGCCCGCAAGCTATTCGGCTCCTCCAACGAGCGCCGCGTCAAGAGCTACCTGCCGCGCGTCGCCGAGATCAACGCGCTCGAAGCCGAGCTCGAGAAGCTGTCCAACGAGGCGCTGCGGGCGCGTACCGAGGACTTCAAGAAGCAGGTCGCCGACGGCGCCTCGCTCGACGATATCCTGGTTCCCGCGTTTGCGACCTGCCGCGAAGCCGCCAAGCGCACGCTCGGCCAGCGCCATTTCGACGTCCAGCTCGTCGGCGGGATGATTCTGCACGAGGGCAAGATTTCCGAGATGAAGACCGGCGAAGGCAAGACGCTGGTCGCCACGCTGCCGGTCTATCTCAACGCGCTTGCCGGCCGCGGCGTGCACGTCGTCACCGTCAACGACTACCTCGCCAGGCGCGACGCCGAGTGGATGGGCCAGATCTACAACTTCCTCGGCCTCACGGTCGGCGTCATCGTGCACGGTCTCGACGACGAGCAGCGCAAGAAGGCCTATGACTGCGACGTCACCTACGGCACCAACAACGAGCTCGGCTTCGACTATCTGCGCGACAACATGAAGTACCGCATGGAGGACATGGTCCAGCGCGGGCACATCTATGCGATCGTCGACGAGGTCGATTCGATCCTGATCGACGAGGCGCGCACGCCGCTGATCATTTCCGGCCCGCTCGACGACCGCTCCGAGTTCTACAACACGATCGATACCTATATCCCCAAGCTCGCCAAGGCCGAGTTCGAGGTCGACGAGAAGCAGCGCACCGTCACCATGACCGAGGCCGGCATGGAAAAGATGGAGCAGATGCTGCGC
>Ga0066903_100003252_pt1 | contig 13183 bp, 14 predicted proteins | sample PanSoiMetaGPlot1_FD_67491 | JGI IMG/M metagenome (GOLD analysis project Ga0066903, IMG submission 67491) | Tropical forest soil microbial communities from Panama analyzed to predict greenhouse gas emissions - Panama Soil - Plot 1 (version 2) | ecosystem: Environmental > Terrestrial > Soil >... | reverse complement strand
CTTTTCGACCGCGGTCGGCACGAGATTCGGGTACACGCAGACCGCGGCAACCGACGGGATATCCGGCTCGGCCGGGTCCGGGCGCACCGCCTTGGAGCAGAGCGCGGCGACTTTCCCCGGCGTGTCGGCACCTTCGAGCGTGGTCAAATCCATCATCCGGATTGCCAGCTCGAGCGCGAAGAGCTTCGCGTCCTTCTTGATCGAGCGCTTCGCAAGCGCCGCCGCGCGCTCCTCGACGCCGACCTCGTCGACCGAGCCGATGCGCGGCAAGCGGGGCTCGAGCGGAAGCTCGAATCCACCCGGAAGAGCAGGCGCCTGCGCCATGGTGTGAGTGTAGGTGCTGAGCGGTTCGCGGCGTACTTTGGCGCCATGAAGCGCGGCGCGTGCCTGGTGATCGCCGTGCTCGCCGTATCGGCGGGTTGCGGCGCAAGCGGTGACGGCAGGCTCTCGAAGAACGAATACGAGGCGAAGCTGCGCACGGCGTTCACCGCCGCGTCCGACCACCTCCGAGCGCAGTCCCGCATCGCCGGCTCGCCGACGCTCGTCAGGAGCATCGCGGCGAGTTACAGCGAGATCGCGTCGAGCCTGAGGGGCGTGCGTCCACCGTCGGACGCGGAGGCCCTCAACGACCGTCTGGTCGCAGGTGCAACCGCGCAGGCAGCGGTGCTGAACGGGCTGGCGGCGAAGATCGCCGGCCAGCCCAAGGCAGCCCGCGAACGGATCCTCGCCGAGTTCGACGCCGACCGGATCGAGGGACAGAGGCAGTTCGACGCTGCCGTCGAGGCACTCACTGCCAGGGGCTACGAGTTCAGGCCGAGCGCAGGTACGTGAGCACCGCCAGGACGCGGCGGTGATCGTCCGGGCTGGCGGGCAGGCGAAGCTTCCCGAAGATGCTCGTCACGTGCTTCTCGACGGCGCGCTCGGTGACGACCAGCGCGTCGGCGATGGCCTGGTTCGAGCGCCCTTCCGCCATCAGCTCGAGAACCTCGCGCTCGCGCGGCGTCAGCTCGGCGACCGGGTCGTCGCGACGCTGCCGGCCGACGAGCTGCGAGACGACCGCCGGGTCGAGCGCCGAGCCTCCCTCTCCCACTCGCCGCACGGCGGCGACGAACCCGTCGATGTCGGCCACGCGGTCCTTGAGCAGGTAACCCACGCCTTCGGCGCTCTCCGAGAGGAGCTCGAGCGCGTAGGCCGTCTCCAGGTACTGCGAGAGGACGAGCACACCGGTGGACGGGTACTGCTCGCGGATCTCGCGCGCAGCCCGTAGGCCTTCGTCAGTCTGCGTCGGCGGCATGCGGATGTCGACGATCGCCACCTCGGGGCTGTACGAGCGCACCTTGAGCAGCAGCTCGTCGGCGTTCCCGGCCTGCCCGACGACCTCGAAGCCCGCGTCCTCGAGCAGGCGGGCGATCCCCTCGCGGAGCAGCACGGAGTCTTCGGCCAGCACGACGCGCATCTGCGGCTCGGCCGGAGTCTCGCGGGTTTCGGGCTCGGATGCCAGCCCCGCCCCGTTGACACGGAGCGGAGGGAACTCCTCGGCGAGTCCGTTGGCGACGACCTGGAAGACCTCCTCGGGCGCCTCCAGGCCGCGCAGTTGGTGTGCTCCCAGGGTGCGCAGCTCGAACCCCTCGGCGTCGAGATCGACGGACGTCTTCGACGCGAGGATCTGACCGCCGTGGCCTGCCTCGGTGATCCGTGCCGCCCGGTGCACGTCGACGCCGTAGTAGCTTCCACCCGTCAGCGCAGGCTCGCCCGTGTGGATGCCCATCCGCACACGGAAGCCGTGGTCGATCAGCGCGCGCTGGGCTTCGATCGCCGCAACGAACGCGTGCTCCGGCTGCGTGAACACGTTCGACGTCTCGTCGCCGAGCGTGTCGAGGACGATCCCGTCGCGGCGCTCCACCGCCTCGCGGAGCAGGTCGCGGTGCCGGCCGAGCGCGATCGGGTACTCGGGTCCGAGCGACCGCACGAGCCCAGTCGACCCCTCGATGTCCGTGAACAGCAGCGTGACTTTCCCGCGCGGGAGCTCGGTCATCGGCTGCAAGGTATCTGGGCCACGATTCTCGTCCCCTCGCCAACCGGACTCTCGACCTCGAGCCGGCCGTCCAGCGCCTCCACCCTGTCGAGAAGACCGCGTAACCCGGAGCCGCGCATGGGGTCCGCGCCGCCGACACCGTCGTCGGCGATCTCGACGACGGCCCTGCCGTCTGCCCGCGCGACACTGATCCGGGCCACCGAGGCCTTGGCGTACTTGCCGATATTGGCGAGCGCCTCCGAGATCACGTAGAAGGCCGCCGCTTCGACCGCGGCCGGAAGCCGCTCCTCCGGCATGGCTGCGATCTCGACCGGCACGGGGGCGCGCGTCGCCAGGCTCTCCACCGCGGCGCCGAGACCGCGGTCGGTGAGCATGGCCGGGTGGATCCCGCGAGCCAGCTCGCGCAACTCGGCGAGCGCAAGCGAGAGCTCGTCGCCGGCAGCGGCCAGGATGTCCCGCGCGCCTTCCGGGTCGGCTCCAAGCTTCGCTTGCGCGAGCCGGAGCGCGAGCGAGAGAGAAACGAGCCGCTGCTGCGCCCCGTCGTGGAGGTTGCGCTCCAGGCGTCGCCGCTCGGCGTCCTGCGCCTCGACAAGCCGGGCGCGTGAGGCGCGGATCTCCTGCAGGTGCCGCTCGCGCTCGGTGACGTCGATGCCGCAGAGAAGCTGCTTCGTCCTGCTGTCGAGGCCCACGAGCGGCCGCGACGACCAGTCGATCGTGCGGCGCTCCCCGTTCTGCGTGACGAGCCCCGCGGAGAAGTAGTGCACCTCGCCGGAACCCACGCTCGCGTCGAACTCAGCGCGGACGGCCTCGACGTCCTCCGGGGCGATCACGAGCTCCCAGAAGCTGCGCCCGCACGCCGTCGAGTCGTCGTGCCCGGTCATGTCCTCGAACGCGGGGTTGACGCCCTCCCAGGCGATCCGTCCGTCGGGCTCGGCGACGAAGAGGAGGTTGGGAGTCGCCCGGGCGACGACGCCGAGCAGGTCGCGCTGCCGGACGATCTCCTGCCGGCCCTGCTCGCGCTCGGTCACGTCCAGGCCGGCGACGATGCGCCGGTGCAGCCCTTGCCCGTCGACGACGTGGTTGATCGTGCAGTCCATGATCAGCTCGTCGCCCGCCTTCGTCCGCCAGCGGCACTCGATCTCCTCCGGCAGGCGCCCGGGCTTGACGCGGGCCATCGAGGCGCCGAACGCCTCCGCGTCGTCCGGGTGCACGAAGACCTCGGAGACAAGCCGCCCCCAGACACGTTCGTCGTCGGCATGGCCGGTGAGCCGCTCCGCCGTGTCGTTGAACCGGATGATCGCGCCCCGATCGTCGCAGAGCATGAGCACGATCGGGGCGGTGTTCACGACCGTGCGGGTGAACGCCTGCTCGTGCTGAACCTCGCGGAGGCGCTCCGCGAGCTCGCGCTCGAGCCGGTGCGCCGGCGTGATATCGCGGACGATGGAAACGATCTCGTCCCCGCTGCTCGGCGTCATGCGGGCCTCGAACAGGCGGCGGTCGCCGTCGACATCGAGCTCGTACTCGAGGGTGTGCGTGCTCTGGCTCGCGATCGCGCGCTCCGCACAGGCCAAGACGCGTTCGACCACGTGCGTCGGGAGGAAGTCGCTGACGTTGCGCCCGATCATCTGGTCCCGCGGGCGGACAAGGCCGCTCGTGTTCCCGGCGATGTCGATATACGTGCCGTCGCGGTCGAACCGGATCATCAGGTCCGGAATCGCGTCGAGCAGCGCCTGGAGCCTGGCCTCGCTACGCCGGAGCGCCTCGTGGCGCAGGTCTTCGAAAGTCATCGCAGCAGCGCGGCGATGCGTGCGCCGGAGAGCTCGCCCTTGGGCACGAAGCCGCTGGCGCCGCTCTCCTCGACGAGCGGCCCGTAGTCGCCGCCGTCGCGGCTCGAGACGAGCACGACGTTGACCCCCGAACCGTTCCCCGTGAGCTCCGAAGCGACCTCGAACCCCGTCCGGTCGGGGAGCTGCACGTCCAGCAGGACAACGTCGGGGTTGAGATCGCAACACGCCTGAACCGCGCTCTCCCCGTCGCTCGCCTCTCCGATCACGTCGAACCCCTCCGCCTCGAGCAAAGCCCGGGCATTCGCACGAAAGCTCGGGTGGTCGTCGACGATAAGCACGCTTGTCACGTTCTCAATGGTCGCACAACGATGTTGCATGCTGTATACGGCTAACCCCACTGTTTGGCGGCCGCAACTAGATCCCGAGGCGTTCGAGCATGGCTTCGTCGCGCCTCCATTTGGGACGGGCTTTCACGCGGAGCTCGAGGAAGACGCGGCGGCCGAGCAGCGCCTCGACTTCTGGGCGGGCTCGGGTGCCGATCTCGCGCACCATGCTGCCGGCGCGGCCGACGACGATCTGCTTCTGCGACTCGGTCTCGACGTAGATCACGGCGCGCACCTGTGCCTCGACGATCTCCTCGACCTCGACCGTGATCGCGTGCGGCAGCTCGTCCCGCGTCAGCTGCAGTGCCTTCTCGCGGACGAGCTCGGCGATCTGCACGTCGTCGTCGACGTCGGTGCGCGCGTCGGCCGGGAAGTAGAGCGGCCCTTCGGGAAGCAGCCCGACGAGCTCGTCGCGCAGCTCGCCGATGCCGTCCCCGGTCTTGGCGCTGACCGGATGCAACGCGTGGAAGTTCCCGAGCTGCGCTGCGGTCTGCATCTGCGTGGCGATGTGTCCCGGCTTGAGGCGGTCGACCTTGTTCAGCGCGATCACGACGGGCAGGCCGAGGCCGAAGACGCGGTCCGCGATGAAGCGGTCGCCGCCCCCGATCCGTTCGCGGCAGTCGAGCACGAAGAGCACGCCCTCGATGTCTTCGAAGGCCTGGTCGACCGTCCGCTGAAGATGCTCGGTGAGCAGATCGCGCGGCCGCTGGAACCCTGGCAGGTCGGCAAGGACGAGCTGGTGCCCCGGTCCATTCGCGATCCCGAAGATGCGCCGTCGGGTCGTTTGCGGCTTGTCCGAGACGATGGCGACCTTGCCGCCGCAGAGCGCGTTCACGAGCGTCGACTTCCCGACGTTGGGACGGCCCGCCACGGCGACGAACCCACTCTTCATCAGAAGAAGAGCTGGAAGACGGCGAGGGTCACGAGGGCGCCGAGGAGTCCTCCGTACACCACCTCTAGCGTCGAGTGCACGCCCGCTTCGATCCGGGTTTGCGCGACGAGTAGCGCCATCACGAACATGATCGACGAGACGACGAAACGGTGCTCCTTGGGGCTCAGGATGTACGTGACCGCCACCCAGCCCGCGAAGGCGACCGCGGCGTGGCCGGAGGGCAGCCCGCCCCGCAGCGGGGTGCCGCGGCCGAGGAACGCCTTCGTCCCGATCACGAGCAAGACCGTGAGCACGAGCGCGATCAGCGTCACCACCGTCGGCAGGTCGCGCAGCCGCTCGAGCCCCTTCCCCGCCGAGCTACCGATCGCGTGCGAGAAGACGAGGTAGCCCACGGCGACCGCATTCACAGCCGCGATCAGCACGGCCCCGGCGGCGATGTCCTTCGCGAGCTTGGCCAGCGGATCGAAGGAGGTGGTGGCCATGTCGATCGCCTGCTCGATCGCCGAGTTGATCATCTCCGCGACGAGCACGAACGCAATCGAGAGCAGGAGCGCAATCAACTCGAGCCGACTCACCCCCGCCCAGACCGCGCCGACCATCACGGCGATCGCGATCGCGAAGTGGATGCGCATGTTCCGGTGGGTGCGCAGGACGTGGATCAGCCCCTCGATCGCGTAGTTGAAGCTGTCGATCAGGTTCAGCGATCGTCGGCGGCTCACGCGTAGGCCTCCTCGCGCGCCTCCATCTCCCCGCCGTGGTCGTAGCCGAGCAGGTGCAGGAGGCCGTGCACGAGCGGCCGCTGCCAGGCCTCCCCGGTCACCTGCGGGCAGAGGATTGCATCGCCGAGCTGCCGCGGCACGCCGCCCGGCACCGGTTCGCGCCCGTCGATCGGGAAGGAGAGCACGTCCGTTGCCTCGTCGATCCCCAGGTGCTCGCGCTTCAGCTCGCGGATCTCGTCCGGCGCGACGAACGCGATCCCGAGTTCGCCGTCCTCGATCCCCTCTGCCCGGAGCACGCGGCGCGCAAGCTCCGCGGCAGCCGGCCCGTCGACCTCGATGCCGCTCCGGTTTGCGACTTCGATCTCGACCACGTTCAGCGCGGACGGTCGGCGCCGGTCGCTTCGCTGTGCCGCCGGTAGGCCTCGACGATCCGCTGGACGAGCTTGTGGCGGACAACGTCCTCGTGCCCGAAGCGGATGAAGGCGATGCCGTCGATCGTCCCGAGGATGTCCTGCACGGACACGAGCCCCGAGGCCTGCTCTCGGGGCAGGTCGATCTGCGTGTCGTCGCCGGTCACGACGACCTTCGACCCGAAGCCGAGCCGGGTCAGGAACATCTGCATCTGCTCCGGGCTCGTGTTCTGCGCCTCGTCGAGGATGATGAACGAGTCGTTCAGCGTGCGGCCGCGCATGAACGCGAGTGGCGCAACCTCGATCGCACCCTTCTCCATGTACGACGTCAGCCTGTCCGCGTCGAGCATGTCGTAGAGGGCGTCGAACAGTGGCCGCAGGTACGGATCGACCTTGGCGAGCATGTCGCCGGGCAGGAACCCGAGCCGCTCGCCAGCCTCGACCGCGGGTCTGGTCAGGATGATCCGCCCGACCTCGCGCTCGGACAGCGCCCGGACCGCGAGCGCCATGGCCAGGTAGGTCTTTCCCGTCCCGGCCGGACCGATGGCGAAGGTCACCGTGTGGTTCCGGATCGCGTCGACGTAGTGCTTCTGGTTGACGGTCTTGGGCGCGATCTTCTTACCGCGGTGCCGCCAGACGACGTCCTCGAAGATCTCTCGAACGTCGTGCGCCTGGTCGATCGCACCGAGCACGGCGTCCACGGTCCCGGGCCCGATCTCGTGCCCGCCCTCGACCAGCTCGACGAGCTCGTCGACGACCGCCCGCGCCTCCGATACGTGGACCCGCTCGCCCTCGATGGTCAACCGGTTGCCTCGGAGCAGGATCGTGCAGTGCAACCGGTCACGCAGCGCGTCGAGCACTCCGTCGCCGACGCCGGCGAGCTCGGCCGCGACGTCGTTGGAGACATCGAGGACTTCCTGCACGGCCTCAGTGTAAGTCGGGCACCCGTCGAATCGGTGCTCGCCGGAGCACCTGAATCGTCACGCTTCCGTGACGAATCGTCACGATCGGATCACAGACAGGTGCCGCTTTCCACGATACGATCGCTGTGGGGAGGAGGTTGGGCTACCTAGCGAATGTCCGCTAGGGACGTGGCCGGTCAGGCCAGCTTCTCGCGCACGATCTGGCTCACGGCTGAACCGTCGGCGCGTCCGGCGATCTGGGGCATCACGTCGGCCATGACACGGCCGAGGTCGCGCATGCTCGTGGCGCCGTTCTCGGCGATTGCGTCGTCCACGATCGCCTCGAGCTCCTCCTCGGACAGCGGCTCGGGCATGAACTCCTCGAGCACGTCGAGCTCGTCCTCCTCTTTTTCGGCCTGCTCTTCGCGACCGGCCGCCCGATAGGCCTCGATGGCATCCAGCCGGTTCTTGCGCTGGCGCTGCAGCACCTGGAGCTCCTCGTCCTCGTGCAGAGGCCGCTGGATCTCCTTCTCCGCCGATCGCAGCGCGTTCAGAATCAGCCGCAGTGCGTCGCGCCGGTCGCCGTCGCGCTCCTTCATCGCATCCTTGAGCTCACCCTCGATCCGCGCGATCAGTGTCATGCCGGCAGCCCGTGGAAGCGGCCGCCGAGGATGTGCCAGTGCAGGTGGAACACCGTCTGCCCCGCGCCCGCGCCGACGAAGACCATCAGCCGGTACTCGTCCAGCCCGGCAGCCTTCGCGGTCTCCGCGACGAAATCGACCATCCGCTTCGCCTCCTCCTCTCCCATCACTGAGACGTCGCGAAAGGTTTCCAGATGGCGCTCGGGAATGACGAGGAGGTGCACGTCGGCCTTCGGGGCGATGTCCTCGATGGCGATGAAGCCGTCCGTGCGGTTGACGATGGTCGCTGGCAGCTCCCCGCGGACGATCTTGCAGAAGATGCAGTCGCCGTTCGTCATGCTGCCAGGATTCCATCGTCGGTCACCGCCCGGCCGCGCACCGGCACGAGCTCACCGACGGGCGCGTCGACGAGCCACGGCGAGTAGTCGTCTCCGTAGCCCAGCCCGGGACGATCGACGAGCACGACGTCTTCCCGGCCGATCTTCTCGCTCCAGCGGCGAACGGTCTGCTCCCGCGAGAGCTCGCGCACACGTTCGCTGCGCTCGCGCTTCACGGCCGTGGGCACGGCGTCCTCGTCGGCCGTCCGCGTGCCCGGTCGAGGCGAATAGGGAAAGACGTGCACCTTCGTGATCCCGGCCTGGGCGACGACTGTCAGCGTGTTGCGGAATGCCCGCTCGTCCTCTGCCGGGAAGCCGACGATCACGTCTGTGGTCACGTTGAACCCCTCGGCGACGGCGATGCGGCGTAGGAAGGTCTGAGCGCGATATCGGCGGCCCATCGCGTCGAGCACGCCGTCGTCGCCGGACTGAAGCGGCACGTGCAGGTGGCGGCACGCGTTCGGCGTCTCGCGCAGCGCAGCGACGAGCTCTTCGTCCAGATGGTTGACCTCGATGGACGACAGCCGGAGGCGCGCAAGCCCCGGCGTGGCGCCGACCTCGCGGACGAGCCGGGGTAACCGATAACCGGACTCGCGGTCGCGATAGCAGCCGAGGTTGATGCCCGTGAGCACGACCTCGCGATGGCCCTGCTCCACGCGGCGGCGGACCTCGGCAAGTACCGCGTCCGCCCTCCGGCTGCGCGAGCCGCCGCGCACGAGCGGGATCACGCAGAAGGCGCAGGAAAAGCTGCAGCCGTCCTGGACCTTGACGAAGGCGCGGATACGGTCGAGCCGCGCGTCTGCCTGGACGCAGCCGAGCGCACCGATCGCGCCGGCGACCGCCTCCGGCGTCTCCTCGCTCGGCTTCGGAACCACGACGACGTTCGAGGGCAGGCCGGCGAAAGCGTCCGCCGGCAAGTTCGCGCCGCAGCCAGTCACGTATACGCGACGGTGCGTGCGCGAAAGCCGCGCGGCCGCCTTGCGGGACTTCGAGACCGCCTCATGCGTGACACAGCACGTGTTGACGACCGCGACGTCCGCGCCGCCGTCCTGCTCCGCGTGCCCGTCGGCGAGCAGCCGCTCGCGCACTGCGTGAGCATCGACGTGCGAGACCTTGCAGCCGAGGAATGCGACGGAGAAGGTCGCCATCGCCTGAAGACCTTACTCGGTCGCGGTCTCCCAGAGGTCGGCGGCCCACCCTTCGTCGTCGAGCCGGCGGACCCTCGAGTAATTGGGGGGGTCGGGGCAGTCGGCGACGAGGTAGCCGGAGGTGACAAGCCGCTCGCACCGAGCCCCGCGCGCGATGTCTTCGACGGCGGCGAGTGCGATGTTGGCGACGATGGTGGCCGACTCGGGAAGGGGCTCGCGCGTTGCGTCCAGGAGCCGCGTCTCGACCTCGATGCCGTTGACGGACGCGTTCAATTGCGTCGCCTGGATCGCGAGAGGATCGAGATCGATGCCGACGACCGGAGCAAAGCCGAGTTTCGCCGCCGCGATCGCCAGCACGCCCGATCCGCAACCCACATCCAGGAGCGAGGCGCGCGGAAGCTCGAGGAGCAGCTCCAGGCAGAGGCGCGTCGTCGCGTGCGCGCCCGTGCCGAATGCGCGGCCCGGGTCGATGACGACAGCCGTCGCGTCCAGGGGAGCGGACTCCCATGGCGGCCCGACCCAGAGCGGCCCCACCGTCACCGGCCGATGGAAGCTCCGCCAACGCTCCTCCCACCCGGCCTCCACGTCCGCGGCCCTCGCACCGCCGAACGCGTGCCAGAGCCGCTCCTCGCCGCCCGCATCGGTATAGGCCGCGAACTCGACGTCGTCGCCGTCGTCGACCTCCTCGAACCCCTCGGGGAAGAGCTCGATCATCGTCGCGCGCGCCTGCTCGGCGCGGCGTCGGGGAACGGTGACCGAGACGCGCCGGAGCGGACGCTCTTCCGGCACGGTCAGCGGAATGCGCTCTTCAGACGATGGAAGAAGCCGTTCTCGGCGGCGTAGGTCTCGTCGTCGGTCGAGGCAGCGAACTCGCCCAGGAGCTTGCGCTGTTCTTCGGTCAGCCGACGGGGCATGACGACGTTCACGAGGATGCGGTGGTCGCCCCGCGCGGACGAGTGCAGGACCGGCATCCCGCGGCCGTCGAGTACGTGGACCTCACCCGGCTGGGTGCCCGGGCGGAACTCGAGCTCGGCGTCGCCGTCGAGCGTCGGGACCGTCAGCCGCGTGCCGAGCGCAGCCTCGGTCATCGTCAGATCGACCTCGGAGAAGATGTCGTCGCCCTCGCGCGCAAATCGCGGATCGGGATGCACGTGGACGAGGACGTAGACGTCGCCCGCCTCACCGCCGGGCAGGCCGGCGTGCCCTTCGCCGGAGATGCGGATGCGCTGTCCGTCGTGGATGCCGGCGGGTACCCGGACTTCGAGCCGCCGCTCCTCGACCACCCGCCCACCGCCGCGGCATTTCTTGCACGGTGACTCGATCACGCGGCCCGCACCGTTGCAGCGCGGGCACGTCTGGGTGCGAATGAACTCGCCGAAAACGCTGCTCGAGACCTGCTGCAGGCGGCCGCTGCCGGCGCACGAAGCGCACTGGACTGGGTTCGTACCGGGCTCCGCACCGCTTCCGCTGCACGTGTCGCACGGCACGGCGACCTGGAAGGGCACCTCCTTCGTGATACCGCTGGCCGCCTCGGCGAGCTCGACCGAGATCTCGGCGCCGATGTCCGCCCCTCGGCGGGCCCGACGCGTGCCGACGCCGAAGAGGTCGTCGCCGAAGAACGCCGAGAAGAGGTCGCTGAGGCTGCCGAAATCGAAGCTCGGTGTGAAGCCGCCGCTCCGCAGCCCCTCGTGGCCGAAGCGGTCGTATACCTCGCGACGCTCCGAGTTCGAGAGCACCTCGTAGGCCTCGACTACCTCTTTGAACCGCTCCTCCGCGTCCGGCTCGTCGCAGACGTCTGGATGCAGCTCGCGAGCGAGCGACCGGAACGCCTTCTTGATCTCCGCGGCGGACGAGCCGCGGGCGACGCCGAGCACCTCGTAGTAGTCGCGTCTCGTTGTTGCCACAGGCTTAGGTTAGCCCTGCCCCAGGCCGTGGCTCGACGCTAGCTCTCGCCGAACAGATCTTCGGAGAAACGGCTGAGCTCGAATGCCGCGGCACGAACGGAGCGGATCGCTTTCTCGTAGTCCATGCGGATCGGCCCGACGAGCGACACGGCGCCGAGCGTGCGGTTCGAGAGGCCGTACGCAGCGCCGACGAGTGCGAGCTCGTGGAGCGCGGGCTCAGCGAACTCACCGCCGACACGGACGAAAGGGCGCCTTGGATCGAGCGCCTCGGCGAGGACGTCCAGGAGGGCCCGGCGGCGCTCGAGCAATTCGAGCAGGCCTCGGTACGCCGCGACCTCGTCGTCACGCACCTCGTCCAGCAGCCCGGCCGCACCACCTACGAAAAGCCGTTGCTCGTCGAGCGCGACCAGCTCCGTGAACGCTGGCCGGAGGCGCTCGACGAAATCCCGCTCCGTCGAGCTGAGGCCGGAATCGTCGAGGCGCCGCCGGAGGAGCTGCGTCCCGAGCTGCACGCCGACCAGCTGCTCGTTGAGGTATTGCCGCGCCCAGTTGGCGAGCCCCGGGTCGACCGGCTTGTCGAAGGACGCGATCCGTTTCGTGACGGCGCCCGCCGAGGTGATCACGACGACCATCACGACCTCGGGCTGCAGAAGGAGCACCTCGACGTGCCGGACCGTCTCGGCGCGCAGGGGCGGCGCCGACACGAGGGCGAGCAGACGTGTCGCGCGGGCGAGCATCTCGGTCGTCGCCTGAAGAGCAGCCTCGACCTCACGGCGCGCTTCGCTGAGCTGGAGGTCGAATGTCGCCGGCTGCGGCTCGAGGCGATCGAGGAGCGTTCGCGCGTAGTAGCGGTAGCCATGATCGGTCGGGACACGACCGGCCGAGGTGTGCGGATGGGTGAGCAAGCCGACGTGCTCGAGCTCGGCGAGCTCGTTGCGGACAGTCGACGACGAGACCTGCATCCCCGACCGCTCGACGAGGCTCTTCGACCCGACGGGCAGTCCTGTCGCGACGTACTCCTCGACAACGCGCAGCAGGATCTCCTGCTGACGCTCTGACAGCTCTACCTGCATGTATGCAGGCATTTTAGGCCAGCAACTCCGCCGTCACGCCGCCTCCGAGAAAGCGGCCACGTGACGTCAGAGTCAGCGTTCCGCACCCGCCGCGGACCGCCAGTCCGAGCGCCTCGAGTCGATCGAGCGCGTCCGCGTCAACTGCGTCCTCGAGGCCGGCCAGCGGGAGCGGCTCGTCCAGACGGAGCCCGAGCATGACCCGCTCGCGGTCCTTTACGGCGGCTTCGAGCGGCTCGATCTTCCTTGGCGGCGCCTCGCCGCGGCCGAGAGCCTCGAGGTAGGCCGGCAGGCGAGGCGCGTTGCGATAGCGGACCCTGCCGAGCGTGGACACGGCGCCGATCCCGAGGCCGAGGTAGTCCCGACCAAACCAGTAGGCGAGGTTGTGCCTCGACCGGAGGTCACGCCCGCCGCTGAGTTCGGAACGGCGGCAGAAATTCGCCGTCTCGTACCACCGGTAGCCAGCTCCCATGAGCGTCTCGACGACATCCTCGAAGTACCCCTCCAGCGCTTCGCTCTGGCGGGTGAGCTCATCTCCGAAGGTATGTGCGAAGCGCGTCCCGGGCTTGGCTTCGAGCTCGTAGCAGGACAGGTGCTCAGGCTCGAGGGCGAGAGCCTCGTCCAGGTCGCGCCGGAGGTCGGCGGAGCTCTGGCCGGGGATGCCGTAGATGAGATCGAGCGAAATGTTCTCAATACCGGCGGCACGAAGAGTGCGCACGGCGCGTCGGATTTCGTCCGGGCCCGCCTGGCGCTCGAGCACCGTGAGCAGGCGTCGGCTGAAACTCTGGGCTCCCATGGACACGCGATCGACGGCTCCGTCGGCCAGCAGACGCGCGAGCGCAGGCGTGACCGTCTCGGGGTTTGCCTCGACCGTCACCTCGATAGCCCGAGGTAGTGCATCGAGCAGGCGCGCAA
>Ga0066903_100003251_pt1 | contig 13185 bp, 15 predicted proteins | sample PanSoiMetaGPlot1_FD_67491 | JGI IMG/M metagenome (GOLD analysis project Ga0066903, IMG submission 67491) | Tropical forest soil microbial communities from Panama analyzed to predict greenhouse gas emissions - Panama Soil - Plot 1 (version 2) | ecosystem: Environmental > Terrestrial > Soil >... | reverse complement strand
GACCCCGTGATCGCCTTGCGCCGGGACTAGTCAGGAACCACCGGCGCCTCGTCGCACGCGCGCCGCGGATCCCTCGCGTCGCCGCGCCGCCTCGATGGCCGCGGAGAGCTGCTCCATCCCGCGCCTGAGGACATCAGGCCGGACGGACGCGAAACCCATGAGGATCGCATTGGCCGGGCGGCCATCGCCTATCGTCGATCGCGGCCGACTGATCGAATAGTGAGAGAGCGGCGTGACTTCGACGCCGCGGACGTTCGCTTCCTCGTGCACGCGCTCGGCATCGACGTCTTTGAGATCGCCGATCGCGTGGAGGCCGGTGCGGACCGTCCTCAGCGTCAGCACACCGCGGCACCATCGGTCGGCCGCATCGGTGAGCGCGTCGAGCCGTTCCCGATAGGCGGCCCGCATCCGTCGCAGATGCCGATCGAAGTGCCCTTCCAGCATCAGATCGGCCAGCGCCGCCTGTTCGAGCAGCGGTGGGTGCACGTCAGAGGCCCGGCGGGCGCTCACCAGCGCCGGCTGAAGATCGGACGGGACGATGAGAAAGCCGAGCCGGAGGGCGGGAAACAGCGTCTTGCTGAAGCTGCCGGCGTAGATGACGCGGCCGTCTTCGTCCAGTCCGTGCAGACACGGGATGGGACGCGCGCCGTAGCGGAACTCGCTATCGTAGTCGTCTTCGAGCACCCAGGCGCGCGCGGCGCTCGCCCAGCGGAGGAGCGCCAGCCGCCGCGGCAGGCTCATCGCCACTCCCAGCGGAAACTGATTGGACGGCGTCACGTACACGAGCCGCGCGCGACCGCTGCGCCGCGCGCCGGTCGCGACACTGAGGCCTTCGTCATCGACAGGCACGGGCACGATCCGTGCGCCGGCTCCGACCAGCGCCGCCCGCGCGCCGGGATATCCGGGATTCTCGAGCCACGCCTCGTCGCCGGCGTCCAATACCACGTCGAAGACCAGTTCGAGCCCGCGCTGCGATCCTGCGACGACGAGGACTTCGTCCGCGCGGCACCGCGTACCGCGCGCGCTCTGCACGTGGTCGGCAATCGCCTCCCGCAGCGGCAGGAATCCTCCGGCTTCGTTGTAATCGAGCTGCGCCGGCATCGTCGAGCGCAGACGGCGGGTAATCAGGCGCGACCACGTCCGCAGCGGAAAGAGATCGAGCGCCGGCACGCCGATCCGGAACGCGCGCGGCGGGCCAGGTATCCGAATCGCCGCTGCCGGTGTCGACGCCAGCGCCAGGCCGCGACGCGACAGCGGTGGGTGTTTCGCGGCCGTCGTCGTATGCCGCACACCGCCCGTCGCGGGCAGGTCGTCCGGGAGCTCGTGCGCCACGAACGTGCCCGAGCCGTGCCGGCCGATCAGGTACCCTTCCGCGGTCAACTGCTCGAACGCCAGGAACGTCGTCGTCCGCGACACATCGAGGTCGTCGGCGAGCGATCGAGACGATGGCAGACGCATGCCCGGCTGGGCGATGCCATCGAGGACGGCCCGACGGATCTCCGCATAGATCTGCCGCTGCAAGGGAGTCCCGCCCCGGCGATCGAGCCGGATCAGCAGGTCGCCTGTTCGATGGTTCGCCATGGCGGGCCCGGACAGTGGCTATCCAGTCTCGTGCCGATCGAGCCTATTGTATATGACCACTCACGAACCGGCGTCCACAGACGAGGTGGCTGACCGCCGCCGCAATTTTCGCCAAGAGTCGATCCGCCGCCCCGCGGTACAACTCGATCAGGAAGGAGATCACGCCTGATGACTGCGGCAACTCAGCAGAAGGTCGGCTTCCACACGGTTCTCGCGGCGTCCGATCGCTCGCCGGACATTCCCGAATCGGCGGACGTGTACGGGTGGCTGTGCGGAGATTGGGATCTGAAGGTGCTTCACTACCTCGCGCTCGACGTGTCGGCGCGCGGCATGACCGGCGAGGTGCACGCCGCGCGCGTCCTCGAAGGCCGCGCCGTCCAGGACGTCTGGATCATGCCGGCGCCCGACTGGGATCCCAGGCTGGTGATGTACGGCACGACACTGCGATGGTGGGACCCGTCGATCCGCGCGTGGCGCATCGACTGGACCAATCCCGCCCGCAGCCATCACGAAGATCAGATCGGCAACTGGAACGGCCGGGACATCCTGCAGACCGGCGAGCGCGCCGATGGAACGAAGACACGCTGGACGTTCACCGACATCACCGGCGATTCGTATCACTGGCGCGGCGAGGCGCTCTATCCGGGTGCGACGGCCTGGACGCTGGAAGGCGAGTTTCTCGCGACGCGCAAGTCGGCAGTTCGATAGTCCCGGCCGGCGGCTGCTCTCGATCGCGTTGTCACCGTTGTGTCACATACACCAGGTGGCAATGCGGCATAGTGATACCGAGCCAACGTGGATCAGGCGAGGTATTCATGGCCGCCGGTACGCTGAATTCGTTCGTGCCCGATGCGCTCGACGCCAATCGACGCGGTGAACTGACCGATCGACAGCGACAGGGCTTCCGGGCCCTGTCGTGGGACAACCGCAAGAGCGCCCTGAGCGGTGCCGCGCTGCTCGTCGCCGGCGCCGTGCTCATCCTGTTTTTCGCCTCCCCCACCGCCCCTCCCGTCGCGCGTGTCGTCATGCCGGCCATCGCGCTCGCCATTGCCGCGTTCCTGATCGTGCGTGCCATCGTTGGAACGGACGCGCTCACGCGTGACCTGAGAGCGCCGCACGTGGAATCAGTCGAAGGGGCGATCGGCAAACGCTCCGTCGGCGGCGGACGCGCGCGCGGCGTGTGCTTCCTGGACGTCGGCGACAGGAGCTTCACGGTGGCGCACGCCACCTACAGCGCCGCGCCCGATCACGGGTTCGTGCGGCTCTACTTCCTGCCGCGCAGCAAGAAGATCGTCAACTTCGAACGCCTGCCGGATCCGCCGGTTCCGGATATGCCGCACGTCAGGGACGTTCTCGACGCGGCGAGCGCGGCGCTGCGCGCGCCGACCCGCCGCGAGCGCAATGAGGCGCACGCCGTCATCGGCAGCATCGGCGATGCACTCGAGTCGAGCTTCTCGTCTTCCTTCACCAGTGCACCGAAGCCCGCGGAAAACTCCCCGCCGCTCGCAGACGCCATCATCGGCACGTGGCGCAACCCGATGATGACCGTGACCTTCTCAGCCGCCGGTCGAGTGACGGTTCAGATGCTCGGAGGCACGAGAAGCGGACGATGGTCGGTGGACGGCGCCGGACGGCTGCAGTCGGACGTCACCGGCCGCCAGGAGACAACCGACGCGTGGGTGACAGCTGATCAGCTCACGATTTCCGTGCAGGGCGAGAGCATGACGCTCCAACGCGCACAAGTGAGATAGCATCCCGTCATGCAGCGCATCGTCGCGGGCGTCGACCTCGGCGGGACGGCGATCAACTACACGCTGCTGGACGCGGACACCGGCGCATTCCTGATTCCCGGGCTGGCCGAGCACCCTGCGCGCGCGAAGGAAGGGGCGCAGGTCTGCCTGACCCAGATTGTCGACGGTCTCGACGCGACCGCATCGAAGTACGGTGTGGATCGCACAGCTATCGTGGCAGTCGGGCTCGATACTCCCGGACCGGCGAGTGCCACCGGCGTGCTCAGCGCGAAAGGCTCGACGAACTTCGTTCATCCGAGCTGGCCGGGGTTCGACCTGCGCGGCGGACTCGAGCAACGGCTCGGACTGCCGGTGACCTATCTGAACGACGGCAACGCCGCGGCGTTGTGGGGCCACATGGCCTTGTTCGGGTCGCAGCCGGCGACGACCGTGTCGGCGATCATCGGCACTGGTCTCGGTGGCGGCCTGGTGGTGGACGGCCGCGTCGTGGAGGGCCGCAACGGGTTCGGCGGGGAAATCGGGCACGTGCTCATCCCCTGTGAGGCGATTCCGGCGCTGGGCGGGCTCCGGCCGCCGTGCAATTGCGGCCGATTCGGCGACGTCGAGTCGGTCTGCTCGCTGACGGCCATCGAGCGGACATTGCTGCCGATGTTTCTCGAGCGGTATCCCCGGCATCCGCTTCACGGCGTTGCGCCCGAACGCGCCGCCAAGGACGTGCGCGGCTATGCCGAGCGCGGCGACGAGATGTGCCGCGCGATCTTCGACACGCAGGCGAGAGCGCTCGGGTTGTTTTTCGATCAGGTGACGAACCTGCTCGATCCGGATGCGTTCCTGATCGGCGGCGGCGCGCTCGAAGTCTCGCCCGAGTTCCAGGCGTGGTGGCTGGCCGCCGTACGGGCCGGCATGCCCCCGCAGCGGGAGGAGCAGGAACCGCGCATCCACATCGTGCCGAACGGCGACGCGGCCGGCGCGCGGGGCGCGGCGCTGCAGGCGCTGCGCGGCATCCAGTCAGCGGCGTCCGCGTGACCGACGTCAATCGTCAGTCGATCTGACGTGAAGTCAGACGCATGCCGACCTTTTGTCTTCCTCTGAGCGCGATAGGCGCGAGATCGACACCGCCGGACGTCGAGATCGCGGCGCGCAGGTTGGCAGCGTGGTTGCACGACAACGCTTCTGAAGGAGCATCGAATGCTTGGGAGAGTCGGGATCCCGGAGCTCGTCATCATCTTCTCGATCGCGCTGCTGATCTTCGGTCCGCGGAAGCTCCCGGAGCTGGGGAGCTCTCTGGGCAAGGCCATCAGGGAATTCAAGCGCGCCGGTAACGAGCTGCAGGAGAAGAACGTCGACTGATCACGGCGTCGCGTCCAGACGGTCTGTCGCCGACTGTGGAAGCAGCCGCGCAGCCTCGGGATCGACGAGCCAGCGGAGCCGGCCCTGCCGCGGCCGAACGAGCTGCGCCGGGAACCGCTCCGGCTGGTAGGGTCCGTCGAGCACGGCGCGAAGCGCCTCCGCCTTGTCACCACCCTTGACCGTGAAGATCACCTCCGCCGCGTTGATCAGCACGGGAGCGGTCAGCGTGATGCGCTGCGTCTTGAGCGCGTCCACACGATTGGCCGTCACCCATTTGACGTCCTCCTTCAACGCATCGGTGCCCGGAAAGAGCGACGCCGTGTGCCCGTCGGGGCCCATGCCGAGCAGCACCAGGTCGAATCGCGGGAGTCGAGAGCCGAACACCTGTCGAAGGTCACGTTCGTACTCGTCCGCCGCTGCTGACGGATCGGGATATTCACCCTTCATGCGCCACACCTGATCCGGGGCGATGCCGAGCGGGCGCAGCAGGCACGTGTCCGCCATCAGGAAATTGCTGTCGGGATGATCCGGCGGCACGTGCCGCTCGTCGCCGAAAAAGAACGTCACCGCCGGCCAGTTGAGTCGAGCGCGGTACTCGTCGGCCACCAGCCGGGAATACACGTCTCGTGGAGTGCTGCCGCCCGCGAGCGCAACCGTGAACACGCCGCGCGCGCCAATCGCGTCGTTTCCGATCGCGACGAACAGCGCCGCCGCCGCTTCCGCCATCGTGCTTGCGCTCGAACAACGCAGGACGTCACCAGTCATGGGGGAGCTCCTCGTCATTCATCTATCATCTATCATCACCGTTTGTCGTCGGCATGACGCCCGCCGGCCGCCCGGCCCAGGTGTCATCGCAGGCGCGGGTGGCGGTTCTCATGAAAACCGTGAGACCATAGGACACTCGAGACCCATCGAACGACGAGGCATTCGCTGTGCTCTGGTTCTTCGAACGCGAGGGACAATCCCTGGAGATCGAAACGCGCTACGACAACGCGGCGTCGGAGTTTTGCGTGGTCGTCCGATATCCGGATGACAGCACACACGCCGAGCAGTTCGCGAGTGAGCGAGCGTTTCGCCTGTGGCTGGAAGAGGTCGAGCGAAACCTTGCCGTCCTCGGCTGGTCCCTCAGCAGCGGGCCGACGCTCCTGTCCGATGGCTGGCGCGACAAGCCGGTCGTCTGAACGCTCGCACCCAGACAGGCCGATGCGGACGATTCGTACGTTGACGCCTTCCGACGAGATGAGAATCTTTGCAGGCGCGGTCGTTCAGCCTCTGCTTGCGGCTGCTCTTGCGTTCGTGAGCTTCCCCCTCATCATGCTCGACAGGAACGGACGAACACTGGCAGGAGGCACCACGGATGTCGTCCAGACCGCGACATCTGCAGCGGCGGGAGTTGGCCTGGTCGCTCTGGTCGTCACGATCGTGGGCGCGATCCCCACCGCGGTGTGGCTCTTGAAACGGCGCCGAGTCTCCCTCTTGGAGACGCTGGCCTTCGGTCTCGGATTCGGCATTCTGCCGTTCGCCTTCGGAGCATTGACCGCCGGCACGTACGGGATCGCAGGCGTCATTCGCGGCGTGGCGTTCTCGTCACTGCTGGGCGTCGCGGGCGCCGCCGCCTTCTGGGGCATCGCTCTCCGGCACGAAGACGATGACGCCGGCAACCCGGCCGAGCACGCATCGTCCTCGCGCGGCGACCAGTAGCCGTTTCGTTTTTCCGCGATCACATCCCGGGACGTCTCGCGAAGACGTCATGTTGCGTTTCCCTTCCAGATTACGTGTTGAGGAGTGAGACCGGGCGGCGCCAGGGTCGAGGGTTCGACTCCCGGCGGCCGCCTGCCGGGCCGGCAAAGGCCCACAACCGATTGAATCAGGAAGGATCGACGACATGGCGACAATCAAGATCACGAACGTCAAGTGCCTCCGGAAGCAGGACATCGTCGGCCAGGACGAGCCGCGCATCTATCTTGGAGGCCTCCAGGTCTGGGAAGGCAAGATGGGCAGGGGCGACAGCCGGCCGCTGACGGGTGTGCAGCGGGGCTTCAGCGACGACATCCTGGTCGAGCTGCGGGAACAGAACAACAACAAGAGCGAGAAGGAGCTCGGCAAGTGGACCGTCAGCGACACGCCGACGCCAGCCGGCAATCCGCCGCTCACCGCGTCGACGTCGGGCTATCACTACGAGGTGTACTTCGACGTCGTGTAGCGTCCCCGCGAAGGGTCGGTCTTCGCGGACCGACCCTGATTCTCTGCGAGTCCGATGAGAACTTCCGGCGTTCGTCCCGAGCGACGTGCGGCTCGTCGCCGGCGGCGGTATCCTGCCGCCGGAGGACGGGACGAATGTCGATCAGCCGCAGAGATTTCCTCAAGACTGCCTCCCTGCTGGGCGCGACTGTGGCGTTCGACCGCGGGCAGGCGCGCCAGTCCGCGCGCGCGTGGCGCGAACGGCGCGATCTGTTTCCCGAAGGCGTCGCGTCTGGCGATCCGCAGTCTGACAGCGTGCTGTTGTGGACGCGGCGGCCGCCGGTCGACAAGGATGCGGCGAGACGGTTGACCGTCGAAGTGGCCGAGGACGAACGCTTCACGCGCGTCGTCGCAACCGCTGAGGCGCGCCTGACCGAAGCCTCCGACTGGACGTGCCGCGTGCTCGCGGCCGGGCTCAAGCCCGCGCGCGTCTACTGGTATCGCTTCACCGATGAACGCCACAACGGCAGCCGCGTCGGCCGGACGATCACCGCGCCGGCCGACGACGACGCGCGGCCGGTGCGCTTCGCGTTCGTCAGCTGTCAGAACGCCAACCAGGGCGCGCAGAACGCCTACCGCCGCATGATCCACGAAGACGAGCGCGCGCCGGACGCCGATCGCCTCGACTTCGTGCTGCATCTCGGCGACTTCATCTACGAGATCGTCTGGTATCCGGAAGACCGGCCGCGGGGCTATTACGATCGCCGCCTGCGCGACGTCGCGCGATATCCGGACGGCGAGAAGATCACCGACTTCCACGTTCCCACCACCGTCGGGGACTATCGCGCCGTCTATCGCGGATACCTGCTCGATCCCGATCTGCAGGACGCGCGCGCCCGATGGCCGTTCGTCTGCATGTGGGACAACCACGAGTACTCCTGGCTCGGCTATCAGGGCATCCAGGTGTTCGGCTCGAGCGTGCGGCCGGCGCAGACGCGAAAGGTCGCCGCGAACCAGGCCTGGTGGGAATATCAGCCGGCGCGCGTGAAGAAGCCGGGCGGCGCGTCGCTCGAGACCTTCGATCCTCCGCACGTGGCCGACACCCCGATCACGACGTTCGACGACCACGGCCTCGGGCAGGAGCCGAACAACCTGGCCGCGATCGGAAGTCTGACGGGCTATCGCGCGTTCAGATGGGGCGCGAACGTCGAGCTGTTCCTCACCGATCAACACAGCTACCGGTCAGCGGACGCGACGGCGATTCCCGAGGCCGGACAGTTCTTCAACCCCGATTTTCCCTACTTCCTTCCCGAGGAGATGATCGAGGTCTTCGATGCGGGACGCACTTACGGCGGCGGACATCCGCCGGCGACCATCCGCTTCGCCGGCCAGGACATTCCCAACCCGCGGCGCGACAAGCCCGCACCGTCGATGCTGGGCGTGGAGCAGAAATCGTGGCTCCTGGCGCGGCTGAAGGCGTCGCGCGCCCCATGGAAGATCTGGGGCAATTCGCTCGCGACGCTGTCGTGGCGCGCCGATCCGCAGAACCTCCCGGCCGGATCGCCGTCATGGGGAGGCGCCGGCTACGCCAGCTTCGGCGGCAGCGACTGGAGCACGCTGATCACCGAACGCGGCGAGATCTTCGACGCCGTGCGCGAGGCGGGCATCACGGGACTGGCCATCGTGGCCGGCGACCGCCACGCCTTCTGGGCGGGGCTGCCGTCGAAGGCGCTGCCGCCACAGGCGTTCGAGCCCGTCGGCGTCGAGTTCGTCGTCGGCTCCATTTCGGCTCCGGGCGTGCTGGAGTCCGCCGAACACAAACTGCCGAAGGAGGTGCCGCTGCGCGGCATGTACCTGGCGGAGCGGCCGGGCGCGTCCGGCCCCGAGCCGACGATCAACATGCTCGTCCGCCACGGCGTCCGTTCCGCGCTGGAATACGCGCGATCGGGAGACGCGGTCAAGGCTCGCGCACTGTCGAATCCCGATCTGTCGCCTCACCTGTCCTTCGTCGATCTCGGCGGACACGGCTATGCGACCGTGCGTGTGACGGCCGGCGCGCTTGAGACCGAGTTCGTCTGTATTCCGCGGCCGATTGACCGGAGCACGTCGTCCGACGGCGGACCGCTGCGCTACCGCGTCTCGCATCGGGCGCGGCTGTGGACGCGCGGCGAGCGCCCGACGCTCGAACAGCGCGTGCTCGAAGGATCGGCCACGCTGTCGATCTGACGCGGGCCGATGATCTTACAAGGGAGCGACCGTCACGACCGCCTTCATCGTGTGCTGGTGACCCGGTTCGAGATCCACGGCACACGCATTGACGTTGCCGGCCTCGACACAGACGAACCGCGTCCACTCGTCGCCTGACAGATCCGACAGCGCGTGCGCTCTTTCGGACCAGGGATTCCAGACGACCGTCGCACGCGACTGCTCTTTGGCCATGCGAATCCGCCTGCGCAGGTGCTCATCGATGATCTCGATGGCGTCGGTCGCATCCAGAAAGACGCGATCGGTCTCCGAGACGAACGTGATGTCGCCGCGCTGGATCTTCTGGCGGTAGGCGTCAGGCTTGTCCAGATAGCTGGCTCCGTCCAGCCCGCGCACCCGAACGTCGCCGATACGCGCGACGCGAAAGTACGAATGGAGCGCTTCCTCGAAGCGCATCGGACCAGTTCCAGTATTCGTGACGACGAGTTCCAGCGTCAGGGCCGGACCGAACGTCACGCGATGGACGAGGCGGAAACCTGCGGCCCACGAGCGCTTCGTCTCCGCATCGCTCTCGGTGAACATGCTCACCGTGATCCCTCGATCGCCCTGAGTAATTGACTCGAGCCGCCATCCCTTCGTCCGGACGAACCCGTGGGCCGGTGCGGCGGAGTCGCCTGCACGGTTGCCGAACCACGGAAAGCAGATCGGGATGCCTCCCCTGATCGCCCGGCCGGCCTCCCATCGCGAGCGTTCGCTGAGGAAGAGGACGTCCTCGGCTCCGGCGGGCGTCCAGGACGTCACCTGCGCGCCGTGCAGGTACATCTCGCCGGCGGCCTCCGCCGTCGTCACCTGGACTTTTGGCAGTCCGTTCTGCCCTTCCACGACTTCGGCGGTATCGGCGCCACTTCGTAGAGTCATCGTGCGACGACCTCTCCTGCAGTTCGTGAGACAGAATATCCTGAGGGTGACCGATTTCACGCAAAGGAGACGCATGAAGACACTGTTGAGCGCAGCCCTGCTCCTGACACTCGTCCCCGCGGCGGCGCGCGCGCAGATCAACGCGGGTCAGCAGAAGGACGAGCCGAGCCTGCCGTTCACGATGACGCAGGTGGCGACGTTCAACCTGCCCTGGCGCATCGCGTTCCTGCCGGACGGCCGCATGCTCGTCACCGAGAAGGTCGGACCGGTCTGGCTGGTGACCGACCGCGGCGTGAAAACGCCGGTCGCCAACGTGCCGGCGGTCCTCAGCGAGGACCAGGGCGGCATGCTCGGCGTCTTCCTGTCGCCGCACTATGCGAGCGACCACATTGTCTACCTCACCTATGCGGAGCCGGGGGACGGCGGATCGAGCCTGGCCCTCGCGCGAGCGCGCCTCGCGATCGGAGACGACACGGCGAGCCTGGAAGACCTGCAGGTCCTCTGGCGCCAGATGCCCAAGGGCCAGGGCGGACAGTTCGGCGCCCAGATTGCCTTTTCGCCCGACGGACAGTACCTGTTCCTTGCGGTCGGTGAGCGCCAGCGCATGACGCCGGCGCAGGATCCGGATCAGGAACTCGGAAAGATCCTGCGCCTGACGCTCGACGGCAAGCCGGCACCCGGCAACCCGATGGCCGGAAAGACGGGCGCCGCGAGCGTGACGCTCATCGATCCGCCGCGCGACACGGAACTGGCGAAGACCGCTCCGGTCGTCAGCACCTATACGTTCCCGTCACCGAACCTGGCGCCCGCAGAGACGTGGTCGAGCGGCCACCGCACGCCGTACGGTCTTGCGTTCGCGCCCGACGGCCGGCTCTGGGAACTCGAGCACGGCCCTCGCGGCGGCGACGAGCTGAACCTGATCGAACCCGGCAAGAACTATGGCTGGCCGCTCGTCGCGTACGCCACGAACTACAACGGCGTGCCGATCCCCAGCCCCGACACGCGACCGGATCTGGCAAAGCCCGTGATCTACTGGACGCCCGTGATCGCGCCGGGCAATCTCACGTTCTACTCGGGCTCGATGTTCCCGCAGTGGAAGGGATCGGCGCTGATTGGCGGTCTCGGGACGAAGACGCTCAACCGGATCACGTTCGACGGCAAGGGGGGCGCCGCGAGCGCCGAACGCTGGAACGTCGGCCACCGCATCCGCGACGTCGAGGTCGCGCCTGACGGCGCGGTGTGGATGGTCGAGGACGCCAATCCCGGCGGACTGTTCCGCGTCACGCCGAAATAGCGTCGCCAGTCATCCGCGCCTGGCCGCCTCGATCCTGGCAATGTCGATCTTCTTCATCGTCATCATCGCCTCCATCGCGCGCTTTGCGGCGGCGGTGTCGGGATCGTTCATCGCCTCGGTCAACGCGCGAGGCACGATCTGCCAGCTCAATCCGAACCTGTCCGTGCACCAGCCGCACGCGCTTTCCCGGCCGCCGCTGCCGACGATCGCATTCCAGTACCGGTCGGTTTGCTCCTGCGTGTCGGTGAACACCTGGAACGAGACCGCCTCGTCGAAGGTGAATGCGGGGCCGCCGTTCAGCCCGAGGAAAGGCTGACCCAGCACGGTGAACTCCACGGTGAGCACCTCGCCGGCCTTGCCGCCTGGAAAGTCGGCCGGCGCCTTGTGTATCCCGGTGACGCGGCTGTCGGGGAACGTGGCGGCATAGAACTTCGCGGCATCCTCAGCGTTCTTGTTGAACCACAGACAGGTCGCAATCCTGATCTTGTCGGTCATCGTCCTCATCCTTTCGTCCGGCGGACAACCGCTGCGGACGAGTCGCGCAGGAGCGCGATGGCCTCATCCGGGCCCGCCCAGCCCTGGAGTTTCAGGTCCTTCCTTTCGAAGGCGACGGCGCTCAGGAAGAACCGCTCCAGCTCCTGACGGATTCGCTCATCCACGTCGAACACCGTCCGTATGGACTCATGCAATCAGCATGCATCGGCCGCTCCCGGCTGACCTTCGGCGGGCGCCTCGCGCGGCGGCACTGATGGCCTCGAGCCTGCATTCAGAAATGATCGGGCACACCTCGGCTGCGGCCACAGGAGGCGATCGATGGCGTACCGCCTGCGACGAGACGAATCCATCCCAACAGGGCTGCGTCGCATCGCCAGAAAGGAGCTCAGCGCGGCGTCTGACGAATTGCGCCGCGGCGACCCGCCCTCGGACGAAGCGATCCACGAGGCACGCAAGGGCTTGAAGAAGGTTCGCGTGCTGCTCCAGCTCGTGGAGGCCGACGATGGAGGGGGGCTGAAGAAGGGACCGAAGCGATTGCGCGCCGTGAATCGATCGTTGTCGCAGCTCCGCGATGCCGACGCGATGCTCCAGATGCTCGACAAGCTGAGAAACAGAAACCGCCATCTCTTCGACGATCGCACGTTTGCTCGAGTGCGGCGGCGCCTGTCTGCCTTCAAACGAGAGATCACCCAGGCCGCCGAGCGCGACGGCGCATGGCCGGAGGCCGTGAGCGAGTTGAAGAAAGTTCGGCGAAGCGCGAAGGGATGGCGCCCTGCCCATGGCGGATCTTCATCGGGCCGAGACGTGGCTCGGTGACGAGCACAATCTGGTGGTCTTCTGCGCCGAGATCTCAAAGGATGCGTCCATCTGCAATGGGCTGGTCGATCTCAGCCGCTTGAAGCTGACGGTGAATCACTTTCAATGCGATCTGAGACAGAAGGCGATCGCCCGCGCGGGCACCATCTACCGCCGAAAGCCTGGCGCGTACGTTCGTGCCATGAAACGAGCGTGGAAGACCTGGCGCCGGCAGACGACCAGTCGCCCATCGACGTCGAACGCCAGGGCGGCATAGCCGGCGTGGCGGACGAGGCAGGGGTGCGTCGATGCCGTGCGTCGCTGTCGATCAGCGATCCTGGTACGGCTGCTGCATGCTGCCGAAGCGGCTGCCTCCTCTACGCGACAGAGCGTCGCGTCCCGCGAGCGATCGCCAGCTCGTCTATACGCGGGGGGCTCTCGCCGACATATGCAACAGATCCCTGGACCTCTCACGCACCTGCATTTCGCGCGTGTCATCGAATCGTCCGACGACGCGATCATCAGCAAGACCCTCGACGGGATCATCACGTCCTGGAATCGCGCGGCGGAACGGATGTTCGGCTACAGCGCCGCCGAAGCCATCGGCCAATCCAT
>Ga0066903_100003250_pt1 | contig 13186 bp, 12 predicted proteins | sample PanSoiMetaGPlot1_FD_67491 | JGI IMG/M metagenome (GOLD analysis project Ga0066903, IMG submission 67491) | Tropical forest soil microbial communities from Panama analyzed to predict greenhouse gas emissions - Panama Soil - Plot 1 (version 2) | ecosystem: Environmental > Terrestrial > Soil >... | reverse complement strand
GCCTCGAACCAGAAGGCCGCCATCTGGTTCAGCACCTGGCCCTTGAACGGGATCGTCCCCAGCACGACGTCGAACGCGCTGATCCGGTCGGTCGCGATGATCGTGCGCTTGCCGTCGCGAACGTAGCAATCGCGGACCTTGCCCTCGTACTTCTCGCCGAGCTCGGGAAAGTTCGTGCCGCTCAGCGTCTTGTCGAGCTGCGCGCGAATCACGGCTTCGTCGATCGGTTTGCTCATGATGAAGAATCCTCCGCGAGGGCTCTGTCGATGATCGCGCCGGCGTGGCGCAGGTGGTGTTCCAGGTTGAAAGCGTGGTCGATCTCCGCGGCGTCGATCCGCGACGTCACGTCCTTGTCGGCGGCCAGCAGGTCGCGGAACTTACCCTCGCCGGCCACGGCGCGCAGCGCGTTCCGCTGCACCAGCTCGTAGGCGGCCTGGCGCGCCATCCCCTTGCGCACCAGGGTCAGCATCACCGCCTCGCTGAAGTAGAGGCCCTTCGCCTGCTCCAGGTTCTCGCGCATCCGGGCGGCGTTCACGACCAGGCCGTCGACCAGCCCGGCCGCGCGGCGGACCATGAAGTCGGCCAGCCCGGTCGCGTCGGGTCCGATGACGCGCTCGACGGACGAATGCGAGATGTCGCGCTCGTGCCAGAGGGCGACATCCTCGAGGGCGGCGCTGGCGTACGACCGGAGCAGCCGCGCGATCCCGCACAGGTTCTCGGACAGGATCGGGTTCTTCTTGTGCGGCATCGCCGACGACCCCTTCTGCCCTTTGCCGAACGCCTCGGTCGCCTCGCCGACCTCCGTGCGCTGCCAGTGCCGGATCGTCACCGCCAGCCGCTCCACGGCCGTGCCGAGCCGGGCCAGCGCCAGGAAATAGGCGGCGTGCCGATCGCGCGCCACGACCTGCGTCGGCACCACCTCGCGGCGCAGGCCCAGCGACGCGAGCGCCGCCTGCTCGACGGCCGGATCGAGGTTCGCGTAGGTGCCGACCGCGCCGGCGATCTTCCCGACCGCGACCTCCTGGCGCGCCGCCTCGAGCGCGGCCTTCGCGCGCCCGAGCTCGGCGTACCAGCCAGCGAACACCAGCCCGGCCGTGATCGGCTCGGCGTGGATGCCGTGCGACCGGCCGATGGCGATGGTGGCGCGGTGCTCCTCGGCGCGGCGACGGCAGGCCGCCCGCAGGAGGTCGACGCCCGCCAGGATCTCGCCGCCCGCCTCGACCAGCTGGATCGCGAACGACGCGTCCAGCACATCCGACGATGTCATCCCGAGGTGCAGCCAGCGCGCCGGCTCGCCCGCCAGCTCCTCGACGTGGGACAGGAACGCGATGACGTCGTGGCGCGTGCGCTCCTCGTGCTCGAGGATCCGGGCGGGGTCCAGCTTGCCGGCGGCCTTGGCGCGTACGGCCGCCGTCGTCCCCGCCGGCACGGTCCCGGCCTTCTCCATCTCGGCGCAGGCGGCCAGCTCGACGCGCAGCCAGGTCTCGTAACGGTGGCTGTCGGACCACAGCTGGACAAGCTCGGCGCGCGTGTACCGGGGAATCATCGGTCCGCGCTCGTTCTAACGAAAACGCGTCGGTGGTTCAAGGTGCGCGTTGTCAGGGAATGAGCAGCGTCGACCCGGTGGTCTTGCGCCGCTCGAGGGCGGCATGCGCCGCGGCCGCGTCACGCAGCGCGTAGCTCTGCCCGACGTCGATCTTCACGGCACCGCTGCCGGCGACTTCGAACAGCCTCGCGGCCGACGTGACCAGCTCGTCGCGCGCCGCGATGTAGTGCCCGAGCGCCGGCCTGGACAGGAACAGCGACGCCCGCGCCAGCGCCGATGGGTCGACCGGCGGCACCGGGCCGGAGGCCGCGCCGAACAGCACCATCATCCCGCGCGTGGCCAGGCAGGCCAGGGAGGCGTCGAACGTCCGCTTGCCCACGCCGTCGAACACCGCCGTCACGCCGGCGCCGCCGGTCAGCTCCTTCACCCGCGCGACGACGTCTTCCCGGTCGTAGTCGATGACGTGGTCGCAGCCGAGGGCCGCGGCGCGCGCGGCCTTTTCTGCGCCGCCGGCCGTGCCGATCACGCGCAGGCCGAGGTGCTTCGCCCACTGGCAGGCGATGCTGCCGACCCCGCCCGCAGCGGCGTGGAACAGGATCGTGTCGCCCCGTTCGACGCGCGCGCAGCGCAGCAGCAGGTACTCCGCCGTCATCCCCTTCAGCATCATCGCGGCCGCGGTCCGGTCGTCGATCGCGGGCGGCACCTTCACGAGACGCGCCGCGGGGGCGAGCCGCACCTCGGCGTACGATCCCTGAAGGCTGGCGTAGGCGACGCGGTCGCCCACCGCGACCTCGGTGACGCCCGGACCGACCGCCTCGACCACGCCGGCCGCCTCCTGTCCGGGGACGAACGGAAGATGCGGGCTCTTGTAGAGGCCGGTCCGGAAGTAGACGTCGATGAAGTTGACGCCGATCGCGGTCTGCCGGACGCGCGCCTCGCCGGGCCCGGGTGCAGGATCAGGGATCTCCTGGAAGCGCAGCTGTTCGGGTCCGCCCACCTGCTGGACGACGATCGCGTTCGGCATGGGCGCAATATAACGCCCGGCCCGTCAGGCGACGCCGAGCAGGGCGCGAAGACGGCGGGCCAGGCGATCCCCTTCGCGCGAGCGCCGGGGCGCGACGAAGACGATGTCGTCGCCTGCGATCGTCCCGAGGACGTCGTCCAGGTGGGCTTCGTCGAGCGCGCGCGCGACCGTCGAGGCCGCGCTGGCCTTGGTGCGGACGACGACCAGCGTGTCGCTGTGGTCGACGCCGTCGACCAGGCGGCGCACCGGATCGAGGGGAAGCGCGCCCCCGTCGGCCCCGACGAGATAGCGCGGGCCCTCTGTCCCTGCCGCGCGCTGCACGCCGAGGGCGGCCAGATCGCGTGACAGCGTCGCTTGCGAGGCCTTGATTCCCAGCGCGCGCAGCCGCCGCCGCAGCTCGGCCTGGCTGCCGACCGGAAGGTTCCTCCCGTCTCGGTCCGACAGGATCGCGCGAATCGCCTCGCGCCGCGCTTCCTCCCCGCGCATCACGTCACCAGCGTGCCGACGCCGCGGTCGGTGAACAGCTCGGCGACGATGCTGTGGGGCTGCCGGCCGTCGACGACGTGGACCGCGCGCACGCCGCTGGCGAGCGCGTGCAGCACCGCCTGCACCTTGACGTGCATGCCGCCCCGGATGCTGCCGCCCAGGCGTGCTTCGAGGTCGGCCGCGCGGATCTCGGAGATCAGCGTGCCGTCGTCGTCGAGGATGCCGGCCACGTCGGTCAGGAAGATCAGGCGCTCGGCGCCGCAAGCGGCGGCGATCTCGCCCGCCGCCACGTCGGCGTTGATGTTGTAGCTGGAGCCGTCCATGCCGAACCCGACCGGCGAGATCACCGGCATGTAGCCGCGCTCGAGGAACATGTCCAGCAGGTCCGCGTTCACGGACTCGATCTCGCCCACGAACCCCAGGTCCGGCTTGCCGGGCGGCGTCTCCAGCTTGTGCGCGGTCAGCAGGCGCCCATCCTTCCCGGACAGGCCGATGGCGTTGCCGCCCAGGCTGTTGATGAGGCCGACGATCTCGGTGTTGATCCGGCCGGTCAGCACCATCTCCACGACCTGCACCTCCTCCTTGCCCGTGATGCGCTGGCCGTCGGCGAACTCCGACTTACGGCCCATCTTCTCCAGCGTCTTCGTTATCTCGGGACCGCCGCCGTGAACGATCACCGGCTTCAGGCCGGCCGACTGCAACAGCACGACCTCCTCGGCGAAGCTGCGCTTCAGCGCCGGATCGACCATCGCCGCCCCGCCGTACTTGATGACGGCGCGCTTGCCGCCGAACCTGCGGATGTAGCTGAGCGCCTCGACGACCAGCGGCCGGTTCGAGCCGACCGCGGCCCGCTTGGCGGGCTCGCCCGGCGCGGCGGTGCCGGTGTAGTACTCGGCGTTGATCTTCACGTAGTCGAACGTCAGGTCGCAGCCCAGCGCCCGCGCCGTCGCCTTGCCGAGGCCGAGATCCAGGCGCACCGCGATCTCCGCCTTCTTCATCAGCGCCGACAGCGTCTTCGCGTCGAACGCGACCGGCTCGCCGCCGCCGTAGACACGCACCCCCTGGATATCCAGGGTCACGCGGGTCAGGTCGAGCGGAAGGTTGCGCGCCCCGATGCGGGCGCCGAGCGCCGCCAGGATCCGGCCCCACGATGGATCGCCGCCGAAGATCCCGGACTTGACCAGGCTGCCGCCCGCCACCGCCCGCGCCAGATCGCGGGCCACGGCGTGCTCGGGCACGCCGGCGACGTCGACGATCAGCAGCTTGGTCGCCCCCTCGCCGTCAGCGGCGATGGCGCGCGCCAGCTCGCCGCACAAGCCGACCAGCGTGGCCTGCAGCTTCGTGTAGCCGGCGCTGTCGCGCTCGATCGCGGGCGCGCCGGCCCGGCCGTTCGCCAGCGCGATGACCGTGTCGTTGGTCGACATGTCGCCGTCGACGGTGATGGTGTTGAACGTCTCCTCCACGGCCTCCGCCAGCGCCGCCTGCAGCACGGCCGGCGCGACGGTCGCGTCGGTGGTGATGAAGCAGAGCATCGTCGCCATCTGCGGGTGGATCATCCCGGAGCCCTTGGCGATCGCCGCGAACTTCACGGGCGTGCCCCCGACGTCGATCTCCCGGAACGCGGCCTTGGTGCGCAGATCGGTGGTCCGGATCGCCTCCGCCGCCGGGACCGCGTCGTCCCCGAGCGCGGCCACCAGCGCCGGCACGGCGGCCGCGATCCGATCGACCGGCAGCGGAACGCCGATCGCGCCCGTCGAGGCCGACAGCACCGCCTCCGCCTCGACACCGAGAGCGGCCGCGACCGCCGCCGCCACCGCCCGCTCGTCCTTGGCGCCGCGCGGACCGACGATCGCGTTCGCGTTCCCGCTGTTCGCGACGATGGCGCGAATGCCGCTGGCCGGCAGGCACCCGGCGCCGTGGTCGCACGGCGCGGCGCGCATCCGGTTGACCGTGAAGGTTCCGGCCGCCGCGCAGGGCGCCTCCGAAACGATCAAAGCGACGTCGCGCCGGCTGGCGCCGGCCTGCTTCACGCCGGCGGCGACGGCGCCGAACTTGAACCCTTTCGGAACGGTGAAGCTCTTCGCGATCGCGGTCGGTGAAGTGGTCGTCGAAGTGGTCACGGCGCGCTCCCGGCAAGGGCCAGCAGGCCCGTCGTCTCGTCGATGCCCAGCATCAGGTTGGCATTCTGGACCGCCTGACCGGCGGCCCCCTTCACGAGGTTGTCGATGGCGGCGAACGCGATCGCGACGCCCCGTTCCGGATCGGCGTCCGCGCCCAGGAGGACCCGGTTCGTGCCCACCACGGGATGCAACCGCACCGCCTCCGGCTTCGCCGCCCGCAGGAACGGCCGGCCGGCGACGAACCGATCGATCGCCGCCGCCGCGTCGGCAGCGGTCTTGCCGGCATTCAGGCGGCCGTACACGGTCGCCAGGATGCCCCGCCGGGTCGGCAGCAAATGCGGGGTGAAGGTCACCTTCAGATTCGGCTGCCCCGAGAGCGCCAGCGCGCGCTCGATCTCCGGCGTGTGTTGGTGGCGCAGCACACGATAGGCGCGAAAATCGCCGTCCACCTCCGAGAACGAGAAGTCCTCGGTCGCCTTGCGCCCCGCGCCGGTGGTCCCGCTGGCGGCGTCGACGATGATGCCGTCGCGCGCGACGATCTCGCCGCGAAGAAGCGCCAGGACCGCCAGCGTGCTGGCCGTCGCGTAGCAGCCGGGGTTCGACACCAGGCGCGCCTCGCGGATGCTGCCCGAGGCCCCCGCCTCGGGCATCGAGTAGCAGGCCGTGGCCAGCAGGTCCGGGCGCGAATGCGCGAACCCGTACCAGCGTGGATATTCATTCGCTTCCAGTCGAAACGCGCCCGACAGGTCGACCACCCGCGCGCCGGCCTCCAGCGCGATCGGCGCCAGCGCCAGGGAGGCCTCCGCGGGCGTACAGAGAAAGACGATGTCGAGGCCCGCGAACGCCGCCGCCGTCGCCTCCTTCTGCGGACGCACCACCAGCGATCCCCCGACGGCAGGAAGCGGCAGGTGGTCGCCCAGCGTCGTCCCGGCCCACTTGTCGCTGACCGCGAGCGACAGCGCCATCCGCGGATGCCCGGCCACGATGCGCGCCGTCTCCATCCCCGAATAACCGGAGACGCCGACGATGCCGACCGCGGAGACGGGGGCCTTATCCATGGCGTGAATAATTATTCAATAATCCGGGGCCCGCAAGCGAAATCGAGGCGTACGACATAACAGGCAACAGGCGCCCGGCGACCGGCAACCGGCAACCGGCAATTCGGATCTGGCATCGCCGGTTGCCCGTTGCCGGTTGCCTGTTGCCTGTTGCCTGTTTCTCTCTCTGGCACTCAGCGGCCCGTGTGTCCAAAGCCGCCTTCGCCGCGAGTGCTGTCCGCCAGCGAGGTCGCCTCCTCCAGGTCCGCGGTGACGACCGGGGCGATGACCAGCTGCGCGATCCGGTCGCCCGGGTTGACGACGTAGGCCTCGGCGCCGAGGTTCGCCAGCAGCACCTGTACCTCGCCCCGGTAGTCGCTGTCGATCGTACCGGGCGCGTTGGGCAGCGTGATGCCGAACTTGCGCGCCAGCCCCGAGCGCGGCCGCACCTGCCCCTCGTACCCGGCCGGGATCTCGAAGGCCAGGCCCGTCGGAACGGCCACGCGCCCGCCCGGCGGGATCTCGATCGCTTCGTCGGCGGCCGATGCGAGGTCCAGCCCCGCCGCGCCCGCGGACATGTAGCGCGGCGCTTGCGCCCCCGGGCGCAGCTTCTGGAAGCGGACCCGGGGACGGTCGGACAACCCGATGCCTCGCTGCGACTACGACGCGACGGCGCGGAAGTTGTGGACCACGTCCGGGTGCTCGCCCAGCGTGGCCCGGCGCGAAAGACGGATCTTGCCCGAAGCGCGGTCGATGCCGATCACCTTCACCAGCATCTCGTCGCCCTCCTTGCAGACGTCCTGCACGACCCGCACGCGCTTCTCGTCCAGCTCGCTGATGTGCACCAGCCCGTCGGTCCCCGGCAAGATCTCGACGAACGCGCCGAACTCGGCCAGTCGCTTCACGACACCCATGTAGTACTCGCCGACCTCGGGCTCGGTGGTCAGGCCCTTGATGATGTCGATCGCCTTCTTGACCGCGATGCCGTCCGGCGACGCGATGTGGACGGTGCCGTCGTCCTCGACCTCGATCGCGACGCCCGTCTGGGCGGTGATGCCGCGGATGGTCTTGCCGCCCGGGCCGATGATCTCGCGAATCTGGTCCGGCTTGACCTGCAGCGTGTGGATGCGCGGCGCGTAGCGCGACAGATCCTCGCGCGGCGCGGCCAGCGCCTCGGCCATCTTGCCGAGGATGAACATGCGGCCGTCCTTCGCCTGGCGCAGCGCGGTCTCCAGGATCTCCCGCGTCAGCCCCTGGATCTTGATGTCCATCTGGACGGCGGTGACGCCCTGCTTGGTCCCGCAGATCTTGAAGTCCATGTCGCCCAGGTGATCCTCGTCGCCCAGGATGTCCGACAGGACGGCGACCCGTTCGCCTTCCTTGATGAGGCCCATCGCGATCCCCGCGACCGGCGTCTTGATCGGCACGCCCGCGTCCATCAGCGACAGCGTGCCGCCGCACACCGACGCCATCGACGAGCTGCCGTTCGACTCGAGGATCTCCGACACGATCCGGATCGTGTAGGGGAACTCCTTGTCGGTGGGCAGGATGCGCGCCAGTGCGCGCTCGGCCAGGTGGCCGTGGCCGGTCTCGCGCCGGCTGGCGCCGCGCAGAGGCTTGGTCTCGCCCGTCGAGAAGGGCGGGAAGTTGTAGTGAAGCATGAAGCGCTTCTCGATGTCTCCGATGATCCCCTCGATGTGCTGGGTGTCCTGGCTGGTGCCCAGCGTGGTCGTGACCAGCGCCTGCGTCTCGCCGCGCGTGAACAGCGACGACCCGTGCGTACGCGGCAGCACGCCGACCTCGCAGGTGATCGTGCGGATGTCCGATGTGGCGCGCCCGTCGATGCGCCGCCCGGTGTTCAGCACCAGCTCGCGCAGGTGCTTCTTCTTCGCCGATTCGAACGCCTCGCTCACCTCGCCCGCGCGCTCCGCGAACTCCACCGCGAGGGCGGTCTTGGTCTCCGACCCCGCCGCGTCCAGGGCCGCGTAGCGCTCCTGCTTGTCGCGGATCGCCATCGCCGCCTCGATCTTCTGGTTGGCGAGCTGCCCGACCTTGTCGACGATGACCGGGTCCTTGACCGGCGGCACGAACTCGCGCTTCGACTGCCCCACCGCCGCCCGCAGCTTCTCCTGCAGGTCGATCAGCGGCTGGACCTCCTTGTGCGCGAACATCAGCGCGTCGACGATGACCTCCTCGCCGACCTCGCCCCCGCTCCCCTCGACCATCACGATGGCGTCGCGGCTGCAAGCGACGACCAGATCCAGATCCGACGTGGCGCGCTCGGCGAACGTCGGGTTGACGACCAGCTTGCCGGCGACGCGTCCCACGCGGACGCCCGCGTACGGGCCCGCCCACGGGATGTCGGAAAGATGCAGCGCCGCCGAGGCGCCGGTCATCGCCAGCACGTCCGACGCGTTCTCGCGATCGGTCGACACGACCATCGCGATCACCTGCGTGTCGAAGCGCCAGCCCTTGGGAAACAGAGGACGCGACGGACGATCGATGAGCCGTGAGGTCAACACTTCGACCTCCGTCATCCGCCCCTCGCGTTTGAAATAGCCGCCCGGAATGCGCCCGGCGGCGGAAGTCTTCTCCAGGTAATCGACCGTCAGCGGCATGAAATCCACGCCCGGTCGGATCGACGACGATGCGACCGCCGTCACCAGCACCATGGTGTCGCCGTACCGAACGACCACCGAACCATCGGCCTGCTTGGCCATGCGGCCGGTCTCGATGCTGAGCTCCTTGCCGCCGAAATTCACTCCTTCACGAACGAACATGCTTTTCTCCTGATCAGGGGGCCCTGTTGCAACTGAACGCTGTCATGCGTCGAGCGGAGGTCGCGACGACGTCGTGGACTGGCGCGTGCGCCTGTCGCACCTGCCGCCGGATTCGCGTCCGATGTCTACTTGCGGATACCGAGCGATTGGATCACGGCGCGATACCGATCGACGTTCTTGGCCTTGAGATAGTCCAAGAGCCGCCGACGCTGGCCGACCAACATGAGCAGGCCGCGACGCGAATGATGATCCTTCGCGTGCACCTTGAAGTGCTCGGTGAGATACGAGATCCGTTCCGAAAGCAGAGCGATCTGAACTTCGGGAGACCCGGTATCACCGGGTTTCCGCGCGAATTTCTGCACGACTGCTGACTTGCGTTCCGCTGCGAGGGCCATTGTTTCTTCTTTGTCTTTTCGAGTGTGCGGAATGTGCCAAAAAACCTCGGCGGAGTCAATGAGTTACACCCCAAAAACGCGCAACAGTTCCAGCGCCCCTCCCTCGCGCAGTTGCGCAACAGCGACCAGCTTGCCGGCGCCGTCGACCAGGCACAGCCGCCGATCGCCCACGGGTTCGCTCCCTTCCAGGCGGATCTTCCGCCCCAGCCGGACGTCGCGGGCGATGGGGTCAGCCACCACCCGCCGCTCGAGATGGCGAAGCGCATCCGCCAGGTCGATCAGCCCGAGCGCGGCCGGGTCGCCCGCCGCCAGCGCGGCCAGCGCCGCGTCCAGGGGGCGCGCCTCGGCCAGTGAGAACGGGCCGGATCGCGTGCGGCGCAGCGTGGTCACGTGCGCGCCGACGCCGAGGACCCGGCCGAGATCGCGCGACAGGGCGCGGACATACGTCCCCTTCGAGCAGCGCATCGTGAACGCAACCGCTTCTGGACCGGCGAAGGACCTGAGCGTCAGCTCGTGGACCACGACCTCGCGGGGCGCCGGTTCCACCACCTGCCCGGCACGTGCGTAGTCGTACAGTGCGCGACCGTCGCGTTTGAGCGCCGAGTAGCGCGGCGGCACCTGCGTGATCGGGCCGCGGAAGGCATCCAGCGCGCCGCGCACGGCGGCCTCGTCGATCGCGCCCGCGTCGTGGCGCGCCGTGACCGTCCCGGCGGCGTCGTCCGTGTCCGTCTCGACGCCGAAGCAGACCGTGAAGTCGTACTGCTTGTCCGCGTCCAGGAGGAACTGCGCGAGCTTGGTCGCTTCGCCCAGGCAGATCGGGAGCACCCCGGACGCCGCCGGATCCAGCGTGCCGCCGTGACCGACGCGCCGCACGCCGGCCGCGCGCCGGACCTTCCGGACGACGTCGAACGACGTCGGCCCGACCGGCTTGTCGATCACCAGGACCGCGTCGATTCCAACGCGCGGCCGCGCGCTATTCGTCGTCGCCGCCCTCATCGTCGTTCCCCGCGGGCGCCGGCGACGGGTGCGCCTCCGCCTCCTCGCGCAGCAGCTTCTCGACGCGTTCGGCCTGCTCGAACACGTGGTCGACCTCGAACTTCACGGCCGGCGCGACCTTCATCCGCAACCGGCGCGCGATCGCCTGGCGGAAGTAGCCGCTCGCGTGGTCCAGCCCCTGGCGCACCCTCTCCAGCGCCGCCGCGTCCGCGTCGTGCACCGTGAACATCGCCCGCGCATGGCGCAGATCGCCCGAGACGCGCACGTGCGTCACGGTGATGAGCCCCGCGCCGCGCACGCGCGGATCCTTGATCTCGTCACGCGCCAGCACCTCGCCAAGGATGGCGCGCACTTCGCCGGCCACGCGTTCGAGTCTCTGCGACATGACGGGGCGCTAGAGTCTTCCAGAGGGCGCGCGGCGGTCAACCCGGATTAGGTGCCCTGCGGGGCGGTGGACGCCATCGAGCAGGACCACGCCGTGCCGTCGCACGTACAGCGAATGCTGTTTTCGTAGCTGCAGATCAGCGGCTCCGTGCAGGGCCCGTTCAGGGGCGGGGCGCCCGGACAAACGGGCGAGCAGTGCCAGGTCCCCGCCGTGCCCTGGCGACCCGAGCACGTGCAGTTCCAGCCGCCGACGTAAGCGCACGGCCCCTGTGTACCCAGACACGCGCCGCCCTCGAGGGGCTGAGCCGCCGGGCACGTGCATACCCGTGCGAGCGCGCCGGACGGGCAGACACAGCTCTGGTCAGCGGTGGACCAGGAGCAGACGAAGCCCGGAACCTGAGGGCCGCAGTTCGTCACAGGCAAGCTCGTTTCAGGCGGGCAGGCGGGCGTCAGACACGACCAGCCGTTCGCTCCGTCGCAGCTACACAGCTCGGCGCCGTAAGCGCAGGTGAACCGTGTGCTGCCGCAGATCGCTCCGGCCGTCGGGCGGTCGGGCGGGCAGATCCCACAGCCCCACGCGGACGCCGGGGGGGTCCCGCACGAGCAGGTGACCGGTCCGTCGGCGGCGAGCTCGCCCCCGGTGGCGTAGCGGCAGATGGCGTGGCCCGGGCAGGCCGGGCCGCCGTTCAGCGTCTGCGCCGGCGGGCAGTCGATGCACGTCCATTCGCCGTTCTTGCACACGCAGGTCTTCGTCGGAAACGGACACGAGACACCTTCCACCGGGCACGCCCCGCTCGGCTCGACGGACGGGCACGTGCTGAGGACGGGGCCCACGATTCCGCCCGCGCCGGTATCGCCCGCACCACCCCCGGCGCCGCCTTCGCCAGCGCCGCCGGTGCCGCCGCCCGCGCCGCCGCCGTTGCCACCCGCTCCCGTGCCTGCCACGCCACTGCCCGCCACACCGCCGCCCGCCATCCCGCCACCCCCGATCCCTGTCCCGCTCGCCCCGCCCGCTCCACCTCCGGCGCGGCCGCCGCGAGCGCCCTGGCCCCCGGCGCTGCTCCCGCCGACGGCGTTCCCACCCGCTCCCATTCCGGCGTCGCGCTCGCCGTCCGTCGTAGGCCCGCCGTCGCTCAGATGACCGGCGGCGCCGGAGCCGGCATCGTTGGCGTGCTTCGAGCTACACCCGATCGCCGCGAGCGCGACCACGCAAAACGCCCCGATTCGTGCGATTTTCCTGCGCGGGCCCATTCCGCCTTCCCCTCCGCCGAAGTACCGTCTGGCGGCGGCGCGGGCTCACGAATCGGCAGCCGACGTCCAGCGTCGCTCGCGACGCTTCACTCCTCCCAGTGCTTGAAGTCCGGTCCCACCAGCTCGTCGCCGAACGACTGCAGTTCCTTTTCTTCGTTCGACACCTGGACGTGGCTGCGAATGAACTTCAGCACCTCGTCCATCGCCGACTCGGCGAAGCGTCGGTCGCCGCCGACCAGCGACAGCCCCAGCACGGCGCGTTGCCAGCGGTCGTCTTCGGACACCTGCGAGACCGACACGTTGAATTTGTTCCGCACCAGGTCCTTGACCTTGCGGAGCACCATCCGCTTGTCCTTGAGCGACTGGCTTTCGCCCAAAAACAGCGTCACGCGCGCGATGGCGACCGTCACGGGACGCCTCGCGCGTTAGCTGCGCTTGCCCTCGCCCGTCGGGTTCTCGAGCGTGGGCGCCACGGTCTCGATCTCGAACGCCTCGATGACGTCCTTTTCGCGCACGTCGCCGTAGCCTTCGATCGAAAGGCCGCACTCGTAGCCCTGCGCGACCTCGGACACGTCGTCCTTGAACCGCCGCAGCGACCCGACCTTGCCGGTGTAGATGACCACCGAATCGCGCACCAGGCGCAGCTGCGCCTTGCGCGTGATCTTGCCCTCCGTGACGAAGCTGCCCGCGATGGTCCCCGCCTTCGGGATGTTGAAGACCTGGCGCACCTCCGCCTTGCCCATCACCTTCTCGCGCGTGATCGGCGCCAGCATGCCGACCATGGCCTTCTTCACGTCGTCGATGGCGTCGTAGATGACCTGGTAAAGCTTGATGTCGACGCCTTCCTGCTCGGCCAGCTGCTGCGCCTTGCCCGCCGGGCGGACGTTGAAGCCGACGACGATCGCCGATGACGCCTTGGCCAGGCTGACGTCGGACTCGGTGATGCCGCCGACGCCGGTCGAGATGACGTTGACGCCGACTGTGTCGGTCGACAGCTTGGTCAGCGCGTTCGAGATCGCTTCGATCGACCCCTGCACGTCGGCCTTGAGGACGACCTTCACCTCTTTGACGTCGCCCGACTTGATCTTGTCGAGGATGTTCTCCAGCGACACGCGGCCGCTGCCCGCCAGCTCCTTCTTGCGGCGGGTCTCGTGCCGGTGCTCGACC
>Ga0066903_100003249_pt1 | contig 13187 bp, 10 predicted proteins | sample PanSoiMetaGPlot1_FD_67491 | JGI IMG/M metagenome (GOLD analysis project Ga0066903, IMG submission 67491) | Tropical forest soil microbial communities from Panama analyzed to predict greenhouse gas emissions - Panama Soil - Plot 1 (version 2) | ecosystem: Environmental > Terrestrial > Soil >... | reverse complement strand
AATGCATGGGCCGCCGGCGGAGTGTCGACGATTTTGAGCTCAAATCCGCCCGCTTCATGCAGGTCGTAGAGTTGCTGTAAAGCCGCGAAGGCCTCCGCCCCCGCGAATTCGGCGGTGAGGCGCTCGTAAAACGGATTGTGCAGAATCCGCCGCCGAGTGGCGGCATCGGGCGCAAACCGCTCTGCCATCATGTCCCACACCCCTTTCACGTCGAGCATCATCGCCGAGAGCTTGAGCGCGGGATCAAGTCCACCGGCCGCGAGCTGGGCGCGCGAGAGGCGAGTGGGACGCCCGCCGAGCCGTTTCAAGCCAAGTGCATCGCGCAGCCTGCGCGCGGGATCGACTGTGATCAGAGCGGTGTCCAGATTCCGCTCCGCGCCGGCGATTCCGAGCGCTGCGGTCACGGTGGTTTTCCCCACCCCTCCGGTGCCGAGCACGATGAGGATGGAGCCCTTCTTAAGCAGGTCTTTCACGCCACGGTCCGTGCAGGGCAACATATCAGGCGTTGTGCAAGCCCGCATCGCCGGTGATTAGACCGCCGAATCGGGAGCCGCTAAGATTAGGCCGAGGGGTGGGACATGGTGGAGGCGGCGCTGGTCGCGGCAGTGATAGTCACGGGCCTGGTTGCAATCGCGGCAATCGCGATTCTCGTGGGTCGCTCTTACCCGGGGGCAGATTCTTTCGACAGACTGGTGGAGCAACTCGAGGTGGTTGCGCGCGATCTGGACGGCAAGTTCGTGCGCGCAACCGCCGACATGGCCGAGCGCCTGAGCGATACCAAGGGCGATCTGCGTCAGGAAACCGCCGATCGAATCGCGCAAGGCTTTCTAGCTCTGAAAAATGACCTGGAGCAGCAGCTCAAGGCCGGGCGCGAGGAACAGGCCGGTGTTCTCAAATTGGAGATTGCCGCGCTGACTTCGCAGATGCGCGACGGATTGGAAGCGGTACGCTGCGAGATCGATCAGAAGCTGCTGGCGATAACCAACCAGGTGCAAAGCAAGCTCGATCAGAATATCAGAGAAGGCTTCGCGCAGTTTGAGAAGGTTCAGCACCATCTGATGGCCGCCGAGGAGCAACTGCGCAACGTCGGAGCGATCGGCGCTTCGATCAATGACCTGAACAATTTGCTCAAGATGCCGCATCTGCGCGGCAAGTTCGGTGAGGCCAGCCTCGCGCGCCTGCTCGAGGATTTCCTGCCCGCGCATATGTACGAATTGCAGGCCTCGCCGGGTGTCGACATTCCCGGGCGTCCGGATGCAATCGTAAAATTTCCGGAACGCAATCTGCCCATCGATGCGAAGTTTCCCCGCGAACAGGTGCTACCGCTGTTCAGCAACTCCGATCCGATGTCGTTGGAGGACGCGCGAGCCGAATTTGCCCGGGTTATGAAGGAACAGGCGCGCCGCATCGCCGCGTACATCCGGCCCGAAAGCGGGACCACCGATATGGCGCTGATGTATCTGCCGAGCGAGACGCTTTACATGGAAGCGGTCCTGAACGGAGACCTGAGCGAGTACCTCAACAAACTGCGCGTGTTCGCGGTCTCTCCCAACACGCTGATAGTCACTCTTCAGGCCATCCAGATGGTGTTCAAGATGTACGAGTTCGCCAAAAGCTACGAACGCGCGACCGAGGAACTGAGGAAGGCGCAGAGCGCGTTCGGCTATTTCGAGGACCGCTTCGAGGAAATCGGCAAATCCCTCGGTCGGGCGCAGCAGGCGTACGAAGTAGCGCGCGGACACTTGACCAAGTATCGAAACCAGGTGGTGAATCTCACCGGTGAGTCCGTGCCCGAACCGCAGGCTCCGCCCATCGCGATGGTGGGCGGCGGCAAGGGCAAATGAGGCTGAGCGCCGGGCTTCGGGAGTTCTCACCCGCAACCAGGCTACAGGTTAACCTCGGCGGGCAAAATCTACTGGTCTGGGTCTACTGCTGCTCTTCATCACTTGGCGGGGGCGGTTTCAGCTGGCTGCGCTCGCCTCCCGCGGTAATCCAGCGCGCAACTTCCTGGCGCTCGCGCCGCACAAAATCTCCGACCGCTCTACGCAACCCGGGATGCGACAGGTAGTGCATGCTGCGGGTCAGGGCCGGATCGAACCCGCGCAGCCATTTGTATTCGCCACCCGCGCCGGGCTCGAATCGTTTCAGCCCATTGGCGATGGCATGTTCGATCCCTGCGTAGTAGCAAACTTCGAAGTGCAGGAAGCGGACCTCGCGGAAGCAGCCCCAGTACCGCCCGTACAGCACGCCAGCCTTTTCCAGGCAGATTGCGCCCGCGATGATCTCGCGCCGGTCACGGGCCGTGACAAACCTCAAGTGTCGCTTGAAGTAGCGCCGAAGCAGGCCGAAAAACTCCTGCGTCAGGTATTGGCGCCCCCAGTACAACTTTTCGATAGTCGCCAGGTACACCTTGAACATGGTCGGGAACAGCGCGTCGGCGATTTCCTCCCCGGCCAATACCCGTACGTCGATACCCGCCTCCCGAACCTCGCTGCGCTCGTGACGCACCGCGGTGCGCCTTTTGTGCTTGAGGCGCGCCAGGTAGTCGTCGAAAGTCGCGAACCCGGCATTCTGCCAATGATATTGATAGCCGTGCCGCTCCAGGAATCCGGCGCGCGCCAGAAAGGCGGCCTCGTCCTCGGCGCAGAAGTTTACGTGCACCGACGACAGCTTGTTGTCGTCGCACAGGTTAACCAGGGCATGTGCAAGGATCGCGCAGAGGGTCGGCCGATCCGCCCCGGGCGCGGTCAGCAGTCGCCGTCCGGTGTGGGGTGTGAAAGGCACCGCAACCACTACCTTGGGGTAGTAGCGAATTCCCGCGCGCGCGGCGGCGTCCCCCCATCCGTGGTCAAAGACAAACTCGCCCATGCTGTGCGATTTCAGATAGAGCGGACAGGCAGCGACGATCTTGCGCCCGCCGTGCGCGCGGATGACGATATGAAACGGCGCCCATCCCGTGTCGCGCGCCGCCGACCCCGATTTCTCCATCGCGCGCAGCCAATCCCATTCCACGAATGGTGAGTCATCGGGCTCCAGCACCGCGTCCCAATCGTCGCGCGGCACCTTCTCGATTCCTTCGATGATCTGCACCTCGTATTGTTGTGCGGCGTCGTTCATTCTTCGTGTCAGGCGAAGGAGTTTAGGAACGCGAACCCACTCCAGGAACACGGCATTCCAAGCTGGTCGCGGTTGGGTTCCACGTGGCGCTCCTCGAACCGGATGAAGATTAACAATCCTGGCTCAGGCAACAAACCACCACTGACGGACTGCTCGTCCGGCGAAGGCACCAACGACCGCGCTTCCATCTGGCCGTGTGCAGGCGAAATGGCGGGTCAGCGCGCGAGATCGCGTAGTTCTGGGTCACAAATGTCAACGGAGTCCAAGCACTGCGGGCCGCTTGACGCAAGTGAAGTCGACCGGATAAAGGGCCCGCCAGGCGCGTGTTGCCTGCTCCTTGATCGCTGCTGATCTGCTATCTTTATCACGACGGCTAGATCTATGGACGTCGACCTCAAATATCGCTGGGCCACGCTTGCCAAGACCGCAGGCGGCGATGACGACGATGGCGGGCAGGGTGGCACCGTCACTGAACGGCGGACCAAGACCAGGGCCAAAACTGCCAAGCCCCCGCTCTACAAGGTTATCTTGCTCAACGACGACTACACGCCGATGGAGTTCGTGGTCGAGGTCCTGAAAGCGGTCTTCCACAAGCCGCACGCCGAAGCGACCCGAATCATGCTCCACGTGCACCAGAATGGCATGGGAGTAGCCGGTGTCTACCCGTTTGAAATCGCGGAGACCAAGGTGCGAACCGTCGAGGAACTCGCCCGACAGGCGGAGTATCCGCTGAAGTGCACGATGGAGAAAGAGTAGGGGCAGCGCCAACCATGCCTTCATCTATAAACATCAGCCGGGAGCTTCAGGTGACCCTACAGCTGGCGATGACCGAGGCGGTCAATCGCCGCCACGAATATGTCTGCCTGGAGCACTTGCTCTACGCGATGCTGCACGACGTCACGACCAGCAATGTGCTTAAGCATAGCGGCGCCAACCTTGATGCCCTCAGGCGCAAACTCGAGCGCTATCTCGACGAGCAGATGGAGCGGCTGCCCAAAGGGGAGGAAGTTGCGCCGCGCTACGCAATTGGCGTGCAACGCGCACTGCAGCGGGCTGCGGTCCATTCGCAATCCGCCGGACGTACCGAGATCAACGGGGCGAGCGTGCTGGTTGCGATGTTCCACGAAACCGAATCGCCCGCGATTCTCTTCCTCCAGGAAAATGGCGTCAGTCGCTTTGACGTCATCAATTTCATCTCGCACGGCGTCTCGAAGGCGGGTCCCGATGCGGACCACGATGTCGGCGGCACCGAAGAAGAGGGTGACGACGAAGAGGGACACGAAGCGCACGCCGGCGGCGATGAAGAAGGCGAGCGCAGGGTATCGCCGTCCAAGGCGCTCAAGACTTACACCATCAACCTGACGGAACGGGCCGCACAGGGCAAAATCGATCCGCTGGTTGGCCGCAAGAATGAGCTCGAGCGGGCGATTCACGTGTTGCTGCGCCGCCGCAAAAACAACCCGGTGTTCGTGGGCGAGGCGGGCGTGGGCAAGACCGCGCTCGCGGAAGGGCTGGCGTTGGCGGTGCATCACGGCGAAGTGCCTCCCGCGCTCAAGGGCGTCGAGATCTACGCGGTCGACATGGGCGCTCTGCTCGCGGGCACCCGCTTTCGTGGCGATTTCGAGCAACGCCTGAAGGCGGTTATCAAGGCGGTGGTGGGGAACCCCAAGCGCATCCTGTTCATCGACGAGATTCACACCATCGTAGGAGCGGGCGCGGCCTCCGGCTCGACCATGGACGCTTCCAATCTGCTCAAGCCGGCACTGGCCTCGGGCGACCTTCGATGCATCGGGTCGACGACCTACCAGGAGTACAAGCGTTCGTTTGATCGCGATAAAGCACTCGCGCGCCGGTTTCAACGCATCGATGTGCTCGAGCCGAGCCAGGAGGAGACCATACAGATCCTCGATGGGCTCAAGTCGTACTACGAGAAACATCACAACGTTCGCTACACAGCACCAGCACTCCGCCTGGCGGTGGAGTTGTCAGGACGCTATATCAACGATCGCTTCCTGCCCGACAAAGCGATCGACGTGATGGACGAGGCCGGGGTCGCAGGGCACCTGCGCGGCAAAGGCGCACCAGATCCGATCACGGTCGGCGTCCGCGACATCGAACGCACCGTCGCGCGGATGGCGAAGATTCCCGAGCGCACGGTTTCCTCAACGGACAGGACACGTCTGCAGAGCCTCGAGGAGGACCTCAAGGGAGCGGTCTTTGGCCAGGACGCCGCCATCGAGGCGGTCGCACGCGCGATCAAGCTGGCGCGCTCGGGCCTCAGCCATCCGGACAAACCGGTGGGGTCATTCCTGTTCGCGGGTCCGACCGGGGTCGGGAAGACCGAAGTCGCGCGTCAGCTTGCCAGGACGATGGGGGTCGAGTTCCTGCGCTTCGATATGTCGGAATATATGGAGCGGCACACGGTTTCGCGCCTGATCGGCGCGCCTCCCGGCTATGTCGGTTTCGATCAGGGCGGGCTGCTTACCGATGCGATCAACAAGACTCCGCACTGTGTGCTCTTGCTCGATGAGATCGAAAAAGCTCATCCCGACCTGTTCAATATCCTTCTGCAGGTCATGGATCATGCGACCCTGACCGACAACAATGGCCGCAAGGCGGATTTCCGCAACGTCGTGCTGGTTATGACGACCAACGCCGGCGCCCAGGAACTGGCCCGTTCGATGATTGGCTTTCATGGCGGGATAGGCGCTGGCACCCCGAAAACCGTGATCGAGCGGATGTTCAGCCCTGAATTCCGCAACCGGTTGTCGGCGACGATTGAATTTGCCGCGCTGAGCGCTCCAGTGGTCGAGAGAGTCGTCGACAAATTCCTGGGCGAGCTTCAGGACCGCTTGGACAAGCAGAAGGTCGTGCTGACCACATCGGCCGCCGCAAAGAAGTGGCTGGCAGAACACGGCTATGAACCCCGTTTCGGGGCGCGCCCGCTGGCACGCCTTATCGAAAGCGAAATCGCCCGCACCCTTGCCGACGAAGTCCTGTTCGGCCGACTCACCAAGGGTGGCCGGGTAACCGTGGATCTGGACGGCGACCGGCTCTCATTCTCCTATGCCGAAACCCCGGCCCGTCGGCCGGTGCCGGTGTCTTAAATCGCGGTTCTCGGCCGGCGCTGGCTCATCTCTGGATTCATTCCGGCGCCGGGCAAGCGCTTCCAGAATCCGCCAACCGAGCCTGCGGTTCTATTCCCGACGAAGGACGGTCGGATGAAGCCACTGGTCTCCGCCCGGGTCGCGATGGTCGATGTTGTAGTGCAGCCCGCGCGATTCCTTGCGCGCCCTGGCCGAGCGGACGATGAGTTCGGCCACGGTCGCCAGGTTGCGAAGCTCGATCAAGTCGGAATCGATGGTGTGGTACCAGTAGTAAGTGTGAATCTCTTCCTTGATTAACTCGATCCTCCGCAGCGCCCGTTCCAGGCGCCGATCGCTGCGGACTATTCCAACGTAGTTCCACATCAGGCGGCGAATCTCGTCCCAGCTTTGCGTGATAAGCACCCGCTCCTCGCTTCGAATCGCGCGGCCAGGGTCCCACTCCGGAAACTCCGGCGGCGCCCCTTTCGCCGATTTGATCATCTCGGCTGCGGCATTCGCGGCGCGCCGTCCCATGACCGCGGCTTCCAGAAGAGAGTTCGATGCCAGACGGTTTGCGCCGTGCAGGCCGGTCATGGCGACTTCGCCGGCTGCGTAGAGACGGGGAATTCCAGTCGCCGCGTTCAAATCGGTCTGCACCCCTCCGCACATGTAATGCGCCGCCGGAACCACCGGAATCGGACCCCTGGTAAGATCGAAGCCGAAGTTGAGACATCGACGGTAGATATTCGGGAAGCGGCCACGGATGAAATCGGCATCGCGATGACTCAAATCGAGCAGGACGTTGTCCAGGCCGTGCCGCTTCATCTCGGAGTCGATGGCTCGTGCAACCACATCGCGCGGGGCCAACTCCGCGTCCGGGTGGTAGTTCTTCATGAACGACGTTCCGTCGGGCAGTCGCAGGATCGCACCTTCGCCGCGCAGAGCTTCGGAGATCAGGAAAGACTTTGCCGCCGGATGGAACAGACAGGTTGGATGGAATTGGTAGAACTCCATGTTCGCAATGGTGGCACCTGCGCGATACGCCATCGCGACCCCATCCCCCGACGCGATGTCCGGGTTCGTGGTGTAGAGATAGACCTTGCCGGCGCCGCCGCTAGCGAGCAGAGTCGCGCGGGCCAGGATCCTGTTTACCGTCTGCGCGTTCCGCTCGTACGCGTAAACGCCCCAGCAAGCGCCGGGTTTGCCGTCCAGGGAACTTTCCACCAGCAAGTTGACCGCGACGTGATTCTCCAGGGTTCGGATATTCTTGTTGGCGCGCGCTGCTTCGGTTAGAGCGCGCATTATTTCTTGCCCGGTCAAATCCTGCGCGTGCAGCACCCTGCGATGGCTGTGGCCACCCTCGCGCCCGAGGTCATATTCATCCTCATCGCCATGTTCGAGCCTGCTGAACCGGGTACCGAGCCGGATCAACTCGCGCACCACTTCCGGACCTTCCCGAACGATGCTTTCCACGGCGGCACGGTCGCACAGCCCGGCGCCCGCGCGGCAGGTGTCGTCGATGTGTGATTCGAATGAGTCGTGCACGCTCCAGACGCTGGCGATCCCGCCCTGCGCATAGGCGGTATTGGCTTCGGTGCTTTCGGCTTTGGTCAGCACGGTGACGGTGCCGAACTCCGCGGCACGAATCGCGAACATCAGCCCGGCAATACCGCCACCAATGACGAGAAAATCGCTTTGGAAACGATGCTTCATCCAACCCTATCCAGTCTTTGCTCTGCCGACGAAAAGATGACCCTACGAGAACGCTACGTTGCTGAACTGTTACCAGTCAACCGCCATGTCGGCGGGTCGGCATCCTGTCGGGCACGAAAACCGCCAATTTGCGCGGGTAATCCGATTGCCTTATTCTCAAATAGGGACCGCTGCGGAGTGAGGCGTGGAACTGACGACGCCAAATGTCCTGACTCTCCTTCGGATCGCCTGTGTGCCTTTGCTCGTCTGGCTGCTGATGCACACGGGGCCGCTGTCCTCTGCGATCGCGGCTGCGGTATTCTTCTTCGCCACCATCACCGACTTCTTCGATGGCTACATCGCGCGCAGCTACAATTCCGTGACGGCGATTGGGAAGTTCCTCGACCCGATGGCCGACAAGCTGGTGGTCACGACTGCGCTCATCATGCTCGCCGGGATGGCGCGCTCGCCCCATGTACCTGCCTGGATGGTCGTAGTGCTGGTGATCCGGGAGATCATGGTGACCGGTCTACGCGCGGTTGCAGCGACCGAAGGAATGGTGATGGGCGCGGACGAGCTCGGCAAGTACAAGATGACGCTGCAGGTCATCGCGATTCACGGGTTGCTCATTCACTACACGTACTTTCACGTGGATTGCTTCGCATTCGGGATGTTCGTGCTGTGGATCGCGCTGGTGGTCACGGTCTGGTCCGGGATCGATTACTACTTGAAGGTGCTCCGCGCGCTGCGACCGCCGGCCCTGCGCGCATCGGGCAAGCGCGCGGCGGTTTGATTTGACTTGCGGCCAGACGCCCGATAAACGATTTAATTCGGCGTCCCGAGCGGGTGTAGCTCAGTTGGTAGAGCGCGTGCTTGCCAAGCACGAGGTCGTCGGTTCGAAACCGATCACCCGCTCCATGATTCTCTAGTCAATTCAATAGCTTTTTGGATTCCACGGTGTTCGCGCTCGTGGCGACACTGCGTGAACGTGCCCACCTTTGTACGTGCGCCGTGAAAAGGCCGGATTAGCCATGGCCGATGATTTGATCACGGCTTAGGTTGGCCGACCTTTTGCTAATCAGCACCTGGTTCCATTCGACTGAGATGCGATTTTCGCAGGGATCCGGCACGGTGAAACGCTGGTGAGGGATTGGAGTCCATGGATAGCGGCGATTGTGCTGCTATTCGCAGTAGCGATGTTCGCGTTTGCTTGGCTGATCGCAGGCCCTTCGTAATGAATGCGCGGCGTTGGAAACCGACGTTGACCAGTTCGAGACATTGGCTCGATGTTTTTGTCCGAAGATTTGAACGGGAGGTCAGGGCGGTACAAGATTTTGAACGGATTCAGCGAAATAAAAGGGTCAGAATTCCTTTTTCGGAGCTATCCCACGAATCCAGGTTCTCCGTTCTGGTCATCGCATTTGCTCGAGGTTTCCCGACTTGGGAAGAGCAACCGGGACGGTCAGCTCGTGTCCCTCAGTGGGCAGATCAGGGGAAAGGCGATGTCGTGCGAACCACTCTGTCCCTCGAGTAATGATTCATACACTGGCTCGGGAGGGAACTCCGGGCAGATCACGAGGTAACGCGCCTACTTCGCGCTGCGGGTTCTACTTGCTCCGTATCTGAAGGAAGGCGGAGGCCACTATGGTGCTGACCGTCCTTGAAGTTGGCCTCGGGTGTATTCTGGCACTGATCGTGGCCTTCGTCGTCATCGCTCTTCTGATCCAGCTTTGGACCCGTTACGGTATGAGCATCTACTACACTGGGTCTCGAAAAATTTTGAAACACTAATCCAGAGATACCGGCGGCTCGCTAGGGTAAGAAACCCTGCCGGAATGCGAATCACGATTGGGAGAAATGTCTCGGACAAAGCGGAAACCTGCGCGGTTCGTCCCAGTGCTGATTTCTGCTTCGCCACGCGTTCCCACCACCTATCGCGAATGATCGTCCCTGTAAGCACCAGCCCGACCACCGCTGGCCCCAACAGGTGGCCGGCCGCAGTGATGGCATTGCCAGGCCGTGATTTCTCAGCTCTGCTTGCCGACCCGGCGACTGCAAATGCAGTACGCGTTGCGCCCCGGTGTCTTGTTCAACTACCTGGGCGTTAGCACCGTGGATGGGGATTACCTTGCGTCACGTCATGATTAGCCTTTTCCTTCAGAAGCCGGTCGGCCCATCAGCCGGGCGAAGCTAGGCAATCGCGGCCTTCTCTCCTTCGTTTTCGACGGACGTTATAAGTTCGCTCGCTAGCACGCGCCGACCGCTTTCAACGCGCCGATGACGATGGAGGAGATCCTGAAGGACAACGATGTGCAGCGTTTTGATCTGAGGAGCGAGCGCAGAGAAATGCACAACCTGGCCGTCAAGCCGGAGAAGAACGGGGAGGCTGTCCTGCGGATGAACAAGTTACTGAACGACCTCATCGGAAAGGAAGTCGGGGTCAACGACGGCCGGTTTCCAACGCCGATCATCGGCGCCAAACAATGACTATAAGGAGCAGGATCGGAAGGTATGGCCGTTTTTTGGTCAAGTTTAAAAACTCGGTCGAACAGTCTAAGGGCGGTTGCCGTATCATTAGGCGGCAACGACAGGTCACCTAGGCCAGTTAGGAATTCGCGCGACAGTCTCTGCGCGAAATCGTCATTGTGGCGAGGTCATTACCGGTTGCAGAGTTACACGAATAAAGTTTTTTGGAGGTGTCGGTTTGAAGAAGCAAGAGTCCCGACGGTGCCGGTCATTCGGGCCGATTCCCCATACTTCATCAGCTTCGCCTTGATACTGGCCGAATGCGACGCGGGGAACGCGTCGCCCGCGACGGTCCTGCGAAAGCGAAGCGATCTTCGCCAGTTCCAACCCGTTCACGCTGTCGGCGTTTCCTGATACTTCGACGCGGTCTCCGGACACCGCGGCGACGGGTTTCACAACCGGTTTCGTGCCGTCAGAGCAGTCGAAGGAATGAATGTATTCACCTTCAATTCCCCGGCTTGCGATGGCTTTCGTAACGCCGCTTTCGACCAACTCATGGCGCGGTTGACTTGCGAATTAGCCGTAGATTCCGTCGGGCAAGAGCGGTCTGTGAGGTTAATTACGAGCTTCGATTTGCGTGAGACAAAGCCGAGTGCGGAGATCAAAATCGTGGCTGCTGCAGCGTGGAAAGATGGCTTTGAGGGGCTTCGAATTGATGCGTTGAGCGGCGCAAAATTGTGCGCATCGACGAGCTCTGTTCGCGCCGTGCGCGCCGTGCGTGCACGGTGCGAAAAGCTGCCCAAACGACGGCCGAATCGCGATGGGGCACCGTGTGACACAGTGCTCGCTTTATCTTGCCCTACGACCCCCCGCCCAAACCTCCCGCCCCAACCCCCCGATCAAGCCCCTCATTACACCCTGATTCTCAAAACCGCGCTCCATAATTCCTCCCTCAGCGCCGCCGCCGGTTCGGCTTAGGGCTTCTCGACTCGGCTCTCGTGCGATTCGAAAACCCTTTTCTGCCCCAGCTCCTGCCCTGCCGGAAATCGCGGTCGCTCGTCATAAGCTACTCGAGCATCTCGACTACGACTTCCCCTGCCTGCACCTCGCGTCCCCAGGTCTCGCCCACGGCACTGACTGCCTGCGCAATGTCATCTTCGAGCAGGTTATGGTCGGCGGCTACCGGCTCGACCGGCGCCTTGCCCGCCTTGCGGAATTCTTCGCTAGGTGCGACCAGCTTGTTCCAGATGGCGGTATTTTGCTGCACGCAGATTTCTTGGCCTGAAAGGTCCTCCAGACGGCTGATTGCTGGCGCTGCTGGACCGGTGAGGACCCCCTCGGCGTCTGGAACCAGCGGTCTCGTTCTAATCGAACTGTCCGGCCCCCGCGCGTTCGGAAATCGTATCGCCACTGTCGGCAAATCCTTCCGCCAGTTTTGAAGAGAGCATCCCCTCACGCGTCACCGGGATGAACACCACGCTGATCGGCAATTGCGGGGTTTTGAGCTTCTCGTTGAAGTACTTCCGCAGCGAACACGCGTGCGGAAGCTAGTCGACAGTGCTAACAAGCATCTTACCGAGGTCTACAAGCAAGCCAAATTCGAAGAGCCGGCCAATTCACTGAGATCGAAGCCCCACCTACAAAATGAAAAAAGGTCCTGACGGGAAATAAGAAAATCACTGACACCATCGCCCGAGTGGTCGAGGTAGGCGACTATCCGGACCAACAGGTCGATCCTCTCCGCCTGGCTGTGGTCCCGCCTGAGATTGTCTTTCCGGAGACCGACGGTAGTGGCCGCCGCACGGCGGGCGAGAATTTGACGGTCGATTGACAGCCGACAGCCGGGGCGAGCGGAGCGGTGACTACCCGCGACGCTCCAGGACGATGGTCGTGGGCTCGCGCAGCTTGGATGCGGCGGGCACAGATTAAATTGCGTGAGTGGCAGTGGGGGATGGGAGGCGAGGTCAACAGCGAAACTCCAGTGGTGGGCTCGAACGACTTGGTCCACGAGGGAAGTACTCACACGTCGCGCCATCTAGACCCCGGTTCGAAACAGCGACCCTCGAGAAAAGGTTTGCCCTAGCGTTTGCCATACGGCGACGCTGGTGAGAATCTGACGCACATCCAATAGTTCCGGATGAAACTAGTCTCGCGATTTAGGTTAAAATCGACGAGTAAATGGCGCTTGACTGTATAGTCGTTGTGCCGGAGGGGTAGGAGCTCCATGAGAGCAACATTTAACGGCGGCCTCTTATTGGTAGTGATAGTGATGACCGGCCTCTCGAGCTCGGTCGCTCTTTGCCAGGGGACGGAGCGAGGACGTGGAGTTTACAATCCTGGGACAGAGACCACCGTCAAAGGAACGGTAGAGCGCGTCAGGACCGCCTTTCTTCCAGGAGGCGGTGCAAGTGCTCAAGCACAGGGGGAGTCGACTGGCCCTCTTTATCTCGACCTCAAGTCTGACTCGGGCAAGTTCGCCGTTTTTTTGGGGCCATCCTGGTTCTCGGAGTCGAAGGGCTTCAAATTCGCGAAAGGTGATCAGGTAGAAGTGACTGGTTCGAAGGTTCGGGAGGATGCGATCGTTGCCCGCGAGGTAAAGAAAGATGACAAGATTCTGACCCTGCGGGACGCTCAGGGGAATCCTCAATGGTCGGGCGGCCGTTGACTTCAGACGCTCCCAAATCGTTGAAAACTTTCTCTTGGCGCGCTTGTGCGCTTCATCACTGAGTGCGAATGCCAGCCTTGGTCATCGCAAGCCGTCCGCGACCGTCACTCGAAGCGAAGCGCTGTTCCCCAGCTCTAATGCGTCACGCGGACGCATTTTTT
>Ga0066903_100003248_pt1 | contig 13187 bp, 13 predicted proteins | sample PanSoiMetaGPlot1_FD_67491 | JGI IMG/M metagenome (GOLD analysis project Ga0066903, IMG submission 67491) | Tropical forest soil microbial communities from Panama analyzed to predict greenhouse gas emissions - Panama Soil - Plot 1 (version 2) | ecosystem: Environmental > Terrestrial > Soil >... | reverse complement strand
ATGGACGCGCCGCTCTCGCGCCGTTCCGAGATGCGCCGCAACGACGCTGCCTACGGGCTGGCGGTGTTGCTGCGCGAGATCGCGGAGAAGGTGAGCATCTACAGCTTCTCTAACAGCCTGGTGCGGGTTCCGGCGCGGCAGGGCTTTGCTCTGCGCGACGCTATTAACTCGAGCCAGCCGCACAGCTCCACCTACCTGGGCAAGGCGCTGAGCGGGATCCACGAGCAAGAGGGCAGCTATGACCGGCTGATCGTCATCACTGACGAGCAGTCGCACGATCCTGTACCCGGCGCCAAGGCGCGGGGCTACATGATCAATGTAGCCAGCTACCAGAACGGCGTGGGCTACGGAGCCTGGACGCACATCGATGGCTGGAGCGATTCGGTTATCGAGTACATCCGCGCGGCCGAGCCGGCGTTGGAATGAGGTTAGCGCGCAAATGAGCGGGGCGGCTTCTTCGGAAGTCGCCCTTGTTCATTGTGGCGTATACAAGAGGAGTTTCTTCGCTTCCGCCAGGATATCGTCGCGAACTGCAGTCCTGCTGCGTGCGTAGTCACCCCAGGCCGTTTCATCATCGAGAGCGAAGAATTCAGCCAGGAACGAAGGATAGTGAAGCTCCTGTGCAAACCGCGCCAGGCTTGCCGCGCCAGCGAACGCATCTATCTCTTCATCGACAATGCTCCGGGCTGTGAGCTTGGCCAGCTTAAGTATCGCTTGTTCTTTCGTTCGAATCTCAACAGTTCCTATCTCCGCAAGCGCCCGATCGAAGAGGTCACCCACTTCAGATGAATTGGGACTGGCGAGGCCGGCTAGACGACGCAGTGCTGGGCCATCGAATCCGGCTTCCAGCGCGTCAGCTGCGAAGAGCGGTATTTCTTCAGGATTGACCCTGGAACAGTACCATTTCGCGACAAACAGATTTGGATCGAATGTCACAGTCTTCTCGCGCACCATTGTAGAAGACCAGAGACCGTTGAAGTGCATAAAAGACGATACGGGTTTTAGCAAAACCAGAGCAGCCCGGTTACAATGATGTCAACAATGTCAACAGCGACGTCGAACCCTGAGATCACAGCGGAGCTGATCAAAAACCGCATTGCGCACATCAATTGGTTTCATCAGATTGATCTGGGCCACGGCGTGGTTACCCCCGGCGATTGCAACAGCCAGCAAAAGCTCGCCGGGTTTCATCTGCCTGAGGATCTGACAGGAAAAACCTTTCTCGACATCGGCGCCTGGGACGGCTTCTTTTCCTTCGAGGCAGAGCGCCGCGGCGCCAACCGCGTTCTGGCCACGGATTCCTTCGTCTGGCAAGGCAATGTGCCGGGCAAGTCGAAAGCCGGCTTTCTTGCCGCCCGCGAGCTGCTCAACTCCAAGGTAGAAGACATGGAGATCGAGCCCCTTGCCATCTCACCGGAAACGGTGGGCACGTGGGATGTGGTGCTTTTCGCCGGGGTTCTCTATCACATGGAGCATCCTCTGCTGGCGTTGCAGAAGGTTTCCAGCGTGACGAAAGAGTTGCTGATTGTGGAAACCGCCACCGACTTCGAATTCAAGCGGCGTCCGGCGGTGGCCTTCTATCCCGGGGCCGAATTGGCCCTGGATTCCACAAACTGGTTTGGCCCGAACACCGCCGCCTTGCTGGCCATGCTGCGCCACTGTGGGTTCCGCCAGCTGACCGTGGTTTACAAGAAGCCCTTGCTTCGGCGCATCGCCGCCGCAGGGAAGTACATGTTTCGTTTCCGGCAATGGCCTTGGATTACGCTTCAGCAAGGACGAGTGGCGGTTCATGCGCGCCGTTAGCCCGTTTTGGCGGGCTGGGGTGATTCAGCCCGGGTTACTTTTCCAGCGGCATTGCATCCAATCAAAAGCCAGAGACCCAAGGTTACTCGCAGGCAACTTTCCTTTGCTTTATTGTTAATGAATCAGGAGAACTAATCCTTTCCGTATGAATCCACGACACACCACCTTCGGGAGTCTGCTGCTCTGCATCTCATTGCTGGCCGCCGCCCAGGACCCCCGGCCACCCGCTCCGGCGTCGCCTTCGCCCGCCACACCGCCGCAATCGCAAGGAAGTAAGCCGTCACTCGCGCTTGATGATCCGGCCCCGGCGCCGCACCGGCTCACGCCCGAAGAGTCGAAGGAACTGCTGCAGTCGGTCGACGACATCCTCCATTTTGCCAGCCAGGATACCCAGCTGCCCATCAAGCACAGCGTCAAGAAGGCGATCGTGGGACGCGAGCAGGTGGAAAAGTACGTGAGTGAAAAGTTCGAAAGTGACGTGGACCGGATCCGCTTCGAACGCTCCGAGCTGGTGCTGAAAAAGTTCGGCCTTCTTCCGCGCAACTTTGGGCTCCATGACTTCCTGATCAAGCTGCTCTCCGAGCAGGTCGCCGGGTTTTACAACGAGAAGTCCAAAACCATGAACCTGTTGGACTGGGTTGAGCTGGACATGCAAAGGCCGGTCATGGCCCACGAACTCACCCATGCTCTCCAGGACCAGAGTTATGACCTGGAGAAGATGACCAAGAAAGAAGAGGAAATCGAGAAACGCGGACTGGCTGACCTGGACGCACTGATACGCAACGACGAAGAATCCACCTGCCGCACCGCGGTGATGGAAGGCCAGGCCATGATCGTGCTCCTGGACTACATCCTGGCGCCGTCGGGTAGAAGCGTTCAGGATTCTCCGAAATTTGTAGACCTGATGCAGGGCCGCATGGAGAAAGGTGGCGATAGCCCGATCTTTGATCGCGCTCCGCTGCTTTTGCAAGAAGAGCTCGTCTTTCCCTACCGCCAGGGCATGACGTTCATCAAGGAACTGCTGTTGGCCGGCGGCAAGAAGCTGGCTTATGCCGGCGTTCTGGACAACCCGCCCAAGACGACTCGAGAGATTCTGGAGCCGAAGGAATATCTCGCCGGCCGCCGCGTGCCGCCGCTGTTGCTGCCCGATCTGAGCTTCCTGAAAAAAGATTACGAAGCATTCGACGCCGGCGCAGTCGGGGAGTTCGATGTCGTCATACTGCTCAAGGTGTATGCCGAAGACGCCGTGGCCCAGCGCCTGAGTCCAGACTGGCGCGGGGGGGCGTACTACGCGGCCGGGCGGAAAGGTGTCAAGCCCACCGACCCTAACTCCAGCGCGCATGTCGGCCTTTATTACATTTCCAAGTGGGCCAACGAAGCTTCTGCGCGCGAGTTCGCCAAGATCTATGCTTCCGCCTTGCCGCAGCGCTACGCCGGTTTGCAGCGCGCGGAGCCCGATCCCAGTCAGCCGGGACTGGAAAAGTATTTGAGCAAGGATGGCCCAATCTTCATCCAGCAGACCGGCGCCGCCGTGGTGGCAGTCGAGAGTTTTGATCCCGACACCGCCGGCAAGCTGATTAAGGCTGGACTGAAGCAGGCAGAACAGAACCCGCAGCCGATCTCGACCGGAGGCGCGCGTTAGCGCATGAGCAAGAAGGGCCCTTCGACTGCCGTTTTCGATCTCGGCGGCGTCTTGATCGATTGGAATCCACGCTACCTGTACCGCAAGCTCTTGCGCGGCGATGAAGCTGCCGTGGAGTGCTTTTTGTCCACGATCTGCACACAGTCCTGGAACGAGCAGCAGGATGCAGGACGTACCTTTGCCGAGGGCTGCGCTATTCTCAAAGCGGCTCACCCCCATCATTCAGAATTGATCGACGCCTGGTTTTCGGGTTACGAAGAGATGTTGGGCGGAGAGATCGAAGGCTCGGTGGCAATTCTCTCGCAGCTGCGGGCCAACCAGACCCGTTTACTTGCGCTGAGTAACTGGTCGGCTGAAACATTTCCCTTCGCCGTGCGGCGCTTCGATTTCTTGCGTTGGTTTGAAGGAATCGTACTGTCGGGAAAAGAGAAGCTGCTGAAGCCTGATCCACGGCTCTATCGGATCCTTCTTGAGAAGTTTGCTGTCGATCCCTCAGACGCGGTGTATGTGGATGATCACATGCGCAACGTCGACGCGGCGCAACGCCTGGGAATGCACGGCATTCACTTCACCAATGCGAACTCGCTGCAACAGCAGCTCGGTCGCTTAGGGCTGCTCTAAGCCGGCAGGGAAGCCAAAATGTGAAAAGCCCGAAGACTGACGGCTGAGTGCTTACCTCCACCTTCGTTATAATCACAAGTTTGGCATTTCCCTTCAGGAGACTCCTTTTTGCAGCAGGCAGAGATTGGCATTATTGGCGGCAGCGGTCTATATGCGATGCCCGGGTTGAGTGATGTCCGGGAAGTTGTATTGCAGACGCCGTTTGGCGAACCCTCGGACGCGTTCGTGCTGGGCACACTGGAGGGCCGCAAAGTTGCGTTTCTGGCCCGCCACGGGCGGGGACACCGTATCCTTCCCAGCGAACTCAACTTTCGCGCCAACATTCACGGCATGAAGCAACTGGGCGTGGAGCGCATTGTCTCCGTGTCCGCTGTGGGTTCCCTCAAGGAAGAACACAAACCTACGGACTTCGTGATTCCTGACCAGTTCATTGATCGCACGTTCCATCGTGTGTCCACGTTCTTCGGCCACGGGATCGTAGCTCATGTGGGCTTCGGCGACCCGATATGTCCTGAGGTCGCAGCGTCTATAGGCCAATCCTGCAAGGACAATGGCGTGGTGGGCAAGGCGGGTGGGACGTATGTCTGCATGGAAGGACCCCAGTTCTCGACCAAAGCCGAGTCCAATCTCTACCGTAGCTGGGGTGCGGACGTGATCGGCATGACCAACCTTCAGGAGGCCAAGCTGGCGCGCGAAGCCGAGATTTGCTACGCCACCATGGCCATGGTGACCGACTACGACTGCTGGCATCCCGGGCACGACTCCGTGACCGTGGAGCAGATCGTCAAGGTGCTCAACACCAATGCCGACAACGCGGCGCATGTCGTGAAGAAAGCGGTTGCGCTCATGCCGCGCGAGCGCAAATGCAAATGCGGATCCGCCTTGCAGTTTGCGATCCTTACTGATCCCGCGAAGATTCCCGCGGCCACGCGACAAAAACTTGCGTTGCTGCTCGACAAATACCTGAACAAAGGCCAGGAGGCCAAAGCCTAGTGTCCCTGCTGGTGGTTGGCTCGGTTGCTTTTGACGCGGTCAAGACGCCCTACGGCAAGACGGACAAAATCCTCGGCGGCGCCGCAACCTATTGTGCCCTGGCGGCAAGCTTCTTCACAGACGTTCGTGTCGTGGCCGTAGTCGGCGAAGATTTCACGGAAAAGGAAGAGAAAGTCTTTCGTGACCACAATATCGATATCAGCGGCATCGTCCGTGAGAAGGGACAGAGCTTCTTCTGGTCGGGCGAGTATGGCGAGAACGTGAACGAAGCCAAGACGCTGGACACACAGCTCGGCGTCTTTGCCAACTTCAATCCCCAGATTCCAGATCGCTTCAAGGACACCGGTTATCTGTTTCTCGCCAACATCGATCCCGTGCTCCAGTTGAATGTTCGTCGGCAGCTTCCGCTGGCGAAGTTCGTCGGTGGTGACACCATGAATTACTGGATCAACGGTTCGCGCGCGCAACTGGGCGAGATGCTGAAGAACGTTCACGCTTTACTCATTAACGACACGGAAGCAAAAATGCTGGCGAAGGATCCCAGCCTGGCTCGGGCCGCGCAAAAGGTGCTGGCCATGGGCCCGCAGGCACTGGTCATCAAGCACGGGGAATACGGCGCCACGGTCTTTTTTCAAGACGGCGCATTCGGCATCGGCCGCCATCCGTTTCGCGCGCCCACGCTGCCAATCGAGGTGGTCACCGATCCCACCGGCGCCGGCGACAGCTTTGCGGGCGGCTTCATGGGCTACATCGCGTCCCAGAACAGACTCGACCGTGACGTCTTCAAGCGCGCTTTGTTTTATGGTGGCGTGATGGGATCGTTCGCTGTGGAAGCCTTCGGCACCGAGCGCCTGCAGAAGCTCACGCGAGAAGAGATCGAAGAGCGCTACAAGATTTTCCGCGTGCTCACGCACATCGAGTGACGATGAGGTCAAGTACCAGGCCCACGAGATCAAGTACCAGGACAATGAGATGACTTACCAGGAGGAGAGGGTGGAGCAGGCCTTACAGGCCTGCGGTAAAGCAGCTGAACAACAGCGGCTTCAGCCGCTGAGGTAAAGGAGAATTCCTTTCAACCGGACACGTTGGCACCGCAGTGGCTAAAGCCGATTTCCACAGCGCCATTACCGCAGGCCTTGAAGGCCTGCTCCACCCTCTTCGCTCAGCAAGATGAATTCTGCCTGCAGTATGGAAACCGTTGAGTCGGCGATCCCGCAAAGCGACTCCCGCTTCGGCTGGTCTTACGACTATGTTGCCCTGACTCTTCTAACCGCTATCGCTTCCGTTGCCGCGCTATTGTTCTATTACCACCGCGACGCCATTCTCCTCTACGGCGACGCCGTCGCCCACATCAACATCGCCCGCCGCGTCTTTGATTCGCGCACGCCTGGCTTTTTCCAACTCGGCACCGTGTGGCTGCCTTTGCCGCATGCGCTCGACGTTCCTTTCATCACGAACGATTGGCTGTGGCGCAGCGGCATCGGCGCATCGATTCCATCGATGCTGGCCTACGTTGTGGGAACTCTGGGTGTGTTTCGCCTGGTGCGCGGGCTAGCCTCGCGCACGGCTGCGTGGATCGCGGCTCTGATGTACGCTCTCAATCCCAACCCGCTCTATATGCAGGCTACGGCCATGACGGAGGCGCTATACCTCGCCTGCTTCGTATGGACCGCGGTGTACTTCTCCGAGTTCGCGCGCCAGGCAAAAGATGATCCGCTGCAGGCACGACGATCGCTGGAAAGGTGTGCGCTGGTGCTGGCTGCCGCCATGCTGGTGCGCTACGACGCATGGTTCCTGGCGGCGGTGGTGGCAATCGGCGTCATCGGCGTTTTTTGGCGGCAAAAAGACGCGGCCGTGGCCTTGCGTCGCGGTGTGATCAATTTCCTTGTCCTGACGGCACTGGTCCCTGGTCTTTGGCTGGCCTACAACCACGCAGCGTATGGCAACGCTCTGGAGTTCGCCAACGGCCCGTATTCTGCTCGTGCCATCCAGGAGCGCACCCGCACAGCCACCATGCCGAGCTATCCTGGAGAAGGCTCTCCGCGCACGGCCGCGCTTTATATGCTCAAAGTGTCCCGGCTGAATCTTGCCGAGGGCCGCACCGAGTATCTTCTTTTGACTGCCGCGTTCATCGCCTTTTTGAGCGCACTCTATTTTGCGCGCAAGTTTTTGCCGTGGACATTGCTTTGGACGCCCCTGCTCTTCTACACGATTTGCCTCGCCTGGGGCAGCGTTCCTATCTATCAGCCGGAGTGGTGGCCCTTCAGCTACTACAACGTCCGCTATGGATTGCAGTTGTTGCCGGCGGTGGCGGTGTTTGTCGCTCTGGGCTATGAATTGCTGAGTAAGCTTGTTTCCCCACGCATCGTGGCTGCTGCCGCCGCGATCATCGTCGTAGCCAGCTACGCTTCTCTATGGATGCGCGCCCCCATCTGCCTGCGTGAAGCTGTCGCCAACGGCAAGCAGCGCATGCAATTCGACCGGCAACTGGCAGAGGAATTTCAGAAGTTTCCCGCATCTGCGGCGTTGATGATGGACTGCGGCGCCCATCCCGGAGCGGTGCAAATGGCCGGGATCCCATTTCGCCGTGTGCTCCGGGAAAGCAATCCCCCTTACTGGGAGATCGCCCTGACCCAGCCCGCGCGCTCCGCCGACTTCGTGGTTGCGTTCACCGGTGACGATGTCTCCCGTGCCGTGCGTTTGTTTCCCGAGAACCTGGCGCCGGTTGCCACAGTTGGCACTCCGCCCGGTCCTCGCGCCGTGGTGTACCGCTCGACGCCGCGATGATGGTGCTACAATCGGGCCAGTTTCGCTGACGATGGAACACACATTCGCTTTCCTCCTTCCGCAATGGTTATCTCATCCGGCGTTGGGAGAACTGTTTGGGAAAATGATCGCGCGCCTGGTGCTGGCGGCAGTCTTGGGTGGCGTCATCGGGCTGGAGCGTGAACTGAAACACCGTCCCGCAGGCCTGCGCACGAACATGTTCATGTGTTTCGGCTCGGCGATGTTCACCGTCCTTTCCCTCCAACTGGGTGGGCCCAACGACTCAACCCGCATCGCCGCGCAGATCATCTCCGGCATCGGCTTCATTGGCGCCGGCTCCATCCTGCGTGACAAGGGTGGCGTTACCGGGCTGACCACTGCGGCCACGATCTTTGTCGTGGCGTCTATCGGCATGGCCTGCGGTGGCGGGCTGTACATGCTTGCCATATTCGCCACCATCCTTCTCTTTCTTGCACTGCGGGCTCTGGGCTGGATGGAGCGCCGGTTCAATCTCAAACCGTTGATCATGGACTACAGCATCGTTACCGACAAGTCTCTGCAGGAAATTGTGGAAGCGATCAATAAAGTTCTCGAGGAACAAGGCAAAGAGCTTAGCGGGATGCGCCTCAGCAAGGTTGATGGAAAGGAGCGGATTGTGTTCAGCGTGGGTGGCACCCGCAATGAACACCAGGAATTGCTGAACAACCTGCGCCAGTCGGCCGATCTGCACGGCGTGGAAGCGGCCGCTGGTCCTGAAGTTGATTAAATGAAAGTCCCGTTCACCAAGGCAACGGCCTGCGGCAATGACTTCCTGATCATCGACGGCGCGGCAGCGCCGGCTGATTTGTACGCATTCAGCAAGCGCATCTGCGACCGCCACACCGGCGTGGGCGCTGACGGCGTGGAATGGCTTTTTCCGGCACAGGACGCCGCGACCCGCGCGCGGCTGATCAACGCCGACGGTTCAGAAGCGGAGATTTCCGGCAACGGCACTCGTTGCGTAGCCGCGTATCTGGTCGCAAACGGCAACGCCGGAAAGCTGGCCATCCGCACCGGCGCGGGCATCAAGCATTGCGAGCTGCTGGCTCGTGACGGCAACCGCTTCGAATTTGAAATGGATATGAGTGAGCCGCAAGTGGGTGATGATTTCTCCATCAAGGTCGCCTTCGGTGAGACGCACGGTACACCTGTTTCCATGGGCAATCCGCACTTCGTGGTCTTCATGAAGGAATTCCCACTGGCGTGGCAGGCTGAAGCGGCGGAGATCGGCCGCCACCATGATTTCAAGCATGGGATCAACGTGGAATTTGTTCGCGTCAAGAGCAAAAACGACATCGAAGTCCGGTTCTACGAGCGCGGGGTTGGCGAAACGCAGTCCTCCGGAACAGGCTCCTGCGCTTCCGCCGTGGCATCGATTGCCGCCGGCCGGGTGAATTCTCCGGTGCAGGTGCACGCGCCCGGTGGTGCGCAAACGGTGCGCTGGGACGGGAGCAAAGTCTTTCTGCGCGGACCGGCGCAGTTGCTTGCAGAAGGTGAGTTCTTTGACTAGCCCCAGGACCATCAAGCCGCCGGCTCTGCGCCCGGGCGATAAGATCGGCCTCGTGGCCCCAGCCAGCGACTTTAACCGCGAAGCATTTACCGCCGGGTGCGACGGCCTGCGCCGGATGGGATATGAGCCGGTCTATTTCGACAGCATCTTTGAGCGCGACCTCTACTTTGCCGGCAGCGCCGGGCGCCGTTTGCGTGAACTGGAAGATCTGCTTTTGCGCGACGACGTGACTGCGATCATCGGCGTGCGCGGCGGGTACGGCAGCAATTACCTGCTGACAAGCCTGGATTTCAAGAAATTCTCCGCGCATCCAAAGATCATTCTTGGATGCAGCGACCTCACTTCGCTCCTGACCTCCATCCTCGATCGAACCGGCCTGATCACATTTCACGGGCCCATGCTGGCGAAGGATATCTCCGCGGGAACGTTCGAAGCTTCCAGCTGGGAGCACGCGTTCGGCGGTGCAGCCTCCTGGAGCATTCCCACGGACGGGGTAGAAGTGCTGCAACCGGGCGGTACGCAAGGCAAGCTCTATGGCGGATGCCTTTCGTTACTGGTGGCTTCACTGGGGACGCCGTTTGAAGTCCAGACCGAGGGCAAGATTCTGTTCCTGGAAGATATCGGTGAGAAGCCTTACCAGGTCGACCGCATGCTGATGCAGTTGCGGCTCGCCGGCAAGCTGCAAGGCGTTCGCGGTTTCGTTTTCGGAGAAATGCTGGACTGCGTCCAGCCCAGAGGCCAGAATTACACGCTGCAGCAGGTGATTGCGCGCGTGCTCGCGGACTGCAAAGTTCCGATCGTTTATGGACTCAAATCCGGCCACGTCTCTGGCGGCAATATCACGCTGCCGATGGGGGTGGAGGCGGAACTCGCCGCGGACGCATCCGGCGTGGAACTGAAGATATTGGAAGCTGCGACAAACAAAGGCTGATGCCCCCTTGACACCGGCGCCCCTCGTTTCGTATACCAGCGGTCATGCTAGTCCAGTGTCCGTACTGTAAAGAGCCCGGAGTATCAGCCATCCGCAAGCTGTTCCTCGGACCGGCGCTGTCAATCGCGTGCCGTAGCTGTCAGCAGAGAATTGGCGTTCCGTGGATTGGCATGCTTGTGGTGTTGCCCGTTCTTGTTGTTGTCGTTCTGCTTGAAACCCTCGGCGTTCCTTTCGGAACCCAAGTAGGGGGGCTGGTGCTCTGTCTGGGTGCTTCTTCTTATGTATGGCTGAAATGGGTTCCCATGGTGCCCAAGTGACCACTGTGGCTTCCCATCAGGTAATATGATTTTCTAGCTACAGGGCGAGACTTCACCTCATAGTGGACCAGCAACACGCACATCTCATAGGCATCTGCGGCACCGCCATGGCGTCTCTCGCGGGGCTGCTCAAGCAGCGCGGATTCAAGGTAACCGGCTCGGACGCCGCCGCGTATCCTCCGATGTCAGACTTTCTGGCAGCGATGTCGATCCCTGTCGCGCAGCCGTACGCAGAAGCCAATCTCAAGCCGCGGCCCGACTGGGTTGTAGTGGGCAACGCGATTTCGCGCGGCAACGTGGAACTGGAGCACGTGCTCGATGAGCGCATTCCTTTCCGCTCTCTGCCGGACACGCTCTATGACTATTTTTTGCGCACACGTGAGCCGATCGTGGTGGCTGGTACCCACGGCAAGACCACAACCACCTCGATGCTGGCGTGGATCTTTCAGACCGCGGGCAAAGATCCGTCGTTTCTGGTGGGCGGGATCGCGGAGAACTTCGGCAGCAGCTTCGCGCTGCGCCAGGGCCGCCACTTCATCCTGGAAGGCGACGAGTACGACACTGCCTTCTTCGATAAAGGCCCAAAGTTTCTTCACTATTTTCCGCAGACCATCATTCTCACGTCGGTCGAGTTTGACCATGCCGACATCTATTCCGATCTCGACGCGGTGAAGACTGCGTTCAAACGCCTGGTGAACCTGGTTCCCCGGCGAGGAAAGATCATCGCTTACGACGCTGACGCCAACGTGGACGAATGTCTGGGCAAAGCCTTCTCCCTGGTGGAACGCTATGGTTTCAAGCCGGGTTCGCACTGGCAGATCGCCAACCTGAACTTTGCCGGCGAGAAGACTACCTGGTCGGTGTTGCTTGAAGGCGCGGCGTGGGCGGACTTCGAATTCCCCCTGGCCGGGGAATACAACGTTCTGAATGCGACCGCCGCCGCCGGGCTGGCCGCCCACTATGGCATTGAAGCCCCGGTGATTGCTGAAGCCTTGCGAAGCTTCAAGAGCGTGAAGCGCCGCCTGGAGGTGAAGGCGGAAATCAGTGGTGTGACCATCATTGACGATTTTGCCCACCATCCCACGGCGATCGCGGCTACCTTGAAGGCGCTGCGAGTTCGCTATCCTGGCGCACGGCTGTGGGCCATCTTTGAGCCGCGGTCCAACACGCTGCGCCGAAAGATCTTGCAGAAAGACCTGGTGAGCAGCCTCGGCCTCGCTGATCAGGTGGTGATCGCCAGCATCTTCAGGCCGGAAGCTGTGCCGGAAAACGAGCGCCTGACGGTCTCGAGTGTCATCAACGCCTTGAAGCGCAACGGCAGCCAGGCGCGTGAACTCGCCGACGCCGACGCCATTGTCAGCGCGGTGGCGCCGGAACTTGCGAGCGGCGATGTGGTTGCTATTCTCTCCAACGGAGGCTTTGGCGGCATTTATGAAAAGCTTCCGCGGCGGCTCGAGGCACTGCGCGGGGCTCGGCGCACGTGATGCGTTCCGTTATCGGCGTGGTGCGATCGCTGCTGGCCTTGCTCTTTTGGTTTATCACCGTCCCGATTGCCGCGCTGGTAGCTTTTCCCTGGACCTTAATCACCGGTGACATCAGGTTTCTGTACTGGGCGGGCATGGGTCTTTGCTATGCCGGTCCGCGCATCGCCGGCGCTTCCGTTAAACTCGTGGGCCTGGACAAGATTGATCGTGCGGGAACCTACATCTTCATGTCCAATCACGTCTCCAACCTTGATCCGCCGATTCTGGTGCCGCTGATTCCCGGACGCACTTCCGTGCTGGCCAAAAAAGTCATCTGGCGAATTCCGATTTTGGCCCAGGCGTTGAACCTGGCGGAGATTGTTCCCGTGGAGCGCGAGAATCGCGAGGCCGCCATCCAAAGCATTCGTCGTGCCGGCGAAGTCATGGGCCACCACATCAACATGACTCTCTTCCCCGAGGGCACACGTTCGTCCGATGGACGCCTGCTGCCGTTCAAGAAAGGCCCGTTTCACCTGGCGATCGAGACAGGCTTTCCCATCGTGCCGGTTACTATTCTTGGGACGTACGAGATGATGCCGAAAGGAAGCATGTTTGTCCGGCCGGGGACGGCAACCCTGGTGTTCCATCCGCCAGTCGATCCCAAGCAATTCTCCTCGCGCGAGGAGCTGATGGAGGCGGTGCGCGAGGTTATCAACAGTGCGTTGCCGGAGGAACGGCGGCAAGCCAAGCCAGAACCTTAAACCACAGAGGGCACAGAGGACCACGGAGCCTTACCTGCGCTCAACAGACCTCTGTGCTACTCCGTGCCCTCTGTGGTGAAGATTCATACCACGGAGATCTTCGGTCTCAACTCTCCGCTGAACAAGCTCTTGGGAATCATGGCGTGTATGCCACGCACAATGTCCACCACCTGGGTTACCCGGAAACTGCAGGCAATACTCAGCAAGCCGTAGGCATCGAGTTCGGTCATGCCGGCGCGCGTTGACAAGAATTTGATGGCGTTGCGCGCGGCCATCTGCATGGCCACGTTCAAGTCTTTGTCCAGGCCCAGCAGAATCCAATGGGTTGGAGTTTCGGCGAT
>Ga0066903_100003247_pt1 | contig 13189 bp, 13 predicted proteins | sample PanSoiMetaGPlot1_FD_67491 | JGI IMG/M metagenome (GOLD analysis project Ga0066903, IMG submission 67491) | Tropical forest soil microbial communities from Panama analyzed to predict greenhouse gas emissions - Panama Soil - Plot 1 (version 2) | ecosystem: Environmental > Terrestrial > Soil >... | reverse complement strand
ATGCCAAATTTGGAAGTCGAGATTGGATAGGTGGCGACGAGATTTCCCTTTTCGAGGAGGGCAAGCCTTTGATCGTGAACGCTGACGACGATGTGATGCTCGGTATCGCGCGGCGCGGCGCACGAAGCGAGAAAAATTGCGAACGCGCCGAGGAAAACAAAGCGCGCGACGATTTCGATTTTGCCCAGAGAGTTCCTACCCACGATCAAATCGGAAGAATTCTTGTGCAGTTGCGGTCGTTGCGCCAGCGATTTCTTCCAGAGAAATTTCGCGCGCGCGGGCGATCTCTTCTGCCACGAGTCGAGTGTAAGCCGGCTCACAGCGTTTTCCGCGAAACGGCACGGGCGCAAGATATGGGCAGTCGGTTTCAACCATGAAACTATTGAGAGGCAATTTGGCCGCGACGTCGCGGACTTCTTTTCCGTTCTTGAAAGTGACGATTCCGGTAAAGGAAACGAGATGGCCAAGACCGAGGACTTCATTCGCCTGTTCGAGTGTTCCGCCGAAACAATGGAACACGCCTCGCAGTTTTCCGACGAATGGTTTTATCTGCTCGAGGGTATCGTCCCACGCGTCGCGCTGATGAATCACAATGTTCAATCGCAACTCGACCGCAAGATCAAGAAGCTGCTCGAAAAGCTCCGCCTGTTTCGCCTTGTAGGCGCCGTCTTCAATTCCGGCTTCGATTTGAACTTCCGTTTCGCTTTGCAGCGCGTTGAAAACCTGAACGTCTTTTCGTTTCTTTGCTTCGACGCTCGGCAGGTAGTGATAATCCAAACCGATCTCGCCAATCGCGACGACACGCGAGTTCTTTGCCAGGTCGCGTAACGGTGTAACGACGTCGGTTTCGGCTTCGTGCGCATAAGTTGGATGAACTCCGATCACGGCGAAAACATTCGGATATTTTTCGGCCAGCTCGACCGCGCGCCGGCTGCTTTCGACGGAGGTGCCAATGGTAATAATCCGCGTGACGCCCGCTTCTGTCGCTCGTCGCAACACTTCATCAAAATCGGGCTGAAAATCGGGGTAATCGAGGTGCGCGTGAGTTTCGACCAACATTGCCTATTTGGAGCCGATAGATTCGATGAATTTCTGATAACGCGGATCACTCCGGAGACCGTCGAGATCGGAATCGTATTTGACCCAATTCACGAGCTCGGGGCCGCCGCTGCGGATCGAACGCTCCAACATCGCAAAGGCCGTATCGAGATTGCCCAGTTTGGTATAGCCGCAGGCCACGTTGTAGAGAGTGAGTGGATCGTCCGGATCGATGGCAAGTGCGCGGTCAACCCATTCGCGCGCTCGTTCCAGATCGCCAAGCTCGAAGAGTGCGCCTGCACCCAGGTGCGCCGGCCTGGGATCGTCGGGATGCAACGCAAGTTCGCGTTCAGCGAGTTGAAGGCCCAGTCGCGCCGCCTCCTTACTTTCTGCGATTCGGCCGAGGGATCGATAACAATGAATACGAAGGCAAACAGTTTGGTAATCATCCGGCCTGATCTGAGAGGCGCGTTCGAAAAGGCGAGTGGCCTGTTCAATTTTTCCCTCCGCGAAGGTGGCGCGGGCATAGAAGTAGTGCGCTTCAAACAAACCGGGATCCAATGCGATCGCCCGCTCGAACTCCACTTTCGCTTCGTCATAGCGTTGCGCTGCCGAAAGCGCCAGTCCGCGCGAAGCGTGAGCCTCAGCCAATGAATCATCCAGGCTGAGCGCCTTTTGGGTAGTCGCGAGAAGACCGTCAATGGGCACACCGATGCGGTAATTCAGATAAAGAAATGAATCGCAATCGGCCATTCCCGCGTAGGCGCGTGCATATTTAGGATCCAGCGTGACGGCTTTGGCAAACATCTGCCGGGCGATGCGGCTGTAGTGTTTCGAGCGGCGATGCAAAAAGTCCCGGCCGCGCAGGTAGTGAGTATAAGCCTCAATATTATCGGTCGGCGCCCTTTCGATCGACTTCTTCTCCCGGGGCAGGAGTCTTATTTTGAGCTGCTCGACAATCGCGTGGGTGATTTCATCCTGAATGGCAAAGATGTCGGTAAGGTCGCGATCGAAGCGTTCGGCCCAGAGATGACCGCCATCTCTCGCGCTGGTCAATTGCGCGGTCACCCGCACGCGCGTTCCTGCTTTCCGGACGCTTCCCTCAAGGACGTAATTAACTCCCAGCTCCCGGCCGATTTGTTCGACTTTGATCGCCTTGCCTTTATAGATGAATGCGGTATGCCGCGCGGCGACGAAAAGCGCCGAGATCTTGGACAGATCAGTGATGATATCTTCGGTGATCCCGTCGCTAAAATACTCTTGTTCTGGATCGCCACTCATGTTGTTGAACGGCAACACCGCAACGGAAGGGCGATCGGTCTTAATCGAAGGCGCGGCCGGTAAATTGGCGCCCGCCATCACCACTTTGTAAACCCGGATCGGCTGCTCAATATTTTTCAAGCTCTGCTCACCGCAATCTTTGAAAGCGACATCGACCCGATGCCCGACGTGGTCGCGGACTGATTGCGACACCGCGATGCCGCCGGGGTCGGCAATACCCTCCAGGCGTGCCGCGATGTTTACCCCATCTCCGTAAATGTCATCTCCTTCGACGATGACATCGCCCAAATCGACCCCCATCCGGAATTCGATGCGGCGATCCGCCGGAACTTTCGCGTTGCGTTCATGCAGAGAGCGCTGCATCTCGGCGGCGCAAGCTACCGCCTGAACCACGCTCGGGAATTCGGCAAGAATTCCATCGCCGGTGAGCTTTACGATCCTTCCCTGGTGCTGGCCAATCTTGGAGTTAATGCATTCGGCATGAAGCGATTTCAGCCGGTCCAACGTGCCGACTTCATCCGCCCCCATGAGCCGACTGTATCCAACAATGTCCGCGGCCAGGATCGCTGTCAGGCGACGTTCCATCGAAGCTCCCTAAGATTTTGTTTTACCATTCAATGATTGTGCTCGCCCACGTCAATCCGCCGCCGAACACAACCATCAAAACGTAATCGCCCCGTTTGATCCGCCCGGTGCGGTTTGCTTCATCGAGCGCGATCGCTACTGCCGCGGCTGAAGTGTTTCCGTACTTGTCGAGATTTACCAGGAATCGATCGAGTGGAATCTTTAATCGATCGGCGATCGCTTCGATGATGCGCAAGTTTGCCTGATGCGGAATCACGCACGCAATGTCGTCGGCAGTCAGTCCGGCGTCCGCCAAAACCCTTTTGGAAGCGCTGACCATCGCGGTTACCGCCTGTTTGTAAACTTCCTTCCCGAGCATGTGGATCGTATTGAGATGCATGTCGGCGTTTTCGCGCGTGATCGGGCAGCGCGAGCCGCCGCCAGGCATGAACAAAATGTCAGTGAACTGGCCGTCGCTGCCAATATGGGTGCTGATGACACCGTGTTCGCTGCCCCGATGGCGCAAGACCGCCGCGCCTGCGCCGTCGCCGAAGAGCACGCAGGTGTTTCGATCCGTCCAATTCGTGATGGAGGTTAACTTTTCCGCTCCGATTACGAGGACGGTCTCATGGGTATGAGAAGTAATAAACTGCTGCGCGATTTCGATTCCAAAAAGAAAACCGGCGCAGGCAGCAGAGATGTCGAGACAGGCGGCCTTTTTCGCGCCGATTTTTTTCTGCACGAAGCACGCGGTGGCGGGAAACAACATGTCCGGTGTCGCAGTCGCTACGAGAATTAAGTCGAGATTTTCTGGTTTAACTTTCGCCTGCTCGAGCGCCTTCAGCGCCGCTTTGGTCGCCATTTCGCTCGTCGTTTCTTCCTTCGCGGCGATGCGACGTTCTTTGATCCCGGTGCGCGTTGTGATCCACTCATCGCTCGTGTCGACTATTCGCATTAAGTCGGCATTCGTGAGCCGCCTTTCCGGCGTGTAGCTGCCGGTGCCGACGATCGAAACGGTACGGCGTGCCTTAGCCGAGGGCGGCCGCGGGTTCGAGCGAGGCTGTCGTTTCATGATAACGGCGGATCTCCTCGACGATATGCGGGTTCACCTGTTGTTCAATCGACTCGGCTGCGACGCGGATCGCGTTTTTGATCGCGAGCGGCGTGCTCGCGCCGTGCGCGATGATGCAAATTCCATTTACGCCGAGCAACGGACTGCCGCCGTACTCTTCGTAATTCGTCTTGTCCTTGATCTCGAGGAACGCGTCCTTAGCCAAAAACGCGCCCGCTTTTCGGATCGGCGTCCGCTTCAATTCATTTTTGAGCCACTTGAAGATAGCAACCGCGATCGACTCGCAGGTTTTCAAGATCACGTTGCCGACGAATCCGTCGCAAACCACGACCTCGACCGGATCTTCAAAGAGATGGCGTCCTTCGATATTACCAACGAAGTTGAGCGAGCTGCGCTTGAGCATCTTGAAAACTTCTTTCGTCAGCTCGTTGCCTTTCACGTCTTCTTCGCCCAGCGAAATCAAACCGACTGTCGGATTTTTGTAATGAAGCACGTGTCGCGAGTAAACCGAACCCATGAATGCGTATTGAAGGAGATGCTCGGCTCGTGCATCGATGTTCGCGCCGGCATCGACCAAAACGAAGACGTTGGTCTCGGTGGGAAGAATCGCCGCAATGCCGGGGCGATCGATTCCCGGCAGCGTCCGCAACTTGATCATGCTCGCCGCAACCGCGGCGCCGGTGTGCCCCGCGCTGACGACTGCATCGGCGTCGCCGCGTTTCACAACGTCGACTGCGCGACTGATCGACGAATCTTTTTTGCGTCGCACGGCCGACCACGCCTTGTCGCTCATGTCCACAACCTGGGTCGCATGAACGATGTCGATTTTGCCGCTGTTGCAGCCATGTTTTTTTAAGTCGGCTTCAATCTGCGGTGTGTCGCCGACAAGAAAAAGCCTTTCGATGTGGGGATACTCGCGAAGCGCCATAATGGCACCGGGCACAGTGTAGGACGGTCCGAAATCGCCGCCCATCGCATCCAAGGCGATCTTCATGGAAAGGAAATTTTGCGGTCTTTGGCCGCTCTTTGCAAAATGAAAATCCGACGCGTTTTAGGCCTTGCCTTCGACGGTCAGGACCTGGCGCCCTTTATAATACCCGCACGAGGGGCAAACGGAATGGCCACGGACAGTGCTGCCGCACTGCGAGCATTTCGTCAGTTGCGGCCGATGCCAGCGATTGGCCGCTTTACGGGTGCGCAGTCGCATTTTTGAGGTTTTGCGTTTTGGAACTCCCATGACAGGCGGGTATGAAAGCAGGAAATCGACAAAAGACAACCCGCGGAAAATTTTTTCGAGTTCACATGCGATCCCAGAGCTTTGCGAACCATTCATTGTTGCATAGCTGGCCTGTTCGGTGCTCATGTAGCCCCGCGGCAAGAGGTTATGACGGATATTCCGGCGAGGGACAATGATCGTAATCTAAGGGTGGATGAGCTTCGCCTTGATCTCAAAGGGCGAGCTGTCCGTTCCGGCGTGATGGTACTAGCTGGCCAAGCGGCAGCGGGTCTGATTGGCGTTGTGGCGATCGCGTTCTTGGCAAGGTTGTTGCGACCGTCCGATTTTGGTCTAATAGCGATGGCTCTTCCCGCCGTGGTCATTGCCTCGGTGGTGCGCAATTTCGGTCTCGATATCGGCGTCATCTATCGAGAGCACCTCGATTCGGACTTGATGAGCGCGCTTTTTTGGCGCGCTCTTGGTCTCAATTCGATGCTCGTGCTCGCACTTGCAGCAATTGGACCAGGGCTGGCGTGGTTTTACGGCGAACCGCGTTTGGTCAGCATTATGCTCGTTCTTGCCGGTGCTGTTCTGGTTCTGAACTTTGGCGCTCAACATGAGACTTTATTAAAACGACAAATGCGCTTCGATCGTCTCGCACTTCTTAACCTGATCGCCGCTGGTGGGGGAGCGGCTGCGGCACTTGTGCTTGCGTTTGCGGGCGCCGGTTACTGGGCGCTCGTTGCGCAAACGAGCGTGACTTTTTCCCTTCGCAGTGTTCTTGCGTGGATTAGCTGTGATTGGCGACCTGCGCCCCCGCAGTCTTTAAATGCAGAATTCGATCAGGCCTTGCGGGCGATTACCGTATCCGGGCGAAATCTTACCGGAACGCGAGTGCTCATGCTTTTCTCAACTTACTTCGATCGCATCACGGTTGGTTGGCTGGCTGGTCCAGCGGTTCTTGGTTTGTATGAAAACGGCCGTCGGCTCGCATTTTTCGCGGTGGATACGCTTTACCTATCACTACTCGATGTAGCAGTCGCGGGATTCAGCCGGACTACGGGAGACGATGCCCGATATCGGATCGCTGCGATCAAGACTGTCGAGATGACGCTGGCAGGAATTCTGCCCTGCCTTGCTTTTCTGCTGGTGGAGATGCGACCCGCAACGTTGCTTGTTTTAGGCGATGCCTGGTTAGCGGCTGTTCCCTATGGGCAGCTGCTGATCCTGGCTGCTTGTGCACAAAGTCTGAACCGCATGTTAATGTGGTTTTATCTCTCCAGAGATGAGACTGCGCGGCAGTTGCGCTGGGCCATGGTCCAAACAATTGTCATTCTCGTTGCGGTGACGATTGGCGCCTGGTTGGGTGGTGCGCGCGGGGTTGCGCTAGGGGTTGCCGTCGCCACGTGTGCCTTGACTATTCCGGCGGTCGTTTACGGCCTTCAAAATTCACCGTTTACTGCCACGCATTTTGCGCGAGCCGCCGCACGTCCTGTGCTCCTTTCCCTGGCTGCGGGCGCGACTTTATTTGCGATCGAAACGTTCGCCAGTTGGTCATTGTCGCCTTTGCCTCATTGCCTTGTGGCGGCACTTATATATAGCGCAGTCTACGTGGGAGGTTGGATGGCCCTGCCTGGCGGGAGCGCTTCGGCAATTCAGATAATTCGGCTTCTGTTTGACGCTTTGCGGCGACGTCAGAGGCTTAATGCCGGGCAGGCGATATGACGGTAAGTCTGCCACCGGCCGTGATCGCAACGGCGATAGATAGTTCTTATGTGTTGCCGGTTGCAGTGATGTTGCGAAGTGCCCTCGCGAACTTTAGTCACGAAGCGGGAATTGAAGTTCACATTGTCGATGACGGATTGTCTTCCGCGCAGCGGGACAAAGTGAAGGCGTCGTTACCAGAGCACGTTCCTTTGCATTGGGTGCGGCGTTCACCAGAGCAGTTTGAGGGATTTCCGAATTGGGGTCGGGTGAGCTTAACGACTTACCACAAACTGACGCTCGGCGAATGGTTGCCCTCGCGCGTTAAGAAGGTGATCTGGATCGACGCTGACACACTTGTCCTCGCTGATCTTGCTCGGCTTTGGCAAGCGGATCTTAACGGACATCTCGCCTTTGCAGCGCAAGACATTCTCGTTCCGTATGTTTCCTCACGTTTTGGCGTAGCGGCGCATCGTGAACTTGGGCTCAAGCCACAGTCGAAATATTTTAATGCCGGTGTCATGCTAATCGACGTCGCCCGGTGGCGACGGACCGAAGTGATGCCGCGCGCGTTCGATTACTTGGAGCGCTACCGTGAACGAGTGTTTTTCTGGGATCAGGAAGCATTAAACGCCGTGCTCGCAGGTAAGTGGAAAGCGCTCGACCCGCGATGGAATTGGAATCCAGTGATTGACCGCGTGTCGACCTACAAAAAAGTACGAGATGGAATAACCGGCGATCCATGGATCATTCACTTCACCGGATATCTCAAGCCGTGGACCTATCTCGGATCTCACCGCGACCAGATGCTTTACTACCAATGGCTGGATCAAACCGCCTGGCGCGGCTGGCGACCGGAGCAGAATTGGCGCACCCGGTTTTTTGCCGCCTATGAATCCTCTCGGCTTCGTGGTTGGCTTTATCCGGTCGAACAATTGCATTTGCGATTTGTGAGGTGGCTAACACGCCATTAAAGGCGTCGATGAATCTGTCCGGATGAACTCTTCTTTTCGCCCGCCGGAATTATCGGTCGTTTTACCTACCGACACCTACGAGACGATCGAGCCGGTTTTGACAAAACTTCGTCAACAGACAATCGCTCTCGGGATTGAGGTCATCCTTGTCGCGCCTTTCGCCAAGACGCTGGCGCCCGCAAGCAGATATGAATCAGATTTCGCTGCACTGCGTAGCATTGAGGCGCCTTCAATTGTGCCGCTTGGAATTCCGCGGGCGACCGGAATTCGTGCAGCCAACGCTCCGTTCGTATTTGTCGGGGAGACTCACAGTTTCTTGCACAACGATGCTGCGGAAAAACTCCTCGCCACAGCTGTGGACGGAGGCTGGGATGGAGTCACACCAGGTTTTGAAAACGGGAATCCAAACGGCGTAATGAGCTGGTCGGCGTTTCTGACGGCGTATGGCCGCTGGAGTGCGACAGGGCCGGCCAGCGAAATCAAAGAAGCGCCTTTGTACGATACGCTTTACCGGCGCGAGGTGTTGATGGAGATCGGCGAAGAGCTCGCGCCAATGCTTTCGTTCGGCGACGATTTGAGACGCGCACTGCAGGCGCGTGGCAGGCGACTTTATTTCTGCCCGACGGCTCGCATCGACCATCTCAATATCGCCCGGGTGCGACCTTGGTTACACGAGCATTTTTTGATTGGGTTGATGATCGGATCGCAACGGGCGCGAAGTTGGCCGTGGTGGCGTCGGTTCGGATATATTGCCGGAGCATGGCTGATCCCGTTGATACTTTTCCGGCGCTGTTGGACCGAAGTACAGCAAGCGGCCAAGGCTTTGGCGCTACCAGCGACCACGCTTCCCGCCGTTTTACTGGCCTTTACCGTCAAGGCCGCAGGCGAGCTTGTTGGTTACCTCGGAGGAGGAAGCTCCAAGGATTTAACAGCAATGGTTAATTATGAAGTCCGACGAATCGATTACATCGCCTAAAGTTGAGCCGGCATTATCCGTAATTCTGCCGACCGATTCGTATGCCACGATTCAGCCCGTACTCGAGCGCCTTCATCGTCAGACAATCGCTTCTCGCATCGAAATAATACTCGTCGGACCTCGTGCACATCTGGCAGTGGCAGAAAGCGATCAAGAGTTTGCCGACGTTCGCGTGCTGGACATTGCCTATCCTTTTTCCATGGGCACGGCCCGAGCAGCGGGCGCCCGCGCGGCGATGGCGCCGCTCGTTTTTCTTGGGGAGACCCACAGTTATTTGTATCCCGATGCCGCCGAAAAATTGATTGCAGCAGCAGAAACGGACTCTTGGGCAGCCGTTTCTCCGGGCTTTGAAAATGCGAACCCAAAGAGTGCTTGTAGTTGGGCCTGTTTTCTGGCCGATTACGCGCGGTGGACTGCACGCCTGCCCGGAGGCGAAGTTGAGGAGGTGCCAATCTATAATGCAGTTTATCGGCGCGATGTGCTGCTCGGTTTGGATGGTGACCTTGTCCATCTGCTTTCACATGGAGATCAACTCCGGCTCGCGTTTAAAGCGCATGGCTCGCGCGCTTTCTTCGAACCGAGGGCGCGAATCGCTCATGTTAATCTCGACCGACTCTCGGCTGCACTTTACGAGCAGTTTCTGGCCGGTGTCATGATTGGCGAACAACGCGCAACACGATGGCCATGGTGGCGGCGACTGATCTATATTTTCGGTGGTGGTCTAATTCCCTTCGTGCTCTTTAGGCGAGCCTGGCCCGGGATTATTCGGAATGGCCGCACAGAACGGTGGCCGATCATGATCATCCCGTTGATTATGCTATTCATGTTCGGGAAAGCCGCCGGCGAGCTGGTTGGCTATGCAGGCAAGGGGACTCTCAAGCATTCAGCGAGGATGATTGATTATGAAATTCACAAGGTGCAGAACCTCGCCTCAAAACCCGAATGAGCGTGACCAATGTGGTTCAGTTTGGCGTGATCGGCTGCGGCACGATCGCTTATTGGACGCATTTGCGCGAGCTGAAGCGAGTGCGCAACGCGCGTCTTGTTGCGGTTGCCGACCCTGACTTTGGCGCACGCGCTCGTGCAGCGCGCCAGGTCAACGTTCGTATGCACGTAAACGCCGAGGAACTGCTCACGAGCCCAGATATCGATGCAGTAGTTATTAGCGCGCCGAATGCCATGCATGCAGAACTGGCGATCGCTGCCGCTCAAGCTGGCAAGCATTTTTATTTGGAAAAGCCCATCGCGATTACGGAAACGGAGGCGCGGCGCGTGATTGAAGTTGTGTTGGAGGCTGGCGTTGTCGCAGCCATGGGATTCAATCGCCGTTGCCATCCCGTTTTCGAGCAGGGCCGTGTTTTGATTTCTACCGGGAAAATCGGCCCGGTTCGAGCCGTCCAAACCATATTCACTGAGCCAATGCCATCTGATTCGATGCCCGATTGGAAAAGAAAACGCTCGAGCGGTGGTGGCGTGTTACTCGACCTCGGGTCGCATCATTTCGATTCCGTGCGGTGGCTTCTACGGGACGAAATAAGTGAAGTCCAGGCGCACCTGAATTCCGAAGTGAGCGACCAGGACTCTGCCTCAGTGCGACTCGTGATGCGGAATGGAATAGAGGTGCAGAGCTTCTTTTCTTTCCGCACAGGTCGCGCGGATATGCTTGAATTCATAGGGGAGCGCGGAATTTTGCGGATTGACAGACACCGGTGCACCGCATCCCTGCGTCTCGGGCGACGATTTGGCTACGGAGTTCGTCAAAGCTTTGTTCGTCCGACCGTAGCCGCAATGACTTGGCGCTTTGCGCGTTTGCTGCGACCAGCCTGGGAATCATCTTATCGGCGCGCGCTTGTTCGCTTCGTGGAAATGTGTCGAGGCGGACGACCACCGTTGGCAGATTTGCCTGATGGGATGCGAAGTCTTCAAGTAGTGCTGGCAGCGGAAAAATCGATGCAGACTGGAGGATCAGTGCGCATTGCAAATGAGGCAAGCTAATGCGCATTCTGTTGGTAACTGACTGGAATCGCGCCCAGGGCGGCGCGGAAAACTACATCACTTGGCTGCGCGAGGGGTTGCTTGAAGCGGGCGACAACGTCCGTCTGCTTACGAGCTGCACCGGCACGGCGGGCGACAGGACGGCCGATTACGTAGCCTATGGCAGCGATAAATTTGCGGCTAAAGTCTTTCTCCAGGTTTCGAATCCGTTCGCGGTCATGACCGTGAAACGTGCGTTAACTGAGTTCCGACCGGATGTGGCGCTGGTGAATATGTTTGCGCTTTATTTGTCACCGGCGGTGCTAATCGCGCTCGCCGGCGTGCCAACGATAATGCTGGTGAGCGATTACAAAAGTATTTGCCCTATCGGCTCGAAACTTTTGCCTAACGAGTCTTTGTGCCGGGTAAGGGCCGGTTGGGTTTGCTGCACGAATGGGTGTGTGAACCTACTGCACTGGTTGCGTGACCAGCCTAGATACGCGCTCATCCGCTCGAGAATGGGACACGTCGCGCGCGTGCTCTCGTGCAGTGATTGGGTTCGACAAGAACTGGCCAACGATGGAATCAGATCGGAGGTCGTTCTTCTGCCGGTCCCGCCACCGGGAGTGCTATTTCGGCGTCAACCCGCAGACGATCCCGTCTTTGTTTTCTCCGGGCGTCTTGATCGTGAAAAGGGCGTTGATCTACTGCTCCGAGCATTCGCGCGGCTTAGTGTAATATTTCCTTTGGCGCGCCTACGCGTTATCGGACGCGGCCCGTTACGGCCGGATTTGGAAAGAGCAGCCGGCGCACTTGGCTTAACGAATGCGGTTGAGTTCTGCGGTTGGCTTTCGATTCGCGAAATCGAAACGAAGCTTTCTGACGCTTGGGCTCTTGTTGTGCCTTCCGTGTGGGCTGAACCGCTCGGTCTGGTTGCGATTGAGGCTCTCGTACGGGGTGTGCCAATCATCGCCAGCGCAACTGGCGGTTTGGTTCACATAGTCGAGGAAGGTGTAAGCGGTTTGCTTTTTCCTAACAATGACGCGGAGGCACTGTTCGACCGGCTTCACACGATCGCGAGGGGGCGAGCATTTCCAAATCATACATTATCGGATCAGGTTATCTCGCGGGGCCGCCAAAAATTCGGTGTTAAACCGCATGTCGATTTGATTCGTCGCGTGTTCGGCGAAGTCGTATCGGATTACCCGCGGAACCGTCACTGCGGAGAACATAGGCAACGAGTAACTCGAGGGTAAGGGCTGCTTCTGGTCGATACGAAACTGGGAATGCCTGCTACTTCTTGCCTAACTTCAACTTATTTAGCTCCCCCCAATCGTGTTCCCGTTTGGCGGCCCGGCGTTCACGATCTTCGCGAGGGGTCTCGCCTTGTTTAATTGCGGCTTTACACTTGCGACTGCTCTCGGCATCGCAGCGCGGGTGTGCCGGAAGATTGAGAAGGATGTCTTCTCGCATGAATGGCGAAAGATCGACCGTCTCCGGACCACGCAGTTCTGTATGAACCGCGAAAGACGGAACCTTTATCGGGTGAATGAACTTCTCGAGACAAGCGACGCATGTCAGTTCGACTGGTTGTTGGAGGGAGCCATTGGCCCAAAGCGAACCCTCGGCCACACCGATGTCGAGTTGATATTGCATCGGCCCGGCGCAACGCACGCCATCTGATTCCAGCTCCGGGATCAGACAATCTTCTTCGCCTTCGAGGTGCAACCCCTCGGGCGGAATTTGCTTCAAATGAACTTTCACCCTCGACTCCTTAGCCTTTGAGTTTTTTCCCGAGCGACGTCGCGACGACTCCCGGAACGAATTCCGAAACATCTCCCCCCAAACGGGCGATCTCCTTGACCAGCCTCGAACTCAGATAGGTGTACTCCTCCTTTGGCATTAAGAAAATCGTTTCCACACTGTCTTTCAGTTTTCGATTCATCAGTGCCATTTGAAATTCAAATTCGAAATCTGAGACGGCGCGTAATCCGCGAATGACCGCGTTGGCTTGTTCGCGGACGGCAAATTCGACGAGGAGGCCGTCGAATTGCGCAATTCGTACATTATCGATCTTGCCGACTGTTTGGCGCAGCAAATCGATCCGTTCCTCCAGTGAAAACAGCGGCTGTTTTTCATCGTTGTGCGCGACGGCGACGATAACCTCGTCGAAGAGTTTTCGAGCGCGCTCGACTACGTCAAGATGTCCGTTCGTAACCGGGTCGAAGCTACCGGGATAGATTGCCCGTTTCATTTCGGCGGAAAAGTCGCAGAGGAAAATGAAGATGCAAAGCCAAGGTGGATCGAGGAGTCCCTTTCTCGATCTTCTAGATGGCGGCGAGCCGCCTTAATTCACCATCGCCCGCGGAGCGGCCGATCCACCTTTTGCG
>Ga0066903_100003246_pt1 | contig 13192 bp, 11 predicted proteins | sample PanSoiMetaGPlot1_FD_67491 | JGI IMG/M metagenome (GOLD analysis project Ga0066903, IMG submission 67491) | Tropical forest soil microbial communities from Panama analyzed to predict greenhouse gas emissions - Panama Soil - Plot 1 (version 2) | ecosystem: Environmental > Terrestrial > Soil >... | reverse complement strand
GCGGGCCTCGTGGCGGCGATCCACTCGGCGTTCAACCACCTGCTGCTGCCGCCGCTGGCGATGGCGGGCCTCCTGCTCGTGGTGCTGCCGGTGCTCGTGATCGTCGTGTTCCAGCGCAGCGAACGCGCGACGCGCGACTGGGTCGTCGCCGGCCTCGACCTCGATATCGAACTGCTGAACCTGATCGCGTCGGACCTCTTCGAGATGACGCGGTTCGGCAAGTACCTCGACTCGCTGAAGGCCCGCTTTCCGCCGCACGTCGTCGTCGACATGTACTGCCTGCTGCGCGTCGAGCTCGAGCTGGCGATTCAGGCGAAGGGGCTGGTGCTTGCCGCCGAGGCCGGCCTGAACGCACCGGTGCACCCCGATGCGGACGCGGCGCTGGCCGAGGCGGATTGCCTGCGCCGATCGATCGGGCGGACGGGATTACTGGCGCTCGGACCGCTTCACGTCAGCAGCGACCGCGATGCCTGGCACAGGCACGTGTTGGCGAGGGGGCACCGAAGGGGCGTCAGGTAAGTCCGAAGACGCTGACACAGCATCCTGAGAAAAGGAGGGAGTTCGGGGGGGTGAGCCCGGCGGAGGAATTGACGCGGCCAGTGGCGTCGATGGGAGGGGTCTATGGCAGCGGACGTACTGCCCGGAGCTCCGGTCAGGCCGGCCGAAACGATGCCTCACCCGAAAAGGAGTGCCTCGACATCGCGGAGATCACGGAGATCCTGGCTGAGAGCCGGGATCCTACGCGCTGCTCGATGTGTGGGAGGCTGGCCCACGATTTCACCGCCGATCCGAACGGATTACGCGCGGTTCGTCGAGCTGTCGAACAACGGCGCGCGTGTGCTCGGATCCACGACACCGGTGCGACGTGGCGGCGCAAATACGACGTGCCGCTGGACACCCTTGCGAAAGAACTGGACCGGCTCTGGGAACAGCTTCAGCAACTGTAGCTCACTCCACACCTACGTCCGCGCGAAGCCGCGCGACGATTACGGCGCCGTCGTGCCGGAGATCGGGCCAATCCTTAAACCGTTGCGATGTTGTCTCGGAGATTTCTTGGTTGCGGCACAGAGTCTCAGGCTGAGGAGTTGCGATGAGACTTCTCGAACACAAAGACCACGCCGGGCGGATCTCCCGGAAAGGGCGTCTGCGTCACCAAACGCCAGCCCGCATCGCCGAATACCGCCACGAACTCATTCTCCGAATATTCGTTGATCCATCCCATGCCCACACGCTGTTTGCGTTCGCGTATGTCAGGTGCGCTTGAAGCGGCTTCGTACGAGGCGATGCAAATGTCGAAATGCTTCGCCAGCCAACAGACAACGTAGGGAACGTCATTGAGGTACTCGAAGACGCCAGCCAGCACGGGGACCGTCGGATGCAACTCGCGCAAGTCTACTAGAGGGCGCTGATTCAGATCGACGATACGCATTCCCGGTCGACGCGCGACGATGTCGGTGGGAATGTAGACACAGCCGGGCGGAAGGTATTGCTCGAGGGCACAGGTACCCGCTCCGAATTCCACGACCCGCGAGCCAGACGGAATGAACTGCGCCATGACCTTGGATCGGAGCGCCCAGTCGGTGGGGAATTCATAGTTTGCCCACCGCGCTACGTCCGTGCGGCAAATCGCCTTGTTGGCGAGCGTCCGCGCCATTTGAGCGTATGCTCGCACTCGTGTTAGCAGCGTCGTATCGGAACGTGGCATTTATTGACTGAGTCGTTTATCCACGATGGCGTGGACGCGCTCGTATGCTTGACGGCTCAGAACAACCTGTCTTTGCGCTGCCCGCATCAACACCGGCCGCACATCGTCGTACGAGTCCCATGCCTGATCGAGCGCCTGACGAAGAGCGCTCTTCCAGCCAGCGTCAGCGAGAGAAACGATCCACACGCCAGCGCCGAACTGATGGCGCAGCCCAAGCCACTTCTCACGGTAGTACTGCGAATTCTCCACGCACACGGTGGGGACGCCCTGGGCCAAAGCAAAAACCGCAGCGTGATAGCTTCCCGCGAAGAGCATATGACAACCGTCCAGCTGGCGCGCGAGTGACGCTGGATCGGTGACCGCTCCCGGGCGAACCGCAGTGTATCCGTCGATGAGCGCGGAGACGATTGGCGCATCGCCGACGACGGGACTGAGGTCGGATGGGACCGCGGCAATTGGCGCTCGGCGCTCTGTGGCGAAGCCCAGCAACACTTCGCGCAAGCCGGCGATCAATGACCGGTCGACTTTGGAATACCGCGCGACACGCAGATTCACGCCGAGGGCGTCGTGTGAGCCCGAGCCGGCATTCTCCGCGGCGTATTCAATCGCGTCATCGCCCGTGACCATGACTCGATCGGCCGGTACGCCAAGTTCGGCGACGAGTCCCGGACTGGTGGCGCCTTCACGCAGCGCGATGAAATCAACCGTCTTGAGAACTTCCGAGGCTCGGCGCCTGAGCCGAGCGTCGTGGTTGAGCGGGCCGACGCCCTGGCTGAACAACACGACAGTCGCACCATGCGATTTGGCGAGAGCGATGGTGTCGAGCAGGTTGGGTGCATACGGGATGAAGACATCGGTGATGCCGCCCATGCCGCAAACGACGAGGAGATCGCATTGCGTCGCGGCATCGTAAAAGGCGCGGACTTGGCCGCGGATTGCGGACGGCATACGGAGTCGGACCGATCGCTCGAGATTGAGCAGTCCATCGCGGATCGCATCCGGCATGGGCAGGTGGCGGCGCACACGATGCACGTAGCCTGTCATCCAAGCAGTGCGGCCGACAGTATCGATTGGCCGGACGTTGGATGCGCATCGAGGGAATCGCGCGATGTCGTCTGTGAAAACGTCGATCTCACCGGATGGCCAGAATGCGAGTCGCGACAAGGTCGTTCGCTGCATGGTGACGTCCCCCATGTTCTCCAGATAGGGGTAATCGCTCGGCTCAACGAGAATTCGCATGCGGCAGGATTCTCCACCGAAATGCAGCAACCTTGTTGCCCGCTCTGCCAACCAGCGCGCGCTCGTCGATGTTGGCTCCCAGCCTCCAGAAGGCGAGATAGAAGAACAGCTCGATCACGCCGCACAGGGAGAACACTTGTGTGGAATTAGTCGGCGTCACCACTCGAACGACAAGCTTGAGCAGCAGCCCCGCCGCCAGCAGCGGCAGAAGAACACCGTCGAACAAATCGATGCGAAACCTGCGTGCCGGATACTTTGCTCGGCGGAGAGAAGCCGTGACGTAACACGCGCCAGCGACCAGGATTGCCAGGCAAAGCCCGACCGCGGCGCCGCCAACGCCGAATTGTGGCACCAGCGAAACCGTCGCAGTCAAGGCGACGACAGCACCAGCCGCAGTTCCCGTAACGATGGGTCTCAGTATCGCGTGCGCCCAGAGGAGCTGCACTGAAGAGCTTGCAATGGCGTCAACAACCACGGCAATCGTGGCGAACCGAAGCAGGAAGGCTGCGCCGGCGGGAACTGAGCCAAGCCAGGCAGCGAGGATCATGTCGGGGACTAGCATCAGGACTAGCGCCGCGGGCGCGATGACGAGGAATGCCAGTCGGGCTCCGACTCGCAGCACGATGCGGCTGTTGTCGTCTTCCTCAGACCATTTGCCGGCGGCGGGAAACAGCACCGAAGCAATGTTCCACGCCGCAGCGAGAAGCACAGCCGGGAAGCGCATGCCGACGTAATACGGCGTAATTGCCGCCGAGCCGAGCATCACGCCGATGATCAGTGGTCCGGATTGCCAGATCACCGATGCGAGTCCAGCGATCAACTGACTGAGCACGCCAAAGCGCAGGTTTTCCGAAAGCGCGCGCCAATGCACACTGCGGGGGAAATGGCTTAGGCCGAGGGACGGCGGATTGATCGCGAAAAGCGCGCACACCGCGGTCGCGGCGGCGAGTACCGCGTGAAGGACTCCTACGCGCAGCGGTGTCATTCCGGTCCATACCAGGAGCAGGAGTCCCAGGAAGCGCACCGCCGCTGAGGCGGTCGTGATGAAGTTCTGTGCTCGGAACCGTTGCTGACCAATCAGAACTTCATTACAAAAGGCGACGATCTGATTCGCGAGGAAGACCACGCCGGCGAGGGTGAACAGGGGACCTGCCCAGGCGAGTCCTGCGGTGGTGACGCCGATGCGGGAGGGCAAGTAGGTGCCCGCGATAGCCAGGGCGACGGCCCCGAGGACGCCAAAGAACATGTGGGCCAGGAACGCCGCCTCGAGGAACAAATCCGTGCCGTTGCTTGCCCGCCGTGTGACATGACGCGAGATCGTTCGTCCAATCCCAAGATTCAGGAACGAGAGTGCTTCTCCGAGTGTGATCGCGGCGATCCAAACACCGTATGCCGCATCGCCCAGGCCACGCAGAGTGAAGCGGACGGTCAGCAGTGAGAGTACCGCGACTGACAATGGACCCGCTGAACTGATGATTGCGTCGCTCATCAGGCGCAGCGGCTCCGTCGCCGATCTATGAGATGGCGAAACGTCAGGCGCGGCCGTCGTCGGCGACTCGTCTCTCAACGGCCGGCCTTGTGACTCTTGTGAAAATGGGCGGTCCGAACGACAGCGGCCCGGAGCACTTCGGCAAAGCATCGGTGCGTTCGTGTCCACTCAGACGAGTGCGACGGCAGACAGCGCTGACGGCAACGGGACTGCCTCAGCAGTGCAAGACGAGTCGACGCGACTGTCCCGCCGAAATCGAACGCGGTGGGTTGTCGAGGGTTAGGTGAGAGCCGGAGGGGGATGTCGGCAAAGCCGAGGATGCTGTTCAGAATGCCAGAACCGGCATTTGCAACTCCGTTGAGCAGCAGCGTGGATTCCCCGCCGCCGAACAGCTGAGCGAGGCTGGTCGCAGGACGGCGCCTTTCAAGACTGCGATCGTGCCCACCAGAGGACGCGCGCCGCCAACTCCTCGCCGCGCCAGTTCGTCGGATGCATGCGAGGCAGGCGAAAGGCGCTGCTTGCCGGTCGAACCGCTCCCGGATCGCTCGTGCAGGCCACTTCGAATCCAACCTGCCGTACGAGAGCGACAGTCTCCGAGGTGAAATCTGTCGTCGCCCCGAATGGATACGCGAACGCGAGGACCGGTCTACCGGTCATTTCTTCGAGCGCGGTCTTGCTGCCGGTGACTTCCTGCGCCTGTAATGGCAACGGGAAGCCGCGGAGACGTCCATGCGTTCTGGAGTGAGCGCCGACCTCAATAGATGACGAGGATGCCAGTCGCGCGACCTGCGCCATCGAGAGCGGCCGACCGGACACAGCTTCCATATCGCTGCCAGACCAGTCGCGGAGCTGCTCGACGACCTCTCCTCTCTCGCACGGTTCGAGTGTCGGGAGTAAGCTCGCCAGGTCTTGCAGAATGCGGTGTCTCTGAGTTGGCGGCGGCTCGAATGCCTTCCACGTTGAGTATCGCTCGAGCAGGAGATGATTCATCTCCGCCGCAGAACCAAGCTCCCACTCATGCGTGTTGGCTCGCGTGTGAACCCGCAGTGTTTGCGGCAACGTCGGGCGTTCCAGCAGGATCGCCGGGAGTTCGTCCCACCAGAACGGCTGACTGCGACCGACGGCATCAGCGGTCACGAAGATCGTCGCAGGAATGTCCAGCCGTTCGAGAACCGGTGCCGCCACGGCAGCATTGTCTTCGTAGCCATCGTCGAACGTGACTGCCACTGCTCGCCGGGGAAGCGTTCGCTCTCGAGTACGGCGCACGAGCTCGCGCAGTGCTATCGGTGTCGCCACTGCTCTGATGGCCTCCATCTGTGCGGCGAACACAGACGGCGCAACGCTAAGGGACCAGGGGTCAGCCCTGGCTTCGGCGACCCGGTGGTACATCAAGATCAACGCTCCAGGCGCGAGCGCGTTCCGGATCCTTCGGTAGAGTGTGCGCGGTGTCCTGGTTCGCGTAAGGGCGTTACCCTGCTGGCCGCACGGCTCTAACCGTCACCAGAACCTGGTATTCGGGATCGGTCCACTCGAGCTCAGTCGTGTCTAATTCCGAACTTGCAAGGCCGTAAAGAAACGCCGATGCGGCCAGCACGTTGCCATGGCCCTCGACGGTCACATTCTGAGTGCCGAAATATTCTCCGAACAGGCGACGTGCCGAATCGGTTGTGAATGACCAGTACCAGGAATTGGGATGCTCACGCGTGCTGCGACGGGTGATGCCGGGGACAGTAACGAGCGCTACTCCGCCTGGTTTGAGAATCCTGAACAGCGTTTCGATCGCGGCCGACACATCGTAGATGAGATGCAACGTCTGCGTCACGATCAGGCAGTCGAACTCGGCTGAGGGAATGTTGTCGGCGGACATCAAATCCGCGACGATTGTCGTGCCCGGGACGTCGGGCTCGACATTGAGCACGTCGGCGATAGTTACATGACGGCCGCCGAATCGTCTCGTGTACGCGCTGCTGCCGATTTCGAGAACCCGATTCCTGATGTCCTGCCTGTGCACACCGAGGAATCGCTCGACGAAATAGCGGTCGATCGGTGTGCCTCGATCGAATCCCCAGTCTCGACTGACCGGGGTTACCTGTCTCGGACGCCCAAAAGGCCGTGACGCCCCCCAGTCGGCGGCGACGACCGCCGTCTTGACGCGCGCAAGCCACCGCGCGCTTCGTCCTGGCAACATCCGCCGGACGACGCGCTTCGCCACACGCGCCAGACGCTCCCGGGTCACCTTGCGATGCGTTGTCGCGGGTAGAGGGACGGCGTCGAGCACCTTCGCCGGCATTTACTGAAGTTCTTGACGACGGGGGCGTATCCCCAGGATCGCCGCCGCGGTTGTTCGTACGGCGTGAAGCGCGTCAACGTCGAGCAGGGTGCTGGCGCCGGGGACCTGGATGAGGCACCACCCCAGGCCAAACGAGATGCGTGAGCGAAGTCCGGATCGGCCCTTTGCCGCGGCGCGCAGTTTGGCCATCCGTTCGCCACGCGGCAAGGTGCCGGACGAAAGGGCATCGTAGAACCTGAACCAGGCCAGCTTGTTCGTGAGGACAGTTCTATGAGGTTCCGTCGTGACGTAGCTGAGAGCCTTCGCCAAGGTCTTTTCGCGATTCCGGCGCTGGGTGTGCCTGACCGTGCTCATCTGACCCGGCCGGACCTGGTAGAAACAGAGCGCTGCAGGACAATCGGCGAATCGACACCCAGACCACGCGGCCCGAAGGAAGTAATCCAGATCGACTCCGACGATCTCCTCGTCCCATGGTCCGATCTTCTCCAGTGCGCGTCTCCGAAACAACACGTTGTGAACAAGGAGTCCGGCCGCAGCACAATCGTCGCGGATCAATGTGGTCAGCACGTCGCCGGTTTGCGGCAGATCGCGATCCTCCCAGTCCGCGCGGCCGGGAGTCACCTGATATCGACGATAACTGCCTCTTACGATGTCAGCGTCGGGATGGTCCCGAAACGTGCGCAGCTGCAGTTCGATCTTGTCCGGGGCGAGAAAATCGTCAGCGTCGAGAAACTGGACGAACTCTCCGGAGGCGGCTCTCACACCCGCGTTGTATCCGCCGCCATCGAAGAGGTTCCGCGGTTGGCGAAGATACCGCACGGCATCCCCAAATCGCTCCTGCACCGCTCGTGGTGTCTCATCGGTAGATGCGTTGTCGACGACAATCACCTCGACTGGTTCGTGCGACTGGTGCAGTGCACTTGCGATCGCCAGCGAGAGGTCCGGCCAGTTGTTGTGGCCGACGACAACAACGGAAACACGATCACGCGCCGTGGTTTGACGAATTGTCACCGTTCTCTGCTGAGTCCCCTCACCCGGCCGTGGTCGTTCTGATCGCAATCGTCGACGCGTGCAGAACCGTGGTCAGCTGAGCAATCAGGTGGGGTCTCGGTGGTGGTTCGGTCGCGGGCCTCCAGGATCGCCGCTTCCTGACCAGCGCCTCCAGTCCATAACGCAGCGCACGCCATCGGTAGCCGCGTTCCTCGATCACGAGGAGCAGCAGGTAAGCGGCACCGTATGTGGCCTGCAGACTGCGCTTCCGGGAACTGCGGCTGGAGGCTGACGCGTCATGGAAGACGAGTGCATGTGGCGTCGAAACCACGCGAAATCCGAGCCGCACGAGCTTGAAAAAGGCGTTGTGCTCTTCCGAGCTCGCGAGAAGGCGACCAGCCCCGAGACGCTCATCGAATCCTGGCCATACACCAAATGCTGTACGTCGCACGGCGATATTTGCCCCGTTGCCGACGCCGCCAAAGTTGGTGACTTCAAACCAATCCTCGTCGGTGTTCGCGACCACCCGTCGGTCCGAGCGCTGGAAGTTCCACGCGTCAGGGCTCCCCGCACCAGGCAGAACCTGACCGGCGACGGCCATCACCGACCGATCGGAGAACTCGGTCACGATCGCGTGAAGCCACCCTGGATCGACGGTGGTGTCGTCGTCGAGGAATGCGACGATGTCGCCACGGGCGTGTCTCGCACCGGTGTTGCGTGCGCGGCTCAACCCGGGCCGCAGCTCCGCGATATAGCGGGCGCCGAATCGATCGGCAACGACTTGCGCTCCGGTCGCGGCATTCTCGACGACGATCACCTCACATGGCAGGGGCTGGAGGGCGCGGAGCGACGAAAGGCATCGAGCGAGAAGGTCGGGTCGACGGTGCGTACTGATCACTACAGACACAGACATACGGGGATCGCTCACTCGCTCCAGTCCTTGACGAGAGTGTCCAGGATTTCTGCCATCCGCTCCTCCATTTGGCGCCAGCAACACCGGCGGGCACGGATCACTCCCAGATCTCTCTGAGCTCGGTAGCGCGCCGTTCGTCCGATGGGTTTCTCGGGCAGCATCGGCGCGCCGCCTCGAAGCGTGCTCGGTTATCGGAAGGAGGGCGCGCCCACCGCCACTATCGCGATCGGGATGTTCATTGGCCGTGGTCTTCGGTCACGCCATCAACTCCTGAGCGGCCGGCCGGCCGCGGTACGAGTCCTGGTGCCTCAAAAACCAGGTGTAGACCTGCCGCAGTCCCTCGTCGAGCGGAATCCGATGACGCCATCCCAGCGCATGCAAGCGCGACACGTCGAGCAGCTTTCGCGGTGCGCCGTCCGGCTTCGACGAATCGAACGTGAGCCGTGCGTCCGGGCACACGACAGCGCGAAGCGTCTCCGCCAGCTCGCGGATCGTCACGTCTTCTCCGGTACCGACGTTGATGTGCTCGGCGCCATCGAACCGGTGCATCAGAAAGATGCAGGCATCTGCCAGATCGTCGACGTGCAGGAACTCCCGACGCGGGCGGCCGCTGCCCCAGATGTCGACGACGCGCGCGCCTGACACGCGCGCCTCATGGAACTTTCGGATGAGCGCAGGCAGGACGTGGCCGCTCTGGAGATCGAAGTTGTCGTTCGGACCGTAGAGATTCGTCGGCATTGCGGAGATGAAGTTGGCGCCGTACTGCTTCCTGTACGACTGGCATAGCGTGATGCCCGCGATCTTGGCGACCGCATACGGTGCATTGGTCTCTTCCAGAGGGCCCGTCAGGAGGGCGCCTTCCGCCATAGGCTGAACGGCTTTGCGTGGGTAGATACAGGAGCTTCCGAGATACAGCAACTTCTTCGTGCCGTAGTCGTGCGCCGCGTGCACGACCGTTGCGTGAATCAACAGGTTGTCGTAGATGAACTCCGCAGGACGTGTGGCGTTTGCCAGAATGCCGCCCACGGTGCCGGCCACCAGGAAGACGTACTCGGGACGGTTTGCGCGGAACCAGTAGTGCACGGCAGCCTGATCGCGAAGATCCAGTTGCTCCCGTGTGGCGGTCAGGACGTAACGGTAGCGGTCGCGGGCGAGACGCCTGACAATGGCGGAACCTACGAGACCGCCGTGACCGGCGACGAAGATGCGTGCGTCTTTTTCCATCGGTCACCCCTCGGGACCGGATCATTGCTAAGCCGGCGTGCGTCGTTCGGGAGCGTGGACGCGCCCCCCGAGTTTCGACTAGCGCCATCACTGATCGCTACAGACACAGACATGCCAGGATCGCTCACTGGCTCCGGTCCTTCATAAGAGGGTTGGCACTGTGCGTGCTCGGCGGCGGGCAACCCGAAATAGAGGAACGATGAAGTCAAGACCGATCGGATGGCGTGCCGTGCAGCGCGATGGCGCACAGCACCGCGAAGAGAAACGCGTTGCCAGGCATCTGAAGACTGAATTCGACTATCTCCTGCAGTGCGATGGCGATGAGGCCGACGACGGCGCCCCGCCGGATCCAATACGCCGAGGCGCTGCGCTCCTGCGCAAAGCGGCGGCGCACTGCGCGGACGAACACGACGATCGCGATCGCGGACGGCACCGTCAGCAGCAGACCGCCTTCGGCCGCAAGCTGGAGGTAGTCGTTGTGGGCCTGGAAGTATCGCACCGGCCGGTTGAACCTCTGGTAAAAGATCATCGCGACGTCGTAGGTATTGAGACCGGTGCCCGCGATCGGATAGTTGCGCGCGACATCGATGGCGTCTTTCCAGACCAGGGTCCGACCGCCCACATCTCGCGGGTTACCGCTGGAGAACCGGCTGCCAATCGTTCCTAAACCAATCCACCAGATAACCAGGACGAGCAGCGCCGAGACGATGGCGAGGGCGACGATCTTCTTGGCGCGCGCGACATCCCGACGTGAGTCGAATACGACGCAGGCGATGGCGAGCGCGCCAGCGGCGATGCCGGAGCGCGACATGGTCAGGAAGAGCGACAGAGTCATGACAGCGGCAGCCCCCATCAGGAGCAGTAGTCGGCTGGCCTGAGGCGACGACAACCACAGGACTCTCTCCCGCCACGCGGGGCGAACACCACGCAGGCCCCGCGACACGTCGTTGCAGAGCAGCCCGATCGCCACGGGAATCGCCATCAGCATCCAGCCGGCAAAATGATTCTTGTTGACGAAGGGACCGAACGGAGCGGCGCCGCCCTGTAACGGCGTCCAGAAGCCGTAGATTTTCCCGGTGAACAACGGCCGCTGAACGATGCCCGTGAGCGCCAGCAGCACGCCGAGCACGACGATGGCCCATGCCGTGCCGGCTGCGCCAACGATCGAAAAGAGCCGCGCAGCGCCGACGATCAACGCCGCCAGCGACGCAACGACCAACAGGCCTCGACGCGTGCGTGCCGGATCGATCGTCAGCGGCCGCGCGGACGCTGGATCGAGCTGCACGCGGAGGTCCAGCTGTGCGACGACCGACGATTCTTCGGGCGAAATGGCGTTGATGGTTGCGGCAGGCAAGGGAACGAGCTGCGCGGCAGCCGCGGCAACGAAGATCGCGAGTGCGAGCGTCACCGTCGTCAGGTTCAGAGCTGGCCAACGGATCGCTGCCGGCGCCGCCAACCCTGCGAGCGCCACGCCTGCGGCTGCAATGGACAGAGGCCAGTACGCCCAGGGGTATACCGCACCGAACGCGAAGGCGCCCCAGGCGATGCCGACGACGAGCAGTGCGCGGGCGAGTCCCGTCAGTCCGCCGCGACGCGGCGACCATGCGTGTCGCCGGTGGATCAGAACGGCAGTCGCGCTCACGACAGCGTGAGGGGACGGAAGTCCGGTCGGGATGGAACGTCGATCCGCGTCCGCGCCCCGAACTCCAGCGGGATGAGCCACCCCCGCCACCCGCACTCCTCGCAACGATACAATCGGCGGTCGCTGCGGCTCTTTCTGACGCGTTCGTAGAGGTTGCGGGCCTTCGAGCGATGCACGCGCCGGACCTTGCACGAGGGACACGGCTGCGAATCGTGCCCGTCGGCACCGGCCGACGTCGCAACAGATGCAGCGATGGCCGGTTTCGATGCGTCGGGCCGTCTCAGTACCGCTGACATCGCCCCGCCGGCCTCTTCTTCGTCCACGCGATGGATGCCGAGATGCAGATGGAAAAGGTCCCCATGGCGTTCCCGGCACGCCTCGGCCGCCCGCTCGAGACGATCCATGGTGATTTTGCGGCTGGAGATCACTACGCCGGAGGCGGAAGTGTCCCGAAGCGCGTGCTTCAGGTCCCGCCCCGTACCCAGCACCGGCAACCCCGCCACGATCCTGTGACGCATCTGCCAGTCGTCGTCGATGAACCCGACCGGACGAAGTTTGAGGTCTTGATTCTGAAAGAGCTCACGTGCGGCGGCCGCGCCGCGACGTCCCGCCCCGTAGATAAGTACGGGCGCGCCATGGCTGCTGAAGCGCTGGACGGAGCTGGCAAGAATCACGTACGAGGCGCGGATCGATACGGTGATGAGCAGGCTGACCACACCGTAGATGCCGAAGAGCGACACCGGATAATCGCCCGAAGAGAGCAACCGAACCACGAATGCACCAGTGGCCGTGGCCACAGCGACCGCAACAAGGACCCTGGTCAGATCCTGTAGACCCGCCACACGCCAGCTGCCGCGATACATGCCCTGCCAGGAGAACACCAGCGCGGTGACTGGCGCCACGGTCGTCGCGATTTCGACTACCTCGCCCCGCACCGCGGACAGGAGCCAGTGATCCGTCTTCAGGCCGACGGCCACGTAAGCTGCGGCGAACGCCACGGCGAAGTCGACGAGCACGACGAAGAAACCGCGCCTCACGACCGGCAATTCGTACACATTCAGAACCGTGCCGCGCCGGATGAACGCGAACTCGTCGTAGCCGAGCCGGCGGATCCCGACGATGCCCGCGACCAGCAGCGCGGTCACCATCAGGGCGGCTTCTCGTGCGCTCAGGAAAATCGAGAAGAGGGCCGTCCCGGCACAGATTAATCCGGCGGCATGCAGGAGGAGGACCGCCCGTCCGTAGTCGACGCCGAGCGCGAGCAGGCGATGGTGAATGTGATCACGGTCCGCTTCGAACACGCCGCCGGTGTGATGCTCCAGGCGATGAAGAGTTCGTCGCGCCACCGCAACGAGCGCGTCGGCAATCGGTAGGCCCAGGATGAACACCGGGAGCAGCGCGGCGAACCCGCTGGACAGCGTCGAACCGCCCTGAAGCGCGAACACCGCCAGGCAGAAGCCAATCGCGGTCGCGCCCGTGTCGCCCATGAACAGCCGCGCCGGATGGAGGTTGTAAGGGAGAAATCCGAGCAGGGAGCCTGCAAGCACCAGCGCGACGCCGGCCATGTTCGATTGGCCGACGATTGCGAAGACTGCGGCCATGCTGGCGGCGGCAATCAACGCCAGGCCGGCCGAGAGCCCGTCGAGCCCGTCGATCAGGTTGAAGGCATTCGTGACCGCCACGATCCACAGCACCGAGAG
>Ga0066903_100003245_pt1 | contig 13192 bp, 12 predicted proteins | sample PanSoiMetaGPlot1_FD_67491 | JGI IMG/M metagenome (GOLD analysis project Ga0066903, IMG submission 67491) | Tropical forest soil microbial communities from Panama analyzed to predict greenhouse gas emissions - Panama Soil - Plot 1 (version 2) | ecosystem: Environmental > Terrestrial > Soil >... | reverse complement strand
CGGACGCCGCTTTGGTAAATACGATTGTCGGTCCCTTAGAACGCGAAATTAACTCCAGTGCGAACCATGCCGAAGTTATTGTTTGGTCCGTCCACGAAATTCCAACTGAAATCACTGACCCAGCCGATGTGCGGGGTCATGCGAACTTCCATGCCGCCGCCGATCTGGCCGATCGCCCGCGACTCAGACCCGGTTTGTTGAGTGCGAATGATTCCATCGTTCACGACAACGTTCGTCCTTTCGCCACCACCAAAGATTCCACCGCCTCCACCAAAGATGTAGGGTGAGAAGCGCGTGCACGGAATCGGGTAGCGTAGCGTCAATGTGCCGAGCACAGAACCTACTGCGCGGCTCTCATGTCCAGTACGGGATTCGAAGATGCCGTTATTAAGATCGACAAAAACATCCTCAAACGAGCGCCTGGCATCCACCGCCCAACCTTCAATACCAACACCGAAATACCGGTGGAAAAAGTACTTGAGGTCAATGCCACCGCCGAAGGCATGATCTGATTCCAAGTAGCGATCGTTCTGCCAACTATTTCCCGTGAAAATGTAGGTGCCCCACAGACTGACGTTAAACTCATTGTCTGCGTACCATTGCGGACACGGTGGCGGCGCCACCTGTTTCATCTCCTTCCCGGAATAGGTTTCACTCCCAGCAACCGCTGCCGAAGTGATTGCAGCGCTGCATAACAGCCCCAACACCATTCTTTTCATTCTATTTTCTCCTTTGGTTAAGTCTCTCCTCAGTTTCTTACGCTCCGACACTCCTTGGAGCACGCAAGGTAATAACGAAACTCGCTGTTACCCCGGATGTCCGACTCTTGGGCAAACACCAAGAAATTGCAAGGATTTTTTAGGTGTAAGGCACCGCCTTACGCGTGGAGCTCCGCGCCGGTATTTGCGTCGGTAATGATAAACTTTTCGTGGTGAAATGTGGGATCGCCACGAAAGGTAAGCCGGCTCGCGTAGCGGCGCTCCAGCTCCACCAGCAGTTCTTCATCTTCTTCCTTCAACCGTTTCAGTACACCGGGATTCAGAATCACCCGGATATCATGAATGCTCTCCTGATACTTGCGCATGACGGTATTGAGAGTCCGATGTAGTTCTACGCTCGTGGTCATGGACGTTTTTACCACGCCGCGACCGCCGCAGTAGGGACAGTTTTCGTAAATCGTATCGCTGAGGCTTTCCTGCGCTCTTTGGCGGGTCATTTCCATCAGGCCGAGCTGCGAAATGGCGAGAACATGTGTTTTTGCTTTGTCGCGATTGAGCTGCTCCTTCATCAGACCGTAGACTGCCTGTTGATCTTTACGGCTCTTCATATCGATGAAATCGGCTATGATAAGCCCACCGATATTGCGTAAACGAAGTTGACGCGCAATTTCATCTGCGGCCTCCAGATTGGTTTGCAAGATAGTTTTCTCGACATCGCGGCCGCCTTTATTTCGACCTGTGTTCACGTCAATTGCTACCAGCGCTTCGGTTTCGTCGATCACAATGTAACCGCCGCACTTCAACCAGACTTGCCGGTGGAAAGCGTCATCGATTTGCTTTTGCACACCGTACGTTTCGAAAATCGGCATCGCGCCATCGTAATGGTGCACCCGATTCCGGGCGCGTCGGGAAATCTGCCCGATCATTTCGATCATTCGTTCTGTTGCCGCGCGGTCGTCGCAAACGACTTCGTCGATTTCCTCGGTGAGAAAATCGCGCACGGTCCGGCCGACCAAATCCGGCTCCCCAAAGAGGCGGCAGGGGGCTGGTTCCTCACGAATGAGGTGCTCGACCTGGGCCCATTGATCGAGAAGAAAACGCAGATCGCGCACAAAGTACCTCGCCCGCTGGCCTTCACCAACGGTGCGGATAATGACCCCGACACCGTCGGGAATATCCAGTTCACGCACAATCTTGCGCAAGCGCTCGCGCTCCTTCTGGTTTTCAATTTTCCGCGAGATGCCGCTGCGATCGCTAAACGGCATCAGCACCAGGTAGCGCCCGGCAAAACTGAGATTCGTCGTTACCCTTGGTCCTTTGTTCCCGATAGGGCCCTTGGTGACCTGCACAATGACATCCGAGCCGACTGGATAAATACTCGGTATATCTTTTACGGTGATCCGTTTTCGCGGCCGCTTGCTCCCGCGTCTATCGATTTCCTCAATACCGCTGTCGAGCGCGGCCGGAATTGCGTCCCAAAAATGGAGGAACGCATTTTTCTCGAAGCCGATGTCGACAAACATCGCCTTCAATCCCATCTCGATGTTTTTGACCTTACCCTTGTAAACGCTGCCGACGATATTCCGTGAGCTCTTACGCTCGACACTGTACTCCTCGAGACGGCCGTTCTCGAGCACAGCGACCCGCGACTCGAGTTTTTCCACGCTGAGGATGAGCTTTTTGCCGGTCTTTCGCGAGGAAAGACCCAAAAGTTTTCTTACTTTGTCTATCATAAAACGAAAAGGGTTGTCCGATCAGAAGCGGAGCCAACCAAATGCACTGTAGCGATGGTTCTGATCGGGTGTTCATCTTGGTGGTGTTCCACGCCGGCGTGTCGGTGGAGGTGTCGCGGGCGCAGGCGCCTGACGCGGACGTATCCCAAAAAGCTTCTGGAAGAAATTGCGCGGAGCCGGTGCCGCAACGGGTTGGGCGACCCGAGCTCCCGCAGGGCCTCGCTTCCGCACTTTGCCTTGCGAGTCGGCCTCCGGTTCGACATCCGGCGATGCGTCCGAACTCGCCATCTGGGCGGTCCCAGTTTGCGACTCAGGAGCACTTTCTTCGTCCGCGCTCCCGAGATTTCCGCCTTTCTCATTAAAAGCTACCGACTTGATCAACTGGAGTGGATTGGCGTGATGCGCAGGTGCGAGCCAGGCCACGGGCATGTCGAATTTGCCTTCCTCCAGCGCCAGCGAGCGCTCCAAGATTCTGTCCGCGATCGGACCCGCGACTTCGCCGCCATGCCCGGAGGCGCCTTGAACCATCACAACCACGACGTACCTCGGGTGGTCAAATGGCGCGAAACACGCAAACCACGCCACGTTTTCCTCTTGCCCACGATCAGTAGCCTGAGCGGTGCCTGTCTTCCCCGCCACCACCCAATCTTTCAAACGAGCTCTGCCACCTGTACCGCCATCTTCATTGACAACCTTCCAAAGACCTTTGCGAACCAACTCGATGTTTTCCGGTGAAATTTCCTGTCGTAAATCCGATCGCACACGCGGCGGTGGCGCTGCCGGATTACCCTGCTCATCCAAAACCGGAGAGCCGTCTTGCTTCAAAACCTTATCGACGAGACGCGGGTAGTAACAGATACCGCCGTTTGCGATCGCCACGTAGCCCATCGCCAGTTGCAACGGCGACACAAGCGTATAACCCTGGCCGATTGTAACATTGGCGGTTTGGGCTTGCGACCACCTCTCCTGGGGATGGTGAATTTGCATCCATTCCGGCCCGGGCATATTGCCGGTTTGTTCGCCTGACAGCTGCAGGCCGGATTCTTCCCCCATGCCCATCATCTTGCCGACGTGGTCAATCGCTTGAATGCCCGCGGCGTTACCGTACTGGTAGAAATAGGAGTCGCAGGAAACCTTAAGCGCGTCGGCTACTCCGATCGTCCCGTGGGTGTAATGCTTTTCGGCCACCCAGCATCGGAAAAAGTGGTCTCCGTAACTCACACCGCCTCCGCAACTGTATTTGGCGCCCGCCAGGTTTTTCCCGCTGTGCAGCAACCCGGCGAGTGCTGTAATAAGCTTGAAGGTTGACCCGGGCGGCAAACAGCTGATCGCCCGGTTGACTAATGGATCGCCCTCGTCCTTTTGCAGTGCTGTCCAATCCTTCGCCTTAATGCTGGGGATGAAAGTATTTGGATCGAACGAAGGGACAGAAGCCAACGCCAGAATGTTTCCGTTGTTGGGATCGACGACTACCGCGCCTGCCCGGCTCACCGCGCGCAGCGCTTCTTCTGCAATAGCTTGAATCCGCGCGTCGATCGTTAAATAAACGTTGGCCCCTTGCTGCGGGGGATCTTCGCGCAACACGCCATCGATCGTGCCCTTCGCATTACGTCGCAAGTAACGAACACCCGGTTTTCCGCGCAGATACTCGTCCATGATTTTTTCGACATTCGATTTCCCTTCCACATCTCCCTGGTAAAACGTGAATTTCTTTGCGTCCTCTTTATCCACATCATTCGGCATGCCTACATAACCCAAGAGATGCGCGCCAAGTGCGCCGTAAACGTAAGAACGCACCGGTTTGATCGTTAGTTCCACTCCCGGCAATCCGACATCATGCTCGGAAAATTTCGCCAAAGTTGGAAAATCGATGTCTTTAACGTAGGAAAACGGAACTTCGGTGTCGTTGCGGTAATGTTTTTGCAACTTGCCTGCATTGTAATCACGCGCCAGGTCGAGGTCGTTGAGCCGCGGGACGATGCCGTTATTGACGATTTTGATAATGTCCGGTTCCTTCAGGTCTTTCGGCATTCCGTTGATGGTCGTTCGATATTCGGTTGTGGGCGGCGAACCCACACGCTCCCGATAGCCTTTGACCATTTCAGGGAGATAAAAATCGACCTCATAACTGGCTCGGTTTTGGACGAGAGTTACTCCGTTGCGATCCCTGATCTCGCCGCGCACCGAAGGAATGCGCACCGTAGCTTGAGAACTACCGCGAAGCTGGGAAGTCCATTCCTGGCCATGCGCTACCTGGATCCACCAAAGTTTGAGACCGAGAGCTCCCAAGCCCATCAGCATCAAGAGCCCGAGAAACTGAATCCGCACACGCGAAGTAATACGGCGCCTGTTCATTCAATCCGCCCCCTTTCTGGTTGATAGGAATAGGCAGTAACACGTCCTATCCACTGCAAGAACCAGAACACGATCGGGGCCATTGCCATGGCAACGAGACCAGGCCCGGCGACCTGCCACCAAACTTCGCGGTTGAATACGAAAGAGCCGCGACGGAATGTAATCATTAAATATTGCGCCAGAACTATCAACGAGGTGAAAACGCCGCTCAGAACACAGTGCACTTCCCAACGACCGCGTGCAAACAGCGGTCTCAGGCCATGCATTAATCCTGCCAGCACACCGTAAATGAGTATCGATGATCCAGCTGAAATTTCAACTTTCCCGCCGATCACCTGCACAGTAAGAGCATCCAGCAAAACTCCCGCGAACAGGGCAAGCGACAGCATGAGAGGAAACGGAAGGGCCATCGCGCCATAGAAGACAATCACGGGAACAATGTACACGTGCGCGTTGTAAAGCCACGGCAGCGCTGGAATAAAAAACTCCGCAATCTGCGCTATCAGCACAAGCAGGAGCAAAACAAAAAAGAAAATCATTTTCGTCCAGTCACGACGAACACGTCCTCCAGATGTGACAGATCGACGACAGGCGTGACCTGGGCTTGTCCATCCAGTTCTCGCACCCGGAAAGTTTTCACACTGCCAATCAGTAAACCCGAGGGGAACACGCCGCCAACTCCCGAAGTATAAACTTTTTGGCCAGGCTTCAAATCTGCCTGTTTTGACAAAAAATTCAGGTTCAAAAGCGGGGTGAGTCCTGTTGTCACGCGCTCACCAGATACGATTCCCTGTTCCCGGCTTCCTTCGACCTTTGCTGCCACCCGGCAGTTTTCGTCGGAGATCAGCAATACCACCGAGATGCTGTCGCTTACGGTCGTTATCTTTCCTATTAGTCCCTCGTCCGTTGCAACAGGCATGTCGATTTCAATGCCATCTCTCCTGCCACGGTTAATCGTAACCGTTCGCCACCAGGTCGAGGAATCGCGCGCGACAATCTCCGCAGCGATTAACTTAAAGACTGAACGCTCACGATAGTTGAGCGCATGGCGCAAGCGATTCACCTCATTCTCCGCATCGCGCAGACCCTGGTTAGTCGCTCTCAGCTCCCGATTTTCCACCTGTAAGTTAGCATTTTCGTGCTCTAATTGGTCGAGCGATTTCAACCCCGAGCGCACGGATGTAAGCTGTTTTTTCAATCCAGAGCCGCCGGTAAAAAATGGTGCCAGCAACTGATAGACGCCGGTCTTGAATTTCTGCGTGGTCGTCGGACCAAAGGTGAGAAAATATCCCAGAATTGCGCCGAAAATCAGCAACGCGATGATGTTCGTGCGGCTCATCGCATTTGCGGATTTCGGCTTCGAATTTGCGAACTAAGGAAGATCAACATCTGCGGAAGCGCCGACATCAGTCCGCAATCCGAAATCGCCCATCCGCAATTCTTCCTACCGCCATTGGCGGTCTGCCGAGGCCACTTGACGCAAGAATTTAAGTTCATTGAGGCATTTGCCGGTCCCTTCCGCCACTGCGCTGAGCGGATCTTCAGCCACATGGACAGGCAAACCTGTTTCCTCGCTCAAAAGCTTGTCAAAGCCCCGGAGCAACGCGCCGCCTCCTGCCAGGACCAGGCCGCGATCGACGAGGTCCGCCGAGAGCTCGGGCGGACAGCGTTCCAGCGTGATCCGCACGGAATCGACAATTGTCGAGATCGGTTCAAGCAACGCTTCGCGCACTTCCTGGGAGGTAATCATGAGAGTCTTAGGCAAACCAGCGACCAGGTCGCGTCCCTTAACTTCTACGCTGGTTTCCTTTTCGCTGGGATATGCTGAGCCAATCTTAATTTTTATCTCCTCGGCTGTGCGTTCGCCGACCATCAGATTATAGGCGCGCTTCATATACTGTACGATTGCTTCGTCCAGCTCGTCACCAGCAACGCGGACACTGCGGCTGAAGACAATTCCCGACAGCGAAATGAGGGCGACCTCCGTTGTGCCTCCGCCGATATCGATGATCATGTTGCCGGCTGGGTCCTGTACCGGAAGTCCGACTCCGATCGCCGCTGCCATTGGTTCTTCGATCAAATAGACCTCGCGCGCTCCGGCATGAGTCGCCGATTCGCGCACGGCACGCTTTTCCACTTCTGTGATTCCAGATGGGACCGCAATAACGACGCGCGGTCTCGCTTTTACCCGGCGATTATGCACCTTGGTGATAAAGTGCCGCAGCATCGCTTCCGTCACTTCGAAGTCCGCAATGACACCATCTTTGAGTGGACGCACCGCAACGATGTTTGCCGGTGTGCGGCCGAGCATGCGTTTGGCTTCGTCACCGACGGCAAGCACTCTGTTGGTGCCGGCCTGCACCGCCACCACTGATGGCTCGCGCAAAACGATCCCCTGATCCTTTACGTAGACAAGTGTGTTTGCCGTACCCAGGTCGATCCCGATGTCGCTGGATAACCAGCCGAAAAGTCCATTGAACATGAAATATTTATTAGCAGAAACTCTCCAGCCCGAGAAGAAGCGCGTTCATCCGCCTGAGGCGGCCTATCTTGACAGGACCCTCCCCACGAGCGCGATTCGGCCGGCTGAAACGCCGTAACATGAAACAGAGCGGCACGCCGTCAAGCGCATTCTGTCGGACTGACGGAGTATTGGAGTGCTGGAGTGTTGTGGACGGGCTTGCCATTGCTCCATTACTCCATTACTCCATCACTCCATGGGAAGAGTGATCGTCGCCCCATCCATTCTGGCCGCCGATTTTTCGCGACTCGGTGACGAAATCCATCGGGTGCAGGCTTCGGGCGCCGATTGGATCCACTGCGACATCATGGATGGACATTTCGTCGACAATATTTCCTTCGGTCCGGACATCGTCGGACGAGTCCGCCGCCTAACAAGTCTTCCGCTCGATGTCCATCTCATGATCGAACACGCCGATCATTACGTTCCGCGATTTATCAAAGCCGGCGCGAACTCCATTACCGTTCACGTTGAATCGGAGGCGAAACACAGCGTCGCGAAAACGTTGCAACAGATTCGAGACTACGGTTGCCGCGCCGGTCTCGCTCTAAATCCCGAAACCTCATTTGATTCGGTTGAGCCGTTCCTGGACAAAATTGACATGCTACTAGTGATGACGGTGCATCCCGGTTTCGGAGGTCAGCCCTTTCGCACTGATCAAATGCAAAAAGTTAAACGCGCAAGATCGTTGAATAGCAGGATCGACATCGAAGTAGACGGCGGCATCAACCCCGGGACCGCTCGGATATCGATCGAAAATGGCGCAAATGTCCTTGTCGCCGGCACCTCAATTTTTCACGCCACAGATTACGCTAAGGCGATCCGCGAATTGCGGGGCGATCCTGGCTAGGAGTTAACCGGAAAGAGCGAAGAGCAAACGCGAAATCCTCTTGGCCCTTCGCGCCTCGCCTTAGCGCTATTACCCCGCCACCATCGGCTCGGCTTCCTCGGTCGTTTCGGCCATCACCTCATCGGTTTGGGTGACCCGAACGACTTCTTCAATGGTTGTTTTGCCTTCGGCGACACGTCGCCAACCGTCCTGGCGCAAAGTCTCCATGCCTTCGGCGATGGCGCACTGCTTGAGCTCGCCGCCATCGCGTTTTCGCATTATCATCTTTCTTAGCGGCTCCGTGATAAGGCAAACCTCATAAATTGCCGCTCGCCCTTGGTAGCCGGTCTGACGGCATTGATCGCAACCGGCGCCGCGCTGGAAACTGGTGCCGAGCTCTTTTACAGGAAAACCAATCTCCGCGAGGTATTCGCGAGGATAATCGACCATTTGCGCGCAGTCTGGACAAATCGTGCGCACAAGTCGCTGTGCAATGAACGATTTGACTACCGATGAAAGCAGAAACGGTTCCACATCCATATCGAGCAAACGCGTGATCCCGCCCACGGCGTCATTGGTGTGCAGGGTGCTAAAGACGAGGTGACCAGTCATCGCTGCGCGGATCGCAATATCCGCAGTTTCAACGTCACGAATTTCCCCGACCATCACCACGTTGGGATCCTGTCGCAAAATGTGACGTAGACCTTTGGCGAATGTCAGATCAATCTCCGGTTTCACATCGATTTGCGAAACACCGGGAATTCTATATTCCACCGGTTCCTCGACTGTAATAATGCGCCGCTGCACTGAATTGATACTGCTCAGGAAGCAGTAAAGCGATGTCGATTTTCCACACCCTGTCGGACCGGTGAGAAGGATGATCCCGTTGGGTTGCGCCAGCAGGTGCCGAATAATTTTCTCCTGCTTTTGGCTAAGGTCGAGGCGATCAAATCCGAACTGCTGTTCACTGCGGATGAGCAATCGCAGACTGATCGATTCGCCGTTTACCGTCGGAATGGTCGAAACGCGGACGTCAATGTTTTGATTATTCGACTGCAGATTAATCCGCCCGTCCTGGGGCAGACGACGCTCCGCGATGTCCATGTGCGACATGACTTTCAGGCGCGAGATAATGGCTGATTGCAGGACTCGCAATTGCGGCGGCACAGCGACTTCGTGCAAGATCCCGTCGATTCGATAACGAATCCTGAGATCGTTTTCCATCGGTTCAACGTGAATATCTGTAGCACGCTCAAAGATCGCTTCGCGAATGATCTGGTTCACGAATTTCACCACCGACGCCTCGGGGTCGTCGTCATTCAGCTCGATCGCGGTGTCAGTGTCCTGCAACACCTCAAATGAACGGTTCGTCTTTAGAATTTCGTCGAACGTTTCTGCGCCGACGCCATAGAGAGTCTTCATCGCGCGCAGAACCTGCGCGCGCGGCACCAGTACCCATTCCACCGGCTTTTTCGAAAGCTGCGACGCAAGTTGGCGGCCGATCGAATTGAAAAGATCGTATGTCGCCAGCACCACTGCGTTTTCCTTCACCTCGATGGGTAGAATGTGATGTTGAAAAACAAAGCGACTCGGTAAAGCCGATAATGTCGCGCGATCAATCGCCTTCGCGTCGATAGACATGACCGGCACGCGGAAGAAATTGCCGATCGCGGTGAGGAAACGTTGCTCGTCCACTTTACCGGAATCGAGCACCTGGCTCACCCAGGAACCGCCATTCAGGTTTACGGCCAGCTGCGCTGCTTCTTCAGTCGAAGGGACGCCACTTTCCAACAGCAAATTAATCAGCGATTGGTTGGCAGGTGAACTCATTCAGCGCGGTGTTCAGTAAAATCGACAATACAGAAGCGGGGGCGTTCGAATGAACCCCATTTAGGCCATTTCGCAAGGTCTTTCACGCATAACGCGTAACCAAAGGGGCTGCGCTGTGATTGTCCGCACGGATACACAGGAGCATGAGCAGAGACACGGCGAAGGTAAGCTGCAGGGCAAGCTCCTGCAGGCCCACCACCACGCGGTATCGGCGGAGCTTTCTCAGGCGCCACACAGGTCCGCCCTCGATACCTAGTCAAGGCATATGCAATGCGCGTCGCACTGGGACGGTGAGTGTCCCTGTAACCCGCATCGAATAATTCTTTTGCAGGCGCGCAATGGCATCGCTCACTTCTGGGGTAAATACGCCGTTGACCGGTCCGCAGTAATAACCCAGTCGATGCAGCGCCACTTGCATGGACCCGACATAAGCGGGTTTTAAGATGAGTTCGTCACCGCTCTTGAAGTAATAACGCCATCGCCAGTTATACCTCGGCGCGAAGTCGGTGGCGTTTAAGCGGGGACCCTGATGAATGAGGCCCCATTCGCTTCGCTGCGCCAACGGATCGACTGAACGAATAAAACTGTAGTCCACAATATCGTACTCGTCGGCTTGCGCGATGGTCGCACCGACGAAAAGAGCTAGTGTAAGAGCTATCCTTCGCATACGGATTAGAAGTAAGTTAACGCATATCCTTCGGTTCGGGAATATCGGGTGGTGGCAACTTCAGCTGTTTACCCTCCTGCGTTTTGGGGCAATCTGGACACTCGTTCTGATCCAGTTCCGCACCAAAATGAGTCATGTTCTCGTACTTCTGCCGCAGGCGATACTGATCAAGCTTGGTCAGGGTCACCTGAGGACACATAAGAATCACTAACTCCTGCCGCTGTTTGCCACTTGATGTGCTACGGAACGCCGCGCCGATGAGGGGAATGCGTGAAAGATAAGGAAAGCCATCGGACTGCTTCTGCTTCTGCTCCTGGATCAATCCACCCAGGATAATCGTCGATCCGTTCTTCGCGGAAACATTGGTGCGAATATACTTGGTGTCGATTGTCGGGACCGAATTACCGCTGATGAGTACGTTTCCGTTCGGCACGAGGCTGTCGATCTTCTGCAAAATGTCCAGCGACACTTCTTTCTCGGAATTAATGAGCGGCACAACCTCGAGTTGCAAGACGACCTTTTTGTACTCAATGCTCGACTGGATAGATGCAACGTTGACCGCGGTCGTGGCATTGGTCAGAGTACTCGTCGGCACGGGAACTTCCTGACCCGAAGCGATGATAGCTTTCTTATTGTTGCTAGTGAAAACCGTCGGTCGCGACATAACTCTGAAACGATTCGTCGACTCAAGAAGGTGCACTATGGCGGCGAAAGCGTTCCCGGCTGCCACGTAAATGTTGGTCCCGGCGCCGACATTTTGAATGATATTGCTGAAGTTAATCAGGTTCGATGGATCGAGAATGTTGCCGGGGGAAGCTGAGGCGTTCGGCAGTGGAATTCCGGGATCGTTCGGCACGCTAGTATTACTAAATAATTGGTTATTGCGGTTTGTACCGACGAACCTGTTGCGGTATTTTGCAAACCAATCGACACCGAATTCCTCGTTATTGGCGAGTGTCAACTGACCGATCACGGTGCTGAGCGCGACTTGGGGCGCCTGGACGTCCATCTCGTCCAGAATTTTTTCCACTTTCACCACAACCTCACGGTTTCCGAGCACGATAATGGAGTTGGCGCGCTGATCCGCGATGAGCTTCGAGTTTCCAACCGTGACGGCTTGCGGCGTGGTATTGACCGGTTGCGTGGAGAGTTCCTCCGAAATATTTAGCGTGCTGCCGCCTCCCGTGCCCGATGTGCCACCAAATTGGGACGCATACTGGTTAGTTCCGCCAGTAGTGCCAGTGCCCCCTCGTTGTTGCTGCTGAGGTTGCGGACTCGCACCGGGCAGCCCGCCACCGGGCATGGCCCCGCCACCCTCTGTGCCCGGCTCGGTCAACGCCTGAACCAGCACCGGCAGAACGTCGCCCGCGGAAACGTATTGCAAATAGCGCGTGACCGGTTTCGCAAACTCAACATTGGCATCAAATTGATGAATCAGTTCCCGAATAAAGGGCATGTTGATCGGCCGCGTCACCACGTGAATTCGGTTCGTGCGCACGTCAGGAGTAAGTTTGATCTTCCCCACGATGATCGCTTCCTCGGACAGCACGCCCAGTCCGGCACCCTCAACTTGCTGTGGTTGCGGAACCGCTGCCGGTACGTTCACTCTACGGACACCCGGCTGAGTAGGCGATTCGGTGCCCTTTTCGAAAATGTCCTTGAGCATGTCGGAGACTTTGCTCGCGTCGGCGCGGTCGAGCTTGATAAACTCACTCACCACTTCCGCCGGCGCCACATCCACCTGGCTGATGACGCTGGCCAGTTGCCGGATGATGTCCGCGTTCTGCGTCACCAGAAGAGCGGATGCTTTTGGCAAGGCGAGAATGTTGATCGTCCCCGAGCTTCCCTGAAAATATGCCATCAACACCTGTTGAAGCTCCTGGGGATCCGCGTATTGCAGATGGAACAGGAAGCTAATCATCGGGTTTCCCGGGGGGATATCCGCAAGATCGGAAACGATTGGCACCGGTGCTTTCCGGGGATTTTGACCTGCTCCCACAACCGAGGTTATGCCGCTGCCAGAAGGAACAAGGGAGATTCCGTTCAGACCCATGCTCATCTCGATGATTTTGATAGCTTCCTCGCGCGACACGTCCTTGGAGATGAAAATGTTCACCTTCCCCTGCACGAAATTATCCATGACCAGCTTCTTGCCGGTGAGCTGTTCGTAGAGATGCAACACATCGACGACATCGCTGTTCGGGAATTGAAGACGAACCATGGCAGGCGCGTTTGGAGGGGGAGAAGCCGGTGCTTCTGCAGGCGGCGCGTTCCCCGTCTGGGGAGCAGGCGATGGTTCAGGGCGCCCCAACCTGGTCTGAGCCGAGGCTGAGGTCGCGCCGGCAAGCACGAGCGTCGCGATGCAGAAAAAGCGGTGCACAGCCTTATTTGGATGGATGGACGACGCTAGTGCATTTATGAGACCCGTCAAAATATTTCCCTCGGTTGAACCAATCCTTTGATGCTCGAGCTGGACGCAGCAGGGCACCTAGCTTACAAGAGATTGCCGTCGCCGCAAATGATCAGTCCCGTGAGTCC
>Ga0066903_100003244_pt1 | contig 13194 bp, 16 predicted proteins | sample PanSoiMetaGPlot1_FD_67491 | JGI IMG/M metagenome (GOLD analysis project Ga0066903, IMG submission 67491) | Tropical forest soil microbial communities from Panama analyzed to predict greenhouse gas emissions - Panama Soil - Plot 1 (version 2) | ecosystem: Environmental > Terrestrial > Soil >... | reverse complement strand
AGCGTGTCCGCCATACGATGCGAATCGTAGACGTTCATCTGGCAGCCGAACGACTTGATATGGACCTTGCGCGCTCCGCTCATGCCCGGGGTAGCGACCGTTAAGCCTTTGTCATCCAATCCAAATCTGCGCATGCGCGGGAACGACCGCGCGGCCCGCACCTCTTAGCCCTTTTCGATCCGAATTGAAATGGCAGGACCATGTTCCAGATGTAACCCGGCTCGCGCAAAGCGCAATCCGCGCCGCGGCTTGACGGCGAGGAATCGTGAGCGTGCCGCTCTGGGTCAGGTCCGTGGCCAATTACCGGCGTGTCTTGTCCTCGAGCGGCAAGGCGTAGAGCTCGAGCCGGTGGTCGACCAGCCGGTAGCCGAGCTTGCGCGCGATCTCCGCCTGCAGGCGCTCGATCTCTTCCGAGCGGAACTCGATCACCTCTCCGGTGCGCAGATTAATGAGGTGATCATGATGGGTGTCAGGCATCTGCTCGTATCGCGCGCGCCCGTCGCGAAACTCGTGACGCTCGATGATGCCGGCGTCCTCGAACAGCTTGACGGTGCGATAGACAGTGGAAATCGAAATTCGATCGTCGACCGCCGAGCAGCGCCGGTAAAGTTCCTCAACGTCGGGGTGATCGTCCGCCGCCGCCAGCACGCGCGCGATCACGCGACGCTGCTCGGTCATGCGCATGCCCTTGGCGGCGCACAAAGCTTCGATGTCCTTGGCCTTGGCAGCGGGCACCGGCGTTCTCCATCGGAGTTTGGATAGCACAATCGCGCTCACAAGTCGCGCCGCAGCACGAGCGCGGCCGCGTTTCGCCCCGGCCGGTCCCGATAGTAGGCTTCACGCCGGCCGACCTCGCGAAAGCCAGCGCGCGCGTAAAGTCGTCGCGCCGGGACGTTGTCCTCGTCGACCTCGAGGAACACCGAGCGGGTTCCAAGCGCGGAGAGACGACGCAAGTGCAGATCGAGCAGCACGCGCGAGAGGCCTTGGCCGCGGCGGGCCGCGGCGACCGCGACGGAGAGGATTTCGGCTTCGCCGGCGGCCCGCCGCGACAGAATGAAACCGGCAAGCTTGCGGCCGATCATCGCGCGGTGGGCGACAACGTTGCGGTCGATGAGCAGGCTCTCGATTTCGCCGTCGCTCCATCCGCGATGGAACGATGCGGCGTGCAGCGTCGCGATCGCAGCCGCATCGGGCGGCCGCGCCTCCGACAACACGGGTTCGCCGCGCGCGAAGAGGCGGGTGATGAAGCCGATCATCGGCGGGGCAGACGGGCGGCGTCCTGCGGCTGCGCATCGGGCGCGCGCAGGTAGAGCGGTTTGGGCGGCTCGTGACCATTGGGGGCGGCGGCGCCGAGTCGTGCGATCCAGACGACGTCGGGCGCGCCGCGCTGATCGATGAGCGCGGGCGGCGGCTCGCCTTTCGGCCAAGCCGCCGCGATCAACTCCGCGGCGGACCCGACCACGCGCGCCGGCCCGGCGACTGCCGCGCGCACGGCCTCTCGCAGCGGCGCAATCTTGGGTGCGATCAGGGTGCGCCCGCCGCCGCCGAACAGCTGTAGATAGACATGATCATGGCGGGCATCGATCGCCGATAAGACCGGCCGTGCGTCGTCTGCCGCGATATGCGGGGCGGCAAAGGCCGCAAGCGTGGTCAGGCCGACCGCCGGCTTGCCGGTCGCGAGCGCGATGCCGCGCGCCGCGGCGATCCCGACCCGCAGCCCCGTGAAACTGCCGGGGCCGGTGGTGACCGCGACGCGATCGAGTTCCCTGAAGTCGACGCCGGCCCGATCCATGACGCGCGCGATCAGCGGCATCAGCGCTTCGGCATGCCCGCGCGTCATGATCTTGGTTTCGGACGCGATGATCGCCCCGGTATCCAGCACAGCAGCCGAGCAGGCGTCGAGTGCCGTATCGATGGCTAGAACGCGCATGGTCAGATAGAGGACGGCGGACGGACGACGCAGGACTGAGAGTTCGAGATAAGATCGGCGGAGGCCCGCATCTGACGTCCGTCCTCGACCATCTGTCCTTGGTCGCTCACATCGGCCGCACCTCGATCACGTCGGGTACATAGTGGCGCAGCAGGTTCTGGATGCCGTGGCGGAGCGTTGCGGTCGACGACGGGCAGCCGGCACAGGCGCCTTTCATGTCGAGGAACACGATTCCGTCCTTGAAGCCGCGGAAGGTGATGTCGCCACCGTCATTCTCCACCGCGGGGCGCACCCGGGTCTCGATCAGCTCTTTGATGATCGCGACAGTCTCGGCGTCCTTGGCATCGAAGAATTCGTCGCCGCCGGCCGGCACCGCGCCGGTTTCGCTGCGGATGAGCGGCGCCCCGGACATGAAGTGCTCCATGATGGCCCCGAGAATCGCGGGCTTGAGCTGCTGCCATTCGCCGTTCGTCTTGGTGACTGCGATGAAATCGGAGCCAAAGAAGACACCGCTCACCCCGCTGATATCGAACAGCCGTTCGGCCAGGGGGGATTGCCCCGCGGCCTCCCGGTCGCGGATATCGAGCGTGCCGTGGGAGAGGACGGTCCGCCCCGGCAGGAACTTCAGCGCCGCCGGATTCGGCGTCGGCTCGGTCTGGATGAACATGGTCGGCTCCTCGGCACGGGTTCAAGGCCCGCGCTGCAATCGGGTCTGGCATTAATGTAATGGCTCGTGGGGCCTAAAGGAAGTTCGCGCCGGCGTCATCGGCGGCTTCTGGTTGCCTGTCACCGCCTCGAGCGAGGGCGAGCCAGGTCCCTCGTCACGTCATCGAATCCAGATCTTCGTCGCTGAGGTGGCCGGGCACAATCGCGACCGGGACCGGAAAAGTACCGGCGGTCTTGACCAGGCTCGATACCAACGGTCCGGGACCTTCCTTGGCGGTGCCGGCGGCCAGGATCAGCGCGGCTATGTCTTCGTCCTCGTCGATGAGCTTGAGCACCTCTTCGGTCTTGTCGCCTTCGCGGATCACCCGTTCCGGCTGGGTGCCGGTAATACTGCTCGAGCGGGCGGCGTGGCGGTCGAGGACGGAATTGGCCTCCTCTTGCGCTTCCGCGCGCATGATGTCGGCGACGCCGAGCCACTGCTGATTGCGGTCGTGGGTTTCGATCACGCGCAGCATGACCACGGTCGCGCCGATGCGCAGCGCCCGCCGGCTTGCGAAGTAGAGCGCCCGATCGCATTCCGGCGTGTCGTCGATGACGACCATGAATTTCGGCGAGTGGCCCGACTCGTAGCTGCGCCGCTTTGTGCTCATGGCCTCCTCCGGCCGCCTCCCAGCCGCGCCCGGGTCGTAAGTACTGGCGGAATCATGCCACGGCGCTCGGCAACCGGACAAGTCCGGCGATCCGGGCCGGGGCGCGAACCCCTCATTCGTCAGCGCCGCACGAAACCAACAATATCCTTGACCGCTTTCATGGTTTCGGCCGCAATCTTCTGCGCTCGCGCGGCCCCGTCGGCCAGCACCGAGTCGATATGGGCCGGATCGTCGTTGAGGCGCCGCATCTCGGCGTTGAGCGGCGCAATCCTGGCGACGAGAAGCTCGACCAGCGCGTCCTTGAAGGTCGAGAATTGGGCGCCGCCGACCTGTTTGAGCACGTCTCCTTTGCCGATACCTGCGAGCGCCGCGTAGATGCCGACCAAGTTGTCGGCCTCGGGGCGTTGGTCAAGCTCCTTCTCCTCATGCGGCAGCGGGTGTGGATCGGTTTTCGCCCGACGAATCTTGTGCGCGATCGTATCGGCATCGTCGGTCAGGTTGATCCGCGACTGGTCAGAGGGGTCCGACTTCGACATTTTCTTGGTGCCGTCGCGCAGCGACATGACGCGCGTCGCCGGCCCTTGGATCAGCGGTTCCGGCTGCGGAAAGAACGCGTCGCCAAAGCCGTGTTTGCGGATCGAGTCACCGAAATCGTTGTTGAACTTCTGCGCAATGTCGCGTGACAGCTCCAGATGCTGCTTCTGGTCTTCGCCGACCGGAACGTGGGTGGCGCGATAGACCAGGATATCGGCCGCCATCAGGGTCGGGTACGCAAACAGGCCGACCGACGCGTTCTCGCGATCCTTGCCGGCCTTCTCCTTGAACTGAGTCATGCGGTTGAGCCAACCCATGCGGGCGACGCAGTTGAACACCCACGCCAATTCGGCGTGCTCGGCGACCTGGCTCTGGTTGAAGACGATGTGCCGCTTCGGATCGATGCCGGCGGCGATGAAAGCTGCGGTGACCTCGCGGATCGCTTGCGGCAGCTCGGCAGGATCTTGCCACACCGTGATAGCATGCAGATCGACCACGCAATAGATGCACTCGTGGCTCTTTTGCAGTTCGACGAATTTCACAATCGCGCCGAGGTAGTTGCCGAGGTGGAGATTCCCGGTCGGTTGCACGCCCGAGAATACCAGTTGCTTTAACGCCATGTGTCGCGGTCCTTGGTTGGCGGCGTGCATGCCATGGCGTCCCGCGCTCGGCAAGGGCGTGCGCTCAGTGGCGACTGCGAATGGCGGCAAGGAGCGTGGTGAGCCGGGCTATTCCGAGCAGGCGTAGCGCGGCGACATAGACCGTGAGACCGGTCGCAATCAGGATGCCCAGCGCCGCGATGCGGGCGATCGTCGTGTGCTGATCCGGCAAGAACCACTTCAAGCAGAACAGAGCGCCTCCCATGACGGCAGCCGCCATGACGATGCCGACGAGCCGGCGCCCGAGCTCGCGCTCGCCGGCCAGCCAGCGACGCCGCGCGAGCATCACTGTGAGGAGCGCGGTGCCGACCCAGCCTGAGATCGCGATCGCCGCCGCCACGCCAACATGACCGTAATGCGGGAACAACGTCAGGGCGCCCCCAAGCGCGGTCGCAAAGCCGGCGAGGGCGGCCAGCATCGGCGTGCGCGTGTCCTCGTGCGAAAACGACACCGCGCCGAGCGCTTTTTCGAGCGCATGCCCGGGCAGACCCGCGCAGATCGCCGCCAGCGCCGCCGCCACTGCGACGCTATCGCGCGGTCCGAACGCCCCGCGCTCGAATAGGACGATGGTGATGTCACCGGCGAGCAGTGCCAGCGCGATCCCCGCAGGCAGCGAGAGGCCGAGCGCGATTTCGAAGGCGCGGGACTGTGCGGCAGCGATTGCCGCGGGATCGGCGGCGCGCATGCTCGCCGCGACCGTCGGCACGATTGCCGAGGCGATGGCGACCGACACCACCCCGAGCGGCAGCTCGTAGAGCCGGTAGGCGTAGTATAGCCACGATACTCCTGACTCGGACGCGGACGCCACCATCGCGCCCGCTATGAACTTGAGCTGCGGGATGCCGGCCGCGAGCAGTCCGGGGACGGCGAGCGTGTAGAACAGGCCCGTATCGGGTGCCCCGGTGAGGCGCGGCCGACGAGGAGTCAGGAACGCCGCTGCGACGACCAGCAATTGCGCAGTGCCGGCGAGCACGACAGAGCTAGACAGCACGCGGCCCGCCGCCGGCGTGGCAGCGATTCCTGCGCCGATGACCACGAGGATCGCGGCTATGAGTACGCAATTGAAGATCACGACGCTGGCCGCAGCGGCGCCGACACGGCCCTTCGCGTTGAGAACCGCGGACGCGACCGCGACCATGCCCGCAATTACGATGTAGGGGAGGGACAGACGCGCGTAGTCGACGGCGAGGAGAAAGCGCGCGCTGTCTGGCGCGAAGCCTGGGGCCAGGAGGCGAATGAGCTCAGGCGCGAACCCAATGCAGATGACCGCGATGGCGCCGAGGCCGAGCATCATCGTACCGAGCACCGTCTCGGCGAACAGCCGCGCGCCGTTGACACCGCGTTGGGCGAGAATGCGCAGCCACATCGGCACGAAGGCGGAATTGAGCGCACCTTCCGCCAGCAATCGGCGAAACAGGTTCGGGATCTGCAGCGCCGCGAAATAGGCGTCCGATAGGCTGCCGGCGCCGAGCACCGCCGCGATCAGCATGTCACGGAGGAAGCCAAGCACTCGCGACAGCAGGGTTGCGCCGCCGACCGTGGTGACATCGCGCGCCAGCGACATGTGCAGCCTCCGCGTGCGTTATACCAAATTGACGCACGGGACAGCGCGTTGTGGTGCTGCAATTGCGCAGGCAAGCCCGCCGGGTATAGTGCGCGCGCCTTTCCCGCCAGATTGGAGTTTCCATGCCCGCAACCCGTTTCGATGTTCTCGGCATCGGCAATGCGATCGTCGACGTGCTGGCGCAGGCGGAAGACGATTTCCTGGTCAGGCAGAGCATGCGCAAAGGCGGGATGCAGCTTATCGACGAGAAGCGCGCGGACGCGATCTACGACGCGATGGGCCCCGCGGTCGAGATCTCGGGCGGTTCGGCCGCCAACACGACCGTCGGCGTGGCAAGTCTCGGCGCGCGCGCGGCCTTCGTCGGCAAGGTCAAGGACGACCAGCTCGGCCGGGTCTTCGCCCACGACATCCGCGCCGCCGGCGTCGGGTTCGAGACTCCGCCCGCTTCCGACGGTCCCTCGACAGCGCGCTGCTATATCCTGGTCACGCCTGACGGCGAGCGCACCATGAATACTTACCTCGGCGCTGCGCAGGACCTGCATCCCAACGACATCGATGCCGACGTGATTGCGGCGACCGAGATCACGTACCTCGAGGGCTATCTGTGGGACCCGCCGCACGCCAAGGAGGCGTTCCTCAAAGCGGCAAAGATCGCGCATGGCGCCGGCCGGCTGGTCGCCCTTACGCTCTCGGACGCGTTCTGCGTTGATCGCTACCGTGCCGAGTTCCTCGCGTTGATCCGCGATCAGACCGTCGACGTCGTCTTCGCCAACGAGAGCGAGCTGCACAGTCTCTACGAAACCGCCGACTTCGACACCGCGGTGAAGGCGCTGCGCGCCGACGCGCGGCTGGCGGTGGTGACCCGAAGCGAGAAGGGCTGCCTGATCGTGACCCGCGAGCAGACCGATGTGGTGCGGGCGGCGCCGGTCGAACGCGTGGTCGATGCCACCGGAGCGGGCGATCTGTTTGCCGCTGGCTTCCTGGTCGGACTCTCGCGCGGGGCCGATCACCGTGCGGCGGCGCGGCTTGGGGCGCTCGCCGCGGCCGAGGTGATCCAGCATATCGGCGCGCGGCCGCAGACGTCGCTCAAGGCGCTGGCCGAGCAGAACGGTCTCGCGGTCTGACGCGCGACAGGTCCGCGCAGCCGGGAAAATTGTCCACAGGCAACCCACAGAATTCGTGCGCTTTTCGGGCCGGCGCCTCGGAACTGTCGCCTTATGTCGGTAGTCATCACGGCGTTGGGGGTCACTCCATTGAAGCGAAGGATCCCATGAGTTCCAAAGTCAGTCGCCTCCCGAGCCGCTTTCCGGTCGGTACCCGTTTTGTCATCGAAGGCCAAAGCGGCCGCATCCACGTGCAATATCTCGAATTTCCAGACGGCCGGCGGATTCAACTGCCGGCCGAGGTAGCCGGGCGCGCGGGTTCGCACGCGCGGCGCGACCGCCAGAAGGCAGGCACAAGAAAATTTTGAAGGTGGCAGGAACAAGGGCGCCATTCGGCCGTTTGATTGGCAGACGCCGGGTGGTGTGCCCCCCAGCCCCCCAACCCCTCACCCATCCGGCGAATAGACCCTGGCCCCTTCGGGAGTGCCGGGGTCTTCTTTTTGCGGATGAGGGCTGCAGATTGGGAACCGAATCGGTTCCGCGCCGTTCGATCAAACGGCGCGGGTTCCCAAGTGGGCTGGCGTCGGCGCCGGGCTTTGCGGACCCGTCCTATGCGGACGAAACACCCGGCGCCTTTTTATTGGGCTAATGCCTGGGCAGTCTTGGCTAGACCGCGTCGACGATGTTGTCGACGGGCAAATCCTTCGTGTTCGTCATCATTTCGAACGGGGTCATCGCGGCGGGACCGTCGATGAGACCGTTGGTATTTGCGGTCGTGTTGGTCATTGCCCAGGTGCCGACAATGACCGTGGCGAGCACGACGGCGATGCAGGTCGACGTAATTTTACGCATCTTGCGGATTCCCATGGCGACGGTTGTGAAAGGGGCCAGTTCAACGGCGTATGTGCCATCTTCGTCGCTCCCCGCCACCATCAGGTTCAGGCTTGGATAAAAAATCGGATGCCGCCCTCCGGCAGCGGCGTGGCCGCGCCGTGGCGGTATTGCGACAATTGCGCACGGTGCAGAGGCCTGGAGGCCGCAAGCGACCTCGGCCCCGGTCGGGTCCGCGAATGACGAACCGACTAGGTTAGATCGGGTCGTCGATGATGTGGACCGGCAGATTGATGGCCTTACGCATCATGTCGAACGGGCTCATTGTGGCTGCCGTGGCTTCAGCGACGTTGGGGGCCTTGGCCTTGGTGGCAATGGCCCAGCCGCCGACGACGATGGCTGCCAATAGGGCTGCGGCCCAAACGAACTGGATCTTACGCATCTCTAACTCCGTGTGCTCGGGGCCCGACGGAGCCAATTGGTCGCGACGACGCGTGAATCGGTTCCGCGCAAGGGCGCAAAAAGCACGCCTCGGCGCGGCGCTGCGCGATTAAGGGTGACACCCCGCCAACGCGAAGCCGGCGAGTTGATTCAAAGTCGCGGCCAAATCTGGCGAATGGAGCTTAGGTTCGACCAACCACCAGGTGGTCTCTGTGCACCATCTCGGCCCGGCCCCCGAAGCCAAGGATCGAGAGGATATCGGCGGACGAGCGACCTTTGATCTTCTCGGCATCGGCAGCGTCGTAGGCCACCAGGCCGCGGGCGACCTCGACCCCATCGGGTCCGCGGATGACGACCGCATCCCCGCGGGCGAACGCGCCGTCAACGCGGATGACGCCCGCGGGCAAGAGGCTGCGGCCGCTTTTCAACGCCGCCACCGCGCCGGCGTCGATCGTGAGAATGCCCTTGGGCTCGAGTGACCCGGCGATCCATTTCTTGCGCGCGGTGACCGGGTTTGCGGAGGTGAGAAACCACGTGCAGCGCGCGCCCTCGGCGATCGCCTTGAGCGGATGCGTGATGCGCCCGGAGGCGATCACCATGTGGGTCCCGGCTTGGGTCGCGATCTTGCCAGCCTCGATCTTGGTCTGCATTCCCCCGCGCGAAAGCTCGGAGCCGGCCGCTCCCGCCATTGCCTCGATCGCGCCGGTGATGCGCGTCACCAGCGGTACGAGCTTGGCGTCCTTGTGCGCGCCGGGCGGCGCGTCGTAGAGACCGTCGACATCGGAGAGCAGCACCAGGAGGTCCGCGCTCGCCATGGTGGCGACGCGGGCTGCCAGCCGGTCGTTATCGCCATAGCGAATCTCGTTGGTCGCGACCGTGTCGTTCTCGTTGATCACCGGCACCGCGCGCCATTCGAGCAGCCGTTCGATGGTCGAGCGCGCGTTGAGGTAGCGGCGGCGTTCCTCGGTGTCCTGCAGCGTGACCAGCACCTGCCCCGCCGTGATGCCGTGACGCGAGAGCGCCTCCGTCCAGGTGCGGGCGAGCGCGATCTGGCCGACTGCCGCTGCGGCCTGGCTGTCCTCTAGCCGCAGCGGGCCCTTGGGCAGCTTGAGCACGGCGCGGCCGAGCACGATCGCGCCCGAGGACACGACCAGCATGTCGCGCCGGTCGCGATGCAGCCCCGCGATGTCGTCCGACAGAGAGGCGAGCCAGTCCTCCTTCACGCGCGATGCCCCGGCATCGACCATGAGCGAGGAGCCGACCTTCACCACGATGCGGCGGAAATCGGCGAGGGCGGGGACCTTCGGAGACATCGGCTTTCCGGCAGGCCGCGACAACCATTGTGGCGGCATGGCGTTGTTTAGCATGAGCTTTTGGCTTGGTGCCAAGGTGTTGAGTGATGCACGGCGTTCTCGTTGGCACGTCCGGCTGGACCTATGACGGATGGCGCGGCCCGTTCTACCCGAAAGCCGTGCCGAAGAAGGATTGGCTCGCCTGGTACGCCACGCAGTTTCCGACTGCCGAGATCAACGGTTCGTTCTACCGCACGCCGTCGCTCGAGGCGGTGCGCGCTTGGCGCACCCAGACGCCACGCGATTTCTGCTTCGCCTGGAAGGCGTCGAAATTCATCACACACTGGAAGCGGCTCACCGAGAAGTGCGAGAACTCGATCGATCTTCTGGAGACACGGCTGAGAGCGCTGTCGCCCAAGGTCGGCGCCGTGCTGTTCCAGTTGCCGCCGCAGTTCACCAAGAACCGCGAGCGGCTGGCGTCCTTTCTCACAATGCTGCCGCGCCGGCATCGCTATGCCTTCGAGTTCCGCCACGCCAGCTGGTACGAGGACGACATCCTCCGCTTGCTGCGCGATCACGACGTGGCGCTGTGCTTGTCCGATCACCACGACGCACCGTCGCCCTGGGAGGTGACAGCCCGCCACGTCTACGTGCGCGGGCATGGGCCGGGCGGCCGCTACCGCGACAATTATCCGGATCAGACGCTGCGCGCCTGGGCGCGTCACATCCGGCAGTGGCGCCGGCAGCGCCGGACCGTGTTCGTCTATTTCGATAACGACCAGAAGAGCGCGGCTCCCGCAGACGCGCAGCGGCTGCTTGGGCTGCTCGACATGCGCTAGAGGTCAGGGCTGCCATGCCGATGCCGCGGCGGAGGCGGGCGGGCTCTCCGCCGCGCGCGCCTCGCCGATTAATTTGGCAAGCGCCCGCAGCACCTCCGGCATCCCTTCGCCGGTAGCCGCCGAGACCACAAGCGGTGCTCGCTTAGCCGCGCGTTTGAGCCGGGCGACCTGCTGCTTCAACAGCTCCGGCGTCATTGCATCGGACTTGTTGAGCGCAACCACCTCGGGCTTCTCGGTGAGTCGGGCGCCATAGGCCTCGAGCTCCGCCCGCACCGTCTTGTAGGCTTCGCCAGCGTGCTCGCCGGTGCCGTCGACGAGATGCAAGAGCACGCGGCAGCGCTCGATGTGGCCGAGGAAGCGGTCGCCGAGCCCGGCGCCTTCGTGCGCGCCCTCGATCAGTCCCGGGATGTCGGCGAGCACGAATTCGCGGCCGTCGATCTCGGCCACGCCGAGCTGCGGGTGCAGCGTGGTGAACGGATAGTCGGCGATCTTCGGCCGCGCCGCGCTCACCGCCGCGAGGAACGTCGACTTGCCGGCGTTCGGTAGTCCGACGATGCCGGCATCGGCGATCAGCTTAAGGCGCAGCCGGATGGTCCGCTCCTCTCCGGGCTGCCCCGGATTGGCGTGGCGCGGCGCGCGATTGGTCGAAGTCTTGAAGTGAGCGTTGCCAAAGCCTCCGTTGCCACCGCGCGCGAGCACGACTCGCTGACCGACCTCGGTGAGATCGGCGAGCAGCGTCTCCCCGTCTTCCTCGTAGATCTGGGTGCCGGCCGGAACCTTCATCACGATGTCGGCGCCGCTTGCGCCGTGACGGTCCTTGCCCATCCCACCACGGCCGTTCTTGGCGGTGAAATGCTGCTGGTAGCGGTAGTCGATGAGCGTGTTGAGGCCTTCGACCGCGAGCGCGACCACGTCGCCGCCCTTGCCGCCGTCGCCGCCGTTCGGTCCGCCGAACTCGATGAACTTCTCGCGCCGGAACGACACGCAGCCGTTGCCGCCGTCGCCGGAGCGGATATAGACCTTGGCTTCGTCAAGAAATTTCATGACTGGATCGTGACGGAACGTTTTGTTTTCGAGTAAATAACGATGCCAGTGAGGGGAACAAGGTCTTCACGGCAACTAGCGCATATCCCTCCGGAAATGAGGAACTGGTTTTCCGAAAAGGATATGCGCCACTCTGGTTCGCGGAATTGGCACCAAACAAAGTCGCGCACCGGGAATAAAGCGACTGCTTGTCCGATCTCCTCCTGTGCGGGGCGCCGAACTCACAGGGAGTAGGACGATGACATCCGATGACGACCGCAACGGCGCGGGTATCAATCGACGCAAGGTACTCGAATGCATGACCTGGGCCGGAACCGGTGTACTGTGGACGATTGCAGGCGGCGTGCCGCGCTCGCTCGGCATCGTCGGTGAGGCCAGGGCGCAGGCGGCAACCCCGCTGACCTTCCTGCAGATCAGCGACAGCCATGTCGGTTTCGACAAGCCGGCCAATCCGAATGTGCTCAGTACGCTCAATGAAGCGATCGGGAAGGTCAAGGCGCTCACCGTCAAGCCCGCCTTCATGATTCACACCGGCGACATCACGCATCTCTCGAAAGTGAAGGAATTCGACGACGCCGATCAGGCGATCTCGCAGGCGCGCCTCGACGTGCACTATGTGCCGGGCGAGCACGATTTCCTCGATGACGAGCAGAAGCTCTATCGCGAGCGTTACGGGCGCGGCGCCAAGGGAGCCGGCTGGTACAGCTTCGATGCCAACGGCGTGCATTTCATCGGCCTCGTCAACGTGGTCGACCTCAAGGCGGGCGGTCTCGGCAATCTCGGCAACGAGCAGCTCGAATGGCTCGAGAACGACCTCAAGGGTCGCTCGGCGTCGACGCCGATCGTGGTCTTCGCCCACATTCCGCTCTGGGTTGTTTATCCGGAATGGGGATGGGGAACCGAGGACGGCGCGCGCGCTCTCGACTATCTCAAGCGCTTCGGCTCGGTCACCGTGCTCAACGGCCACATCCACCAGGTGATGCAAAAGGTCGAGGGCAACGTGGCGTTCCATACCGCACGCTCGACTGCGTTCCCGCAGCCTGCGCCGGGAACCGCGCCATCGCCCGGGCCGATGAAGGTCGAGGACAATCGCCTGCGCTCGGTGCTCGGCATTGCCACCATCACCTTCGCGCCGGGGCAGCAGCGCCTCGCCATCGTGGACACACCGCTGCAAGGCTGAGCAGAGAAAGTCGAAGATCATGAAGATTGATCTGGTTCGCGGCGCGGTCGCGGCCGCCGCGCTGCAGCTCGCGGTCTTGACTGTAACTGCGTTCGCCGCGCCCGCCCTGGCGGAGGACATAAGCGTGAATATCGACAACTTCACGTTCAATCCGCCGCGCCTCACGGTGACGGCCGGCACGACGGTCTCCTGGACCAACCGCGACGATATCCCGCACACGGTGACGTCGAGTGCGAAATTATTCAAATCGAAGACGCTCGATACCGACGACAAGTACTCGTTCACGTTCGCGACGCCCGGCGTGTATGAGTACTTCTGCTCGCTCCATCCTCACATGACCGGAGCGATCGTGGTGGAGTCGACAACCGGAAGCAATGCCGCGCCGTGAAGCTTGGCCGCTGGCGGCCGCGCCGTGGCCCCGAAGGCTGATCTGAAGAGATGGCGGGTCGCACGATCGTCGA